>Ga0247840_10000237_pt1 | contig 114615 bp, 106 predicted proteins | sample LaCruzMarch2015__FD_192404 | JGI IMG/M metagenome (GOLD analysis project Ga0247840, IMG submission 192404) | Freshwater microbial communities from meromictic Lake La Cruz, Castile-La Mancha, Spain - LaCruzMarch2015_17m | ecosystem: Environmental > Aquatic > Freshwater > Lake | place: Spain... | reverse complement strand
CGGACAAAAACGGCAAGCTGAAATCGAAGATCACCCCTACCCTGCCGCCGGGGGAGATCGTCACGGTGCCCCGGGTGGACGTGTCCTATCTCGTCACGGAAAACGGCGTCGCCTATCTGAAGGGCCTCTCCATTCCGGAGCGGGTGCTGGCCATCACCAAGCTCGCCCATCCCGACTTCCGGGATGAGCTGCTGGAAGAAGCGAAAAAGATGCACTGGCTGAACAAGCAGTGGTATTTGGGCTCTATATGATAGCGGCTTCGGAAAAAGGCCGGATGCTTTGTTGCGCGGCAGCCTTCGTCACTGCGACGTACGCAACAGTACGCCTCCGTTCCTCAGGCGCCGTGCGCCGCGCCTGAGGCTCTTTTTGCGAACCCGCCGGTCATTAACAACAGATGGAAATGAGCGGCTTCGGAAATTGCCTTCTTCGTCATTCCGGCGGAAAAAATGTAGGGTGGAACAAGCGAAGCGGTTCCACCAATAATATGAGTGGTTTTGGTGGATGCGCTTCGCTTCATCCACCCTACTCCTGATGTTCTCATGCTTCGTTGTGGCCAGTAGGGTCATGCAGGTTAATAAATAATAGGGTTTCTGTCCCTAATTAAATAAGGAGGAAGAATTCGATGGAGATTAAGAAGATTTGTGTTTTGGGAGCGGGCTTGATGGGTAACGGGATCACCCAGGTATGCGCCCAGGCGGGCTTCGAAGTGGCCATGCGGGACATCGAGCAGCGGTTCATTGACGGGGGGATGAAGACGATCACGAAGAATCTTTCCCGGGACGTGGAGAAGGGCAAACGGACCAAGGAAGACATGGACGCCATTCTCGGCCGGATCAAGCCGACCCTGGATCTGAAGGAAGCCGCCGCCGGAGCCGATATCGTGGTGGAAGTGGTCATCGAAGTCATGGACGTCAAGAAGAAGGTTTACACGGAGCTGATGAGCATCGTCTCCAAGGAGTGCCTCTTTTTCACCAATACCTCCGGTCTGAGCATCACGGAGATGGCGGCAATCACCGACCGTCCCGCCAAGTTCATCGGGACCCATTTCTTCAATCCCGTGCCGGTGATGAAGCTTCTGGAGATCATCCGCGGCCATGAGACCTCGGACGAGACCGTCGAGATCGCCAAGGCCTGGGGAAAGAAGATCGGCAAGGAAGTGGTCGTGGTGAAAGAAGCCCCGGCCTTCGCCGTGAACCGGATCCTCTGCACCATGCTGAACGAGGCGTTTTTCGTCCTCGACGAGGGAATCGCCGAGGCGGCGGACATTGACAAGGCGATGGTCCTGGGCTGTAACCATCCCATCGGCCCGTTGGCCCTGTCGGATCTCGTTGGGAACGAGACGCTCCTCCGGGTCATCGAGGGACTCCACCGTGAGCTGGGGGACAAGTACCGTCCCGCGCCGCTCCTCCGGAAGCTCGTCCGGGCCGGCCGCCTCGGCCGCAAGACCGGCAAAGGCGTGTATGATTACTAGGGGGTCAGGTCTTTATTTTTAGCGTTTTCGCTAATTCGCAGAAAATAATAAGGGCGCTGTCCCCTATAAATGAACAGGTAATTCATCAGAAATAACTTTTTGGAGGAAGCACACATGGATTTTGAATTGACTGAAGAACTCAAGATGTTGAAGGACATGGCCTACAAGTTTGCCCTGGCGGAGTTCACGCCTCTCAGCAAGGAAGCGGACGAGCACGAGAAATACACCCCCGAGATCCGCAAGAAAGCGGCGGATAACGGCCTGGTGGCTGCCTGGATCCCCGAGGAATACGGCGGCGCCGGCGCGGGCATCCTGGGCAACGCGATCATCACGGAAGAGCTATCCAAGATTGACATGGGCATCGGCCTGAACGTCGTCGCCGCCTGTTTCGGTTGCGAATCGATCTTCCAGTACGGCTCGGAAGAGATGAAACAGAAATACCTGCCCCCGGTCTGCCGCGGGGAATGGGTCAGCGCCGGGGCCTTCACGGAACCCAACGCCGGAACCGACGTCTCCGGATACAAGACCCGCGCCGTCAAGGACGGGAGCGACTACATCGTCAACGGCAACAAGATGTTCATCACCAACGGGACGGTCTGCGACTTCATGGTCACCCAGTGCATCACCAATCCCGAAGAGAAGAAATACAACAGCTTCAGCCTGATCGTCATCCCCGCCGACGCCAAGGGCATCACCCGGAACAAGATCCACGGCAAAATGGGAATCCGCGCCTCCGATACGGCGGAGATCGCCTTTGAGGACGTCCGGGTACCCCAGGCTAACCTCGTTGGTAAGGAAGGCAAGGGCTTCTATCAGCTCATGCACTTCTTCGATACGACACGGATCATGGTCGCGGCCCAGGGTCTGGGCCTCGCCGAAGCCTGTCTGGATACATCCGTCAAATATTGCAAGGAACGGACGGCCTTCGGGACGGCCCTGGGAAATTATCAGCTGACCCAGAAGAAGCTCACCGAGATGGCCATCATGATCGAGGCTCTCCGGGGGCTTATTTACAAGGCCGGCTGGCTCGTGGATAAAGGCACCCCCGATTACACCCTGGCGGCAATGGCGAAGTTCTACAGCGGCCAGACGGCGGTCTTCTGCGCGAACAACGCCGTAGAACTCCACGGCGGCTATGGCTACATTGACGAGTACAGCGTCCAGAAGTGGTACCGCGACGCCAAGATCCTCGAGCTCTACGAGGGAACGAAGGAAGCGGAAATCATGACCGTCGGCCGTTATTTGATGGCGAAATAATGTCAATGGGGGTCAGGTCTTGAATTTTAGCGTTTTTGCTAAGTGGCAAAAACAATAGGGGCTCTGTCCCTAATTAAAAAGGGCAATAGGAACCCCATCCCCACCCCAACCCTCCCCTTGAAGGGGAGGGAGAAGGTGAGGCAAGGACAGTACTTCCACTGCAAAATAAAGGAGGATAAGATAATTATGAAGGATGTTGTCATAGTATCGGCCTGCCGGACGGCGATTGGGGCGTTTGGCGGCACTTTGAAGGATTTCAACCTGTCGAGGCTGGGCAGCGTGGTAATGAAAGAGGCGGTAAGCAGAGCAGGGATCGATCCGGCGATCATCGGGGATGTGCGTTTCGGCTGCTGCCGGGAGCCCGTGGATTCGCTAAACACGACCCGGATTTCGGCTCTCCTGGCGGGAATTCCCGAGGAAGTGCCGGCCGTAACGGTGAACCGGGTCTGCATCTCCGGGATGGAGGCGGTTGTTTCCGGGATGGCGATGATCCAGGCGGGGCTGGTGGATACAGTCCTGGCCGGAGGCATGGAGCACATGTCGGGGATTCCCTATTCCGTACCGACGGCGCGCTGGGGATGCCGCTTCCAGGATCAGGTTTTTGTGGATGATATCGTGCACGCCCTCCATGCGGGGTCGCATATCCTTCCCGGCCTGGAGCTGGGCCCCATCAAGGAGGGGGAGATCGTGGAGCGTTTCCGCGGCAAACCCTACATCATGGGGATCACGGCGGAGTTAATCGCCTACAAGCATGGCCTGACCAGGGAAGAGATTGATGAACTCGCCCTGAGAAGCCACAACAACGCGGAGCGGGCGACTTTGGAGGGAGATTTCAAGGAGGAGATCGTTCCCATCGAGCTGCCCCAGAAGAAGGGGAAGCCGCCGAAGATCTTCGACAAGGACGAGCATTTCCGTCCGGGATTGACGATGGAGGAACTGGCGAAGCTGCCGTCGGCCTTTATCGGGAAGATCGGCAAGGTCACGGCGGGGAACTCCTCCGGGGTCAACGACGGGGCTTCGGCCATGATCATCATGTCGGCGGATAAGGCGAAGGAACTGGGACTGAAGCCGATCGCACGGATCAAGGCGGTCGGTTACGGCGGCAACCATCCCTCGGTGATGGGGCTCTCCCCGGTGCCGGCGGTGGCCAACCTTCTGAAGAAGTCGGGGCTGAAGATCAGCGATTTCGAGCTCGTGGAACTGAACGAGGCCTTCGCCGCCCAGTATCTGGGCTGCGAGCGGGAAATCGGCCTGAACCGGGAGATCACAAACGTGAACGGTTCCGGCTGCGGTCTGGGACATCCCGTCGGCTCGACCGGCTGCCGGATCATGGTCAGCCTCCTCCACGCCATGAAGAAACGGGGCAAAACCCTCGGCATGGCCACCCTCTGCGGTGGCGGCGGCGTCTCCATCGCCACCGTCCTGGAGATGATGTAAGTTTCATTGAGGGTCAGGTCTTGAATTTTAGCGTTTTAAGTAAAACCGCCGAAAACGCTAAAATTCAAGACCTGACCCCCTTCTTAGATTGTATTTTTTCTTTTTTCTGGTCAGCGTCGAAAGATCGATTTGCAGAAGGCGGGCAGCTTCGGCCAGCGTGGCTGAGGATTCCAGGGCCTTGCGGATGAGTTCCTTTTCCACCTTGTCGAGGGCCTCTTTCAGGGGGCCGGCGGCGGGCAGGGAAGCGGTCGAAACGGCGTTCAACAGGTTTACCCCACCACCACCGCCTCCACCTTCCGGACGTTCCTTACGATAAGCCTTCCTGATCTCTCCGGGAAGGTCGTGGTGGGTGATAACGTCGTCGGCGCTCGTCACGACCATCCGTTCGATGGCATTGCGCACCTCCCGCACATTTCCCGGCCAGTCGTAATTCATCAGGGCGTTCAGGGCCTCGATGGAAAGAAACTTCCCCGTATTGTAATTCTGGTTATAGATCTTCAGGAAATGCTTGATCATGGGGAGGATGTCTTCCCGGCGCTCCCGCAGGGGCGGGATGAACATGGGGATGACGTTCAGGCGGTAATACAGATCCTCCCGGAACTTCCGCTCCCGGACCATCTGTTCGAGATTCATATTCGTGGCGGCGATAATCCGGACATCGATGGGAATCGTCGCCAGCCCCCCCAGGTGCTTGATCTGCCGGTCCTGGAGAACATTGAGAAGTTTCGACTGAAGCTCAAAGGGGAATTCGCCGATCTCGTCCAGAAAGAGGGTGCCGCCGTTGGCCAGCTCAAACATCCCCTGCTTGCCCTGGGTCCGGGCGTCCGTGAAGGCCCCCTTGTCGTAACCGAAGAGCTCCGACTCGAGGAGATTGGCAGGAAGGGCCGCGCAATCGACTTTCACAAAGGACCCGCTGTTCTTGCGGCGGCTCTGGTAATGGATAAACTGGGCCAAGACGTCCTTGCCGACGCCGGAAGGCCCGGTGATCATGATCGTGGCGTCTGAGCCGGCGACTTTCTTCGCCAGGGAGAGGGTGCGCCGGAAATCGGTGCTCTGGCCGATGAAAAACTTATTGGTGCTTCCGAGGGTCTCTTCAAGATACTCGATCCGCTTCTTGAAACGCTCGATCATGACCTGGGAGTTTTTCAGTTCCTCATTGATCAGGTTGAGTTCCGTGAGGTCCCGGAGGGTGCTGACGACGGCGGCGGGGATGCCGTTGTCCCGCCAGAGCATCGCCGCCGTGACGAGGAGCTGCCGGCCGCTGGGATACTGGACGATGCGGCTCCGGGTCTGGAAATCCTTGAGCACCTCGAGGTTCACCGCCCGGGGCACCCAGTTGTTATCGATCATGTACTGGGTATGGCGGCCCACCATCTCCTGGCGGTTGATTCCCGTGATCCGCTCGAAGGCCTCGTTGGCCATGAGGTAATAGCCCTCGTGATCGGCGATGAACATCCCGTCATGGACCGATTCGATGAGGGCCCGGGCGATGCTGAGCGTTTTCTGCGAAAATTTTGCCGCCATGGACATTACTGCTTTCTAAAGTTTTTCTCCGGAAACAGGATCAATTTTCATGCAAGGAATAATTAACCCCATCCCCACCCCAACCCTCCCCATGAAGGGGAGGGAGAAATGTAGGGTGGAACAAACGAAGCGGTTCCACCAATAATATGCATGGTTTTGGTGGATGCGCTTCGCTTCATCCACCCTACTACTGTCCCTAACTAACCACGGCGAGGGATAGGTCCCCTATTTATTTCGCCTCATTTGGCGCATTGATGAGCTTCTGGGCGATGGCGCAGGCTTTCGCAAGCAGCTCGTGATCCACTATGCCCATCTTCCTGATCAATCTCCGTTTATCAACGCTGCGCATTTGATCCAGCATGATCTTGGAATCCTTGTCAAGGCCGCTTGCTGTGCCTTGCCCACCGGCAATAAATATCTCGAAGGGGTAGACCTTGCCTGTCGAGGATGTGATCGGGGCAATGATCAGTCTGGGTGAATGGAGGTTCATGGCGTTGAAGGAGAGGATCATCCCCGGCCTGGTCTTCCCGATTTCTGAATGGCTGGTCGGGTCCAGGTTAATCAGATAGATGTCGCCCTGATTCATGATCTTGCGCCCCAATCTTCCAGGTCGAGAGATTCCCATTCCTGAATTGCGGCCTGGCGCACCGGATCTTCCGATGCCTCACGAAAGGCGGCGATCATGGCCTGCTCTTCCTGCCGGCGCTTGATACTTGCGACTTCGCCTTTCAATAAATCATTGATAATCGAGCTTTTTTTTCGCTTGGGAACCAAGGAGGCAAACGCCTCCCATACGGCTTGATCAAGTGTCAAATTAACCCGCACCTGATCCATCATGATTCCTCCTTTGCGTCATTAATTGGCGTATAATAATACAGACAACAAGGCATGTCAAGTAGTTTGATTAGGAGGTACAGAACCCCTACTAATTTATTCCGTTCCGACGCCGCTGAAATAAAAATAGGGAAAGGGCCAATTCCAGATAAGTGATGCGGCGTCTTTTCCAGCTTGACAGGCCGCCCTGTGAGCTTTATATGGTTTGAAAGGAGGATCAAGCCATGGATGCCTTTAATCGTGCCGCCCGGCAGATCTACACGGAAGCCCGCGAGTCCAGGCGCCTCATCGCTGGCCGCTCCCTGGAAGAACTCAAGCAGATTGCCCTGCGCCAGGAGGGGGTTATCCAGACCCAGTTCGGTTCCGTCGCCGCCGATTCGGAGCCCATGTCCCGGTCGGCCCCCCATACCCGCAACAGCATCGATCATCCCTTTGGCGAAGCCGAGGAAGCCCTGGCCCAACAGGCCGTCGCGGTCCTGGGTGGAGATGCAAACGGGGGGCGCGGCGGGAGCGGAGGCGTAAGTGGGGCCGGGGGGGAGCGGATCATCGCCCTCGATACGATTATCGGCGACGGCGCCGACGGCGTCACCGCCCGCTTCCTCATCCCCGAGCAGTACGCCCAGATCGCCTACGGGCTGAAGCTCCTCTTCGACCAGCCGGTGGCCCGGACCGTGGAAGACCCGACCTACACGATCATCTACTTCACCGACGAGGCCTTCGAGTTCAACAAAAAGAAGAAACTGGTGGACAAGGATATCACCGTCCGCCTCGCCATGGGGAGCCGGCGGGGGGAGCAGGTAAAGATCTGCCGGAACACCATTTATCTGGGGGAAGGAAAGAAAGGGGTCTTCCAGTTCGAAGACTGGCGCGTCAAGGCCATTGATAAAACGGGGATCTTCCTGCACACCGGGGCGCGGCGGGACTACCTGTGGGTCTACGATCCGGAGACGGAACGCCCGGAGCTAAAGGAAATCGTGACAGCCATCTCCGGCCTCACGGCCACGGGGAAGACGACGACGCTGTGCCGGAAATTTGCCAAGCTCCCGAAGGAAAGCTCGGAGATGATCGGCGACGACGGGGGAACCCTGGGCTTCGACGGGAGTTACGCGGCCTTCGAGATCGGCGGCCTTTACGTGAAGACCGAGGGCTTGGACGAGAGCCAGCCGGAGATCCTCCGGGCGGCGGAATCCCGGGACGCGTTCCTGGAAAACGTCGCCGTCACCAAATATCCCTACATCCCCGATTTCAGGGACATTACGAAGACAGGGAACGGCCGGGCCATCGTCACCAGGGACCACCTGGAAATAGCCTCCCAGAGCCTGCGGGCCGAAAAGATACATTATATCGTCATGCTCACGCGGAATCCCCTCGCCAACGTTATCAGCCGCCTCACACCGGAGCAGGCGACGATGCAGTTCATTTACGGAGAATCGATCGAAAGCACGGGGGGAAATCCCGAAGAGGCGGGAAAGTTCAAGCGCGTCGTCTTCCTCGACCCCTTCATCGCCGGGGACCGCCTCGAACACGCCCTGATTTTCCATGACATCGTGAAGAAAAACGGCATCCAGTGTTACCTGGCCAATACGGGGAGCATCGGACCGGCGGAGACAAAGGTGACCCTGCGCCAGTCCCTGGCCGCCTACAACGACCTGGTCCGGACCCAGTTGCGCTTCAGCCGGGACGGGGACTGTTTGGGATACCGCTACCCCATCAAGTGCGACCGGGCCAACCTCGACCAGATGAACGCCCACCGGCTGTTTACGGATCGGGAGGCGACGCGGCGGCGGGTGGAAGACTTTTTCCGGGGGCGGCGGGCCTTCCTGGAGGAATTCGAAGGCCGTTACGGCCGCATCCCCGCACCAATCAGAGAATCCCTGCCCTACGAGGAATAAATGTAAATGGGGACGGTTCTATTTTTCTGAACAGTGAACGGGTTCTTATTAATTCCCTCCCCTTCAAGGGGAGGGTTAGGGTGGGGATGGGGTATAATTTACCCTTTCATCTGCCAGAAAATGGCATTGGGATTAGCGAGGGGGTTGCTTACGCAGGTCGGGCAGAAATAGGCGGGGATCACGGTGCCGCAGCCTTCCGCCAGCAATTCGAAGCGGGCGCAACTATCGCACATCGGCACCCGGCAATCGGCGCAGGTAGTAAAAACGGGATCACGGCCACAGACGCCGCAAACAGGGTTCATAACAACTACTCGCTTGGCAAACCACTGTAGGGATTGACGGCAGGGTCATGTAAACAATTGCAGCAGAAGGCCTTGGGATCTACATGACCGCACCCGTAACCCCAAAGGTCAAAGGTTCGGCACTCCATGCACAAAGCGACCTGGCAGCCGTCGCAATAAATCACCGCGGGCAATTTGCCGCAACGCCCGCAGGGGGTCGTATCATTGGTTATAATCTCCATGACATGGGCGTTTAGCACAGCAGCGATCAAATCTCAAGGCCGATTTAATTAGGGGCAGAGCCCCTATTAATTAACCCCTAACAAAAAAGAATAGGGGCTCTGTCCCTAATTAAAATTTGGTGATTCATGGTGATCATTAGAAGTTTTCGGCAGATTATCGTTGCGGTCCGAACAGCTCTTTTCTTATTATCCCTGATTTCTTCGATTTCCTCGCCTGTTTATGCCGAACCTGGAAAACCCGTCGAACCAATTCCCGTTTACGGCTACCGGATCGTCAATGTTTATCCTCATGATCGCGGCGCCTACACCCAGGGGCTGGACTTTGCCGGCGGTTATCTCTATGAGGGAACCGGCGGGGAGGGGCGCTCGTCACTGCGCCGGGTGGAGCTGAAGACCGGCCGGATTCTTCAGGAATATCGGCTTGAGGACCGCTACTTCGGAGAAGGAATCACGGTTTTGAAGGACCGGATCTTCCAGCTTACCTGGCGCAACCGGGAGGGCTTCGTCTATGACCGGTCCAGCTTCCGGCGCCTCCATACCTTCCGCTATGACCACGAAGGCTGGGGGATTACCCACGACGGACGGCGGCTCATCGTCAGCGACGGCAGCGCGACCCTGCACTTTATCGATCCCCAAACTCTCCGGGAGGTGGGCGCCCTCCAGGTCCGTGATGAGGGAGGCGGGTCCGTCACGGGGCTAAATGAGCTGGAATACGTCCAGGGGACGATATACGCCAACGTCTGGCCGACAGACCGGATTGCCGTGATAAACCCCCGGACCGGCAGTGTAACCGGCTGGGTGGACATGGCGGGTCTCCTGACTGCTTTTGACGCCCGCTCCGGGGTCGATGTACTCAACGGCATCGCCTACGACCCGGCCGGAGACCGCCTTTTCGTAACAGGGAAGATGTGGCCGCACCTCTTCGAGATCAAGGTGGTAAAAAACAAAAAAACGACGAGTATCAATCAGGGAGATTGAATGATGGGATTATCCCTCCCCTTCAAGGGGAGGGTAAGGGTGGGGACGGGGTTGGAGGGTTTGCCTCCCCAAGACATAAACTCCCCACATGGGAAAATGGGGCGGAGGAAAAGGGGACGGTTCTATTTTCGAGATCTTAATCAAACGTTCATGACGGCTTTGCCCTCACTAATTGATCAAAGAATTCAATCATTAAGAGGTGCATTTTCAGATTAAAAGTTTGTTTCATAAACAACAGTTTAGCGGGAAGAAATAAAATCGGAAGAGAAAATAGAACCGTCCCCTTTTATTGCTCAGTTAAAAAATTAATAGGGGCTCTGTCCCTAATTAGAGGAGGGAATTTTGAGGAAACTGAATCCGGCTTATGTGCAGGCTGTCCGGGAGACAGTCAGCGACAGTCCCTTTTTTCGGCATTTGTCTATGACGATCCGGGAGATGGATATCGGCTGCGCCATCGTCGATCTGGACGTGGATACGGAACATCTGCAGGCCTTCGGCTACGTTCACGGCGGGGTTTATGCCTCGGCCATCGATACGGCGGCCTTCTGGTCCGCTTTCTGCGAACTGGAAGAGGGAACGGGGATCACGACGGTGGATCTGAAGGTCAATTACCTGGCCCCGGTCAAGACGGGGAAGCTTACGGCGGAAGGCAAGCGCATCAAGATGGGGAAGACCCTCGGCCTCGCCGAGGCGACGGTAAAAGACGCCCAGGGTCGGGTAGTGGCCCACGGAACCTCGACCCTGATCGTCCTGCCCGGTTTTGGACTGGCGGGAGGCATCACCCTGCCCCCGAAGTTCCTAGAGGGGTGAAAAGAGAGGAAGATAGAACCGTCCCCCCTTTTTTTGAGACCCATCCCCACCCTAACCCTCCCCTTGAAGGGGAGGGAACTAAAGGAATAGACTATGTTTCAGTTGCACAGGACCTGGTCTCCTCTTGAAGGAGGGGGAAACTATTAACGCGATTATTTCAATGGCATCGGCAATCGGCTCCTCGACGTATGAACAATACGCCTGCGTCGCCTCTGCCTTGCCGCCTTGATTTCATCTTCGATTTAGAATTGGAATAACAGGCTGTTGAAAAACGTCTATCTGCTGCGTTTCCCTCATCCTTCCCCGTTCAGATTCTGATTGCCTCTTTGGTCAGAAATGTCCGGATATCCTCAACGGATGGCGCCTCTGCCAGATATTCAACTCCTTCCGTATAATCTATATCCTCGAAAAAACAGAGTTGTTCACGAAACAGGCGGGCGTTGAAATGATCCGCAAAAATGGCCCGCGCCTTGTCAATCAGTTTTTCCATGTCCAGGTGCGATTTCAGGATGAAGTACAGATCCACGTAATCCTTCCACTTGTTGCGGCGGCCCAGGGCATAGGCCTTCATGGCAGCCAGTTCTCCCACATCGGGCAGGCTGATCCCGCCCCTTGCCCATGATATGCCATGAGCGACTGCAAAGGGATACGAAAAAAAAGTGATTTTTACTCCCTCGATAAGGACGGTGAATTCATCCGTTGTGGCCGTCAGGGTCCGCTGAATGGAAAAACCTTGATAACGAATTTTTCGCTCAATATGAAAGGGCGAGACAGGCGCGGGCAGGGCCAGATAGAAATCGAGGGAACGCCGATGGCCAATCAGTAATGCCAATGCGGTGCCCCCAGCCAGATAGAACTTGCTGAAATGGGGCAGCAGCCGGCCGGCCAGATCCATCTGCTGATCAGTCAGGACATGCTCAAATATCATCCTGGAATACCTTGCTGAAAAAGTTCACTGTTTGGGGACGGTAATTGAAGCGCTTCCCGGAAATCTGCCGTAAAAAAATATCCTTAACCGCTGCTCTGCCGGCCAGATCAAATAAAAGGCGGATGTCTTCCACATCCCCGCCCCTTAATACACCTTCCACAACACTTTCCAGAGAGAGGGATTTTTTGTCCAGGACCCACCACCACAGGTAGGACCTGGGCGCCACCAGTTTCTTAAACATTTCTTCGTTAATCGGCGTGCTCATGGGGTTATTCTACTGAAAAAGCTTTTAATGTCAAACAAATAAAATACTTCCCGGCATTCAACCCCATCCCCACCCTGACCCTCCCCTCGAAGGGGAGGGAAACGATCATGGAACCTGACTCCCCGTCAGGGGAGGGAGATTATGTTCCCGGATTTCCACAAAAAAGGGGGCTGCCCTCCCTAACGGGAAGACAGCCCCTGTGTTACCTAATCGCGGTGCAAGTCAAGACTTGCGCCAACAACAATCCCTTTGGATCCTCGTTAAAAAAGAACCTCTTACAGCGGGATGTTGTTGTGCTTCTTGGGCAGGCGGACCTGCGTCTTGTCCTTCAGGGCGTCGAGGAGTGCGGCGACGCGCTTCCGGGTCTCCCGGGGGGCGATGATCTCTTCGATGATCCCCATGGAGGCGGCAAAATAAGGATTGTTGAACTGCTCCTCATAGGCGGCGACCAGCTCCGTCCTTCTGGCGGCGGGATCGGCTGCCTCGTTAATCTCCCGGCGATAAACGATGTTGCAGGCCCCTTCGGCGCCCATGACGGCGATTTCCGCAGACGGCCAGGCCATGACATAGTCGGCTCCCAACTGCTTGCTGCACATGCCGATGTAGGCGCCGCCGTAGTCTTTCCGCGTCACGACGGTGATCTTGGGCACGGTGGCTTCGGCATAGGCGTGGAGCAGCTTCGCCCCGTGACTGATGATGCCCGCCCATTCCTGTGCCGTTCCGGGCATATAGCCGGGGACGTCGGAGAAGGTCAACAAGGGGATATTGAAGGCGTCGCAGAAACGGATGAACCGGGAAGCCTTGTCGGAGGCGTTGACGTCGAGGACGCCGGCCCCGAATTTGGGATTGTTGGCGATGACGCCGACAGGCTGGCCCATGATGCGGATGAAGGCCACAAACATGTTTTTCGCCCACAGCTCGTGGGGTTCGAAGATTTCATTGTTGTCCGCCACGGCCATGACAATCTGCTTCATGTCGTAGCCCCGGCTCGCCCGGTCGGGGATGATCTTGTCCAGCTCCGGACAATCGCGGTCGGCGCTGTCCGTGCAGGCAGCGATGGGCTGGGGGCTGTGGCAACTGTCGGGCAGGTAAGAAAGGAGCATCTTTAGCTTGTTGATGCAGTCTTCATCGTTTTCCGTGGCGAAATGACAGACACCGCTCTTGGTGGCATGGGCCACGGCGCCGCCCAGATCGTCATGGGTCACTTCTTCGCCGATAACGGCCTTGATGACATCGGGGCCGGTGATATACATGTAGGAACTCTTTTTGACCATGAATACCCAGTCCGTAAGGGCGGGGGAATAAACGGCGCCGCCGGCGGTGGGTCCCATGATGGCGGTGATCTGGGGGATGTACCCCGAACCGATGGTGTTGCGATAGAAAATGCCGCCGTAGCCTTCCAGGGCCGGCACGCCTTCCTGGATCCGGGCGCCGCCGGAGTCATTCATGGACACGAAGGGCTTCTTCGCGTCGAGAGCCATATCCATGATCTTCCAGATCTTCTTGGAGTGCATCTCTCCGAGGCTTCCCCCGGCGCTGGTGAAATCCTGAGCCGCCGCAAAAACGGTCCGGCCGTTGACCTTGCCGAAACCAACGATGACGCCATCAGCGTTGATTTCCTTTTTGTCCAGACCAAACAGGGTGGAGCGGTGCTTCACAAATAACTGGACTTCCTGGAAGGTCCCTTCATCATAAAACATCGCCAGCCGTTCCCGGGCCGTCATCTTGCCCAGCTCGTGCTGTTTGGCAATCATCTTTTCGCCGCCCATTGATTTCAGGGCCTCTCTGCGAGCCTCGAATGCACGGATCTTTTCTTCCGTCATTCCTTTTCCTTGTTCTTTTGCCATAAACCTACACTCTCCTTCTTTCCGATTTATTCTCGTACATTAAGAGCTTGCCCTAAGTACATTGAATTCAACAATTCCGTCTTGACCGGGTCGGCCTTCTCATGTATAGAAGCGTTCCGCAAGGTTTTCCTATGGGATTGCTAATGCGGTCAACTGACCCATCGAAAATTCCCGAAACCTTGCCTTGATGTTAGCTAACTTATTGTATTTTAAAACCTTTTTGCCTTAATCGGGACGCATCATATCCTGTTTGGCCAAAAGATGCAAGGAGGATCAATGAGATTTATCGATGAATTCAGCCTCAAAGGCAAAAAAGTACTGCTCCGTTTCGACTACAACGTACCCCTCGACAGCTCCCAGAATATCGCCGATGACAGCCGGATCCGGGCGACCCTACCGACGATCAATTACGCCCTCGACGAGGGGGCGAAGCTTATCATCATCTCCCACCTAGGCCGCCCGAAGGGGAAGGCCAAGCCGGAATTCAGTCTCTGTCCCGTAGCCAAGCGACTTTCCCGTCTTATCCACAAGGAAGTCGTCATGGCCCCGGATTGCATCGGGGATAATGTAAAGGCCCTCGTGGACGCCATGAAGCCCGGTGATGTCATCCTTCTGGAAAACCTCCGTTTTCATCCCGAAGAGGAGAAGAACGACGATGAATTCGCCCGCCAATTGGCCGCCTATGCCGATGTCTATATCGACGACGCCTTCGGCAACGCCCACCGGGCCCACGCCTCCAACGTGGCGATCACGAAATTTGTCAAGGAGTGCGGCGGCGGGTTTCTGATGAAAAAGGAGGTCAATTATTTCCAGACATGTCTGGACAACCCGGCCCGGCCCTTCGTGGCCATCATCGGCGGGTCAAAGGTCTCCGGCAAACTGGAGGCCCTGGTCAATCTGATCAAAAAGGTCGACAAAATGATCATCGGCGGCGGCATGGCCTTCACCTTCCTGAAAGCGGCGGGATACGAGGTCGGCAAGTCCCTCGTGGAAGAAGACCTGATGCCCATGGCGGCGGAGATCATGAAGACCGCCCGGGAACTCGGAGTGAAATTCTATCTCCCCGTGGACTGCGTCATGGCCCAGGAAAAGAGCGCCGAGGCGGAAACCAAGATCGTCCCCATTCAGGAAATGAACAGCCACTGGATGGGCCTGGACATTGGCCCGGCGACGATAACCCTCTTCACCGAGGCCCTGGCCAACGCCAAAACCATCGTCTGGAACGGACCGATGGGGGTCTTTGAGATCGACGCCTTCGGACGGGGAACGGCGGCTATGGTTCACAGCGTCGCCAATTCCTACGCCATGACCATAGTCGGCGGCGGCGATACGGATGTGGCCGTCCACAAGACCGGAGAAAGCGACAAGATCACCTACATCTCCACGGGCGGCGGGGCCTCCCTGGAACTGCTGGAGGGCAAAGACCTCCCGGGCATCGCGGCCCTCGACGCCTGCGGCGGCGCCATATAAGGCTTCGCAGCCCTGGACGTCTGCAGCGGCAATTGAATAATAACGGTTTGGGAAGTATCCCTATTTCATGCGTAATCTGAAGATGATAGTCGAGTACGACGGGAGCGGCTATCACGGCTGGCAGCGCCAGAAAAACGGCCTGTCCATCCAGCAGGTCCTCGAGGAGAAGATCGGCGTCATCACCGGGGAGAAGATAAAGGTCATCGGTTCCGGGCGGACCGACGCGGGGGTGCACGCCCTCGCTCAGGGCGCCCATTTCCAGACCACCTGCGGGATCCCCGCCGGCAATCTCCTGAAGGGAATCAACAGCCTCCTGCCTGCGGATATCGTCCTGAAATCCCTGGAGGAGGCGGACGAAAACTATCATGCCCGGATCGACGCCAAAGGCAAGATCTATCTCTACCAGATATTCAACAGCCCCACCCGGACCGTCCTTTATCGCCACTATGCCTGGACAGTCCACTGCCCCCTGGATCTCGATCTGATGCGGGAGGCGGCCGGCTATCTGATCGGGCGGCATGATTTTACCTCCTTCAGCTCCGTCCACACCGACGTAATCTCGTTTGAAAGGGAGTTGAGAAGAATCGAGATTGTGAGCTACCTGTCGGTTCAACATCCATTAATCAAAATCTTTGTGGAGGCGGACGGCTTTTTGAGGTATATGGTCAGAACGATTGTCGGCACCCTGGTCGAGGTGGGGAGGGGAAAAAGGCAGCCCGAGGACGTGGCGGCCATCCTGAAAGGCCGGGACCGGAAACTGGCCGGTATGACGGCGCCGCCGCAGGGGCTGTTTCTTAAAGAGGTCCTCTATGGAAAGTAATCAATGATGAAGATTCTTGTTTTGGGCCACAAGGGCATGTTGGGGACGGATCTGATGCGGCGTCTGGGCGTCGCCCACGAGGTGGCGGGCAAGGACGTCGAGGATTTCGACATCACCTCCCCCGAATCCTGCCGGCAGGTAATCTCTGAAATAAATCCCGAGGTTGTCATCAACGCCGCGGCCTACACCAATGTTGACGGGGCCGAAACAAACAGGGACGCCTGTTTCGCCGTCAATGCCGAAGGGGTCAGAAACGTGGCCCTGGCGTGCGAAAAGGCAAATATCCGGATTGTCCATTTCAGCACCGATTACGTCTTTGACGGAACCAAAGGAACCCCTTACCTCGAAGACGACGCCCCCTCGCCGTGCGGTATTTATGCCCAGTCCAAGGCCGCCGGGGAGAAATATCTTCAAGAGTACAGCAACAACTATCTCCTGATCCGCACGGCCTGGCTATATGGCCGGAACGGAAAGAATTTCGTCAAGACGATTCTGGAAAAGGCAAGGCATACGGAGACCCTGCGCGTCGTCGATGATCAGACCGGCTCGCCGACTTACAGCCGGGACCTGGCCGGGGCCGTCCAGATCCTGCTGGAACAGCACTGCCAGGGGATCTTTCATGTGACCAACCGGGGTTCCTGCACCTGGCATGCCTTCACGAAAAAAATCCTGGAATACGCCGGGCTTGAACATGTTGACGTCGAGCCCCTTCAGACAAAAGATCTCAACCTGCCGGCGCCACGACCGGCCTACAGCGTCCTTAACACCCGGAAGTTTTCCGATACGACGGGAAACATCATGCGCTTCTGGCAAATGGCCTTGCAGGATTATATCGAACACACCGAATTCCATAAATAATTTTGACACACAAAACTTAATCCTCTATAATTTAACCCTTAAGGAGGAGCTGCCATGAAGATATCACCCCTGAGATTTTCATTAATCATGTCGTTTATGTGGGTTCTTTTCTTGCCCTTGATGTCGGGTTGCACCGTGGCCACGAAAAGTACGATCATCACCCCCCCGATTCAGGATCTCTTTGACGGGAAATACCAGGTCTATCCGGCCATGGCAAAGGCCAGACCTGTTTCCGTAGCCATCCTTCCCTTCGTCGACGTTTCTAAAAGTCAGGCAGGGGCCCAGGCTGTCCGCCGGGGATTCTATAATCATTTCAGCTCCCTTCCCTTCCGGGACATGGAACTCTGGCAGGTGGATGACCGCCTCAAGAAGGCGGGGCTGACGGACCCGACCGTTATCAACCAGACGCCGGCCAAAGACTTGGGCAAGATCCTCGGGACCGACGCCATTGTCTACGGGGAAATCTCCAATTTTGACAAGCTCTTTGCCGTACTTTACTCCCAGGTATCCGTGGGGGCCAAGCTCCGCATGTACGACGGACGGACGGGGGAACTCCTCTGGACGGGGGAACACGTCGCCCGGATTCATGAAGGGGGGATTTCCACCAATCCCATCGGCCTGGTCGCCACAATCATCGCGACAGCCATGAACGTTCGGGATATTCAACTCCTCCGGGCCTGCGACGATCTCTTCCGGGGCATGGTCAAGACGATCCCGGCGCCGACCATCGCCGAGGCCAAGCGGCCTCCCGTGATCACACTGCTTGTCCAGGATACGAAGAACCTTCCCAAAAAGGCGGGGGACGAGATCCGCGTAGTCATCCAGGGGACCCCGAAGATGCAGGCCTCTTTCGATATCGGCGAGTTCAAGAAACACATCGACATGCAGGAACAGGTAAATGAGCCGGGGGTCTATCTGGGCGTTTACCGGGTCGTGCCGGGGGACAATGTCCGGAAGGCCATCATTACGGGCTACCTTACCGATGACGCGGGCAATACGGCCCATTGGGTGGACGCGGTCGGGACGGTGACCCTGAAGACGACGCCCCCGGAAAAGCTCAAGTCCCTGCGGATTGTCGGCCGGAACACCGCCGTGCTGATGAGCTGGGAAAAGTCAGCCGATCCGGAACTCGCTGGTTACCGGGTTTACCGGAGCCTGACACCGCTCAGCGGTTACCAGGAGATCGCCCGGACGGAACTCGCCGAATACCGGGATGAAAAGCTCACGAACGGCCAGACCTACTATTATCAGGTCAGCGCCGTCGATCTGGCGGGAAATGAGAGCGATCGCGCAGCGGGGACGGGCATTCCCGTCGCCCCGGGGCCCACACCCGTCTCCGGGATCATCGAGAAGGACACCGCCTGGTACGCCGGGGCCAGCCCCTATATTATTGAAAACACGGTAATCATCAAGGATAAGGCCACCCTGACCATCGAGGCGGGAACGGAAATCCGTTCCCGGGGCGCCGCTTTAGTCATTGAAGGGGGACTTGTCGCCCCGGGGGATGGGGAACATGTAATTTCCTGGGATACGGCAACGGCCGGCAAGTCCTGGGAGGGGATCGTTTTCCGCAACGTCAAGGAAAAGGAGATTTCCCTCAAGTTCAACCGGATCCAGAACGCCGCGACGGGCCTGAACCTGCAATCTTCGTCGCCCCTGGTCGAATCCTGCGAACTGACGGGTAACGGCACGGCCGTCAAGATTTCCGGCGGCTTCGCCAAGCCCCGGCTGATCAAAAATACGATCCTTAAAAATACGGAAGCCGCCGTGGTCATTGGGGAAGGGGCCCAGCCGATCCTTACGGAAAACCGGATTCAGGATAACCTCAAGCAGGGAATCATGGTCGAAGGGGCCGCCCCGACCATCTCCCGGAACCTCATCGCCCGTAACGGCGCCGCCGGGATCGACGTCAAGAACAGCCAGGCCATGATCACGGAAAACAACATCATCGACAACCGTCCCTACAACATCGCCGGAGCGATGACGGGGGAATCCGTCTCGGCCAGGAACAACTGGTGGGGATCGGCCAAGGGGCTGGAAATACTAGCCACGCTGAAGGGGCGGATCGATATCCAGACCGTCCTCAACGCCCCCTACCCGGAAGGAAAGCCGGCGACCATGCCCATTCTAGGCTCATCCCTGGGAGGCCCTCTCAAGGCCGATGCCTATCTGACCCTGAGCAACAGCCCCTACCGAATCGCAAAGAATCTTGTCATCGACGGCGGGGCAACCCTTTACATCGAACCGGGGGTCATGCTCCGCTATGACCAGAACACCTCCATCGTCGTGGAGGACGGCGGCGTCATCGCCAAGGGCGCGCCGGAAAGCCCGATCATCTTTACCGCTTCCGCCGCCTCCCCCTCGCCGGGCTTCTACGCCAGCGCCGTCAGGTGGGGCAAGAAAACAACCGTCAACTCGGCCCTGAGTTATACGATCATCCAATATGCCGATATCGCGCTGGATGTCGTTTACGGGGCCCCGGATGTCTCTTACAGTCTCGTCTCCAAGAACGCCCAGAGCGGCATCTACTGCCGCCATGACGCCGCCCCCACCGTCTCGTACTCCACCTTGACGGAAAACCGGGGGGAGGGCGCCTTCACCATTGTCGGCAATGCCCGGCCAAAATTCAGCAACAACAATATCTTCAATAATGACTTTGCCGCCCAGGCCCGCTCGACGATCTACATTGACGCCCGGAACAACTGGTGGGGCAAGGCCCCCCCGGACCTGGACATGATCATGGGGGACATCGAACAGAACATCAATATCAGGCCCTGGCTGAACTCCCCGGAGGAAAAAGCATTTACAGGAAAGAAATAAACCATCGGAAGAGGTCGGTAATATGGAAAAAGGTTCTCAACCCCTGATGATTTGTTCGATGATCTCGGGATTTAGCGGATTCTGACCTCATTCCACATTCCTGAATCGTTGCGTCCTTTATCCGCGCAACCACTGCCAGAGCGGCAGCAGCCGGATGGGGCGCTCGACACCCTGCCATTTGAAAATATCCGTTCGGTCCACGCGGTCATTGAGGAGCAACAGGTCGTCGCAATGCAATTCCTGGGCGGCCTTGATCAGCCCCCGCATTTCCCTTCCGAGGGTCTTAGGGTTCGAGATGTCCGTACAGACCTGGATGAGGCGCGTCACCTGCAAGCCTTCTTTAACGACAAAATCCACTTCTTCGTTCTGTGGACTCCGCCAGTAGAACAGAGAAATCCGCCCGGCGATTTCCTCCTGTTTCAGAGTGACGGCCACAAGATTCTCATAAAGGGCCCCCCGGTCCGCAGTGAAACGGAATCCCGCCGCTACCGCCATCCCGTTGTCGGTGCAGTAGATTTTCTTGTTTTGACCCGTCTGATCCTTTACCTTGAAGGAAAAGCGGGGGAGGGAAAAGACCAGGTAGGCCTCCTGGAGATAACGGATATATTTATCCACGGTATGCACGCTGCGACACTTCGTCACTCCGGACAGGGCATTGAAGGAATACTCCCGAGCTACGTTCGACAGCAGGTACAGGGCCAGGTCTTCAATCCCCTGTACCGACCGGATGCGGAACCGTTTGACCATGTCTTTGTAAAGGGTGGATTGAAGCAGCGTCCGCAGATAATCACGGGGGGCGATATTCTTGAGCAACGGTTCGGGATAGCCTCCCTGCTCGGCATAGATATCCAGGGCCGCCATGGTCTCTACAGTTGTCGGCTGGGCATCTCCCTTCCCTGCCGTCGAAATGGCCGCCAAATACTCACCGAAAGAAAAGGGGAAAAGGACATAGGCGGCGTGACGTCCGGTAAGATGGGATGCCAGCTCAGAACTGAGGAGATTGGCATTGCTGCCCGTAATAAGGAGCCGGAACCCCTGGCGTTGGAGGCGATTGATAAAGAGCTCCCACCGGGGAAGGTTCTGGATCTCGTCAAAAAACAGGTAATCCAGTTTACCATAAACGGCCTGAACGGAACTTATTATTTCATCGTAATCAGTGACGGCGGTCAACCGCTCATCATCGAAATTGACATAACCGTAGGCAGCAGTCTTATGAACCAAACGGCCGGCATAAAACGATTTGCCGGAGCGCCGCGGGCCGGTGATTACTTTGATCCGATCATCGCCGGGATCCATAGGAACCGACAGGCGGCGTTCGATAAAGGTTTCCTCAAGGCGGCCCTCCAGCTCACGCTTCTGGATGATAAGGATATCTTTTAACATGTTTCACCTGTGATGCACAAAATCATTATATTTTGTGCATCATAATCAGATTGCCGCATGATGTCAACAAGAAACTGGATACAGGGAGTGCAGAAAAGATTTGCAACGGCTTAACCCTTTTGCTATTATCCTTGGCAATGTCGAAACCAGATCTAAAAGGAGGAACTATGAAAAAATGGATGTTGACGACGGGTCTTGTTGCCGTAATGATTCTTTTCGCCGGCGCGGGATTCTGTCAGAAGAGCGGCGACGGCAAGGTCAGCATGACGGAATGGAATAAAATCATCGAATCGAAAGTAGCCGAACAGGCGGGTGACAAGGGGATTATCAACTATGAAGACGGCTATGTGGAAGCTGTGGGCATCGGCGCCCCACCGGAACGATACATGGGGAAACCCAATGCCCGGCCTATGGCACTGCGAGCCGCCCAGGTGGACGCTTACCGTAATCTCCTGGAAATCGTCCAGGGTGTGCGGATTGACGCCACTACAGTTGTCAAGGATTTCATGACGGAAAGCGACGTTATCCGGGCCTCTGTCGAAGGCCTCGTAAAGGGTTCAAAAGTGATGAACAAGGAGTATCTGTCCGACGGTACAGTAGAAGTTACGGTCCGGATGAACCTGAGCGGGCGACTGTCCCAGTCGATCATGCCCAAGGCCTTTGAAAAGGAGCAGGGAGCAGCCCCTCCCCCACCGCCGGCAGTGTCTGCCCCATCAGGGGATATATTTACCGGTCTCGTGATTGACGCCCGGGGTCTGGCCGCCCGACCGGCCATGTCGCCCAAGATCGTCGATGAAAACGGGAAAGAGGTTTATGGCTCCATGAACGTGGACCGTCTGTACGCCATTCAGCAGGGCATGACGGGTTATGCCCGGGATCTGACTGCCGCCCAGAGCAATCCCCGGGTCACCAACAATCCGGTGAGCGTGAAGGGTGTCAAGGCCAGCGGTCCGGGCAAGTGCGACATCATGATCAGCAATGCCGACGCCGAAAAGATCCGGGCCTCCGGCGACAATCTCAGTTTCCTGAAGAAGTGCCGGGTCATGATCGTCCTGGATTGATCCCTTGATCCTGGAAATAATCTTATGAGGAGATGACCGCTCTTCCCGCCCGGGGGCAGCGGTCATCGTTTTTTTTGGGGGGAGTGAACTCACAGATGAATGAATTTAAGGATATGGGATCGCATTCTCCGATGAAAATTCACCTCCTTTCGTCAGAGCTGACCAATAAGATAGCCGCCGGTGAGGTAATCGAGCGGCCGGCCTCCATCCTCAAGGAGTTGATGGAAAATGCCCTGGACGCCGGGGCGACCACCCTCCAGATCGAAATCGAAAAGGGGGGATGCGCATCGCTTCGCATCATCGATGACGGCGAGGGGATGAACCCGGCCGATGTCCCCCTGGCCTTCCAGCGTCATGCCACAAGCAAGCTCGCCGTTTTTGACGACCTCTACCGGCTGTCCACCTTCGGTTTCCGGGGGGAAGCCCTGCCCAGCATCGCCGCCATTGCCAGGGTCGAACTCCTTACCCGTCAGCCCCAGGCCATCGCGGGGACAAGGATCGTGGTGGAAAACGGCCAGGTAGAAGAGGTTCGGGAGACGGGTTGCCCGGTGGGGACGGCGATATTTATCAGCAAGATCTTTGACGCCGTGCCGGTGCGCAAAAAATTTCTCAAGACGGAGGCGACGGAACAGGCGGCCTGCCTGGAGGTGATCACCCGGACCGCCCTCTCCCATGAAGGAGTCAAGATCCGCGTGCTGAGCAACGGCCGTACGCTCTGGGATATCCCCGCCGCCCCGGATAAGGGTGAGCGGCTGAGCCTCGTTCTTGGCAAAGACACCCGCGAGGCGCTCCTCGCCGTAAAGGGTTCACGGGGAAACATGGGTATCGCCGGCTACATATCCCGACCCGAGGTCGCCCGGTCCAATACGAAAAGCATCTACTGTTATGTCAATGGCCGGTATGTCCGGGACCCCCTGCTGAACCACGCCATCATGACGGCCTACCGGAATCTCATGGAGGCGAAACGCTACCCCGCGGCGGCCCTTTTCCTCGCGATCCCCCCGGAAGACGTGGATGTGAACGTCCACCCGGCAAAGCTGGAGGTCCGCTTCCGCAATCCCCGGGAACTTTATGGATTGATCGTTGAAGCCCTCCTCCACAGCCTCGCCCAGGTTTCCCTGGACATGGACGCCGGACAGAGGGGGCTGGCAACGGCGCCGGCAGCATCCGCAAGAGCCGCGGCCCCGCCGGCGGCCTACCAGACCCGGATCGAGGAGGCCCTTAAACGCTACACCGTCTATGGGGGAAAGAAAAAAGTCCCCTACCGGGAGGCCGTAAACGAGACGCCGGAACGGACGGGAAGTTCGGGAGCGTGGGGTTTTACGGGGGAAGGTGGTGTCCATAGAGGTCTCTCATCCCCTTCTGTGGGAGGTGGAAGAGGGAAATATGGGGGCGCGACCTCTGATTCTCTTCCGGGAGTAGGATACAATCCCTCCGGACTTCCGGATCATGTCTCCGTTGCTCGCGATCTCAGCGGGATGGGGACATCATTGAATGACGCCCCTGGTGATGCATTTGCTGTGGAATCCAAACCCGCGAGTGACGATGAGCCCGCTGCCGCTTCTTATCCGTCGGCGGCGGGAGAACGCTCCTTGGCCCGGATGACCTATCTGGGGCAGACCGGGGGGACCTATCTCGTTTTTTCCGATCCCGACGGCCTGGTTCTGGTGGATCAACATGCCGCCCATGAGCGCATCCTTTATGAACAGTTCCGTCAGGCGGGAACGGGGGAGCATGTCATTGGCCAGCCCCTGCTCCTCCCCGAGGTTGTTTCCCTTTCCCCCGCGGACTATGGCCTGCTAACGGATAATATTGATATTATAAAGGAAACGGGATTGGAGGTCGAACCCTTCGGGGGCCATACCGTGGTGATCAAGTCCCTGCCGGCCATCCTGGGCCATCTTAACCCCGAGGGGCTCCTCCAGGACCTGATCGAACAGCTCGCCGACGCGGGTTCAACGGTCTCCTGGCAGGACAAAAGGGATAAGGTGCTGATTTCTCTGGCCTGCAAGGGGGCCGTCAAGGCCGGACAGCTCCTTTCCGGGCAGGAGGTCTCCAGAATCTGCCAGGATCTCGATCGTCTGCCCTTTGCGGCGACATGCCCCCACGGCCGCCCGGTCTGGATCGTCATAACGGGGAAACAGTTGGCCCGGCTTTTCAAACGGGCATAAAGAGACGGCTTCAGGGGGGGACTTTTCTCCCTCCCCTTCAAGGGGAGGGTTAAGGTGGGGATGGGGTTAAGATTCCGCAATGACTGCATAAACCCCACCCTCACCCTAACCCTCTCCCTGAGGGAGAGGGGATTATAGAGTAGGATATTTCTATAATTTTTGTAAGATTATAAATAGTTTAACTTACAATGCCAAACTTGATTCACACCAGCAGGCCACGCCTGGTCGTCATTACCGGTCCGACGGGCGCCGGCAAGACCGATATCGCCCTAAAGCTGGCCCGGGAATTCAACGCAGGGATCATCAGCGCTGATTCCATGCAGGTATACCGTTATCTGGACATCGGGACGGCCAAACCCTCCCGGGAAGAGCAGCAGCAGGTTCCCCATCATCTCATCGACTGCGTTAACCCTGACGAATGGTTCAACGCCGCCCGTTTTCGTGAAGAGGCGGACCTCGCGATCAACCGGCTGCACGGTCAGGGAAAAACGGTTTTTCTCGTGGGAGGGACAGGTCTGTACATCCGTGTTCTTCTGGGGGGACTTCTGCCGGGACCGGGACCGGACGAAGTGCTGAGAGGTAATTACAAGGAATTGATGGCGATACACGGCAAGGATTATCTTTACGAGGAACTCCGGATGAAGGACCCGGCCGCCGCCCTGTCCATCGATCCCAACGACGCGGTGCGGATGATCCGGGCCCTGGAATATTTTGCCGCCACGGGCCGTTCCATCACGGAAGCGCAGGGACGGCACGGATTTCAGGATAAACGCTATGAGTTCATAAAGATCGGCATTTTTGACGATCGGGATAGCCTGTTTGAGCGCATTGACGGACGGGCCGCCGCCATGATCGCGGCCGGGCTGGTTGAGGAAACGCAGGAGCTGCTGGTCCGGGGCTACGGCGAAGATCTCAAACCCATGCAATCACTGGGCTACAAGCATATATTCAGTTATCTCAAAGGGATATGCAGCCTGGAAGAGGCGCAGGCGTCAATGGGCCGGGATACAAGAAAATACGCCAAGAGACAGCTGACGTGGTTCCGGGCGGAAAAGGACATTATCTGGAAGTCTCCCGACGACATAGCCGGGATAGGGAGACGCATATCTGAATTTCTCAGCAGGCGAAATCTGATCCCCGAATTGCCATAACGATTCCTTATTCGGAGCAATTGAAATTTGAAAAGAAGAAACCAATTGAATCAGACACGATGGAGTGTGATACTTTGGACCTCTGAGCAAATACGCTTCACAAAATAAATGTGTCCAAGATATCCTCGAAAGTGAGGTTGTTGTCATGGAAATTCATGAGCTTGTGGTTGTGTAACGGTATTATATTATTTTATGTTTGTCATTATCATTTACCGGTCAGAACAAATGCAGCCCAAAAAAACGGATGGGAAGGATCAATATTTTTACTCTTATTTTGAAATTTGATACTCCGCTCCCTGTTATCCTTTACTCTTGATTTCAATATGGCCAATTGAGCTTTCTGCAATGCTTCGGATTTAGACATAGTCTGTATATTCCTATAGAAATGAGACATTAACAATGCTGTTATTTCATCGTTTACATTCCAGAGACTTGAAACAACCGATGAGGCTCCAGCAAAAAGAAATGCCCTGTTCAAACCAATGACCTCATCCCCCATGGTAAGTTTTCCGAGGCCAGTTTGACAGGCACTCATCACAACCATTTCGGCGCTTAAATTGAAAGATAGGATATCGGTCGTAGTTAATCTTCCGTCATCTGCTCCAACCGGTGATAAGCGAAGCGCCGATTGCAGCGGAAACAACTCGTTATATTCGCCATGTGATGCAAAATGAATGATTCTCTTATCGTTAATACCGCTGGATATATTGGTTCGATTGGCATCTTTTTTTAGAAAGATTTGCGTTGATGGATATATCTCCTTTATTTGCTTTACTTCGTATTCGGCAGCGGGAAGATCCAATTCCGGCTTGCCCAGATAAGGGTTGCCAACAGCTAAAATTGATTTTTGAGAATTCTCAGTACCTAGGCTAATATATTTCATTACGGTTGCGCTGGGGAGATAGGTTAATGTATAGTTTTCAATAAGATATTTGCCTTTATGGACAAGGGCCGAATAAGGAAGGTAATGGAGTACACTGTGAGGAACGACTATCAGTTCTGAAGATTTCAGATATTTGTAAACCGGTGCAATTAGCTCTTCGTATAGTTTTTCTGCTATGATTTGTGAATTCTCATTGTCGTTATTGGTAATACTTAAGCGCAATTGATTGACTTGAGAGAATAGGCTTTTTCTGGATATCGAAATTTCAGCGACATTGATTCTATCTTTCGTTACAGTAAATATAAAAGTCTTCTCTTTGGCAACAAAATATTCAACCATCGTTTGATTTCTGCCTAGCAGAGACTGAATTTCCTGCACGGATGCTGTATTTATTGTGACGATAGATGCAAGCTTAGGATTTTTTCTTTCAAGTTCAATACTTACATCCTGATGGTCTCTCATGAGTTGCTTTATTTGTGTATCATAGGCGATAATTTGATTTCTATTGCCCTGATTGTTCTTCAGTTGAGCTACCTGATCAGTGCCCTTCTGTAGAGCTGCTATTTGACTACGAAGTTCTCTTTCCTTTTCCAGGAGTTTGTCACTGTCGATTTTCTTATTCGATAATAACTTCGCCTGCCCCATGAGATCAACAAATGCCCTTGCTTTTGCCCTCTCTACATACTCTAGGCCCTGACGGATTGAACCGGTTTTTATGAATAGTCCGACAATATCTTCATAAATTTCGATTTTGTTTCCGACAAATCCTGACTTAAAGCTGTCAATCTTTAAACTTGAACGGATGTCTTCTATTGTATCTATAGATTTCTTGTATTCGCTTATGGCAACATCACTCTTGCCTTCTTGACTGGCGGCATCTCCCATAATCTTATGATAATACCATTTCAGCTCCGGTTTATTTAAATCCTTTAAAATACTTTCTGCAAGTTTAAGATATTTTTGTGCTTCCACGACGTTATTTCTTGCTGTATGAATATCCGCAAGAATGAGCATGTTGTTGACAATATCCATGCTCCCCATCTTTTTTGCTATTTCATAGCTCTCCAGGGCAATGTTTAACGCGTCTTCATAATTTCCTGATTGCTTGCGGACAATGGCAAGAGTCAATCCGATTTTGGAGACTCTTCCCATATTCTTCAAGGCTTTTGCCAGATCATAGGCATTATTTAGATTTATTAGCGCCAGTTCATCCTGATCCAAATATGAACGGGCAATGCCCATACCGTTATAGACTTCCACCAGAACGTCAGGATGAACATCTTTCGATACAATTTTCATAGCCTTGTTAAACTGGTCTACTGCTTTTTCATAATCACCGAGTTTAATGAAGGTTTCGCCCAATCCAACGAAGCAATCTGCTGTACCTTTCATGTTAAGATGGGCTTTATGGATCCTCAGAGCCTTTTCAAAATAATCTATGGACTCGGAATATTGCCCCATATTTTTGTATATCTGACCGATCCTCTGGAAGTCCGAACCTATCCACTGCATTTTTTTTGGATCCATAGATGATTGATGGATCTGAATAGCCTTGTTTGCATATTCAAGCGCCTCAGAATAGTACCCGACTGAATCGAGAATTGTACTCATAAGGTTATAATCTAGAGCAAGGAGGTGTTTCTTGCTCATCCTTGAATCGTTGTCGATGGCTTGTTTTACAAAGCCAATTGCTTTTGAATATTCACCCATATTTATACTCAAGATTGATAGAGAACGGCAGTATTCACTCCTGTAGTACTTAGCTTCGTCAAGATAAGGCGAGTCAGTGTATAATCTGCCATAAGCACCTTGCAGCGTGATTAAGTCAGCAAGGCCTATTCCCTGGATATACATCTCTCTCGCTTCGTTATACTTCCCTGAAAGCTCGTTCAATTTACCTATTCGCTCGTAGAGGAGAAAATGCGGGTTGAGAGTGCCGGCTTCTTCATCACTACTTTCGATTGAATCACTCGGTGCGGCAGTTGAGACTCTTCCGCTAGCATCCCCTCTCCAAGTAACCCAGGATTCATTCCCGGTATCATTGAGAAATTTCGAGTATATCTCATAAGCGGCCGTATAGTCTCCCTTTTTATAAGCGACATGGCCTGATTTCAGTACTTGCTCCTCATGTGAAGTCATTTTAGGAGCGACAAAGCACCCATACTGGAGAAGAGTAAAAACAGCTGCAATAAATAACAGCATCGGCCTTTTACATATATTAGCCACCTTGTACGACCGCATATTCGATCTCCTTGATGATTTCGTCCGCAATATTTTTAAAAATATGATTCAATACCTCATTTATGTTGGGGCTTATGTTCTTTTTTGCCTTGATTCCTTCCTTGCTTATAACATATGCCTTGTTAACAACATTGGTATAGTCGGTTGTACGCACCATCCGGAATGTTACTGCCACGCCGATTTCCTGCTTCTGCCATTCATTTATTTGCATTGCCTCTATCATACCAACGTTTAAGGTAGCAAAGGCTAGTATCGTTGCCGCCACTCTTAGAGCTTGGTGGGCTTCCGATTCGAAACCGGTGGCAACGAGCTTTATCTCACCCGATGCAATAAAATCTTCATCTTCGTGAGTTTTTGATTCCACAGTTGTAATCTTCTTGAAGAGTCCGTGTCTTATCATCTCCTGATTCAGATATTTATTGAAAGCATTTGACGGATCATCCCCTATCCTGAGCCCTGTGATTGCCATGGCATCTTTTATGACAATAGCATCCCGCTTGATGGAACACTGAAAACCATTGAAAAGTAGTGTGTATTTTGGAGCCTGATTTGCTTTGTTTGACGCATTTGGAGATTTCAAATCGAGTAAAAAGGGCGTGGGAGTTTTCTGCCCGGATGCACAGCCCGAAAAAAAAAATAGACAAAGGAGTATAGCTAATCTTCCGAAATTTTGTCTATACACAGCCGTCTTTCTTGAGCAACCTGTTATTCATTTGTAAAACATGACGACCTCGTAAAAAGTCGTTATTGTTCTATTTTGTCATTCCGTGCTCGACACGGAATCCAGTTCTTTCACGTAGTTATGGACTCCGGCTTTCGCCGGAGTGACGGTTTGGTGACTTTTTACGGGTTCATCAAACATGGTCGTATAAAAACTATTGGAAATCGTATTTAGTAAGTGAGCGCGGAAGAAAAATATTGCTTTTATAGTTTTCTTCTCTGGCACTATAATATCCGCCGAAATGAGAGACCCGCAATGTATTGCTGGCACCTGGCGAAATGAGAACCGTCTTGCCTAAATCAACGCCACCAGTCATATAATTTGGCATCTGATCATAACTTTGCACACCTCTAGGACACATCGCAGAACGATTATTCTCCATGCATTGTTTGAACATCCAGTAGTTGTCGTAAAAAACGACCTTGATCCTACTAATCCCCGGTGCTAAAGGGAACTCATGCTGATATTTGAAACTATGGATTATTTCCCTTTTATCTGTAATTTTTTCATGACCCGAGGAGGGAATCATCGCTTCGTGTATCATATTGTCATCCACAAATATTTTTATAGGTATAACAGAAGTATAACGATAATAATCCTTAAATACTTGACCGCCCACCCAACCGACTTGCGCATCCCCCGTGAAGTCGATAAGTAACTTTGCCGGCTTTTGCAGTTCGGTGGATGTTATGAGCAAGGCATCTTTCGATATAATTCCTACAGGGCGAGTTTTTTTGTCAAAATCGAGCAACGATTGTGAATTTCCCAAGATATCGATGATTTTTACCAGACACCGGTCTTCGGTATGCCTGCTTTCTTTTTCCCCTTTATTGCCGCTTGATGAATCGGCTGATAGATCGAGCATCTGAGTGACTTCTTCGGTTAAGAGGGCTTCACCACCCTTATTATAGAGCGAATATTGGATTGTAAAATTGTAGAGTTGCTCCTTACCCCCGATTTTTCTGAAAAGCTGCTTCAATTCTCCTTCATACAAGAGGTCGAGTCTATAGCGTTCAATTACACTCTTTATCCTTGCTTTTTTATTTTCCAGATATATTAACGGCTTCTCGGGGATTAATACAGCGTTGGTAAAAAGCTCTGACTCCTGAAATGCCCTTACAGTTTTCATGGTGAGATCGTTTTTGAGGTCCTGATAATTAACAGTTCTAATAATACTCCCTTGGATAAAGGTAACTTGAAGCGGTTCTTTGGTGTCATATGGCATAACGCCGACAATAGTGGAATAATTATTAGCAGCACGTTTGTTAAAAAAGTTGGTTTTCGGCGTCTGGTAATTCTGATGCATATAATAAGGTCCACATCCAACAAGAAAGCATAAGGCAATTAATGATAAGCATGCAGATGTCTTTCCCATAGTATCTCCTTGTTAGTATTATATAACTTTTTCTCTATAACTGTTCTTTTGCTGAAAAGCGCCCGCTCAATTCGTTCGGCGTTATTGACTGCGTGTCGGAGTTGGCGGTTAGCAGTCGGATTCGCATATTTATTAATAGCGACGGTAACTGTTTAGGCTATATAATTAGGTAGTGTCAAGATTTATATGTAAATTTTTCATAGGCCAATTCTTTGAAGAAAGGCTGTGGATAACCCCTTACCCAAAAAAGTCGAAGAAAGCGCACATCCGCCGCTCACCTCACCTGTTCAAAAATCAGGTCCCCTATGGGGCAGAAAAAGCGGACAATCCTATTTGTCCTTGACCCTGAATTTCTCAACACTTGACACGATCAAAAAAGGACCCTATGATCAGAAGCGATATGAAACCGAGAAAGCCCTCTTGTCAGGGACTTTGAAATTGCTTGACTTTAAAAAACGCTGCCCCTATATGGAGGCATAAAGTAACGAAAGGAGAAGGCTTATGAAGCGAGTGACAGACTATCGAAGGTTGTTTGTTGTCTTGGCAATCCTGACTACGATCCTCATGCTTGCATCCTGCGGACCGAAGGCAGTCAAACCGATGGGAGAAATGGACACTCCTGAACATCACGTATATACAGGCCTGAAACTTCTGGATCAGGGTCAGTATCTCCAGGCGCAGGGTGAATTTGACCGGGCCATCCAGTTAGCACCGAAATTTTCCCGGGCCTTTGCCGGCACGGCATTGGTCAAGGCCTATCAGGGCGACTTCACCGGGGCCTTCAAAGCTCTGGATAAAGCCTGGGAATACGCCAACAATAACGACGAGAAACTCGTCGTCCATATTGGCTACATTCGCGTCAACACCATGAGCAAGGCCGCCTGCGCCCGCATTGGCACCGATTGCTCGCAAGATACGGGTTGGATCGACAAATGCAGGAGTGAATTCGATAACGCCATCGCCATTAACCCGAAATCCGCCGCCGCCTACTATTACATGGGCATCTGCTACAAGACGGCCCTCAATTTCAACAAAGCCGGCGAAATGTTTGCCAAGGTCATGGAGATCAAGGCCGAATATACCGCTGAGGCAGACGTCCAGTGGAAACTGGTTCAGGATATCCAGCGGGCCATGCCGGGCACCATCACAGGAAAGAAGATCGCTCTGGTGGAAAAACTCACCCGGGCCGACGCGGCCGCCCTGTTCATGGAAGAGCTGAAAATCGATGTCCTCTACAAGAAGCGGACCCCCAAGGAATTTGACACCTCCTTCAAAGACCCCGACAAGGCAAAAGCGACCGGCCGGGGCGCGCCTTCAGCCAACGACATCGCTACCAATCCCCTGAAAATGGATATCGAGGGGATCATGCAGTTGGGTGTCCGGGGCCTCGAAGTATACCCCGACGGAAATTTCCAACCCAATGACTTTGTCAACCGGGCCGCCTACGCCATGATGATCGAGGATATCCTGATCAAGGTCACGGGGGACAACAAGCTGGCCACGAAATTCATCGGCAGCATTTCGACCTTCCCGGATCTGCGGTCCGACCTGCCCTACTTCAATGCCGTTATGGTCGTGACGTCGGCTGGGATCATGCAGGCCAAAAGTATCACAACCAGGGAATTCGCACCCATGGACGCCGTCTCGGGCGTGGAAGCGCTGTTGATCATCAAGAAATTCAAAGAAGAGCTTAAATTCTAAGAAGGAGACCTTTCATGAGTAGAGGGCAGTTGAGCAAGGCGTTCGAGCCGCACGCGGCGGAGCGGAAGTGGTATCAATACTGGACGGACAATGATTTCTTCCACGCTGTGGATGGAAGCGCCAAGCCGCAGTTTTCCATTGTCATCCCCCCTCCGAATGTCACGGGCATCCTCCACATGGGGCATGCCCTGAACAACGCCCTCCAGGATATCATGATCCGTTTCAAGCGGATGCAGGGATACAACTCCATGTGGATGCCGGGAACGGATCACGCCGGCATCGCCACCCAGAACGTGGTGGAACAGGAACTGGCCAAAGAAGGCCTCACCCGCCACGACCTGGGGCGGGAAAAGTTCATCGAGCGGGTCTGGGAGTGGAAGGAAAAGTACGGCGGTGTGATCACCAACCAGCTCAAGCGTCTCGGCTGCTCCTGCGACTGGGAGCGGGAAAGGTTCACCATGGACGCGGGCCTCTCCCAGGCCGTCCGGGAGGTCTTTGTCCGCCTCTATAACGACGGCCTCATCTACCAGGGCGACTATATCGTCAACTGGTGCCCCCGCTGCCATACGGCCATCTCCGATCTCGAGGTCGAATTCAAGGAAGAGGCCGGTCATCTCTGGGACATCCGCTATCCGTACGTGGACGGCAGCGGCGAGATTATCGTCGCCACCACCCGCCCGGAAACGATGCTGGGGGATACAGCCGTCGCCGTCAATCCCGACGACCCCCGCTACAAGGACAAGATCGGCAAGATGGTCCTCCTGCCCCTGGTAAACAGGGAGATCCCCGTCATCGCCGATGACTATGTCACCATGGATTTCGGCTCCGGGGCCGTGAAGATCACCCCCTCCTGTGACCCCGCCGACTTTGCCATGGCGGGACGGCACAACCTCGAAATCATCAAGATCATGGACGGCAGCGCCGTCATCAACGAAAACGGCGGCGTCTATCAGGGCCAGGACCGCTTCGAATGCCGGGAAAACGTCGTGAAGGATCTGGAAAAGGGCGGCTTCCTCGGCACAATTGAACCGTACACCCACAATGTCGGCCAGTGCTACCGCTGCAAGACAACCATCGAACCGGCGATATCGAAACAGTGGTTCGTCAAGGTAGCCCCCCTAGCCAAAGCGGCAACGGCGGCGGTCATCAAGGGCAAAACCCGGATCATCCCCCCCATGTGGGAAGCCACCTACTTTGAATGGATGACCAACATCCGCGACTGGTGCATCTCCCGCCAGATTTGGTGGGGACACCGCATCCCCGTCTGGTACTGCGACGGCTGCGGCAACATGATCGTCGCTTCCCATGACCCGGATCACTGCCCCGCCTGCAAAGGGAACGCCCTCCGCCAGGAAGAGGACGTCCTCGATACCTGGTTCAGCTCCGCCCTCTGGCCCTTCTCCACCCTCGGATGGCCCGAGCAGACCCCGGCACTGAAGACCTTCTATCCGACCTCCCTGCTGGTCACGGGCTTCGATATCCTGTTCTTCTGGGTAGCCCGGATGATGATGATGGGGCTCTACACCATGAAAGAAGTCCCCTTCCGGGATGTCTATCTCCATGCCCTGGTCCGGGACGAGCACGGGGACAAGATGAGCAAGTCCAAGGGCAACAGCATTGATCCCCTGCAAATGATCGACAAATTCGGCACCGACGCCTTCCGGTTCACCTTGGCGGCTTTTACCGCCCAGGGACGGGACGTCCGGATGTCGGAAGAGCGGATTGAAGGGTACAAGTTCTTCGTCAACAAGATCTGGAACGCGACGCGTTTTGCCGTGATGAATCTCGAAGACTACCCCGAAGCGGAACAGGAGATCTCCAGGGCGGACAAATCCCTCCCCGATCGCTGGATAGAATCCCGCCTGCGTCACACCATCAGAGATGTTATCACCGGATTCGACGAATACAGGTTCAACGAAGCAACGGGCAGCATCTATCAGTTCATCTGGCACGAGTTCTGCGATTGGTACCTGGAACTGATCAAACCGGTTCTATACGGCAAGGACGCCTCAGCCGCCCGTCTGGCCGCTCAACACACCCTCTACGGAATCCTGAAGGCCACCATGAAGCTCCTTCACCCCACAATGCCCTTCCTGACGGAGGAGATCTGGCAGACCATCGTCAATGACGGGACAGCCATCATGGTCAGCCCCTTCCCGACGGAGGACGAATACGAAGACGACCCCCGGGCGGAGGAGGAAATGGAGCTGATCATGGAGGTGATAACCAAGATCCGCGCCATCCGCGGCGAAATGGGAATAGCTCCTTCAAAGAAGCTCCAGGCGATCCTCTCGGCCCCGGAAGGGGAGAAGGATTCCAAGGTTATTCCCACCCTGGAAGCGGGGACGGGATATATCGTCAACCTCGCCAATCTGGAAGGCCTAAAAATAGGCGTGGCGATGGAGGAGCCCAAAGGGGCCGCCACCGGCGTGGTGGGAAATATTCAGGTCTTTGTCCTGCTGGAAGGGGCGATCGACGTGGCCGCAGAGAAGGCCCGCCTCGAAAAGGACCGGGCGAAACTGGAGAAAGAGCTGGATATTGTCGCCCGAAAACTCGCCAATCGCGATTTTCTCGCCAAGGCCGCAGCGGCCGTGGTTCAGAAAGAAGAAGAAAAACACAAGGAAATCAGAGAAAAACACCTGCTCATCGAAAAGGCCCTGAGAAAAATACAGGAACTGGCGCCGTGAGGCTCCATAATGAAACCATCCTTTTTGAACGACTATGACAGAGGCCTAATCAGGAAACTGATCTGGAACGCCCTCCGGGAGGACATTGGAGATGGCGATGTTACATCTAACGCCATACTTACGGGAGAAGAGAACGGCACTGCCCGGGCGATCGCCAAATCGGAGCTGGTTTTTGCCGGCGGCGATGTCTTCCGGGAAACCTTTCGTCAGGTTGATCCCAATCTGACCTTTACCACCATGATCGCCGAGGGGCAGGAGGTTGGCGCGGGGACGCTCCTCGCGGAAATATCCGGGTCGCTCAAATCCATCCTCATGGCAGAGCGGACGGCCCTGAACCTTTTGCAGCGGATGTGCGGCATCGCCACCGCGACACGGGCCTTTGTCCGGTCCGTTGCCGGCACGGAAGCCAGGATTCTCGACACCCGGAAGACCGCCCCCGGTCTTCGCTTCCTGGACAAGTACGCCGTCCGGATCGGCGGCGGGCAGAACCACCGCTTCGCCCTTTATGACGGCGTCCTGATCAAGGATAACCACATAGCCGCTGCCGGAGGCATCACGGAGGCCATCCGGCGGACCCGCCGGGGCGTCGCCCATACCCTGAAGATCGAGGTGGAGGTCCGGAACCTCACCGAACTGGAAGAGGCCCTCATCGCCGGGGCCGACGTGATTATGCTGGATAATATGAACAACGGCGACATGAAGACCGCTGTGGCCTTAACGGCCGGGCGCGTACCCCTGGAGGCCTCGGGAAATGTCACCCTGGACAATGTCCAAGCCATAGCTGCGACGGGTGTCAACTTCATCTCCGTCGGGGCCTTGACCCACTCGGTCCGCGCGGCGGACATCTCCCTCCTGATCCAATGATGACCTCCAGACGATGAACTTTACGGAAGAAAAACTGCGGGAGCGGCTTGCAGGGAAGAAGATTGGTGGATCTGTCCATTATTTCAAGGAAATCGACTCCACCAATATCATGGCCTGCCGCCTGGCCCGGGACGGCGCCCCGGAAGGCACGATCGTCGTAGCTGATGCCCAGGGGAAGGGAAAGGGACGTCTGAATCGCGTCTGGCAATCACCGCCGGGACGGAACCTCTATGTTTCCATAATCCTTCGACCCTCGATCGCCCCTCCTGCGGCCCCGCAGCTCACCCTGGTGGCCGGCGTGGCCGCGGCAGAGCTTCTTGCCGTCTACTGCCCAAAGGGTGTGACGATCAAATGGCCCAACGACGTACTCATTTCGGGTAAAAAGATCTGCGGTATCCTCACGGAGATGCATTCCTCAGCCCGGGGCGTGGATTTCATCGTCCTGGGCGTCGGCATGAATATCAACATGAATCGCGAAGATTTCGAACCGGCGCTTCGCGACACGGCCACCTCCCTTAAAATCGAAACCGGTGAAACCCTTGACCGGACCGAGGTCATTTCCGGGCTTTTGAACTTGTTTGAAACATGGTATATGGTTTTCCTCCGCACCGGCTTTCCCGGGGTGCGGGATGCATGGCTGCGTCACGCCGACATCCTGGGGCGGACGATCCGGGTGGTTTTCCGGGAAGACACGCAAACCGGGGTGGTCATGGGGATTGACGATGATGGGACGATTGTAATGAAGGGCGCCGACGGCACGACCCTGCGGGTTATAGCCGGGGACGTTTATCTCTTGAAGGAGTAGATTTATGCTGCTTGTAGTAGACGTAGGAAACACGAACACGGTACTGGGTTTATTCGACGGGGACAACCTCGTCCATGACTGGCGGATACGGACGGTTGTCGATCATACCGTCGACGAATACGGGATGCTGATCTATAACCTCTACAAGTCGAGCAAGATAAGTTCCAAAAAGATCACCGATATCATCATCTCCTGCGTCGTCCCGCCGATGCTCAACATTCTGGAGCCCCTCTGTGAGAAATACTTCCATCTGAAACCGCTGATCGTAGGCCCCGGCGTCAAGACAGGGATGCCTATCTACTACGACAACCCCAAGGAAGTGGGGGCGGACCGGATCGTAAACGCCGTGGCGGCCTATGAAAAATACAAGCGTGACCTGATCATCGTTGATTTTGGCACGGCAACGACCTTTGACTATGTTTCTGCCAAAGGGGAGTATATGGGCGGATGTATCGCCCCGGGGATCATGATCTCCAGCGAGGCCCTCTTCGAGCGGGCGGCGAAGCTCCCCCGGGTCGAGTTAAGCAAGCCCCGGGCAATCATCGCCAAGGACACGGTGAGCAGCATGCAGGCCGGGATCATGTACGGTTATGCCGGCCTGGTGGATGGAATCGTCGGGCGGATAAAGAGCGAGATCAAAGGCGATCCCATGGTCATCGCTACGGGCGGTCTGGCGAAAATCGTCGCCCCGGAAACAAAAACAATCGAGGTGGTGGACGATATGCTGACCCTGGAGGGGCTACGCCTGATCCATCTCCGCAACAAATAATATATGCTTAATGTAGGACTGACAGGCGGTATCGCGTCCGGAAAGTCCACCGTAGCGGCCATGCTGGTTGAGGAGGGGGCCTTCCATATCGATTTTGATATCCTGGCCCATGAAGTGGAAAAGCCAGACATGCCGGCCTGGCGGGCAATAATTGACACCTTTGGTCCGGCGGTCCAAAACGAGGACGGAACGATCAACCGGGCCAGTCTCGGGGCAATTGTTTTTGCCGATACGCAGAAGATGGCCCTACTAAACGCCATTGTCCATCCCGCCGTCTTCGCGGCGTGGCACAGCCATCTGGATGAGATAAAAAGGGAAAAGGCGGACGCGATCGTCCTGTCCGATGTGCCGCTCCTCATCGAGGCGGGGATGAAGCAGATGGTGGATTTGGTTCTCCTCGTCTACATCTCACCGGACGAGCAGCTACAGCGCCTTATGGCCAGAAACGGCTATTCCCGGGAAGAGGCCCTTTCCCGTCTGAGCGCGCAAATGCCGATCCAGGACAAACTGCCCCTCGCCGACCTGATCGTTAACAATGAAGAATCCCGTGATGAGACAAGAAAGCAGGTAGCTACCCTCTGGCGGGAGCTGATCCGCCGGGAAAGGGCAAAAAATAGCCCTCCCCTACATCGCAGCATTAAGAAATTGGCATTACCGTAGAAAAATGGTTCACTGGCGGTGAATCAAATGTTTTTCGCCAACAAATACACCTTGAAAATATTCCCTAAATGGGCTACAAAAAAGACGTATAATTTCAATATTATGGAGGAATTACAACAATGATCGGAAAAAATGTTTTGGCGGATTTCAGTTCCAAAGTCTGTGACCCCGTCCTTGACCCGACGGCCTATGTCCATCCCCTGGCCGCAGTCATCGGCAATGTCATCCTGGGAAAAAATGTCATGGTATCTCCCTTTGCCTCGGTCCGGGGCGACGAAGGTCAGCCCCTTTTCGTCGGCGACAACGCCAATGTCCAGGACGGGGTCGTCATTCACGCCCTGGAAACGGAGATGAACGGCCAGGTCATTGAAAAAAACCTCATGGAAGTGGAAGGAAAGAAATATGCAGTTTATGTGGGCAGCCGGGTGTCTTTAGCCCACCAGGTCCAGATCCACGGTCCCGCCGTGGTTCTCGATGAAACCTTCGTCGGCATGAAGTCACTGGTATTCAAATCCTTCGTCGGTAAAAACTGCGTCATCGAACCCGGCTGCATCCTCATGGGTGTGACCATCGCCGCTGGCCGCTATGTTCCCGCGGGCTCCGTAATCAAGACACAGGAACAGGCGGACAAACTGCCCGTCGTCACCGAGGACTATCCCTTCCGGACCCTGAACAAGGGCGTTGTCCATGTCAACACCGCCCTGGCCAAGGGATATCTGGCGGCAAACAAATAATCTATGAACTGCAAAAACTGATATATTTTCTCCCCCTTCAGGGGGGAGGTCAGGAGGCGGAAAAGTTATCCCGGTTCCAATGCAAAGATGATATCAAGGCGGCAAGGAAGAGGTGACGCAGGCGTATATGGAAATACGTCGAGGAGCCGATGACGAAGCCAACGAAGATAGCGATTTGAATTGGAACCGGGATTACCGGCCGGTCGCCTTCTTTAGAGCCTCAATTAGCTTTGGCGTTACATCGTAGAGGTTCCCAACGATTCCCAGGTCGGCGGCCTGGAAAATCGGGGCGTTTTCATCCTTGTTGACGGCACAGATCACCCGGGCGCCGCGAATGCCCGTGGCATGCTGGATCTGTCCGGAAACGCCCAGACAGAGATACAGATCGGGCTTCACCTGGACCCCGGAAAGGCCGATGCAGAGGTCGTCGGGCAGCCAGTGCAACTCCTCAGAGATCGGGCGGGTGCAGCCGACCTCCCCCCCGAGCAGACCGGCCAATTGACGGGCCATGTCAATATCCTCCTGTTTCTCCATGCCCCGCCCCACGCAAATCACCACTTTGGCTTCCGTGATGTCCTGACTGATACGCTCTTTCATTTTCCTGGCAAGAATCCTGACGGGGGAAGACGGCGGCGCCGGCAGCTTCCTGATTTCTCCGGACCGGCTTTGGTCCGCGGGGGATGGGGCAAAGGTCCGGGGGGGGATTGTTGCCATTACCGGTCTGGTTGCACAGCTAACCTGTTGAACGGCGGCGCCTCCATAGGCCAGACGCTCCATGACTACCGTTCCGCCTTCCCCTTGGGAAAGGGCGATACAGTTGCTGCAGAGCCCTGTCTCGAGACGGGCGGCCAGACGGGCGGCAAAGTCCTTGCCTCGCGCCGTGGCTGCCAGGAGGATCGAGTCCGGATCGGCCTTTTTCGCTTCTGCGGCAATTACGGGAATCCAGGCATCCAGCGACATGTCTTCCCCAAGGGGACTCAACAGCACGACCTCATCGGCCCCGCCGGCAATATATATGTCCGCTTGATCACCCTGATCCGGGACAATCGCCGTCACTTTCACCCCTGTCGGTCCGGCCAGTTCCTTGCCGATCGTCAAGAGCTCCTGCGCCAGATCCTTTCTTTCCGCGAAAATCCATACTCCCGGCATCTACGCCTCCTTAACTGATAACTCCTCTTTTTTGCAGGGCTTCTACGAACCCGGTAATCCCCTCCGGCGTTGCTGCAAATATTTCGCCGTTCCGCTCCATTCGTGTCGCCGTCATCCCCAGGGTCAGCAGGGGGGCGGCGCCTACGGGCGTCAGATCTTCCTTTTTGATGGCAACGACAGGCTTCTTCGACGCCATCAGCGTATCCTTAACCCCGGGGATCCGGGGGATGTTGATCTCCGGCAAGACCGTCACCACGACCGGCAGCGGGGCATCCACAACCTCGACGCCTTCTTCGACCCGTCTCTCCGCCGTGATTTGCCCGCCTTCCCCGATGGTAAGCCTCTGAACATAGGAAATACATGGTATCCCGAGATTTTCCGCGAGGCGGGGACCAACCTGCTGGGCATACTGGTCAGAGGAGCCTTCACCGCAGATAATAAGATCGTATGGAATACAGGAACGGATAATCTCCCCGAGGATAGCCGCCGTCTGGGAGGATTCAAGTTGGCTGAAAGTTGGATCGCCGGCAAAAAAGGCCTGATCACCCCCCCGGGAAAGGGCGTCTTTCACTCCCTTGGCGGCTTCGGGTGGGCCCGCCGTCAGTACTGTAACGGTACCGCCGTGGAGCCCTTTCAGACGGGCCGCCTCTTCAATGGCGTTGCGGTCGTAGTCGCTGATCTTGTAATCAACAGCGGAAAAATCCAGGGCGCCGGAGGCGCCCTTCCGGATATAGGCTTCATCGACAACCCACTTGAAACAGGCAACAATATTGGGCATGATTTGTTCCTTCCTTTTACCGGAGGACGTTGCCGGAGATGACCATACGCTGGGCTTCCGAGGTGCCCTCGTAGATCTCGGTGATCTTGGCGTCCCGGAAGAGCCGCTCGACCTTGGCGCCCTTGCAGTAACCGTAGCCGCCGTGGATCTGGACGGCCTTGATGGTATGGCGCATCGCCGCTTCGGAGGCATAGAGTTTCGCCATGGCGGCCTCTTTGCTAAATGCCTGTTTCTGGTCTTTCAGCCAGGCAGCGTGATAAGTCAGGAAACGGGCGGCGCTCAGTTCTGTCGCCATGTCGGCGATCATCCAGGAGATGGCCTGATTTTTTGATATGGGGTTCCCGAACTGGATCCTTTCCTTGGAATAGCGGATTGATTCGTCCAGGGCCGCCTGGACAATGCCGATGGACTGGGCGGCAATCCCGACCCGGCCATGATCAAACCCCGCCATCGCCATCACGAGGCCTGCCCCTTCCTTGCCGAGGAGATTGACCTTCGGAACCCGGCAGTCCTTGAATACCATCTCCGAGGTCTGGGAAGAACGGAGCCCCATCTTCTTGAAATGCGTCCCTGCGGACATCCCCGCTGTTCCCCTGGGAATGATAAAGCAGCTTAGGCCTTTTCTTCCCGCCGCCTTGTCCGTCCAGGCAAATACCATATAGGTATCCCCGGTGGGCCCGTTGGAGGTAAAGGTCTTCGTGCCGTTGAGGACATAGGCGTCGCCGTCGAGAACAGCCGTCGTTGTTGCCGCCATGACATCAGTCCCCGCCCCCGGCTCGGTAAGGACAAAGGCCCCTAATTTCTCGCCTTTGGCCATTGGCAGCAGGTATTGCTGTTTCTGTTCCTCCGTCCCGTTCAGGAGGACGAGCATACAGGCGATCCCCACATGGATGGAGACGGTAAAACCAGTCGAGGCGCAGGAGCGCGACAGTTCTTCAATGGCCAGGATATGGGTCAGATAATCCGATCCGGCCCCGCCGTATTCGGTGGGGATGGGGATCCCCATCCAGTCCCCCTCGGCCAATTTCTTGAACACCTCGGCGGGATGACGGCTGTTCTCGTCGATCTCCCCGGCAATGGGTTCCACATACTTGTCGGCGAATTCCCGCATGTTTTTGCGGATGAGTTCCTGTTCCTCGGTCAGCTTAAAATCCATAATCCCCCTCCTCATTCATATTTTCCAGGCTCGGTACAAGCCTGATGTTCAATTTGACCGGACACTTGTAACAGCAAGATTGAAATATTTCAAGGATCAAGGCCGGCGACTTCGTAAATAAGTCGAATAATCAGCCGAAGCGGAACTGGACGCCGACGCCGCCTTCCGGATATGCCCATTCGAGGACTTCGGTTCCGCAGACGAGGCGGCAGGTCCCGCATTCGAGGCAGCCGTCGATAGTCAGGAACGTCTCTCCCTGTTCAGTGACGCTGTAAAGACCGGCCGGGCAGATCATGGCCATCTTCCTGAGCCGGGAATCGTTTTCCTTGCCCGGTCTGATTTTTATATGGGCTGCGCTGCCGGGTTTGAAAACGTCAATACCTAACTTGGCTTTTAGATCCATAGGTTCGGTCATATCTTCGTCACCTCCCGGAAGTCTTTGAACATGGCCCACATTTCCCCCCAACCCAGGTATTTTCTGATCGTGGGATAGAGCCTCTCTTTGGGACCCGCGGGAATGCTGTAAATATCCCGGAGGATATTCCCTTTCAACTCGGGGTAGTGACTGAAAAAGCGGGGGTTGTTCAAGAAGGATGGCGTCGCCTGGAAGCTCTGAAAATCCTTCAGGATAAAACTTCCCTGGAGGAGCCGCCCGTATTCCGAAAGGGTTTCAGCGTCAAAGCTTCCCGCTTCCCTGGCCTTCAAGACAGTTTGGGCGGCATAGTAGCCCGAGGCCAGGGCGTATTCCATTCCCCGGACGGTGAAGCCCATATTCAGGGCAAAACCGGCGGCGTCACCGGCGATAAGGATTCCGTCACCATGGAGGGGACGGAGGGCCTTGAACCCCCCTTCGGGGATGAGGTGGGCGGCGTATTCCACCGTGGCGCCCCCCCGGATCAGACAGGCAATCTCCGGGCGCGCCTTGAAGGCCTCCATAAGCGCCGGCGCCTCCCGGTTGCCGCCCTGCTCCATCATATCTTCGATGCCGATAACGATGCCGAGACTGACGCTTTCCCTGTTTGTATAAAGAAAACCGCCGCCGAACAGGCCTTGCGTGACCTCCCCGATAAACAGGCGGGCGGCCCCTTCATTGCCCTGCAATTGAAACCGGTCATTGATATTTTCCCCAGGGAGGGCAATGACCTCTTTAATCCCCAGGGCGTAATTATGAGGTTTTTCCGCAGGATACAGCCCCGCTTGCTCCCCGAGCAAGGAAAGGACGCCGTCGCATGCGATGACGACATCGGCGTGGAGTTCATCCCCGCCCGCCAGGACGCCGACGATTTTCCCATTTTCCTTGATGACGTTTTCCACCCGGATCTTGGGCAGAATCATGGCCCCTTTTGCTTCGACCTGCTCGGCAAACCAGCGGTCGAACCGGGCGCGGAGAATGCTGTAGCTCTGGTGCGGTTCCTGCCGCAGCTCATCACCGGCATAATCGATGGCGACGGACCGCTCTTTCGCCATCAGGACAACCCCTTCATGGACAATGAACCGCTCCAGGGGGGCATCTGGCCAGAGATCGGGAAACAAATCCCGGACCGGATTCACATAGATGCGGCCGCCGGTGACATTTTTCGCGCCGGGGTAGTCGCCCCGCTCCAGAACAAGCACTTCGAGGTCCCGCCCCGCCAGGGTGTAGGCGGCCCCCAACCCTGCCAGACCCGCCCCGACGATGATGACATCAAATTTTTCCATGATTCCGCTCCCAGCCTGTTAATCAAAAGTCTCTGTTGCCGCGGATGCTGGACTTGATTAACTTGTCTGCAAATAAAAATCAATACGTATTTGATGCCTAAAAAACCAATGATTACCGTGCGACCCCCTTTGACAGCCGCCTTGCCTGGAGGCGCTGCTTAGCTGATATTTTTTGTGAACCCCTTTCAGCTATCCGACCCTTTCCACGGATCACCTTGAAGCTTAGCGATGAGTCTCTGCCCCACAAGCTCACCGGCATCGGCAATATTGTAAGTTACCCCCGTTGGCAGAAGCGGGGAAATATCGCCCAGAAAAGATTGATTCCGGAGTTTACCGCTCAGGTTCTCTTCGAATTCAGCGCGCGAGACGGCAAGACCATCGTGATCCAGGTAACGTCTGAAGCATGCGACGACCTTTCTATCGTCGATTTCAAGCGAAGTAAGGGTGTGCCAAAGATCGTAGAGGTCTCGCCCCTTCTTCCTCTGATAAAGGGCGCGCAGCTTTGTCCCAAGCATCTCCTCGATTCCATAGGCGCCGATGTCCACTTTGCCCGAGAACCATGGACTCTCAACGACAAACGGGCGGCTCTGAATTCCCAAGACGGAGAAGTGCTCACGCGTGTTGATTTCAACCTTAAGCCGCACCAGTTGAACCGGTTTGGCGGTGGTTTCAAAACGGTAGAGCATAGTAATCCGGCCCTGGTTTTGCTTCCGCTTCGGCTCTCCGAGCCAGGAATCCAAGGATGCACGGATCGCATCAATAATCGGGCCGATAGGCCCCGCACCGATCTGCACCAGATCGATATCTTCAGAGTAGCGGCCAGGCTTGGAGAAAAAAAGTTTATGCAGTGCTGTTCCTCCCCGGAATGCCACCGCCCGAGCAACGGCCGCGTTGCCGTAAAGCTCAACAAGCGCCCGCGACAGGACGAGATCCTGCTCTACCTGAGCATCCGTTGGCCACGGTGCACGAGCGCGCCAAGCTGTAATATGGGCGCGGGGAATCAAAGATCCACCTCCACGGTCTCGTTGGGAATGACCCGCCACCGAGGGTCGGACGGGGCCTCGCCTCTTGCCTGACCCGGGACAAGAAGAATGGGCCGGTAACGCCGGACTTTCAGCCAGGCCGCAAGCGGGTCTGCAAGACTGTTTTCACCGAGAAATTCCAGCAGGTATCCGAGCCGCTGTACTTCCGGTACCGTGTAAAGGTTGGCAAGAGATGCTAAAATCTGCGGGTTGCACTTTTCGACAAGTTCGCCAAGCACCGTAGCGACGTTGCCTAAGTGCCCTGCCGATGATGCAAACCTGATAAGATCAAAGGCGGTAGTTTCCGGTGTGGAAACCCGCATAGAACCGGTCTCCGTTTGGACCTCGGCAACCTGTGCCGTTTCGATATTTCGGCTCACATGGAATCCGATCCGGACTCGGCCCGCTTCCGCCAGTCGAGTCGTCCTGTCCGTGACGACCTGGAAGAGCATCGGCTGCTGGTGAGCTGCGCCGTGAATCGCCGCCGCGCTCAGAAGTCCGACATAATAAGGTTGACCGAGAAACCTCATCAGATCGTCGATGAACCAACTCGCCGGCGGACAGCCCGCTCCCCGATATTCAACAGGGACGATCACGTAGAAGCCTCTGCGCGGGCCTGCAATCCTGCCTTTCTGCTTGAGCCTCCGCAACGTCGCCTCCAGCGCGATATTAGATCGCTGACCAGCGTTCATCGCCTCGGCACGGGTGAAGGTATAGCGACCCCTGGCCTGGAGATCTTCGACAAAGGTTGTCATTGATTTGAGCATTGAAACACCACTTCATCCAATTAGCTTGCGCAACCTAACATATAGTGTCAGCTTACGCAAGCTAATTGGATAGGAAAACATTTTTCTTTTCAGGAAAATTTTTGATCTTCTTTGCGCCTCTTCGATGATCAAATCATAGTAAGACGAAACGGAAAACCCAGAGGCAGCCGCCTCGCCTGACATTGATATTAAGTAGATATTTCATGTCCTCCTGACCATGCAGGGGGACATGATTTTGGGTAAAAAAGCGGGCGGAAATTTCGTCAAAACGCCCTTGCCGCCCCTAATTACAACTCTTTGATATTATTGCCTATTCATTAAAAAGTCGCTAAAGCCTCTATTCCCCGCAGTGTCCGTTTTCGCTTAATGATATCATATAGTTAACATGTATGTAATTTACATAATTTCCTTGCCCGCCCCCATCTCACCCGCTGATGTTCGGAATACCTCTTTCACAAGTCAGGCGATTTTTAGCTTATTTATATGAGGGTAGATGCGCTTAACTACCTTGGAGAGCAAATTGGTCATTAGAGCACCACTATTATGTAACTCAGCGCTCTTCAACAAGTGTATTGAGCTTAAAACTTAGCCCACTTGAAATAGCTTCAGGCAGCGGAATCGCGCTGCAGGATTCGGGAGTGATCAGCCGGGCAACCTCATCTTGCCCCATCACGACCCGGAACCACTGTTCACGGTCCGTCATTACTCGAAATTGCCGCTCGTCAGCTGTCCCTGCCATGTAAGGGAGATACAGGACCACGGGTTGTATGGGCTGACAGCTTTCAGCCTTGCACCCCAGTCTATCAATGCGCCCGGTCCGTTGCTCGATGGTGCTGGGATTCCAAGCCAGATCGTGGTGAATAACATGCCGGCAATACCGCTGAAGGTCCACACCTTCACCCATGACTTGACTACAAACAAGGACATCCGGGAAAAAGGGTGTGTTAAACGCGTGCATGAGGCGAGTTCTGAAATCACGTCTTGTTTTACCAGTCGCTTCCCTCACATTTGCGAGTACGATCGATCTCTCGTCGGGGTCGAGGTCATCTTCCTCGTCTTTTTCCAACCTGATACCCCCAGTTTGGGTTCGCTGTGCAGCCTCCAAATATGCCTGACGCTCTTCAGTAGAACAATAGTTGGTGAGAAAATCTATAAAGTCAGAAAATTTTTGGCGCCATGTAAGTCCAGATGTGTCAGCAGAATCGAGGGCTGACTGAACCGCTTCTGCCGCGGGCATAGTATTGAACGTAGTGATTGGAAAACATCGTACGAGAGTCGTTGAAACGCGAAAGAAGCTCCGCATCGTGACCTTAATCTGTTCCCTAAGAGCCTCATCGATACCGGCCGCCGTGCCGGACAGGCTCATTCGCGCCTCGATAACATCTTCCAAAGCAGCATCAACTGCCTTGCGCCCGGCAGAGTCTGCGTCATCGAAGAATCTCCTACGAATTTGATCTAAGAGTCGTTCAACCTCTTCCTCCTCTCCTTGTCTTCCGGCATTCCGAAGCCGCCCAATCCCGATATCCTTAACCCGGCGATCGATCTCTTTACTGATATGGATCCGCAACGCACGGCACGTCTGCCGATAGAAAGCAAACACGAGCACTTTTTCACCTTTTTCCCAAAGGTCAACAACTTTGCGCACGGTCGCGTTGATTTTGGGGTGGATTTCTCCAGTACAACGTTGCAGGGCTTGGTCGAATTCGCCCAAATACCATTTCGCACTGGTGTAGTCTTTGTAGACTGCAGTCACTGAATCTTCGCTGTCCGTATTATCTTTTCCTTCAGGACCATTTATCCGTGTGTATCGAAATGCCTCGTAAGAAGAACACAATGCTTCACCAAGCAGATCCTTGCCCGGATCCACGGCGCTTCGAGCAGCCAAGAAAAAGGGCAAAAGCTGCTGAGGTGGTATCGGTAAGCCAACCGAAGATTCAAGGCCAATGATTGCTGCCCCTTTTATAGGCTGGCGTCGGGCAATAGAGGTGCCGGCCCAATGCTTACCCTTATTGTAGCGTAGGACCCATTGCGACAAAGCTTTCTGTGCAGCATTTCGACACGATTTGGCGGCTTCATACGCATGGATGACGGCTCGCTGATGATCCGTTACAGATTCACGAGGCGAACTGAGAAGACTCTTCCACCAAACATTGACATCGCTGACACAGTCCTCGGGACGAAGTTTGCTCCAGATTCGCTGGAGAGCAATCGCAGTGCGCTGGCTTTCGTTGAGACACGTTCTGAGCTCCTCCAGTTTACGGACAAACTCCTCACGATCACCCAACTCTACCGCATCCCATCGTATGTCTCCAAATCGCTCCAATACCCGTACGAGCTCATGATGTCCAAGCTGAAACGGTGTAGCGGTCAGGAACAGCATGCGGTCAAACTTTTTTGCCATCGCCCCGTCACCGGTGTGCAGATCGTGCTCCGAATCGACCGACTGGAGTTGTCTGGCAAGCGATGTGTCGGGGTTCTTCAGATGGTGGGCTTCATCCATCACGAGCAGGGGTGATCGCCAGCGAGCTTGCGTCAGGAGATCCTTCCACAGCATATCCTCGACCTTACGCAAAGCCTCACGTGCCACATTCAACCGCTCTGCAACACGTTCATCGCCGCCACGGGCCCGGACAGGCATCTGCTTGAGAGCGTCGGCCAAGGGGGTCAAATCCATGCGCTCCAAAGCTCGTCTGACGGATTTAGGTACCGGATCATCCTTTAATCGCCGATGCTCGTCTCGAACCGCCTTGTTGTAGAGGTCTTTCCACACCTCGGGATCGGCTTCCAACAGATACTGCCACACCTCATTGCCTTCGTCACTGGCACGCTCTTCTCCAAGGGCCCACAACAGTTTCCCGAGAAATCGGTGGATCTGCTTCTTGACCTGTATAAGCCGATTCGCCCGGCCGCAACCGTAACGATTCAATGCTTTTGCTATGAGCGCTAGTCGAAGCCACTTATCGGTTTGGCGGCGCGACATCGCGCCTTGGGCAAGGAAGATTAAATGACATCGTTCGCTGGGTGGATCATCTAGCAGCTTCATCAACTCAATACTGTGACGAGCCACGCCATAACGAACTGCCGCGGGATCTTTGAGATCCTTTCGTGGAGTTTTATCGCACTTTACCGGGTGTCGATTCTCGAGGTACAACTCACAGAAAGTCTTTAGGTCTTGTACCCATTTGTCAATGAGATTCGCCGGGACCATCACAATTACAGCGCCGCGCGGACTATGCTGCGCGATACTGTAAGCCACTGCCAGAGCGACGAAGGTCTTGCCCATGCCGACTTCGTCAGCCAGGATGACACCAGGTTGGTTGCGCAACCGGCGTAGAATCTCTTCCAGTTCGGTTTTCTGACGCTGCTGATCTGCTTCCGGCACACGGGCATTTGACCGTGTACCCAGCAACAGTTCCCGCGGTGGACGGTATATATCGTTTACTCTTGGCATCTCTTTATCACACTCTTCCAGAAGTTTAGTAATTCCCCGGACAGTTGATCACGATACGGTTCGATCTGTTGCCCAAGTTTACGGGACAGCTCCTTAAGGAACGGTCGAAAAACATTTATGAATGCCGCTTTGGTCAGAGATCCTTCGCATTCTTGATAGTCGACTTCGCCCAGCACGATCAAGAAGTCAGAAAGCGCAAGCAGGGCTTCATCTGCCTTGCCGTCCGCTTCAACAAATTCCCGCACCATGCGATCCGCCAGAGCCTCGATACCCAGCAAGCCTCTCAGCCGCCATTCCAGTGCTTGACGGCCCCATACCGGCCGCTCCAGATGTGAACGCAGTTGTCCAAGAATGCGCGCGCGGCGGCGGATACGGTGTAAAAAAGTCGCTTGTAGGTCATAACGCCGAAGGGGGTCCAGGTCGATTGGGGTTGCCGAGTCGAGGTCAGGATCAGCTAAGTCTGAAGGATGATGCCGCCTCGCCAAGGCACGAAACGCTGCTCCGGGATCAGCTGCGGTCAGAATCCAAAGCATGTCGTCTGAGGACATATTTTGCAGTTGCGCGGGTGGCGGCAGCTTTTCTCTATGCTCATCGACATTGAGCGGCAGGACCGCCTTATGTTCTTTCCATCGCACAACCAGCTTTTCCGGGGGATATTCTGGTCCCCACGGAGTCTTGCTGACCGATGGACTGCCCAGTTTTTCCCAGGCCTCCGAGGACAAGAGGTCTTTGCCATCCCGACCGCATGAATGAATAGACCACAACTCCGATAATTTAAGTAGTTTGAGTGGATCGAATCGGAGTAAAATTGACCGTTCCTCTCCGGCACAATAGGACGCAGAGAGGAACCCGGCGGGCAGTAGTTGGACCTCGCCCTGCTCCTCCTCTTCTTTCTTCTGCAAATCCGGTCGCCATTCAGCGGAGTCTGGGTCGGTAACCCGTTCCATTTCTGGCCATACGGCCACTATCTGGCCAGCGTTTCTATCATAAGCCAAGTGGTTAGTGATAGTTATGAGGTTCGCTTCGATATTAGGTGTTTTGGCCACGCCCATTCCGAAGCAGGTGAAGTTGGATGAGCCTATCATCAGGGCGGTGTATTTGTCCGAAAAAAGCGCAAGCATCTTTGCATGCCAGGGGCGACAATTCTTATCACCATCACGTTCGGGCAGCATTTTGACAATGACACTGGCCTGGTAATCCCGTGGCGTTAAAAGCAACGCTTTAGAGGCGGCAAGCCTGGGCACAGAGGCTTCGCCTTGTTTGTCGGCAGCCACACAGACCGTGACCTCCCGTTTTTGTACACGTGCCATCTGTTTGCACAACGCTTTCGTTACTTCTGTCACGGCTACTGTTTCAGTATCGAAAAAGGGTGAAGCAACCCATGCCTTGTTCGGTGATCCCCCATGTCGACGGCATGCTGCAATCGCCTCGTCGAGACTGCTGCGCACGGGGCGATCCCCTACGGAGGGGAGCGTAAAGACAAGACGTTGATGAACTGTGCCACTTCGACGGTTCTGCTTCCATCCTGCAGCTTGTCTTTCGACTTGCCCCAGGAAATCCTCTGCCCTTCGGACCTCCGGTGGACGATCTGCTCCCCCAGGCACGAAAAGAATCAGGCTCCTCAGGAAAGCCGTGGCTTCTGTAAGAATCTGGGGATCAGTACCTTCGGGTGTCAGATCAACAGCCGCGGAAACCTCTTGATTGGTACGGTATCCCGGCTCGGTGAGATTGGCCGAAGCCATGATAATCCGGAAATGATGACTCCAGGCCAGCAGGCTAAGTTTTGCGTGCTGTTTACCGACCGGGACGCGAACCGGTAACACATCCCAACGAAGGGAATGCTCTTTGCCTGCCTGAGTGTGGTCTACCAGCACGCCGGCATAGATGCTGCCGAGTCTGGTCTCGCGTTCGAGCAGAAACGCCAAGTCTTCGCGATGGGGTACGGAATCGATCTCCAGGAATCTTGCCAGGCATTGCTCCTCGAACAGCCCCGGTGAAAATGTGTAGGTGGTCGCAAGGCAGCCGATCGGATCACCAGCCCCTTGAGGTGGTCGCCAAAGATCGAGCATAGTTCCGATTCTGTATCCATTATTACGCTTGCTCATGAGAGATCCTTATAGAACCTGCGAATCGGCCAGCCACGGTAGTCATGGACATATCGGCCGGGCTGTATAGGACGTCGCTGGTCCCTGTAATCGTGCCGAATGTAGATCCGATTGGGCCCTGTCCGTATGAACCATGGCCGTTTGCCGTCCGCTGATTTGCCCTGCTGTATCGTCTCGTGATGTCTGCAAAGGTCGCTTGCGCACTTCCCGGCGTCCACGGGTTCGCTGAAAGGGCTGAACCGTTCGGCAAATAGATTCTGTACGGAGACATTGTCCATCGTTACTTCACCCAGGGCACGATAGGCTTCTCCGTAAAGGTCGTGCAATCCCTCTGCACACTGTTTGAAATCATCATCATGGGTGATCTGGGATACCTCAAACCCCTGGGTGTCCAATCGTGATGCTTCTGACGCTTCGGCTTTGAGAACATCAAAAGCGTCCTGAAGACTACGGGCAAACTCCTCATATGCCCGGATGGCTTTGAGCAGAGGCCCATACTCAGGCGCCCGCTCCCCGAGTCGCCGCTGAAGCGTCTCTTCCTGAAATTCGTCATTCTTGAATTCGGCTTGAAGTTGCCAGAGGATCGGCAAAGCCCCCAAACGTCGGTCGTCCTCCGAAAGGAGAAGCTTTCTCAGGTACCGCTTTTCATGGGTGTTGCTCGCCCCGGGTGCGAAGGCCCGAGCCAGTTCATCCCATGCGTTGCTGCTCCATCCGGATTTCGTACGTGGAGGTTTTTCATTCATGCTGCGTCGCAGAGCTGCCGACCAATTAGACAACATCGGCTTCACATCCGCAAGACCGCCGGACTGAAGATCACGAGCCCAGGCATCGACTAACCCTTGTGTATTAGGGCCTGGCCCCAGATGAACGTTGACGATTCCGAGGTGTATAGCCAATCGTTTATAAACGCCATGATACCCAAAGACACGCGGTGTTTTCAGATAGCTCTGTGCATCGAGGTAGCCATGCTGACTGAGCGCCCGTCGAGTGACAAGTGTCCCGGGAACTCCCCAGATTTGCGAATCATTATCGGTATTTCGAATTAGCGACTCGACGACGAGCCATTCCCAGCCAAGATACGGCGAGGCATCACGTTGCCGGGCATCTTCCCCCAGGCCCTCGGTTATCAGTGTACCCACGGCCATGGCGGTAAGAAACCGAATGCGCTGCATACGCTCGCGGACCGCGGGCACAAGCTTCACTGCCAGTTGGTCAGCTATCTGGTACAAGCCGAGCGGGTCGAGGGTCCCTTCGCTGGTGCCTGGCGGATCGTAGCTCGTCATGAAAGGAAAGGCTATCACCTTACCATTCCTCCTCTATCCATGTGTCGTATTCCTCTCTGATTTCATATGGTAGCCTATCATCACAAAATCCGAATTTATCAGGAAAAGGAATTTGTGAAACATCTATCCCGAAAATCTCAAAAGATCTTGCGTCTATTTCGGAGCACCTGGACCAACAACGCATAAGGAGGCGACCGCCTGATGTAGTCCAAATGTCGACATTAAATTTGTGATGTCTCCCATAATGATCGCCTCTCCCATACACACGTTTCATGCCTCGTGCAATGAAATAACCAGTTTCTTCAATTCTAATGTCTTTATGTCTTGGCGGTTGGGTTTCCCAATGAATTTTTGTGTAGGTCATTAAATAGTCCTCCCACTTAGGCATAGTCCTTAACTAAAATTATTGGATATCTTTTCTCCCATATGATGGATAAGCTTGCCCAAAGATACTCTATTTCGCCAAGGAAAGGGAATTCCCTGTTCCCCATAATACGCCCCAGCAATCTGCCCGTAAATCGCTCCGGTGGTATCTGCATCATCACCAAGGTTTACGGCCATCAGGCAGCCTTCTTCAAAGGAGTTGCTGTGGTAGAAGGCCCAGAGGGCTGCTTCCAGTGATTGGACGACATAGCCGCTGCCTCGGATTTGCAGGGGGATCTTGTTTTTGAAGGAACCTGCGGCGATTTCCGCAATCTCCGGCATAAGGGACTTCTCTTGCCAGCAGCCGTGGACAGGGCAATAGTGATCAGACAGGATGGTTTCTTTGTCTTCGCCGTTCAGAGCCCCGACAATCAATGCCCCGAAATACCGGCAGGCATCCACGGCAGTCGGGGCGCCATGAGTTGTTTTGGAGCTTTCACCGGATTTCTCAATGGCCTCCCTGGGGTTGCCGGCGTAGAACAGCGGCACCGGGGCCAGGCGCATGAGGGAACCATTTCCAGCGCTGTAAGAATCGGAGGGGCCACTGATGGGATTTCCTGTTTTTAAGAAGGTGGCAAGGGCTGTCCTGGTGGTGCTGCCGATATCGAAACATTTCCCTGTGCTGCTCAGGTGTCCTTCCTTCCACCAGCGGACGTAACGTTCCATTTGATCTTGCGGGTTGAATCCCCGACATTCAATCAGGCTTTCGGCAAGGCAGAGGGCCATTGATGTATCGTCGGTCCACTGGCCGGGTTTCAGGTTGAAAGGGCCACCGCCGATCATGTCGGTGATGGGCGTGAAGCTCCCTGGCGGTTTGAACTCCAGAGTTGTTCCCAATGCGTCGCCGACTGCGATCCCAAGCAGGCAGCCTCGGTATCGTTCGAGCTTTTCTATGTTGTTCGTCATGCCGCCGTTATTGTCCTTTTTCCCATGAAAGAACCATCCGGATCTGATCGGGCATTTCGGGGGATGGCCAATGCGCCTTTGCATCAAAACGGCGAAGATCCCGGATCTTTTCCAGAGCACTCTCACCTTGGGCAATACCATGGCGGACCAGCCAGCAGCCGACAACTGTCCCCGTCCGTCCCCGACCGCCCCAGCAGTGGATATAAACGGGCCGATCATCTTCAAGAGCATCATCGATCCGATCGAGGATCTGCACCATCAACTTCCGGGAAGGAATCCCAAGATCTCGGATGGGCATGCGATGGCAGTCTATCGGGAATCCACCATCGGCAAGTCGTTTCAGAACCGGTGCATAATCAATAAATGGCAGCCCATCATGATCCTGCTCGTCCGGTTCCATCAGATTGATGACACACTGGATACCGCACGCCAGAAGATCAGACATCTTCTGTTGCATCATGCCCTTTTGCCGGTCACCGGGATAATAGCCTGCCAGGAATTTGCCGGGAACGACCCAATAACTGCGGGAAAAAGGTTTTTCATTTCCCCTTGCTTTTCTCCCCGTATCCATGTCCCTTGTTATGACCTTCGGTCTTCTTGTAGCCCTTTACATTCCAGTTCTTATCGTAAATCTTATCGCCTTTTTCGTAGCCGGTGCGGTTCCAGTTTTTGTCATAGACAGTAGTCGTATCGCAAGATTTCTTCTTGTGTCCCTGCACATTGTAATTCTTGTCGTAGATGGTTGTGTCGGCGTGGGCAGTTCCTATAAAAACGCACAGAGTTGCTATGATGATTACCATGGATGTCATTTTCGCTTTCATAGCTCAATACCTAAGAAGTTTATATTTCTTTCGTAGATGAATTATCGGTGCCCTTTATTTTGTTGTAGTGTCGACATTTTTCATAAAAGATACTCAGATCATTGCCTACATGAGGGTCCACATTGTTCAGATGCAATAAAATATCCTCCCAACTTATGGATTGAATGTCTGTTTTTTCAATCGTTGGCAAAAACCAGTCCTGAAACCACTTTATCTTGTCGGTTTTGTGTTCGTCATCATGTTCATAGGCTCTATCATATTCATAGGCCCTTTTTTCAACAATGCTTCTTATGGACTCTTTTGATAATTCGGCAGAGAATAAGCCCTTCTCTATTTGGGATTTTGGTGCAATGACATAAAAAGATACAGAAACCATCTCCGCAGGACTCTTTTCTTCCAGTCGCAATATTTCTGCGATACATGCGATGTACCGAGCTGCCTGATTGTAATATTCAGCATTTTTGATGCCCTTAGACAGCCTACTTAGCATCTTTGCCTCCAACACCTTGAAAACAGTTGCCTCTCGAAGCAAGGTTAGGGCAGTGTCCCTATTCTTGTCCTTGCCAATTTCAAAATGACCAATGACGCCATCTGCATGGGTCCATGTCTCAGCAAATTTGTCTCCCCGTTTTCGGGGCAAGAAAGCTGACGGGATAAGCGCCTCAGAATACCACCGCGAGCCATCTGTAAAATCGAGGGGGTGTCCGGAGGCTTGTTGCTGAGAAAACCATTCCAGTAACAACCTGAGCATCCAACCTTCATTGTACAATACCGTTGGAGGCATCGAACACATGTTACTTTCGCACCGTTCAAGAATTAAGTTAATTGAATCAATTGCCTTCACGATATATTCCCTCCTCATTATTTCTGATTTCCTTAACTATTTTCAACCCACCAAGAAAATCTCTTATCGTTTTTCTCTTCCTTCTTCATAAATATGCGCCGTCCAGTAGTCGGCCCAGTGAAGGAGGAGGGTCAGGGGCGCTTCCTTGTGGGCGACAATCTTGTTGTCATCGATGTACTGTCCGTCATGATAGGCGATGGCCTGGGATTCGGCATCGGTGAGAGGAATATATTGGGTTACAAGATAGAGGCTGCGGACGGCCAGTCCCATCGCCACCACGTCAGGATTGATCTTATAGCGTATCCCTCGATTCTTTACCATCCATTCATTATCATTTGGCAGATATAGCGGTTTGCCAGGCATCCCCAGTTTCCCCGTGTCATGAAACAGGCCGACAATGACGCAGCTCTCTTCAGTGATCGCCGGGGCAAGAAATTCCCGGAATCGCAACAGCGTTTCTGTCACTCCAACGCTGTGTTTCAGAAGACCCTGCTCCTCCGACAAATGAAACCTTGTGCTCGCCGGAGAGGTGAGCCAGGTGGTTTCCCCCTCCAGGAGATTGATGAAACGGTCAAACGATTCCTTCCGGTCCGAGACTTTCTGTTTTAATGCCTCATAGCGATCTATTAAATCCATTTTTGTTTTCCTGTTCTGTAATCCAATTTTAAATCTTCATTATGAGTCATAATTTTCGTGAAGGCTTTGTCGTTATTACTTCCCCACCCCCAGCAGGTTCAAGATGCCGAGTTCTTTTCTGCATTCCGGGCAGAAATTCCCGGCATCCTGATCCTGAATCGTACCCAGAAAGATTTGGCCCAGTTCTTCCATCGGAGTCACCAGGCCGTCTTCCTCAAAATATTCCCGAAAGCACCTTTCGCAGTTCTTTCTCATCATCTTACCTTACTGCCGGAAGCTCCGCCGCCGGGAAAGCCCTGCCATGGACCCTGCCTTTTCTGCCTGGGTGATCCTGAAGAAAGCCATGTGGATGACCGTTTCTTCATGGATCAGGGCGGAACCGACGATTTTCCCGCCCTCATAGCGGTAGTCTGTCCCGTGTCCGACAGAGTCGTATTTTTGCTCCTGACACCTGAGAATATCGGCAAGGAATGCCCGCGCCGTTTCCAGCGGGTTTTCTTTTGCCTTTCCCTGTTTCTCCAGGATGGCGTCCATGATGTAACTCTTGATAAGCTTCGGATTGATGATCCGGCAGGCATCGCTCCGGGATAACATGTCCATCCCTGCCACTTTACCGCCGACCAGAACAAGAATGCCTTTCTGTCCTGGAACAAGGGTAAAGTGTTCCAGATATGCATCCAGATCTTCTTTCTTTGCCTCATGGATGTCCTGCATAGCACTGGTGGGTGATTCAATATCAGCCGCTTCCGACTGATTGCGGATGCCTTCCCAGACAGCCCCCTGGTCGGAGCTGAAACTCTTTGAACTCTTGAGGCAATAGGCCACCGACTCGTTCTTGACTCTCCGTAGATGGGCGGACATCATGTGTCCCGATTCCTGGAAATGAGCTGATCGGTAGGACCAGCGCCCCTGCTCGGTGCAACTCACGGGGATGACTGTTTCGGAGCATTCTTTCACCAGGATTGTGGTGTTGAGAACCCGGTTCTGTTTGGCCCCGGATACCTCCTCCCCATCCAGAAGGAGCACCGGCTTGGTTCCGGTGTTCTTGACCTTCAACTCGGGGACGCTTCCGCCCTCGGTCAGTTCCGTAATCGCAATAAAGTGACTCTCCATGGCCTCCTTCATGGTCAGATAGTCCGGCCCGGCGCCATTTCCTGAGAATAGTGGAATCACGGCTACATGATTGTGGACTTGGATCTCACCAAATTTTATTGTTTCCAGATGAACTTTCATAGTCGCATTCATTTTCTCTTCCTCCTTTCTCCTCTTTGGCATTGACTATATGAGGTTGTCTCTGATAACTCAATGCCTCGACGACATACGCAGGTCGCATTATTTTTCAGGGTACGACCTTTTTTTGAATAGGGAGGGGTAGGACATGACTCGTGACCGCAGCGCGCAAACGAAACTGATCCGCCTGGGCCAGATTCTCCGGATCTTCATGGAAAAGGGACAGGTATCCAGCACCTGGCTCAGTCAACACTTCCGAACGACGCCCCGGACAATCCAACGGGATCTCCTGCTCCTGAAGGAATCCGGATTCCCCCTGCATGAAGTTCAGAAGGGGCTCCATTCAATGAGCAAGGACCTGGTGAAGAATCTGGAAATCTTTGACGATACGGAACTGGCTCTCGTCGTGGCCCTGAAAAACATTGTGGGTCAGTTGGGACAACCTTTCCAGAAGGCTGCGGACGGCGTTTTGGACCGCCTTTATGATTGCGTTACCTCTATGCCTGTCTTTGTGAAGATTGACGATGCCGTGCCCTTGGATAGTGCCCTCCTGAACAAGATCGTCCGGGCAGTCCGGGAAAAGAAGCAAGTTACATTTCAATATGCCGCAGATAAAGGGTCGCATTCCGTCCAGATGGAACCATACCGCGTCGCCTATTTCAGCGGCTTCTGGTATCTCATCGGTAATGAGCCTGCTACCGGCATCCTCAAGCGCTACGCCCTTGACAAAATCTGTGATATCCGATTATTGAAAACATGCTGCCAGGACGTTCCAAAAGACCTCGATGCCATCCTTCAGAAGAGCGCCAACATCTGGTTTACCGGGGATATGAATTTGGAAGTCAAGGTGCTTATCGATGCCCAGGTGAGCCACTATTTCAAACGGCGACGGATGTTCCCAACTCAGGAAATTATAGAGGAAAAGCCGGACGGGTCCCTCGTCGTCACCTTCCGGGTAGGCCATTACGAAGCGATCCGCAATATCCTCAAGTCCTGGATCCCCAATGTTGTGATCCTGGAACCGGAGGATTTCAAAAAGGACATGCTGAAAGATGTGAAGGAGTGGGTGAGGAAGCAGGAGAAGGGTATATGATCCCTTTCCCGTATCTGAAACATGGTTGCTCTTGTTGGAAAGAAAGACCGGTATTGGATGAAATTGGATGAAATTGCTTGACTTTATGGCTCACTGGGGTCAAAATTACTGACAGTGAAAACAATTATAGCTGTTTGGATGGGGGGGCTTTATGAGGTCCACAGGTAATTTGGAGAAGATAGAAAGTCAAATCATGAGTTTGCCTGTATCCGAGCAGATTCATTTGATTGAGCGCATTGCCAGGCGGGTTCGCACAGCTCAGACAAAATCAACGATAGCTCTGAATTGGAACGATCTTTACGGAATGGGTAAAGGCATCTGGCGGGGTGAGGATTCCCAGGATTATGTGAATCGGGTGAGGGAAGATCGGATATGACTCTATCCGAAGCGATCGGGACAATCAAAACGATCTTCCTGGATACGGCTCCTGTCATCTATTTCATTGAAGCTCATGACCAATTCGGTCCTCTGGTAAAGCAAGTTATCGAATTAATGAACATAAATAGTATTCAGGCATTTACGTCTGTTCTAACCCTTTCTGAAGTCTTGCCGAAACCAGTGGAGATGGGCAATGAGGAACTGGCAGAAAAGTTCAAGACTTATCTCAAAAACGGGCCGAACCTGACCCTGCTCCCGATAACGGATACCATCGGCGAAGGCGCGGGCGTTCTTAGGGGGAAATATCCCCATCTTAAAACCGTGGACGCCGTTCAGATTGCCGCCGCACTCGACGCCGAAGCAGAGGCCTTTTTAACCAATGACAAGAAGCTCTCCGGAATCAAGGAAATCAAGATTATTGTCCTGAGCGATTATCTCGACGATACCCGGGTCTCGGACTCCACATAAGAATCAACAATAAACTCTCCCTTACCAAAACTCACCGTTAATCCGTAATATCCTCAAACCCTTTAGAAAAAGAAACAAAGAATTATCAAGCAGGGGGAAAGCTTATTGCTCTCGCCGTGCTTGATCAGAAATATTTTGACAGAAAAAAAGGCCGCCCCGAAATCTCCGGGACGGCCTTTCTAACCTTATAGAACTTAATTACTTTTTACTGGTTTTACTTCGTCGGGGTTTTGAGCATCCAGACTATCCCGATCGAGGCCAGACACATGACGCCGGCAATCGTGAACGATGTAGAGTAATTACCGGCGGCGAACTGTTTAACCACCAAGGCTCCCTTATCCATCGCCTCATAGGGGATCTGGCCGACGATGGTCATGAGTTTCGGGGCCAACCAGGGGCCGAGAAGACCGCCGGCGCCGAAGGCCGCAAACATGAAGCCGTAATTGGCTCCCACATTCTTTGTTCCGAAGTAGTCAGCCGTTACAGCCGGATAGAGCCCCAGGAAGCCGCCGAAGCAGAACCCGACGGAGCAGACGCCGACCAGGAACATGGTATAGGAAGTAAAGGTGTTGAGGAGCAACATGATCACGCCGGCATAGGCGAAAAGAATTATCAAGGTCGTTTTACGACCGATGATGTCGGAGACCTGACCCCAGACTAGGCGCCCCGCGGCATTAAGAATGGCCACGATCATGACGGCCAACGCCCCCTGATCGGCAACGGTCTTGAAGGCGTCCTTGGAAACTGTGGGCATGGCCTTGGCCAGATCGATCATGGAGGGGGACTGCCACATGTTGGTGATGTTCATGATGATCATGAGGCCCGCCATACAACCGGCGAAATAGGTGATCCAGAGTAAATAGAACTGCGGGGTTTTGAGCATCTCCATCGTCGTGAAGTCGCCGCCGCTAACCTTTCCCGCTCCGGGCGCCGGGGCTGCCGGGGGATTCCAGCCTGCCGGCTTGTAACCCGCCGGCGGCAAAATCATGAGCTGGGCCCCGAGGACAACGGCCACGAGAAAGATGATCCCCAGGTACATGAAAGTTGCCATGATACCCGACGAGGCGATAAAAGCCTTGGCAATGGGAGTGAAGACCAGGGCGCCCGCGCCGAATCCGGCCACGGCAAGGCCGGTGATCATCCCGCGTTTATCGGGAAACCACTTCACGCAAGTAGCAATAGGGCACACATAGGCAGTGCCGATACCTAAACCACCGATGACGCTGAAGGCGATGGTGAACATCATCAGATCCGTCGCGAAGGATGCGATGATGAGCCCCGCGCCCAGCATGGCGCCGCCGACCGTGGCAACGATGCGCGGTCCGATCTTGTCCTGAATCTTCCCGGCAAAAATGACGCCCATGGCGAAAAAGGCCAAAATAAGCTGCGATGGAAGGGCGAGATCTGTTGCACTCCACGTGGGAAATTTAGCGATCAAACTGGGCTTAAAGACGCTATAGATATAAACAGCGCCAAGACTTACCTGGATCAGCATCGCGCCGACCACCACCAACCATCTGTTAAACGTTTTTTCACCTGCCATCTACAAAGTCCTCCCTTTTTATAATAATGCCGGGCTCTTTACCACAGTCATCAGGCAAAGTCTAACGTATTTTAGCGTATTCTTCAGGGGTGTTGACGTTGCGGAATATCCGTCCGTCCGGGTCGAAAGGCAGGATGGCATCCGGACCGATGGCCTTTAATTTCATCCCCTTGTAGAAGCCGGTGACCTTGAGTTTGTCCTGCAGAAGCAGCCGCTGGATGGTTCCCATACAACTTTTTGAATAGACGGCGTGGAGGGGCTGAAAACCATCGGCAGTCTCGGGAACAACGATGTCGGCGTCCCGGGATTGCTCCAGGAGATAGCGGATAAATTCGCCGCTCAGGAAGGGCATGTCGCAGGCGGCGAAGAATGCCGGATCGGAGGCGGCATAAAAGAGGCCCGTATAGATCCCCATCAGGGGTCCTTGGCGCCTGACAAGATCGGTGACCAGGGTGACGTCTATGTCGTAATAGAGGTGGGGTTCATTTGTCACCAGGATGATTTCATCGAAGATGTCCCTGTAAATCCGGACCGTACGGTCGATCAGCCTTTCCCCCTCCACGGTGAGGAAGGCCTTGTTGGTCCCCATCCGCGTATTCTTGCCCCCCGTCAGAATAATTCCCGTTGTCATGTCAGCTGCCTTAGCACAAATTATTTTGTAGTCAAAGAGTTTACGTGATTGCAATTCTACTTGATAAAAACACAGACAAAGGGTAGTAAACAGGCCGGTAGTATCGAAAATTCGCGACCATACCGGAATGCCAATGATGAGTAATACCGGTGGGCGGACGAAACGGAGGCAAGAGATGTACTGGGAAAAAGCTATTGAAACCATGGACCCTGAAGGCCTGGCGGCCCTGCAGTTGGAACGTCTGCAAAAAACACTCAGACAGGCGGCTAATTCTTTCTATTACGATAAGCTGTTCAAGGAGATCGGCCTGAAAACGGAAGATATCCTTTCTCTCGCCGACCTTGACAAAATCCCCCCGACGACAAAAGAAGATCTCCGGGAACACTGGCCCTACGGATTTCTGGCTACATCCCGGGACGAGCTGGTGCGGATGCATTCCTCATCGGGAACAACGGGCCGGGCGACGGTCATCTTCCATACCGCGGGAGACATCAATGAATGGACCAACCTCTTGTCCCGATGCATGTACATGACGGGCATGCGCAAGGGCGACGTTTTTCAGAACATGATGACCTATGGCCTCTTCACCGGAGGTCTGGGTTTCCACTACGGCGCCGAGAGAATCGGGGCCCTGGTCATTCCCGCCGGGGCCGGCAACAGTAAGCGCCAGATTCAGCTCCTCAAGGATTTCGAGACGACGGTCATCCATATCATCCCCAGCTACGCCCTTCATCTTTCCACGGTTTTTGAGGAACTCCAAATAGATCCAAAGGACACAAACATCCGCATCGCCTATATCGGCGCGGAGCCCCATTCAGAAAAAATGCGTCAGAAAATTGAGGAAATTTACGGGTTCAAGGCCTACAATTCCTACGGCCTCTCGGAGATGAACGGTCCCGGCGTGGCTTTTGAGTGCCCCTACCAGAACGGTCTCCACATCTGGGAGGACAACTTCCTCGTGGAGATTCTGGATCCCCTTACCCTGCAGCCATTACCGGACGGGGAGGAAGGGGAGCTCGTCCTGACGACCCTCGTCAGGGAAGGGATGCCGATTATCCGTTACCGTACGAAGGATCTCACCCGCATTCTCCCGGGAATCTGCGATTGCGGCCGCACCCATCGCCGCATCGAGCGCATCAAAGGACGAACGGACGACATGCTGATTCTCAAGGGAGTCAACATCTTTCCCATCCAGATCGAAAAGAAACTAATGGAAATTAAAGGCGTGGGGAAGAATTTCCTCATCATCCTGGAACGGGAAGGGTACAACGATCACATGACGATCAAGGTCGAAGTGGAAAGGCAGTTCTTCGATGGAGACCTGAAGCATCTTGAACAGTTAAGACGTAAAATCGTTGAGGGGCTCAAAAGCGATATCCTTATCACTCCCAAGGTGGATCTGGTGGAACCTGACAGTCTGCCCCAGTCGGAAGGGAAGGCGAAGAGGGTCATCGACAACCGTAAAGATTGACGGCAGCGCAAAAAGTCCATATGCTTTGTTGCGCTTTCACCCTCGTCACTGCGACGTACGAAAAAGTACGCCTCATTCCTCAGGCTGAGCGCGCCGCGCCTCTGGATCTTTTTACGCCGCCGTCTAATATATTGTATTGCAAACTTTTTCAATTTCGGAAAGATCAAGTTTAGGGAGGGAAACAAAAATGATCGCAAGTCAGCTTTCTATTTTTTCGGAAAATAAACCCGGTAAGCTCGCTACCGTGACCGGCATCCTGGCTAAAGAAAAGGTCAATATTCGGGCGACGACCATTTCCACCTCCGACACCTTCGGCGTCATCAACCTCATCGTCGACGACCCGGAACGGGCCCAGGCCGCCTTGACCAAGACAGGAATGCTCGTAAAGATCCGGAGGGTTCTGGCCGTAATGCTGGACGACCAACCGGGGGGGCTCAATAAGCTGGCGCAACTGCTGGCGAAGGAAGACATCAACGTCAATAACGCCTACGGTTTTGTCTTGGAGAACCGCGTCAGCGCTGTATTTGTTTTGGATGTGGATCAGCCGGAAAAGGCGGAAAAGGTCATCGAAAAGAAAGGGTTTAAGACCCTCGACGCGGATGCGTTGTCGGCGGTTGAGCCTTTCCACTACATGAAATATTGACGGCATCGTAAAAAGTCCGGATGCTGCGTTGCGCTGCATCCTTCGTCACTGCGGCGTACAACAAGTACGCCTCATTCCTCAGGACTTGCGCGCCTTGCCTGCGGGTCTTTTTACGATGCCGTCAATTATGTCCAAAATTTTCGAATTTTTACAAGTTCATCAATATTGATGAATGGGGGTTTTAACTCAGGAGAAATTTATGACGAGAAAACAGGCTGGAGAGTACAAGACGAAGCACCCCGCGGATATCCAAGCATCAGGGGCGATTGTGCAGGCAATCAAGGAAAAAATCAAAGATAACGAATTGAGCTGCGCCCATGCGGAGGCGATCGCCCGGGATGCCTCGACCACGCTGGCGGAAGTGGGAACAAACCTCGATCTTCTGGAAGTTCGCATCGGGAAATGCCAGTTGGGGCTTTTCGGCTACAACCCGACGAGCAAGGCCGTTACACCGGCGACCACCGTCTCTCCGGAACTGACAGCCGCCATCCGCGGCGCCCTCAGCAATGAGAGGCTTCCCTGTGGGGCAGCCTGGACCATCGCCGCGTCTCTCGGCATCCCCCGGATGACCGTGGCCGGGGCCTGCGAAGCCATGAAAATCAAGATCAAACCCTGCCAGCTGGGGGCCTTTTAATTCTGACGCCCTCGCAAAAAGTCCCCGGTTCGCAGATTATGTCATACCGGGCTTGACCCGGAATCCTGTGTTTTTTACTGCTTACGGCTGTTCTGGATTCCCGCTTTTGCTGGAATGACGACTTATTACGAGTCCTTCAATTCTTATCCGTTCTGCTCGTCGTAGCGGGCCAAGACAAAAAGCATGTCCGCCAGGCGATTCAAATACTGGTGAATATTGGGATTGTTGACAAGGCCCTCGTTTTTCAGCCGGGCAGCGTTTCTTTCCCCCCGCCGGATGATCGTCCGGCCCACGTCGATATGGGCGGACAAGACCGTCTCCCCGGGATAGATGAATTCGTTTTTGAGCTTGACGTTTTTCTGGAGATCATCGATGAGGTCTTCAATGCGCTGCACATCCCCGGCGCTGATACGGACGCTCAGTTTGGGGATATCTTCGGACAGGCTGGAGAGTTCCGCACCCATGGTCAGCAGATCTTTCTGAACACTGAGGATAATGTCCTTGATCCTTTGATCCTTTGTCATGGCCCTGACCACCCCGAGGGCGGAACTGGCCTCATCCAGGACGCCGTAGGTATCCGGCCTGGGATCAAATTTTGGAACCCGCTGCCCACCGAGGAGACTTGTCTCTCCTCCGTCCCCCTTTTTCGAAAACTTCATGCCTGCCTCCTTTCTATGTAGTTCTTCACAATCTGGACAATGGATTCGGCGTTCCTGCGGGCGCGCCAGAGGATTTTTTCCATTGTCAGCTCCTTGTCTTCCAGTCCATGGGCGTAGTTGTCCACGGAACATAGTGAACCATAGGCCATATCGAGTTCCCGGGCAACAATAGCCTCGCTGGCCATGGTCATCCCCACCAGATCGGCCGCCTGCGCCATGACCATGATCTCCGCTTTCGTTTCAAAACGCGGTCCTGTCGTCTGCCAGTAAATACCACCATCAACGACGTCGATGGCGCATCCCCGGGCGGCTTCCAGCCACCGCTCCCGAACCTCTTCACTGAGGGTCGGGGTAATGTGTACCGGTTTCGAGGAAAAAACAGTCGGGCCGGGATTGAGCATGATGAAGTCATCGGGAACTACGAGGACGCCGGGCTTGTGTTTCAGCTTCAGGGAACCGGTGGAATTGATTCCGATGACCTCACGGACGCCCAGGCTCTTCAGGGCCATCATATTGGCAGGATGATTGATGAGGTGCGGCAGGATGTGCCGCTTCGGATCACCGCCGTGACGGGGAAGGAAGGCGATATCCGCCGTAACCAGCACCAGGGCCTTGCCAAACTCCGTTTCTATCCATTTTTCTTCGGGATCAAGGAGCACCCCCTTTTCCTGCAGGGCAATGGTCCCCGAAATTATCCCCAATCGTTCCACAGACACCTCCCCCAAATAGGATCGAGAAGCGCCATGACCTATAACAGATTCATTCCCAACAGACAAGACACAAGGTGGTTAAAAATGAATTTGACATATCTGTTAATGTGTCATAACTTAACGCCCGAAAAAGAAAGCGATGGAAGGAGGTCTGGTTATGGGAGATGGCGTCATGATTCACGTCTCGGATGAAAACTTCGAGCAGGAGGTGCTGAAAGCGGATAAACCGGCCATTGTCGATTTCTGGGCCCCCTGGTGCGGACCATGCCGGGCCTTGGGCCCCATGGTCGAAGAACTGGCGGGAACCTATAAGGATCGAATTAAAGTCACCAAGCTCAATATTGACGACTCTCCGCTAACAGCGGAAAAGTTCGGCGTTCGCAGCATTCCGACCCTCATGCTCTTCAAGGACGGAAAGTTGCTGGACACCCTCATCGGTCTCGTCCCCAAGGAAAAACTGGCAGATTTCGCGAAGAAGGGACTATGATCAAGACCTTGACTATCCGCAGAAGCTTCATCATCACCCTTTTACTCGTCTTTGTCATGACCATGTCCGGATGCGCCTGGTGGAAGGACCTCTGGTCGCGCAAGCAGATGGCCAAGGGTACGCCGGAGGCCATGTACAATGCCGGTGTAGCGGCTTATCAGGACGGTCGGTACAAGCGGGCCGTCGAATATTTTGTCCGTGTCAAGGAAGAAAATCCCCTCCATCCCCTTGCTCTCCAGGCCGAACTCGGCATCGGTGATTCTCATTTCTCCGAGGAGGAATACGCGGAAGCCGAGCTGGCTTATACGGATTTTGTAAGCCTCCACCCGACCAACGAAAACGTCCCCTATGCCATGTATCAGCTCGGCATGTGCCACTACAAACAGACGACCAGCATCGACCGGGATCAGACGGAAACCGTCAAGGCGGCCCGGGAATTCGAGCGTCTCATGGCCCGCTACCCGAGCAGTAAATTCGCCTTTCTGGCGGAGCAGAAACTCAGGGAATGCAGGCAGAATCTGGCGGAGCAGGAATTCTATATTGGCGATTTCTACTTCAAGCAGGGGAAATTCCAGGCCGCCCTGAAGCGTTTTCAGACCGTCGCCAAAAATTATCCCAATCTGGGACTAGACTATAAGGTCAAAGCATACATCGACGAGACCCAGAAGCGTCTGGTCAAGGAAAAGGAGAAAAAGGCCAAGTTCGAGAAAAAGGTCCAGGCAGCTACCAAGATCACAGCCCCGAAGATCGAGTCCGGAGCCGCCCGACAACCCCAGGGTCAATAAGCAAGAGCTTTGCATAGCCGCGGAAAAATGGTTCGCAAGCAGCGAATCAAATGTTTTTCGCCGGTTCGTGATTGAATTTAACATCCAGTAATCAATCACAATTACATGCAAACAAACCAGAAGCGAAAAAGATTTTTGAGCTGCGGCGAAGCCGTTTTTCAAAGGTCAATAAGCGTCCGTGTTCCCCCGGATATCTTCGCCCGTCACCGGACGCCGGAAGACCCAGTAGACCCAGAGCTGATAGGCAATCACCATGGGCACAAAAAGCAGGGCCACCACCGTCATGATCTTCAGGGTATAGGGACTTGAAGAGGCATTGTAAATCGTCAGACTGTAACGGGGATCTATATTGGACGGCAGCAACTGGGGATATAAACCCATCACTCCCGTCATAACCACCAGGACGATGGTAAGACAGGAAGCTACAAAAGCCCGCTGATACTGGTTTTTCATGGCAAAAACGCCGATCCCCATCAGGGAGGAAACCGCCAGGACAGGAATGGCTAACCAGATAACGTTCTTCAGGTAATTGACATACAGATTGGTGGCGAAGGCCGTGTCCACGAGAAACATCACCGCCACCAGCACCATGACCACCCACGCCTTGACGGCAAAACGTTCCGCCCGCCGTCCCAGATCATCCCCCGTCCTGATGGCCAGATAAAGGGCTCCGTGGCAGACAAACATGACAACAAACAGTAAGCCGGTCAAGAGACCGTAGGGGTTGAGCAGCCCCAACAGGGATCCATAATACCCAAGGTTGTCCATGGGCAGCCCCTGAAAAATGTTGCCGAAGGCCACTCCGAACAGCAATGCCGGGATCAGACTCCCGAAGAAGATGGCCAGATCCCATCCCCGCCGCCAGGCATCGGTCGCGCCTTTGGCCCGGAACTCAAAGGCTACCCCCCGGAAGATCAGGGCGAAGAGGATGATGAGCAGGGGCGAATAAAGATAACTGAAGATCAGGGCATAAGCCACGGGAAAGGCGGCAAAGGTAGCGCCCCCGGCCGTCACGAGCCAAACCTCGTTGCCGTCCCAGACGGGACCGATGCTGTTGATCATCATCCGTTTCTCCTGTTCATCCCTGCTCAGAAAGGGATAGAGGATGCCGATTCCGAAGTCGAAACCGTCAGTCATAAAATAGACGGCCCATAATACGCCCCAGAGGACAAACCATATCGTTTGATAATCCAGCATGTTACACCTCCGGCCCTTTCTTTGCGTATTTTGCCAGCAGATACATGTCGATAAGCCCCAGGAAGCTATACAAGAGGGTAAAACCGACAAGGGAAACCGTCACCTGGGTTACGGAAACGCTCCGGGAAGCGGCCTCCGCGGTTTTCAGGACTCCATAAACGATCCAGGGTTGCCGACCCACCTCCGCCACTATCCACCCTAATTCACCGGCCAGATAGGGCAGGGGAATTGTATAGAGCATGATCTTGAGAAAGAGGGGATATTTCTCCAGCTGATCCTTCCAGGACAGGAAACAGGCAAGGGAACTCAATAGAATAAAAAGGCCGCCCAGGCCCACCATGAGCCGGAAGCTCACGAAGGTTTCAAAAACGGGAGGACGCTGATCCTTGGGGAAGTCCTTGAGACCCTTCACCTCGGCATTAAAATCCTTGTAGGACAGGAAGCTTACCATCTTGGGGATGCCGAATAACTCCACGGCGTTGCGTTCATTCTTCGGATCGGGGATAAGGAGCAGGTAAAAGGGCACTCCCCGCTGGGTCTCCCAGAGCGACTCCATAGCGGCAAGCTTCGCCGGCTGGGTCTTGGCGACCTCCGCACCGTGAAAATCTCCGACCAGGACCACGAGGAGGGAACTGGCCAGCCCGAAAGTCGCCGCCATCTGAAAGGATTTTTTGAAAAACTCCGGATGGCTCTTCCGGAGGATATGCCAGGCCGAAATACCCATGACGAAAAAGGCCGCCACGATATACCCCGCCAGGATGGTGTGGAAGAACTTCAGCCAGCCGTATGCATTGGTGATAAAGGCCATGAAATCGACAAGTTCGGCCCGGTTGTTTCGCAATACATACCCGACGGGATGCTGCATCCAGCCGTTGGCCAGAAGAATCCAGAGGGCCGACAGGTTCGTTGCGAAGGCGACAATCCAGATGCTCAGGGCGTGCACCCGGGGAGACACCTTTTTCCAACCGAAGATCCACAGGCCAAGAAAGGTAGATTCGAGAAAGAAGGCCACCGTTGCCTCGATTGCCAGGGGAACGCCGAAGATATCGCCGACATATTTTGAATATTCCGCCCAGTTCATCCCGAACTGGAACTCCAGGGTCAGCCCCGTCACAATCCCGAGGGCGAAATTGATGAGAAAGAGTTTACCCCAGAACCGGGTCATCCGCAGATACATTACGTTCTGCGTTGCCACATAGCGGCTTTCCATATACGCCACCAGGATGGAGAGCCCCAGTGTCAGCGGGACAAAGAGAAAATGAAACATGGCTGTCAGGGCAAACTGCAGCCGGCTCAGCGCCAGAACATCCATAAAAAACCTCCTAAGGAAACTGAATATGAAATTACGGCAAAATCGTCCTGATGTCAAGCTGATGTCAAAATTTTATGAAATTTGTTGAGGATGGTATTGGCGCGACTAATATCTTCACAAATTTCCCTTGACCGTGCCATTTCGCCGTTATAGAGGGAAAAGGAGAGGTATTTCCCCTTGCGCCTGCAAATAAGATCGTCCGTCAGTGCCATGAAACCGTCTCCCCGCTGGCAGGTCTGGATACGCGCCTTTCGCCTTCATTTTGTAATCCCCAGTGTCATACCGGGGATTCTGGGGGCCGTCATTGCCTGGTCCCAGGGGTTTCCGCTGAAGCCTCTGGAATTCCTCCTGGTCGTCGTCGGGGTTGCCGTCAACCATTTTGGCTTGAATATGATCGATGATGTCTTTGACTACCTTCATGTCGTCGATCTGAAGAAAACGAATGAAAAGAATCCCTTCACCGGTGGCAGCGGCGTCCTCCCCGACGGGCTGCTGACGGTCCGGGAAATGCTTGCCGCGTCGGCCCTGTGTTTTGCCTTTACTATTTTTATCGGTCTTTACCTGACCTACGTCTGCGGAGTAACCGTTCTGATTTTAGGGCTTATCGGCATGGCTTCCTCCGTTTTCTATACCATGCCGCCGGTAAAATTCGGCTATCGGGGCTGCGGAGAATTAGGCCTCCTCGTCAACTTCGGCCCCGTAATCGTGCTGGGCTCCTACTTCGTCCAAGCCGGTCGCCTGGCCTGGGAACCTTTGCTGGTTTCTCTCATCCCGGGATTCATGATGTGGTCAATGATCATCATCAATGAAATCCCCGACTATGAGGCCGACCGGGGGGGCGGTAAAAACAATCTCGTCGTCCTCTTCGGCAGGAAAACAGCTGTGGGCCTGTACGCCGGCGGTCTGTTGCTGGCCTACCTTACGCCGCTCCTGGGGATTTACCTCCAACTCTTTTCTCCTTACACCCTGTTGTCCTGGACGAGCCTGCCCCTTGCCTGGAGATCCGTCAGTATTCTAACCCGCTACCGCGACGACCCCATCCGGATGGCCCCGGCCAACCTGGCAATGATCAAGGTCCACGCCTTGACCGGCGCCGCCCTGATCGTTGCCTATCTCCTCCCGGGCCTTTGGTCCTAAGGGACGTCTTAATACCTTAAAATATCGAGACCTTTGACAATTTCCATACAAACCGGAAGAAATGATGTTGTTTCCTCGTCAATTGTGGTATGGGTGAAAAGGTTTTCATTAAAATTCCCAATGAGAGGGAAGTTGCTTCCATAAGCTTCTTTGTCTATTAGGTCAGAGGATATCCAGCTAAATTATAACAACTAAATGTGCAAATGCTTGACGGCCTATTTCCCGTTGAGAAAGGCCGCCTATTATGAACGTATTTTTGATTTATGTAAACGACGAGAACTTTTACCGGCCTCTGCCGGAGGAGATGGGGGGATCGAAACCGGGAGACCTCCGGGTGAAGGTGATGGGGTTTCCCCCGTTGGGGATTGAGACGCTCGCACCCATTCTCCGGGAGCATGGCCACCAGGTCCGGATGTTCGATACCTGCCACCCGCAGATGAAGGAACCGGACATCGCCCGGGCATGCCGGGAAAACCCGCCGGATGTCGTGGCCATTTCTTTTCTATCCACAACCACCTATCCGGCAGCCAAAAGTATGGCCCGGTCGCTCAAGTCCGAGAAACCGCAGGCGCCGATCATTGTCGGAGGGGTCTTCGCCACGATGAATTCGGACCTCATTCTCCAGGATTGTCCCCACATCGACTGTGTGGGCGTGGGCGAAGGTGAAGAGCTGCTGCCGGACTACCTGGATCATGTCGACAAGCCCGGCGCCGTCGCAGGTCTCGTCTGGCGCAACGGCCCGGAAATCGTCCGGAACGCCCTGCGTCCCATCATTCAAGATTTGGACAATTTTCCCTATCCGGATCGGACCACGTTGCCGATCGACTTTATCGAGTCGTTGCCCCTCGATTTGCCCGCAGTCCTTTCCCTCGACAAGTTCTGCACCATGCAGACCTCCCGAGGTTGTCCTTACACCTGTATTTTTTGCGACATTCCCGCGCTGACCCACGGCAAGCTGCGGCATCGCTCGTCCGAACACGTTTTGGGAGAAATGCAGCAACTAAACGACTTGGGCTACCGTTCCATCTATCTTACAGATGACCATTTTTTGATGAAACGGAGCCGCATTAACGACATTTGCCAGGGCATAATTGAACGGCAACTGAAGTTCAAGTGGGGCTGTGAAGGCCGGGTGGACGCCGTTGCCGTCGATCAACTGCCGATCATGCGCCGGGCAAACTGCAATTTTCTGGCGTTCGGGGTGGAAGCGGGGACGCAAAAGACTCTCGATCGGCTCAATAAGAGGCAGACCCTGCCGCAAATCGAACAGGCCGTCAGCGAAGCCAAGCGGCAAGGGATCGAGCGGACTCACGGCTTTTTTTTGGTCGGCTCCCCCGGCGAAACCGAAGAAGATATCATGGAGAGCTTCCGCTTCGCCGCCCGCTTGAAGCTGGACACGTTCGGTTTTAACCGGCTATGCGTATACCGCGGCACCCCGCTATGGCGCGAGTATATAGAGCGGGGCATCATCGATGATGAACGGGACTGGACCAAATGGTTCAAGTGTTCCGATATTGACCCGACTGTCCTGCCGAGCGAAGTGGTAAACCGCGCCAGGCAGCGTGGTTATGCATTGTTGTTTGCCCAGCGCATCCTGCGCCGTCCCGTCCAGAGCTGGAAACTCCTCCGCTCCCTGGGGCGGCACATGAAGGTTTCGGACATTCTCAAACTTTTGGGCAGCCCGTTTCAGAGGCGCACGTTGAATATCAAACCGGAACTGCCGGCCCGGATGATCGATCTTGGATTGACGGCGCCCATCCGGCCACAAATATCAAAGGAGTAATTTTTTTATGACGAAAGCAACAAAACCTGCATCATTTCGCGGGGCATCCCGCTATGTTCTCGATGATGAACTGGCAAAAATCGTAAATGTTTCCATGGCCCTGGAAATGCCGCTCCTCCTGAAGGGGGAACCGGGAACGGGGAAGACCATGCTGGCCCATGCCATCACGGAAAGCATGAGCATGCCCCTCATCACCTTGAATGTAAAATCGAGCATGAAGCTCGTGGAGGCCCTTTATCAGTACGACACCCTGACCCGCCTCAATGACAGCCGTTTCGGTGATTCCAAAAGGAACGTCAGCGATATCGAGGCTTACATCCGCATGGGAAAGATCGGTCAGGCCTTTGTCTCCGATGTCCGGACCGTCCTTTTGATCGACGAGATCGACAAGGCCGACACTGACTTTCAGGACGACATGCTGGATGTCCTCGATCAGATGCAATTCGACATCATCGAAATCGACAAGACCGTCACGGCCAGACATCGCCCGGTGATCATTATCACCTCGAACGCAAAAAAGGATCTCTCCGATCCCTTCCTGGGACGGTGCAACTTCCACCATATCGCCTTCCCCGATCCGGAAATGATGCGCCTGATCATCAACGTCCATTTCCCCGACATCGATGAGGAACTCGTGGGGGCCTCCGTCGCCGCCTTCTACCGCCTCCGGGAACTGCGGGGGATCGAAAAGAAACCGGCGACCCGGGAGCTGATCAACTGGCTCCGGGCCTTGAAGAAAGACCCCGATTTTCGGCCCAAGGTTTTACAGCAGGGCAAGATTCCCTACCTCGGCATCCTCTTCAAGAAAAGCGCCGATCTTATCCAGGCGGCGCAGCAATTGGGCAGGAGCGCCTTTTAATGTTGACGGCTTCGTAAAAAGTCCGGATGCTGCGTTGCGCTGCGTCCTTCGTCACTGCGGCGTACGACAAGTACGCCTCATGACTCAGGCTTTGCGCGCCTTGCCTGCGGATCTTTTTACGAAGCCGGCGAAGATGGTCAATTTTTTCCTTTTTTTACGGGTTCATCAATGTTCGTCGATTTTTTCTATACCCTCCGGGACCGGGGAATTCCGGTCACCCCGACCTCGTTTCTGAGGCTTCACAAGGCCCTCAGCCTGGGGTTGGTCCAGTCTATGGAGGATTTCTATACGGCGGCGCGGGCCATCCTGGTCAAAAGTGAAAGATATTTCGACAGCTATGACCAGATCTTTGCCCATCATTTCAAGGGGGTGGAGCTTCATGATCCTACGGCTGTCGAATTGACGGAAATCGCCCGGGCCATGCTCGACGAATGGCTGAAAAACCCGGGGGATATGGCCAGGGCCCTGGGGCTGGATGAGGCGGAGTTGCAGAAAATGACCCCGGAAGAGTTGATCCAGTATTTTCTCGACCGCCTGAAGGAACAGACAGAGGCCCACCACGGGGGCAACAGATGGATCGGGACGCGGGGAACATCACCCGTCGGCCATTCGGGACATCATCCCGGGGGGATGCGCGTGGGAGGACAATCGCGGAATAAATCCGCCGTCAAGGTGGCCCTGGAGCGGCGTTACCGGGATTATTCCCAGGAGGGACCCCTCACGGAGTTTCAGATGGGGGAAGCCTTAAAGAGGCTCCGGCGGATGACGCCTACGGGGCCCAAGGACATCGTCAATGTAGATAAAACCATCTATCAGACTATGCGCAACGCCGGGGAAATCGAGATCGTCTTCGACCGCCGCCTGAAGGACCGCATGAAGATTGTCCTCCTCATCGACAACGGCGGCTGGTCAATGGAACCCTATGTGGAAATCGTCCAGACCCTGTTTCATTACGCCCGGTCCCAATTCAAGGATCTCAAGATCTATTTTTTCCACAACACCATCTACAGCCGCGTCTGGGCGGACCCCCAGCGGTATCACAAGCCCGAACTACTGGAAGAGTTCCTCCGGAAAGATCCGGAAACGAGGCTCATCATGGTCGGTGACGCCAGCATGGCCCCCTATGAACTCATGCATATGAACGGGGCCATTTATGTCGACCAGAAACCCACCGGGGCCAGCATCGACCGGATGAAATTCCTCGCCCGGACCTTCCGCCACGCCGTCTGGCTAAATCCCGTCCCCCAGGATGAATGGGACATGACCTGGACCATCGGCATCGTCCGGCAGGTCTTCCCCATGTTCGAGCTGACCCTGGACGGTCTGGAAAAATCCATCCTCCACCTCATGGCGAAGCATTGATAACTTTCCTGCCTGACCGCTTTCCCGATTGACATGTCACGGGAAAATACCTATGATGTCAATCAAATAAAGATCGTCATCTAAATTGATCCCCCCTGGCCGGGTTGGCCAGGTATGAGCCATGATTGAAAATTTTATTGAGAATGCCTCCTCATACATGCAAAGCTCCGTCATATTGGCGTATATTGCCGTGTATCTGGGCGGGGTGCTGGTGAGCTTCACCCCTTGCACCTATCCGGTTGCCCCCATTACCGTGGCCTTCATCGGCGCTCACGGCGGCGGCTCAAAGATGAAAGGGTTCGTTCTTTCCTTAATCTACGTCTTGGGAATGGCCCTGACCTACACCGCCATTGGCGCCGCGGCAGCCCTGACGGGGAAGCTCTTCGGCCAGATGCAGAGCAATCCCTGGGTATATTTTTTCATGGCCAATGTGTGCATGATCATGGGGTTATCCATGCTGGAAGTCTTTAACCTGCCGATCAGGACGCCCGATTTCATTGCCCGTCTTCAACCCCGGAAAAAAACGAAAGGGGCCATCGGGGCATTTTTTGTCGGTGCAGCGTCGGGCCTGGTCATGGGACCCTGTACGGCCCCGGTACTGGCGGTCCTTCTCAGCTACGCCGCCACCAGGCAGAGCATCCCCTATGCCATGAGCCTCCTGTTTGTCTTTGCCTTCGGCATGGGGACCCTGCTGATCATCCTGGGAACATCGGCAGGGCTGCTGGCGAATCTTCCCCGGTCCGGGATGTGGATGACCCGGGTGAGCCATATTTCCGGCTGGATCATGATCGGGGTGGGGGAATATCTGCTGATTCAGGCAGGGATACTCTGGGGATAACAATAATTTTGGGAGTTTATATGGCAAACCGCAAATTACAAGCATACTGGGTAGCAGCGATCCTCGTAGTATTTCTTCTTACCCCCTCCGGGTGTTTCGCCCAGGAGCAGGCGCCACGATTCAGCATCCGGGATGTCAACGGACGGATCTTCAGCATGAATGACTACGGGAAAAAAACCGTCCTGCTGATTTTCAGCACTACCTGGTGCCCCACCTGCCGGACGGAGATTCCCCATTTCAAACAAATCTACCAAACTTACAACCACCGGGGATTGGAGATGGTCAACATCGACATCCAGGAATCCCGGGACAAGGTCGCCCGCTTCGCCGCCAAATATCAGTTGCCCTATCGGATCCTGTTGGACGAAAAAGGTGATGTTGCTTCATCCTACGGAATTGTGGGCGTTCCCGCCATGATCCTGATCAAGAACGGCACGGTAATAACCAGAAATTATCGCCTGGTCGATGGAACGCTGGAAAAGCTCTTCAGGAAATGATGATAGACCAGGATATCTGAAAGGTTTAATTTGTTTTGGAGAAGCGCTTGGAGAGGGTCAGGCAATTGCGCCCGTCCCGGACGAAGTAGTTCACATCATCCATCACCTGCGCCATGATATGCAGACCCATTCCCCCTTCCGGGAGGTTTGTTTTATTCCGGGGATCAAAATCCAGGCCCGTTCTTTTCTGAAGAAAATGAATGGTTTCCCCATCGTCACAAATCTCGAATTGAAGCCGCTCCTCATTCACGGATATTACCACCTCAACGGGATGACCGGCCACTGCCCCATAGGCATGCTTAATCGCATTGTTTACCGCCTCGACAACGGCCAGCTCCATTTGATAAATGCTGACATTATCAAGCCCCAACTGGGAACAGATACCCCGGACGGCGGCGCCGACCATAAATACCTGATCGAGACGGCTGTCAATGCTGATGGTTATGCGGGCGACCTGATCGGAAAAGGTTTCCATCTTCCCTCACGATTTTGACAGGCTCGCCAATGCCTCCTCCTCGGAGGGCAGAATATTAAAGACCCGATTCATTCTCGTCAGTCGAAACAGGCTCATCACCGTTTCCCGGGGATTGGAAATCACGAGATCACCGAACTCACCCATCCTCTTCAGGGACGAGACAATCGCCCCCAAACCGGTGCTGTCGATAAAATCCACCTCGGACAGGTTGAGGACAATCCGCTGCTGCCCCCCTTGAATTCGATCATTCAGCAACGCCTTGAAAGCGGCGGCAGAAGAAGCGTCAATCCTTCTGTCCATCGGTTTAACCACCAATACCTCTCCGATTCTTGATTCCTCGATCCTCATGGATTTCCTCCTCGATATTCTATAAAACACCCCAGATGTCCCGGCCATACTCTCTGATCGTCCGGTCGCTGGAAAACTTTCCCATCCGGGCGACGTTCAGGATGGCTTTCCGGGACCAGAGCGACTGATCATGATAATCCCGGTCCACCTGCCCCTGAACTTCTATATAATTAATTAAATCCGGGAGATGAAAATACTCATCCCCTTCGTTTAGGATCCGGTCGAAGACCCAGCGGAACAATCCCGGTTCCTGGGGACAGAAGCGGTCATCCCGGAAGGTATCCAGCACCCGCCGGATGACATCATGATGATGATACCAATCCCAGGGGCTGTATGCCCCTGATCGCTTGAATTTTTCCACTTCGGCGATTTTCAGGCCGAAGATATGGATGTTTTCTTCCCCAACTTCCTCCATGATTTCGATATTGGCCCCATCCATGGTTCCGATGGTCAGGGCGCCGTTGAGAGAAAATTTCATGTTTCCCGTCCCCGAAGCCTCGGTCCCGGCCGTCGAGATCTGTTCGCTCAAATCCGCCGCCGGGATTATTTTCTCCGCCAGGGAGACGCGATAATCGGGGATGAACACGACCTTCATCATGTCCCCCACCCGCCGGTCGTTGTTGATCGTTTCCCCCAGGCTGTTGATAAGTTTAATGATCTGTTTGGCCTGCCAGTAACCGGGGGCGGCCTTGCCGGCAAAGATATGGGTACGGGGGATAAGCGGCGTCAGACCATCTTCCGTCATCAGGAGATATTCATGTATTATGTAGAGCACTTTCAGAAGTTGCCGTTTATATTCATGGATCCGCTTCGCCTGAACATCAAACAGGCTGTCCCCATCAATGGCAATACCCGTCGTCGAGGAGACAACTTCTCGTAATAATTCTTTATTTTTCTTTTTGACATCCATGAATTCCCGTTGAAACGCCGGATCGACCGCATAGGGTTCAAGGCCACGAAGACAATCGAGATCGGTGATCCAGTCCGCCCCGATCGTCCGGGTAATGAGCCCGGCCAGGAGGGGGTTGGCCTTGAGGAGCCAGCGCCGCGGGGTGATGCCATTAGTCTTGTTGCTGAATCGTTCCGGCCAGAGCTCATGAAAATCGGGAACCAGGACCTTTTTGATCAACTCCGAGTGGAGGGCGGAGACGCCGTTGACGGCATGGGAACCGGTAATGGCCAGGTGTGCCATCCGTACCTGCTTTTCCGGGCCTTCCTCGATGATGGACATCCGCCGCATCCGGTCCAGATCGCCGGGCCACCGGCTCAGCACGGCTGCGAGGAGACGGTGGTTGATCTCATGGATGATCTGGAGATGGCGGGGCAGCACCTTTTCCAGGAGCGTTACGGACCATTTTTCGAGGGCCTCGGACAGGAGGGTATGGTTTGTATAGCCCAGGGTCCCGACGGTGATCTCCCAGGCCCGCTCCCAGGGAAGTTCATACTCATCCACGAACAGGCGCATCAGTTCGGCGACGGCCAGGGCGGGATGGGTGTCGTTCATCTGAATGGCCGTCTTGGCGGGAAAGGCGTCAAAGGTAGCATGGTCGTGAAGATAGCGGCGGACGATATCCCGGACCGCGCAGGCGACAAGAAAATATTCCTGAATGAGGCGCAATTCACGGCCGGCGGCAAAGGTATCGTCGGGGTAGAGGACCTTGGAGACCGTCTCGGCGGCAATCTTTTCCTCCACCGCCCGGAAGTAGTCCCCTTCATTGAAGATCTCCGTGCTGAATTCTGAGGAGGCCCGGGCGGCATAGAGGCGCAGATAATTGACCGTTGCCCCGCCGAAGCCTACGACCGGCATATCGTAGGGCACCCCGACGATCACCTGCCAATCCAGCCACATGGGATTATACAAACCCTGCCGGTCGGTCCCGTGTTCGATGCGCCCATAGAGGGGAACCAGACAAGCCTCGTCGGCCCGTTCGATCTCCCAGGGGTCCTGCCGGGACGGCCAAAAATCAGGCTTCTCCTTCTGATAGCCGTTTTCAATCTCCTGCTTGAAGAGACCGTATTCGTAATGGAGACCGTAACCAAAACCCGCAATCCCCAGAGTGGCCATGGAATCGAGGAAACAGGCTGCCAGTCGTCCCAGGCCGCCGTTTCCCAGCGGGGCGTCCCGCTCTTCTTCCCGGAGTTCTTCGAGATCGAGTCCCTGTTCGGCAAGGGCCTCCCGAAAGGCGTCATAGAGCCGCAAATTCAGCAGATTATTGCCCAGCGCCCGTCCGATGAGGAATTCCATGGAAAGGTAATAGACCCGTTTCCGGTCTTCCTGAACGTAGCGTCGCTCCGTTTCGATCAGCCCGGCAATGAGACGGTCCCGCACGGTCATGCAGAGGGGCTCAAAATAGTCCTGCTTCGTTGCCTTCGCGCTATCCTTGCCCAGGGAATATTTGAGATGCCTCAAGATAGAGTTTGTCAACCCGGCATTGGTATTGTTCAATGTTTTTTCCACTTCCATCTCCTTTAATGGTGAACGGTGAATAGTGAATGGTAAACAGCGGGAAGGAAAAGGCCAAAACTCTTTAACCGTTACCTTTCACCATTTACTATTTACCCTTTACCATTCACTATTCACTTGTATAAGCCGCTATCGTTTCGAGAAGTTTCGCCTTTTTTATCGGTTTGTTCAAGTGGGAGTCGCACCCCGCCGCAAGACTCTTTTCCTCATCCTCCTTGAGGGCGAACGCCGTCAGGGCGATGATGGGGGTATGCTGCCGACCTTGCCCCCCCTCCCAGGACCGGATGATCCTGGTTGCCGTGTAACCATCCATGACGGGCATCTGCATGTCCATCAGGACCAGGTCATATTCACGGGCCTTGAACTTCTCCACAGCCATTTCCCCATTTTCGGCAATATCTACCTCATAGGAGGTATGCTTGAAATAGGCGATCATGAGAAAGCGGTTGTCTTCCGAGTCTTCAACCAGCAGTATCCGCAAGGGACGCGGATCCGGCGGCGTCTGCCCGGGATCATCCCCCACCGGACGCGCTGCTTCCCTGATTTCCCGGCCCGAAACCGTTGGCTTCTTTCCCTTGTTTTCCTGATCGCATTTTACCGGACGCGGCTGCCAAGGAGCAACCCCTTCCATGCCCATCTTGGACAGCTCCGGCGGCGCCTGCCGGTGAAACCGGGCGGTAAAGTGAAAAACACTCCCCTCGCCGGCGGTGCTTTCCACCCAGATCCTGCCGCCCATAAGTTCCGACAACTGCTTGGAGATGGTCAGTCCCAATCCCGTTCCCCCATATCGCCTGGTCATGGAAGAATCGCCCTGGGTAAAGCGCTCGAAAATCCTGCCTACCTTGTCGGCGGGGATGCCGATGCCCGTGTCGGTAACGGTGAAATGGAGCAGGCAAGACCGTTCGTCTTTATCATCCCGGCTATCCATTTCTCTATCGACGGTCAGGATTACCTCTCCCGCTTCGGTAAACTTGACGGCATTCCCAATGAGATTGAGCAGGATCTGCTGGAGACGGTTGGCATCTCCCGTCAGGTCTTGACAAACATCCGGCGCGATCCGGCAGGATAGGCCGATATTTTTCTCCCGGGCGCGGACACCCATAATATTACATATCTTTTGTGTAACTTCGCCGAGGTAAAACGGCTCCGTTTCCAGGGTCAGATGACCGGCTTCCACCTTGGAAAGGTCTAAAATATCGTTGATCAGATTCAAGAGGTTCTCACCGGCTGATCGGAAGAGTTGGATGTATTGACTCTGTTCCACAGTCAGAGGCGTTTCCGCCAGCAGTTCCGCCACACCTATAATGGCATTCATGGGCGTTCGAATCTCATGACTCATACTTGCCAAAAACTCGCTCTTGGCAACGTTGGCCGCCTCGGCTGCTTCCTTGGCCTCCTTCAGGGCTTGCTCCGTCGTCTTCAGGGAGGTGATATCCTCCTGGATGCCGACAAAGTGGGTGATCTCCCCCTGGGTATTCCGAATCGGCGAGATCGATGCGGAAGCCCAGTAATACCCTCCGTCTTTCTTTTTATTATAGAAGACGCCCTGCCATGCCCGTCCCGCGGTAATCGTATTCCAAAGGACCTGGTAGTCATCCGAAGACTTCTGCCCTGATTTCAGGATCCGGGGATTCTGACCCAGGGCCTCCGCGGCTGTATAGCCAGTTATTTCCGTGAAGCGCGGGTTGACATAGTCAATGCTGCCGTCGGGGGTGGCAATGATCACGGCGACGGGGCTCTGTTTGACGGCCTGGGAAAGCTTCCTTAGCTCCTCTTCCGCCTGGCGCCGGGCGGTAATATCGCTCCCGATCCCCAAGAAGCCGGTGATCGCACCTTCGGCATTTCGCAGCGCCGTTACGGAAAGGGAAACGGGAAACCGGCTTCCATCCTTGTGGATGTATGTCCATTCCTGCTCATCGGGGATGCCGAGGCGGGTCTTGGCCACAAAGACCTCAAAGCCCGGGGTGATTTCCGTGCCGAGCTCCGCCGATAGCTCTCCGGCCCGCCGGATAATTTCTTGCTCGTCATGCATTACCGCCGGGCTATGCCGGCCGATCAACTCCTCCGCCCGGTAGCCAAGCCAGCGCTCGGCAGCGGCATTGAAGGTCTTGATCGTCCCGTCGGGGGTGGTGGAAATGATCGAATAATTGGCGCCGTCCAGAACGGCCTGCTGGAGCACCGAAAGGTCCCGTAACCGGCTTTCGCTTTCCTGGACCGACCGCTCGGCCCTTTTGATCTCGCTGATATCCCGCAGCGTCACCAGGTTGGCCGTGCCATCGCCGAAGGGGATCCGCGTCCCCAACCCTTCTACCCAGCGTTCCTCACCCCGGGTCGTGATCATTTTGTACCGGTTGAGATAGCCTCCCCCTCCCGCCTGGGTGTTCATCAAGTCGATGACCACGGTTTCCAGAAAATCGGGGTGGATAAATTCGGCGGCGTTGCGGCCAATACCGGCTTCCGGAGTCTCTAATTGGACCAGATTCGCCGCCGCCTTATTGCCGAAGAGGATAGTCCCGTTCCAGTCGAGAATCAGGAGGGCGTCAAGCATTTGATCCACGACGCTGTGGAAAAGGGATTCCGTCAAGGAGAAACATTGATCGGAAAGGGGAAGTTTCTCTTCGGATAGAGTCATGCCGTCGTCCTTTGAAGCCTCCGTAAAAAATTTGCCTTCAGAAGCCTGGCGATAATATCGCCATATGAAAAAAATACAATCGGGGCATAGAAGCTAATAAGCGCTTCGAATGTATTGAACTTTCAATAAAAAGTCAAAGTTTTCCTCTCACCTTATGATGGATCGAGAGCTTTGCATAACCGCGGAAAAATGGTTCGCAAGCAGCGAATCAAATGTTTTTCGCCGGTCCGTTATTTAATTTAACATCACTTAATCACTTGTAATGATACGCATACCAACTAGAAGCGAAAAAGATTTTTGAGCTGCGGCGAAGCCATTTTTCAAAGGTCCCGGATCGATTTGTGAAATTAAAGCCGCTGTGCTATATTGCCAGGTAGTGGACGGCCCAAATTTAGAACCAACATTTAGAAATGAAAAGATCTTACGCAAGGAATTGTCGAATATGTTCAGACCATCTTTGGGTTTTATTGCCTGCTTTTTCATATATGCCATGATCAGCAGCCCCCTTTATCCCAACACCGCCTCCGCCGCAAACCATCCTTTTTCCGTCCGTGACATGTTGGCCATGGAACGGATCGCCGATCCCCAGGTTTCCCCGGACGGGCGCCGGGTTGCCTTCACAGTCTGGCGGGCCGATCTCACCGCCAATCGCGGGCATACATCCACTCATATAACTGATATTAACAAGAAAACTACTTTTGTCATCACCCCCTTTGCCGAAGCCGATGATGCGAATCCCCGCTGGTCCCCGGACGGAAAATCCCTTTATTTCCTATCTACCCGGTCCGGTTCCCAACAGGTCTGGAAAACCTCCCCGCCCTACAAAAAACCGATCCCCGTCACGGACTTACCCCTTGATGTGGGGGCCTTTGAAGTTTCCCCGGACGGTCGTTTTCTGATCCTTTCCATGTCCGTCCTCCCCGGCAGGACGCCAGAGGAAACCAGGACGATACTGGCGGAAAAGGCAAATCAGACCGGGTCGGGCATGGTCTTTGACCGACTCATGGTCCGCAACTGGAACACCTGGAATGACGGCACCCGTAACCACCTGTTTTTTTATCCCCTTCCCGGCGGCCCGGCCCGGGACCTCATGGGTGCGATGGACGCCGATTGTCCGTCAAAACCGGCCGGAGGGGCAGAGGAATTCTCCCTCGCTCCCGACGGTGGAACCCTGATCTTTGCGGCCAAGGATGAAGGCCGCCAGGAGGCGTGGTCAACAAACAGCGACCTCTTTATGGTTTCCCTGCGGACAAAGACAAAACCGGTGGGGATCACGAAGAATCCCGCCACGGATACGCAGCCCCGCTTTTCCCCCGACGGACGGACCCTCGCCTATCTCGCCATGAGCCAGCCTGGTCACGAGGCGGACCGCTACCGCATCCGGTTAAGGGATATGGCTTCGGGAGAGGAACGGGCTCTCGACCTGCGGGCCGACGACGGCCCCAACGGCGATCGTTCCCCCGACTTTATAGTCTGGTCTCAAGACGGGAAGACCCTTTATTGCACCGCCGATCATCTGGGGCAGCATGCCCTCTTTGCCATGGACGCGGGGACGGGCAAGAGCCGGATCATCATGAAGACAGGAAACACCTTTGCCCCCCAGCCCCTGACCGATGGGCGCATCCTTTTTGCCTGGAATTCCCTCAATCAGCCAACGGAGCTTTACCTGCTCGGGATCAAGGATGAAGAATCCCGGCGGATCACCAAATGGAACGACGAGGGAGTGGAAAAAATCCGCTTTGGCAAGGTCGGCGCCTTCACCTTCCCGGGCGCCCACGGGGATATGGTGCAGGGACGAATTGTTTATCCCGTTGATTTCGATCCCGCCCGGAAATATCCCGTCGCCTTTATTATCCACGGCGGACCGGAAACATCCAACCTCAATGAATTTCACTACCGCTGGAATCCCCAGATTTACGCCGGGGCCGGCTATGCGGTCTTGCAGATCGATTTTCACGGTTCAACGGGCTATGGACAGAAGTTCACCGATGCCATCCGCAAGGACTGGGGCGGGGCGCCCTATGAAGACCTCATGATGGGTCTTGATTTTGCCCTGAAGGAGTATCCCTTTCTGGACGAAAAAAAGATGGCCGCCCTTGGCCCCTCTTATGGCGGCTACATGATCAACTGGATCGGCGGAAACACCGACCGTTTTCGCTGCATGGTCAGTCACGCCGGTCTTTTCGACAGGCGTATGGCCCACTATGAAATGGACACCCTGTGGTTTCCCGAATGGGAATTCGGCGACCCCAAACAGCATAACCCCTTGGATTATGTTAAAAACTGGCGAACGCCGACCCTGATCATCCACGGCCAGAAGGATTACCGGGTCTCCTACACCCAGAGCCTCGCCCTCTTCAGTGCCCTCCAGCACCAAGGCGTTATGTCGGAGCTCCTGATCTTTCCCGACGAAGGCCACTGGATCCTCAGGCCCCGGAACGTCCTGCAATGGCACGACACAGTTCTTTCCTGGCTCCAACGTTGGCTGGGGCCGACAAAATGAGACTGCTTCTCAGCGTTCTCCCAACCCTCAAGAAATGGCTTGCCAATCTGGATCGCCTGAAGAGGTAAAAATATAAAATTAAAGGCTATCTCGCATTCACAATTGCCTGACAAACCCTTCCGTCACGGGAGTCCAGTAGTCACAATCTTTTGTATATTCGGTGATTACGTGATCAACGAAACGGGCGAAACGGAGGCAATTTTCCCGATTCTCCCGGGGATGAACTTCATAGAAAAGGCATTCCTGACATCTTTCTTCCCTGCCCTTGTCATTCATTTCCTTAACCTCCTGTATATTATGATCAATCCCGCCACCCATTATGATTACAAACCCACCACCGATTATTGCTTCAAAGGCGCCATCTTGGGATATTCGAGACTACAAATGCAATGCGATAAACCCCAGATGCTGAGAGCTTATTGAATCCGGCTTGAAAGATGCGAAGTCTGGATAGCTTATTTTAACCGGCCATAGACAAGACCGGCTTGCCTTCACCCAAAGAGCTCCGACATGGCCTTACCAGCCGTATCCCGTATCGCCTCGTCGTAAAGGGACGACATTTCGTTAACCTCGGGATTGATCTCAATGCAATGGGCGTTGTTCTCTTTTGCGAATCGAGGAAAACCAGCGCCGGTGAAAAAGACGATGCACTCATATTGCTCAGGATCAATTGTTTTCATGTTTTCACATCCTAGTATAGAGGCTACCACGACTCTTTATGCTTCGCAACATCAATATTACTTCTTGAAATAACGCCTCTTTTATGTTTAGGTGTCTCCACTTAGTTGGAATGTCAATCACTCAGAGGCTACATTCAGGGTTATCCCCTTTGCAACAAGAACATCTAAAAATATGGGGGGAAAGGGAGAGTAAAAAGTATGTTTGAGAAGTATCAACTTACAAAGCCGGACAATCTCGTGGAGCTGTTTGAACAAAGCGTGAAGAAGTTTTTCGACCGCCCCTGTCTCGGAACAAAGAATAAACAGGGGGAATACGAGTGGATCACATACCGTGAAATAGGCCGCCGTATAGATAACCTCCGGGGTGGACTGGCAAGTATCGATGTCAAGCGGGGCGATGCCGTAGGCATCATTTCCAATAACAGCGTCGATTGGGCTGTCTGCCACTTTGCCACCGCCGGCCTCGGGGCTTTCTACGTCCCCATGTATGAAGCGGAACTGACCCATGTCTGGGAATACATTATCAAAGACAGCGGCATAAAAATCCTCTTCGTTTCCAAGCCGGAAATTTTTGAAAGAATCAAAGATTTTCCACCCAGGATTCCCACTCTGGAAAAGATCTATTTGATACAGGGAACAGGGGAAAACACGATGGCGGAGCTGGAGGCAATCGGGGAGAAGAAACCTGTCAAATCTATCTATCCTAAACCCGAGGAAGTGGCCGTTCTCGTCTATACATCAGGAACAACGGGAGACCCCAAGGGTGTCCTTCTGACCCACGGTAACTGGACGAGCAATCACCACGCCCGCGCAATAGCTTTTCCCGAGTTCAACTCGGATGACCGGACATTGTCACTCCTTCCATGGGCGCACTGCTACGGGCTCGGGGAGTTACACACATTCACAGCCGTCGGCGGCTCTTTGGGCTTCATTGAGAGCGTGAGTACGGTTGTCGAAGACATGGCAAAGGTGAAGCCAACGTTCCTGGTTGCTGTCCCCCGAGTCTTTAACAAGGTATACGACACGATCGTGACGAAGGTCAACGATGCCGGCGGCGCCAAGAAAATGCTTTTCGATACCGGTGTAGAGGCAGCCAAGGAACGGCGGCGGCTTGCCGAAGAGGGGAAGTCCAGTTTTATGGCGGATCTCAAGTTCAAGGTCATCGATAAGATCGTATTCCAGAAGATCCGCGATCTTTTCGGGGGTCGCCTCAAGGGGTCAATAACGGGCAGCGCTGCCATGAATCCCGAGATTTCCAAGTTCTTTTTCGATATTGGGATACCTCTCTTTGATGTCTACGGGCTATCTGAGACCTCACCCGGGATTACGGCAAACTGCTATACTGATTATCGGATCGGCAGTGTCGGGAAGGTTATGGACAAAGTCAAGGTCGTCATCGACCAATCCGTTGTCGAGCCAGGCGCCAAGGACGGGGAAATCGTCGTATATGGTCCCAACGTCATGATGGGCTACCACAATAAGCCGGATGCGACGAAGGAAATTATGACCCCGGACGGAGGTGTCAGGACCGGCGATCGGGGACGTTTCGACAAGGACGGGTTCATGTGGATCACGGGCCGCATCAAGGAGCAGTACAAGCTTGAGAACGGAAAGTACGTCTTTCCCGTTGCCCTGGAGGAGGATATCTGCCTCAACCATTATGTTCAGAGCGCCCTGGTTTACGGCGCCGGCAGGGAATATAACGTCTGTATGATCGTCCCGGACTTCTTTGCTCTGGAAAAATATGCGGAAAAGAACAATCTGCCGATTGACGTGAAGACCCTCATTGCCCGTGATGATATTCAGAATATGATCTCGAAAGATATCACGGATACCCTGAAGAAAAAGTATGGTGGCTATGAAATCCCGAGAAAATTTCTCTTCCTGGCAGAAGCGTTCACCTTGGAAAACGGGATGATGACCCAGACGATGAAACTCAAACGTCGGGTCATTATGGAAAAATACAACGACAAGATGGAAGGGTTGTACAAAAAGTAACAAGCCCTCAATTCCTGAAGCCCGTCTGCTGAAAAGCGGATGGGCTTCAGGAACCTCATCATGATGGCATCATTCTTCACAATATTCGGCCCTTTCCAATTAATTCCGTTTCTAAGATAAATAGTGTGATTTTGCGGATTTGTAATCAAAACAGGTGGCGCTTTTGAAGCAATAATAGGTGGGCTGGTTTAGATAATAATATGCACCCTCCTTTCAGATTAGCGCCTGACCAGGGCACTGATCAGCCGCTCGATGTGCCCCAGGGTGTTACACTCCTTGATCATTGTGTAATATGGCGTATACTGGCGGATCTCCGAATCCCCCGATCCCCAGAAGGCCGGCGCCTCGGGATTCAGCCAGATAAGACGCTTGCAACGCTCGTAGATGGCCTTGAGGTTCTCCGGATGGGGATCATTGTAGTTGTTCCGGGCGTCGCCGAGGATCAGGACCGTTGTCTTGCGCGTCACCGCTGCGATATGATCACGGCGAAATTCACCGAAAGAACGCTCATAATCCGTCCGCCCCATAATCAGGGGTATATCCGTCCCGCCCTGGATCCGGGTCAAGGCCTCATCCACGGAAGAACTGCCCAAAATGTCGCTCACTTCGACGAGGTTGGTGCAGAAAACAAAGGTCCTGATCTTGGCAATCTCCTGATTGAGGCCGTATAGAAAGAGGAGGAGAAAACGCACCGTCCGCAGGACGGAGCGGCTGATGTCGCAGATTACGACGATCTGGGGGCGCTCGATCTTTCTCTTTTTCCAACAGGGCGTAAACAGCATCCCCTGATAGGAGATGTTTTCTCTCAGGGTTCTCTTGAAATCAAGAACCCCTCTTCTTGCCGCTTGGCGGCGGCGAGAGTGAAGATCGTTGAGACGTTTGACCATCCTCTGGATAATATTGTGGATACGGCCAACGTAACGCTGTTCCAGGTTGGAAAGTTTCACGAGGCGCAGTTCGTTCTCCAGACGCTTCTCCCCTTCGTTGCGGGCAAAAAGATCGTACTGGCTCTGCACATAATTCCTCACATTGTCAACAAGATAGGCCCGCGCGCCCTCGAGACGGTCTGCCTCCGCAGCCGCGGCCGGGGTGTCGAGCCGGCGCAGGGCCTGAATCTGGCCGTCGAGCCCACCGGCCCCCATCCGGCCGAGGAGCCGCATGGCGAAAAGGCTCCGCTGAGTAAAGTATCTGATTTGAGAGATGTTTTCCAGACGCGCCGCCTCGGTCATGGCGGCGATGAGACCGGCCCGGTCCTCCTCCATGAGCATGCGGACCAGGGACGATTCCGTTTGTACGAGGCTCGGGATGTCCCCATCCTTACCGGCCCGGCCGGGATCAGCGGCAAAAAGCCGGAAGGCAAAGAACCGTTCGAAACAGTCCTCAAGAATGATCTTTTCCCCTGCCGTTTTGGCCAGGGAAACGGCCAGGGCATCCTTCAGGAGGGCGCGGTCCCGGTAGCCGACAACCTTGACGGACCGGACGGCATCAAGGGTCTCGGAAATGGAGATACGGACGCCGGCGGTGCGGGCGGCGGTGACAAAATCTTCGAGGACCCTTTCCATATTGTTATTTCACCGCCATTGCCGTTATCTGGTGAACCTTTTCCGCCACGACGCCGACATCGTCCTCGAACTTGATAAAGATATTCAGGGTGTCCCGAACGAGGGCGGGATTCAGGATTTCGGCATGGAGGATCATGAGAACCCGCGCCCAATCAATGGTTTCGCTGATGGAGGGGACCTTTTTCAGGTCCAGCTTGCGAACATCCTGAATGAAATCAACAACCTGACGGGCAAGCTGCTCCGAAATATCCGGGACGCGGCGGCGGATGATCTCCCGTTCCAGGGCCGCATCGGGAAAGGGGATATACAAGTGGAGGCAACGGCGCTTGAGGGCTTCGCTGAGTTCCCTGGTATTGTTGCTCGTCAGAAAGACGAGGGGGCGGGTCACGGCTTGCACCGTCCCGATTTCGGGCACGGAAACCTGGAAATCCGAAAGGATTTCCAGGAGAAAGGCCTCGAATTCATCGTCCGACTTGTCTATTTCATCAATGAGCAGGACACAGCCATCCTTTTCCTGGAGGGCCTTGAGGAGAGGGCGGGGTTCGAGAAAGGGCCAGGAAAAGAAAATGTCGTCGTACTGATGCAGCTTGTCCATGGCGGTCTTGAAGCCGTTTCCCCGGCTGATGATATCGTCCATTTTGTCTTTGAGGAGTTGAGTATAGAGGAGCTGCTTGCCGTATTTCCATTCATAGAGGGCCTTGGACTCATCCAGTCCTTCATAGCACTGGAGCCGGATGAGAGGCAATTGCAGGCAGGCGGCCGTTGCCTTGGCCAGTTCCGTCTTCCCCACCCCGGCGGGCCCTTCCACAAGGATGGGCTTTTCCAGACGGCAAGCGAGATAAACGGTCATGGCCATCTGTCGGTTGGCAATATAGGCAACGTCCCGAAGATTTTCCAGGACCGCCTCGATGGAAACAAATCGCTCTTCGTAACTGGATTTCATCTCAATATTGTCCTTTAACTATTCAATTATATTCATTTACCCGCGAAATCGCCAGGTTAACGCAGGAGCGCCGCCCCTTGTTTTATCTGCTTTAATGCCATGACATTCTTTGCCAAATTAATGGCCCGCACCAGGTCGTTGCTCAGGATCTGGAATTCCCCGTTACTCGTCAGCAGGGCAGCGGCTGCCGGTTTTTCCAGACCCTCCTGAAACTGCCGGGCCAACTCCCGGAAAGACAAAACCAGGGAGAGCAAGCCGTCGTGCCCGTCGTCGCGGTCCAGAATCCGCGCCGCCTCGCAGGCAATAAGCCGGAGGGTATCCCGGAGATACTGGAGACGGCCGAGATCAGCATGCAGATCATCCGCAATCGCTCCTCCCTGCCGTCGCAACTCTCTTAATAACAAAAATATCTCCCTGTTGATCCCCCCCAGAACGAGGCCCATGAGGGTGACATCTTCTATTTCCCGGAAGGCAATGGCGATGTCCGGGTAGGCCGTCCCCTCGGCGCCAACAAGATTTCCCACCGGGATTTCGCAATTCACGAGCCTGATGCCGCAGTGGGGGGAGGGCTTGAAGCCGGCAAGTTTCATTGGCGCTGTCAGGGTGACGCCCGGGGCTTCCTTCGGAACGATTAAGGCGCTGAATTGCTTCTTTTCCCCTGTCTCCCCTGTTCCGGTGACGGCGAGAACGACATAGAGATCGACAAAGGGACCATTGGTCAGATATGCCTTTTCGCCGTTGACGACATAGACGTCTCCCCGGCGCTCGGCCCTTGTTTTAAGATACTTGGGATGGGCCCCCACCTCCGGCTCGGAGATGGAAATCGAGGCGGTAATCCTTCCCTGGGCCAGGTCCGTAAGATACCGTGACTTTTGTTCTTCCCTTCCCAGCCCGGCAAATACGAGCCGGGCCACGACATTATGGATCATCCAGGAAAGGCCGATCCCGAGACTGCCTCCCTGGGCAGCGACGGCCTCCGCGGCCAGGGTAATCCCCAGATAACCCATCCCCAATCCGCCGTATTCCCTGGGAATGGCGATTCCCAGCAGGCCCGCCTCCCCCATTTTCCGCCAGAGGGGCAGGGGGAATTCGTCATGGTCACCCTGAGCCACCCACGGGGCGATCTCCTCCCGGGCAAAACAGGACACTTTTTCTATGAATTCGGATCGAAAATTATAGGATGTCATTTTTTTTACCGCCGTTTTTATTAAATTTTTCGAAAAATGACCTAAGAATTCCTATTCCGCCGTCCTGACCAGACGGAAACCGAGATTGCCCGGGTTTAATTTCAAGTGGCCAAGTTTCACGTCGGGTAGGGCCTTGACGCGCAGCGCTGTCCGGCAGGCCGCGGCGTCGCTGTCCCAGGCGCCGCCGCGCTGCACCCGGAAGACCCCGGATCTGGAAATATCGGGATTCATGACCTGGAGGGAATTATAAGGTCCATACCAATTGTCGACCCATTCCCAGACATTGCCGGCCATATCATAAAGCCCCCAGACATTGGGGCGAAAACTACCAACCTTCATTGTTTTTCCGGGATTGGCGCCCTTGCATTCGGAACCCCACAGGCTGTTCCCATAATTCGCCCGGGAACAATCAGGCTCTTTTCCCCAAAAATAAGCTGTTGCCATCCCCGCCCGGGCGGCGTATTCCCACTCCGCCTCGGTCGGCAGCCGGTAACGATTCGTTCCCTCCAGAATATTGAGCTTCCTGATGAATGCCTGGGCATCGTTCCAGGAAACCTGTTCCACGGGGCAATCTTCCCCGCAATCGCTGAAACGAGAGGGATTGGTCCCCATGACCCGCTTCCATTGCCCCTGGGTGACCTCGGTCGTCTGCAGATAAAAAGGCCGGCGGACGGCCACCCGCTCCTGCATTTCGTCCGTGTTACGCCCGGGCTCGTCAGCAGGAGAGCCCATCAAAACGGACCCGGCAGGAAGGAGGACAAAAGTCATGCCGACGCTGTTCATGATGCTTGGCATTCCTGTAGAGATTTCCACATTAACCGGCTGAAACACCCCTCCGGGAAAATCGCTTAATACATGCCAGATGACCCGCCTGTTCCTCCCCGGCCGGACCTCGCCCAGATCTCCTTCCAGGTGAAGATTTTTGGCCGGATAGGTTTTGTCACCAACGGTTACATAAACAGACACCCTGGCCGTGTTTTCCTCCCCCTCCAGATCATAGGTGAAGAGCAACCGGTTATCCACCTTCTGGATAACAATATTTTTCACCTCTGCGGCCTCCAGAGGCAGGACGAGGGCAAACAGCGGCAATACAACCAGCATGAAAGCGACCCAGCCGAAAATGTTCTTCCGGCCCTTCTCTTTGATGTCATGCATCTGAAAACAAAACTTCCTCATCTTGGATTCCCTCACTTTATTTCCCCTCATTTATTAACCTCATAGGGAAGGATGACTTCCTCACAGACATCGGCAATAACGGCAAGGCTTTGGAAAAAGGCTGGCATGGACATGGGGGATTGCGAGGGGAAGAGCTTTATAAAGTCAACGTGTTGCACGTCCTGATCCACGGCGACAACAAGAAAGGCCTCGGCGTCCCGCTCATGGCCGGGAAGGGTATGCATCTCCATTTCGACTTGACTGTCGGCAGCAGGGAGGACAAGGGTCCGGCCGGCCTCGATGAGGTTCCGCCGCTCGTGATCGTTGGGAAAGTTCATGGCCACCCGGTCGTCAGCCATGAGATTGAAGAGGGCAATCCGGGCAGGGCGGGCGGCGCTTATCGTAATACGGGCCTTTTCGCCGGCCTGAAAAACGGATTTATTCAATTTTGCCTGGAGATGGAGGGGCGAAATGCGCTTCCGGGGGACAAAGACGTCGGCAACGATCTTCAGGCGATACTCCGGAATGGGGGGCTGGGAAGGATCCTTTTGATACTGACCCAAAGGCAGCCACTGGACCTGCTCCCGAATGATAAAGCCCCGGGCGTAAGTCTTGATCAGATCGACAGCGACGGCGGCATTGGTGACCAAAGTGGCCGCAGACACCGACACCCCGGCAGCCTGTTCGATGGCCCCCGCCCGGGCCCGCTGGAGGGCCAGCGTCTGGGACTGTTCGGCGCTCATGCCGACAATGGCGCAGGCCCCCTCCGCGGTGACACCCTTGACAACCTCACCCTGACGCGGCCCGTCGCCTTGGGAGAAAACCGCGGCAGCCGGGAACACCGCCAGAATTATTAAAACAAGCGGCAGCCACAATCGTCTTCTCAACCAATTCATCCCCGTCTTCCCCTTATTCATAAATAAAACTCCCACCTTACTTCTTCAGGATGGCGATGACTTCCCCGGCGTTGCCCGTTATGACGGGGGTCTGTTCGTTGCCCCCCAGGCGCTGGGCCATATAGGGGACGTTTTTCTTGAGATAGGCGTCCATCTCCGCCACGGTGATCTTCCCGTCCCCGCGCTCATCCGCCGCACCCTGCAGGCCTTTCAGAAAATAGTACGTGAACAGGGAATGGCGTTTCTCCTCATACCATGTGGAGACCTGGTCGGCGGCGGCGCTCGTGATCAGGACGGCGTTCTTCGGCCCCTGGTATTCCTTCTTCACCTTCACGAGGGCGGGGCTGATGTTCTTGAAGAGCATTCCCTTGTCCGAGTTGCCGGAGAAACAGGCGTCGATGACGACTGTCATCCCCGAGGCGGGAATCTTGGCGAGGTTGTCGTAGAAGGTCTGGAGGCGGTAGCCGTTGTCCCGGATCGACTGGGGATTGGCATCCACGGGGACAAAAAAGGCCTCCTGACTCTCCAGATCCGGGGCGCCGTGCCCCACATAATAGACGAAGACCCGCGCGCCCGGCCTGACGAACCGGAAGAGCTTGCCCTTGAAATTTCGTTCCGAACCGAAGATCTCGTTGAACTTGGCGAGGGTTGCGTCCTCGACATAGATGATGTTGGCGGGGCTGTAGCCCAAGAGCCGGATCAGATATTCCTTCATGACCTGGGCGTCGCGGTTGGCGAATTTCACGTCGGGGCTGCCGGAGGCGCTGTAGTTCCGGTTGCCGATGACGACGGCCACGTCATCCGGCCCCGCCGCCTTCCTGCCTTCCGGGATATCCGTGTCCACATCGATGCTCAGGCCCCCGGCGACCTGAATTGCCCCCTTGGGCGTCCCCTCGTCGCCCTTGACGACGACCTCAGCCAACTGCCGCTGGGCAGAGTTCATGACCAGGTTCAGAGGCGCCTGCGCGGCAAAGCGCGGGCGGGCTTCACCCAGCTTCACGGTGATGGGGATTTTCTGTCCGTTGGCGATGCGGCGGTTGGTATAGAAGGAGAATTTTATATCCTTGAACTGCCCGGCCTTGAGGTTGCCGATGTCAAAACGGGTCGGCGAGTCGGCGGCAACAAAGACATTTTCCCCGAGCTGCACCTCCGCCGTCACCTCCCGGGCGTCGCCGTGGCCGACGTTCTGGATGCGCACGGTCAGATCCACGATCTCGCTCGGCTCCACCCGACCGTTGCCGTTCTGGTCCTGGATGCCCATGTCCGCCACGATGAGCCTGGGCGGTTCAAAGGCCCTGGTCTTGAAGGACAGGCGTATCGGGTCGGGATCAAAACCGTTGGCCTCCTTCAGATCAACCGAAATGCTCACCGTCCCGGTGGGGCATTCCTCTGTGGCGGTCAGGGCGATTTCCCTGGCGACGCTCTTCCCTGCCGGCACCGTACCGATGGCGACATCACGAGGAAAATCAAGTCCCTCCATCCGTTTGGCTGCCGTCAGGCGGGCACTGACGTCGAAGGCGTCCCCCTTCCCCGTGTTCTTCACGGTGACGGTGAGTTTCCCCGTTTCTCCGGCATCGAGAATGTCATTCCCCGAAGGCTCGGAGAACGAAACCGTCGCCGTAAGGGACGGCGGCACGGGCGTTACGCCGACCTTCATGCTTTGCTTGGCCGCCCATCCGGGGACGGCGAGCAGGAAAATGGCTAAAACCAGGACTATCGCTTTCTTCATCGCGCCCCCCTTCACCTATGCTGCGATCGGTTTCTTATGAACAATCACGCGCACTTGGTAGCCCAATCTTTCCAGGAAAGCGTCGCAATCATCCCAGGACAACCCGAAGGTCCTCACATCGGCAAGACCAAGTCGTCCTACGACATCTCTGATTGTATCCATATCCCGGTCCTCAAATACACTGTCCATCATGCAGTTTTCCGCCCAGTCAACAAGCTGATCCAAGGATATACGGCGCTTTAAATAATCGTCTATCTTGCCGGCAACAACGCTTCTCGTGATTTTCATGAATTACCGCCACATTTTTCTTAGGCGACCTGATAAATCAAGGGCCGGTACGAAGGATGCGGCACTGGCTTGCCTTCCGCACTCGCCGCCTCAATCCATACTTCTTTCGCCTTCAAGACCTCCTGTAAAGCCTCCTCCGGGGTGGCGCCAAAGGCAGAGCAACACTTGAGGTCGGGAATATCGGCGATATAGCCCTCATCTTCTTCCGAAAAAAATACATTTATATGATAATCTTTCATTCTTCATCCTCCATGCGCAGATCATAACTCTCAATAATTTTCAATAGCTGTTTTACTTGATAAGATTTGGCCTTTCCTTGCACGCTTTGCAGATTGATAAGCTCCGAAACCCGCGGATGCGTAAATACATGATGGCTTCCGCTTACACGAGTCAACTTGAAGCCAAACAGCTCAGCGCAGGAAACTGCTTCAGCAAAACGAATATTCTTTGATCCGGAGAGCAATTTGCTCAATAATTTTTTACCTTTCACAAAGTCTCCCTTAATTTCTCACCCATTGCCTGCCGTATGCTCCACACAGTCCTGCAGGCGCTTTATTATCTATCCTGAGCATCCGGTTACCGGACAATGCGCCCGAATAAAACCTTTCTGCTTTGTGGCAGGGCTATCGCCCTACATTTATTTTTCCAAAAAGTAAAAAAAGGTAAAAAACCACAAGCTAACGTGTCCTGAGAAGGCGAAAGCCCAGGCGGAGGTGGCGGAAACCCGGGTCGTGGCTGACGCGATCCGCTGACCGGCAGAACCTGGCACTGACGTCCCAGGAGCCGCCACGAACCACGCGGTAAGAGCCCGATGAGGGACCAGAGGGGTCCGTCACGCTGCCGGCGGGATAACTGTCATACCAGTCCTGGACCCACTCCCAGACATTGCCATGCATGTCATACAAACCCCAGGCATTGGAAGAAAAACTCCCCACCCGCACCGTTTTCTGCCGATACTCGCCTTTTGCACAACCGGACAGGGGATTGTTTCCGTCATAGTTCGCCTGATCCGTATTCAGACAATTACCTGTAGAAAAAGGCGTTTGTCTCCCCGCCCGGGCCGCATACTCCCACTCGGCCTCCGTAGGGAGACGGTATTTGTCCGTCCCCTCCAGACCGTTGAGTTTCCGGATGAACTCCTGAACGTCGTTCCAGGAAACCTGCTCCACGGGGCAGTCGTCGCCGCAGTCTTTAAAATAAGACGGGTTGTTCCCCATCACCCGCCGCCACTGTCCCTGAGTAACCTCGGTGGTTTGCATATAGAAGGCCCGGCTGATCGTCACACGATGCTGAGTCTCGTTGTCATAACGCCCCGGCTCACTAGCAGGTGAGCCCATCATAAACGAACCGGCGGGGACGAGGACGAATTTCATGCCGGTGGTGTTGGCGATGCTGGGGCCGCCGCCCGCCGTGACATCCACATCCACATCGGCCCGGAGACCCTTGGGAAAATCCTGCAGGATGTTCCAGGTAATCCGCTTGCCTTTGCCGGATCGCACCTTCCCGAAGTCCCCTTCCAGGTGCAGATCCCTGGCATCATAGGATTTACCCGCCACAGTGACGGTGACGGCGACATCGGCCTCTTGCTCTTCGGCCTCCGCCGTCAGGTCGTAGGTGAACACCCCCCGGCCGCCTTCCTGGACAATCCGCAGATTCATAACCTCCGCCCCGAAGGCGGTCGCCGCCCACAAAACCATCACCAGAATGATCCATGCCGTTCGTTTCACTGTTTCCATCCTGTATTTCTGTCCTTTTGACGGAGCAAGGACTACCACTCAGCCTCTTTCGACATTTGAAGAAGTCAAAACCACCCTCAAGTCATTTTGCCAAAGGCATAATCACGAGCCATTCCCCCTTTGACAAAGGGGGATACAGGGGGATTTTTGAAATAAATTTTCACCCGAAAAAATGCCGCTAAAAAGCTCTCCCGTTGAGAGTGATTACAATTGTAATCACTCTCAATATGTTGTATTCATTAAATAATCGGCGATTTTACCCAAAATATTTTATTTTGCTCCTGTCCAAATGAACCTGTTTTTGACTCATTTTTTCACCTCCGCCTCAAAGAAATCAGGTTTGTTCAGCATGGGATAATGCTTCCTGTTTAATGTCCACAGGCAATAGCTGTAATTCTTCACGACGGCCGCGATTAGTGCGTCGGCCAACGTCAGGCTATGAGATTTTCCGAAGGCGCCCATGAATTCGCCGGCCTTAAGACCTTCTTCCCGTCCAAGGTTTACCAGATTAAGGGCGTTGAGAAATTCATGCACCCGATCGCTTTCTTTTGGGCGAACTCCTGCCGTAATTTCGGCAACCTGAACCGGTGTGATGAAGACAAGGCCCCTCGTTGTCTGGACTGCTTCTTCGAACTGTCTTTTATAGTCGTCATGACCGCGCAGTATCCAGATCAACACATCAGTATCAATGACCATCATATTTTTCGATCCTTGCGCATGGCCCTGATATGCTCGTCGACGTCCGTATCCTTGTCCCGCCAGACACCGAAAACGCCATCTGCACTGCTCAGGATGTTTCTTATTCTGCCACTTACCCTTTCCTGCAACGATTCCCTCAGGATGTCGGACAGTGTCTTTTTCGTTGCTGCACTTTCCCCTTTGAGCAAGGCATACATGCCATCATCCAGATAAACCTGTGTCCGCCTCATTTTTTCACCTCCACTGTTAATACCCCGCACATATAGGGCAACCGGTAGTTACGAGGTAAATCACAAAATCTGCCCCCTGAAAAAAACATATATCGGAAAAGAGGGTTTACTGCAATTTTAAAAGCATCTATTTGACCGACGGTTACCCGGTTTCTCTCCTATGAGCTTTTCTGTGGAAAACTGTCATGGTGTCCCCAGGTTAATGGAAATCCCCCCATCCCCCCTTTGTCAAAGGGGGACTTGCTCGTTGCCCCCCCCTTTGTCAAAAGGGGACTTTCTCGTTGCTCCCCCCCTTTGTCAAAAGGGGACTTTCTCGTTGCTCCCCCCCTTTAGCAAAAGGGGGGTAAGGGGGGATTTCCATATAAATGGCCTGCTGATACGCCGCAATCAGGCCCATAATTTCCATTTCCCGAGGAGGCCAGGCAGCGGCGCGCTCCCGGCTTGCCTGAGCCAATGCGGAACGAAGAGCGCCGTCGTCGACAAGGCGGATGGCTTTTGCGATGAAATCGTCCATATTGTGAGGATCGTAAAGGAGGCCGCAGGGTCGTTCTCCATTAATGCCCTGGACCGGCCAGCGGTTTCCTTCAATATCTGTTGCCAGAAGCGGTTTTCCCGAGGCAATGGCCTCAATGAGGACATTGGAAAGTCCTTCGGAAAAAGAGGTATTCAGAACGATATCCGCCGCATGGTAAGCCGACTGCATGGCCGGGGGAGATACGGCGGGGAGCCAGCGGGCAAATGACTGGAGGCGTCGGATCTCCTCCTGAAACCGGGCGCTGTAATCCCGATCCAGGGTCGGTCCCGCAAAGACCACCCGGATCTGGGGGCGACGCTGATGGACTTTTTCGAGGGCAAGCAGTCCTTCCAGGTTCCCCTTGACCGGACGGACCCCGGCGGGGAGGAAGAAGAGCAAATCACTAGGCCCGGCTTTTGCCTCCTCCCGGAGGGGGCAGGGGTCATCCCCCAGCCAGAAAAAGGACTTGGGGACATACCTGATCCGGCGGGCGCAGGCGGGAAAAAGATCTTCCACAAGACGGGCAAATTGCTGATTTTGCACCACAATAACCGCGGCGCGATTACAGATTGCCTGCAAGGAATCGATCTTGCCCGCGACCCGGAGATCCTGATTGAGATCCGTACCGGCGGGCGTCGCCACCACGGGGATGCCATGAAGTTGCTCGGCCAGGGGCGGGGCCGTCAGGAGCGCCCCGGACTGGAAAAGATGGTGCCCATGAATGACATCGGGGCCGAAACGGGCAATGGTTTGCCCTATTTCCGGAATTTTCACATCCCGCGTCGGCAGGACCTCCACCTGACAGCCTTCCCTGAGCAAACCCTGACGCCAGCGTTCGGCGGTCATGGCATTCCCCGTAATCGTGGGCAGGGCGGTAGGGGTCAGAATAAGGATACGGAGTTGCGGCATCATGGCAGGATATCGGGAAAGGACATTAGCGATACGCCCTTTTCTTTCAATGTGTTAAGAAGTTTCGAATCGAGAAGAATGCCTAATTCTCTTTCCCTGTCCGTGTTTGAAAAGGCGGCAAAAGGACCCTGGCCAGGTTCTGCGGGCGCCCGTCCCGGGTGCACCATCAGTTCCGTAAGCCCGGCGGGCAGATCGTTCAGGAGCTCCTCAAGAAGAGGAAGGGATAGCCTGCCCTTGAGGTATAATCCCCGGAAATGGTCCGTCGTCCTGACACCTGAACCGTTCAGGATTGGACGGGCGGCAGCAGCCAGGCGGCTGAACATGACAGCTTCCTGCTTCAGGAGTGGAGATCCTTCCCCACCAACCTCCATACCCAAAGGTGGGCGCAACGAAGTATGCAAATCCCCCCTAACCCCCCTTTGCCAAAGGGGGGAGGGAGGGGTTTGCATAAAAATAGCGGACGGAACCAATGCCGCCTCTTCCGGAATGCGGATCCAGGAGATGCCATGCCTTTGCGCTGCCTGGACAGCGGCTTCGATCACCGCCGGGAAGACATGAACATGCTGGTGTCCGTCGAGGTGACTGATCCTGACACCCGTCGATTCCAAAAGCCCGATTTGGGCCTCGATCTCCAGAGCGACCTCCCGCTCCAACTCATTATTACCCATTTGTATCAGCAGTTTATGCGCTGATGATTTACCCCGGAAACAGCCATGCTCACCAGGAAGGACAGTGAGTTCTTTGCAGACAGGCTCTCCTTCCGAGAGATTCACATGGAGGCCCACCGAGACGCCCCGGTCCTGCCAGGCGGGCAGGCGGGCCAGGGCATCGTCAAAGGCCGGTCCGTTGACGAGGACGCTCACGCTTGTTACAACGCCGGCCTCGACTGCCTCGGCAATCCCCCGATTGCGATAGACGTCGGCGCCGTAATCATCAGCATTAATGATAATATACTTCATTTTGTCCAGGGACGGGCGACCCGGAGGAAAAGATTCCGAAAGACATACCCTCCCTCTTCCTGATCTGCGAAATCCGCCATCTTCATCGCCCGCAGAGAAAGTAAATGGTCCATGAGCCCCTCTTGCCTGGCATCGTACTCATCAGACGTAAATTCTCGTATTGTTTCGTGAATAAGACGCACATCGGCAAAATGCCTGGCCAGTTCCTGCCTTAGCCGCACCGGATTGGCAAGGCTGATGGCCAGGAGCCAGAGCCTTCCCCGCACCGGGTTCAGATGGGCGGCGGCGCCGGCAATAATGGAGATCAGGTGGTCCGTGCCGTCCCAGCCCCCATAGCGGGAACCGTGGGGCGCAGGTCCGGGGGTTTGGGGAGGAGTGGCGATAATTACATCGAAGCGCTCTTCCTCTCCCACCGCCTCAAACCAGGAACCTTCCCGAAATTCGATACGGTTTTCCAGCCCGTTTATATGAAAATCCCCCCTGCCCCCCTTTGCCAAAGGGGGGTTAGCAAACAAATCACCATTTGCCAAAGGAGGGTTAACGAGCAAGTCGCCCTTTAGCAAAGGGGGGTTAACAAGCAAATCACCATTTGCCAAAGGAGGGGTAACGAGCAAGTCCCCCTTTAGCAAAGGGGGATTCAGGGGGATTTTCGTGCTTCGTTGTTCCCGCTTGCAAGCATGGGTGTTAATACTGGCATTCTCACGCGCCGCCGCCAGGGCTGACGGGTCCACATCCGTGGCAATGACCTGACTGGCCCCGAGTTTTGCCGCCCCAATGGAGAGCAGGCCGGACCCGCAGCCAAGATCGAGAACCGTCTCGCCGGGCTTAATGTCGAGCAGTCGGGCCAACTCGATACTCGACGGCGGCGGCATGTGGACCGCCTGGGGGATCAACAGTTCTACCAGACCCGAAGGCAACTGAATCAGCATCGACCGCTACTCCTTCCAGGAGGAAATGACGATTGTTTTGAGTTGGCGCTAATAAGCGGCAATCACCGTTTTATTGGTTCTGTTGGTTCTGAAATCAAGGCCATAGCGGCGCTGCGCGACCGCAAGCAACCTCTCGATTAGATGGACATAATCCAATCCCGCCCATCGCGCGGAAAGGGCAAGGGCCTCGCCGGTCTCCAGGCTGGGCGTCGTATTGGCTTCCAGGAAATAGAACCTCCCATCCGCAGCGAGGCGAATATCGAACCGGGCATAGTCCCTCAGTCCCAGGGTCTGGAAGGCCTGGCGGGATGAGGATTCCAGCTCCTGTTGCCGGGCGGGGGAAAGGATGATCCGCCGGGCATCCTCCCTTACCGCACCATTCTCCTGAAGCTTGAATGCCTCCGTCAGGATGCGATACTCATCACCGTCAGGAAGCCACTCCAGGATGGGCAAAACCTCCAGTCCTTCCGGAGAGTCAAGGAGGGAAACAGCCATTTCCCGACCGGGGATGAAGGTCTCGACAAGGATCGGCTGGTGATAGCGGGCAAGCAGAATAGCGATGGATTCCCGCGCCTCTTCCCAAGTCTCCGCCAGTCTCACTCCCCGGCTCATATGTTCGCAGGCCGTTTTCAGGATCAGGGGAGGCCGTAGCCAGGAGGGAAGCTCCGCGGTCGCCTCCGTGACGGCGACGCCCGGCGGAGTGGGTACGCCGGCGGCATTGAGGCTTCTTTTGGCGGCGACCTTGTCATCGGCAAGGAAACAGGCCTGGGCGGAGGAACCGACAACCCGGGCGCCATGCTTCTCCAATTCCCACCGGACGAAGGGCCGCAACCCCCCCCAACCTAAAAAGGTATCCGTATGATCGATGATCAAATCACAGTCCACCGCCAGTTCCTCGGCAAGCAACAGGATATCCTCGGAATCAACAATCACGATCTCGTGGCCGAGGGCAGCTATACCTTCTGCCATCGCTTCGGCACACCCGCAGGGAGAACCGGCGGTATGGACAATACCAACACGCATTGCTGACGAGTTTATCATCTAAAATTCCTGCACAACTTATTGAATTAATTGTACGCTGCCAAATCACCCCATCCCCCTCTTAATCTCCCCCTTGAAGGGGGAGAAATATAAGTATTTCCGTCCCCTTCAGAAGAAGGGCCACGCTCTACCGGTCCCATTACGCTATGCTCTGTTCCTTGCCCAGGAAATAATACTCGTGCTTTTCATCCTCGCCGTCAATATCCCTTTCCCGGTTCAGAAGGATCAGCCCGGCGGCGGCAAGCTGGGCCGCAAAGACATCCTCAGTAAAGGAGGTCATGGTGATGACATTGCGGGCGTAGTCCCCTTCTTTGGGACGATACTTCTCCGCACCGTCGAAATAACGGATCTGAACAAAGAGGAACCCCTCTTTTTTCAGCAGCTTCTCCATGACCTGAAGGACCCTGAGGGTATAGGCCTGGGAGGGAAAGTGTTTGAAGACGCCTACGGAAACGATAAAATCAACCGTCCCCGGGGCAATCAGCGCCAATACAGCCTCCGGATGCTCCGAGGGGAAATGGAAGGCGGTGAAATTCCCTGCCGCCGCCCCCCCGTTATCTGCCTCATGGGCCGCCAAATCAGCCATCCGTTTCCGGCACTCGTACAGCGTCGCCTCCGAGATGTCCACGCCGTAAACTGAACCAAAATGCTCACAGAGCGGCCTTATGATTGCCCCGCCTCCGCAGCCCCATTCCAGGGCCGTTTTCCCTTTTAAACCGGCACGCCATTCCGGTCCTGCCGCCTGCTGGAGCTGCTTCCCCGCCAGGTCAAAGAAAAAATCGCCGTAGGCAAGCCATCTTTCCTTCTCCCAGCGCCCCTCTCCATACCAGTGAGACTGGTCTCTGATCCGTTCGTTGCTGTCGCTCATGGACCAGTAACGGCCGGCGTCACGGTCGAGGTCCGGATGCCTGCCCGTATTGAATTTTCGGTAAAATTTCATCAACAACATTCACCTTGACTACTGGCGGGGCTCTCATTAATATGCCTGGTTATGACACAAGATCGAACCGCCCGTCCTTTCCATGAAAAGGTATGGGACAAAACACTTTACGCCTTCAGTTTCATTTACCGCAAACAGTTGTCTCTTGTCTATCATCTTGATTATACCTGCCCCTACCGGGAGCGGGCCCAGCAGCTTCCCCCTCCCTATACCCTGCAATCCCCGGACAAACAGGCGGATCTCGATGCCTTGGCTGACTTACTGAACTCTGACGGCGACTTCGGTCACTGGACAGGGGAAAGGATCCACCGGGATTACCTTCAGCAACTTATCAGACCCGACGCGGCCACCCTGCTCTTCTATGGAAAAGAACTGATCGGAAACTGCGGAACCATTGACGGCTCTTCCCGGAGACACAAGACCGGCCTCATCATGTGGATGATCATCCGTACGTCCCACCGGGGGAAGGGGTTGGCCAAATACCTCTGGTACAAAACCCTTAATTTCTTTGTGGAAGAACGATATGATAAAATCCTCCTGACGACGGACTTGTCCCGGTTGCCGGCGATCAGATTTTACCTGTGCCGACAGCTCTTACCAAACCACGAATCCCTTTCCAGTCATATCCAGTGGCGACTCACCATGAAAAGACTCGGGAAGTTCTCATGCTGAGAGATCCGGTGGAAGAGGCGCCATGCGTCGGATGCGGCTACTGCTGCATACGCAATACCTGCGCCTTCGGCGTGGCTCTTCATCCTCACGACCGGGACCAGATCTGCCCGGAGCTGGAATGGACGGGGGCAAGGTATGTCTGCAAACTCATGGGAGCCCATCCCTTAGCTGATTTTTACCGGCAGGAGCTTCAGTCCGGGGGCGGTTGCCGGTCTTTCAATAATCCCTGGCGGCAAAATGTCCGCCCCAGGACGGATGAGGAGGCCCAGGCTATTGTCTCGGGAACCCCCTGGCCCGCATCGGATGATGATTTCCGGGGTGGTGGTTTGTAATGCCGATTCCAAGCCAGAGCAGGATATCCCGGCGAACCAGGGCAACGACCCGGCTGGAAAGAGGGGCGGCAATGGCGTAAGAATAGTAACGATCTTCTTCTTTGATCACGGAGATGTCGCCCTTGTTCCCACGCGCCGGTGTAGGAACGATAACCATTTGTCACAAGAGACTTTTAAAATATTCGGCGTAACGAGAGGATACCGTCTCCCAGTTATACTCCTTATTGACTCGATCCAAGGCAGTTTGACCTGCCTTCTTGACTTCATCGCCATTATTTACCAATTTGCCCAGCGTTGCCGCCAGATTACCCTCTTCCTTTGTAAAAACGAAACCCTGGGGTCCAACAACATAACGGTTATAATCGACATCGATAACGAGCGGGGCGGTTCCAAATCCCATGGCCCGGAGCAGGGAAGGATTCGTACCTCCCACTTCGTGACCGTGAACGTAGAGATAGGCGCCTTTATACAGGGCGTTGAGTTTCGCCTGGTCAGTGAAATGACCGGCAAAAAGCACTTTTTCATTAAGTCCCCCTTGGGAAAGGGGGGACTTAGGGGGGCTTCCCAAGGCCAGGGAGTGCAGATAGACCATATAGTCCTCTCCATATGGAGCGCCCCCCACAATTACCAGCGGCATCTCCACTTTGGCGGCAACATACTCCCTGATAATGATATCGACATTATTTTCGGGCTCCAATCTCGCCACTACGAGGAGGTATGAACCGGCCGCCAGGGAAAGTTCATTATAGACGGTCTCATCAACTCCATAGGGACTCGATGCGCCATAAGCGATTTGCATGGAATCGGCGTGATAGTTACGCAAGTAGTAATCTGCCATCCCCTGATTATCAGTGATGATATTCTTAACTATCCGCGCCGACACCCACTCGGACCACCGGTAGTATCGCCTGGCAAGATAGCCCCACTTTCTTCGTTTCCAACCTAAACCGTCTGTATGTACGACTACGATTTCATTCAGCAACTTAAGCATGACGGCAATAGGTGCATTTCCGGGATCGACAATGAAAATCAGATCATAATTCCTCCTCAAGGCATGGAGGGAAGAAAGAAAAGTGTGGATCAGACTTTCCAGGCCCTTTATCCTCGGCGCGGAAATATAAACACATTCCACACCGCAGAAATATTTCGGCCGCTCGACATAATAATCAGTCCGGCAATATACAGTCACTTTCATCGCGTGATCACGAACAAGTCGCACGGAAAGTTCCTCCACGAGGGTATCGAACCCCCCATATGTCGCCGGAATACCCCGCGCCCCGATTATGGCTACATTCAATTGCATAAGGTTATTTGGATTCCCCCTTTTATAAAACTGCCAGGCATGGTACAAGTTTTTGAATATCTAATACTTGGAGCTTGAGCCTGTGACATCAATGAAAACAAGCTTATTACAGAAATCGTTACAGCATCCCTTCCCGGAGCCGACGTGGGCCCTCTTTTTGTTCATGCTGCTTGCAAGCTTTTTTCTGCACCCATGGATTCCCTCCGGGAATGCCGCAGAAAAGGCTGAGAGCGATGGCAGCACCCAAACCCGGACGGCAGCGGAAAATCCCGTCACCATCAAGGAGATTTCCTTCCATATCGAGGAGGCCAAAGAAGGACTCCTGTTAACCCTGAACCGCTTCTACATACCGGAAATATCACGAATCGAAGGCGACAATCCTCGGGTGGTACTGGATCTCCATCCCGTAATTCTCTCCCCGCAGAAAGATTATGCAAAAATCGCCGTCAACGGTCAATACATAAAGCAGCTGCGCTCCTATCATGACCGGGGGAAAAAGAATCTTCGTATCGTTCTCGACATGAATAGATCATTGAACTATTTTGTCCAACCCTCCTTTATCAAGTCAAAAAACCTTTTTCTGCTGGAGATTACCGAAGGGACGAGGAAGAAATAAGCAGCAATCGTGACGTCTTCCGGAAATCATCTTTTTCGTCATCAGGTTGCGTCCTTGCTTTAAACTGGGGGAAATATGATCTTTTGTATCACATTCAGCGATCCATCACAACTCTTTCTTCCTATTTCCGACGTGAATATGGGATATTACCCTTGATTGATCGTCAATGAAATGATATGAAAAGTTGAGTTTATTCGGGAAACCGCTAACCTGCATTGAGATAGGACAAACTATTGGGGGTTATGAGAAGACATTCTTCGGCGCTATTTATTTTTCTCGTGTTTTTTCTTGCCGCCATCACGCCCGGGTGCACACCTGTCCGCACCCATCAACAGACGGTCGATGGCAAAAAAAGCTACATCGATCAGGTCAGCGACGTTGAAAAAAACAAGATAAGGGACTCCGTCATTACCAGCCTCAACGACGGCCTGAATAAATACCGCCTTTCTCCCGGGGATCAAATCGAGGTCATGTATCACATTTCCCTGGCCCCCCAGACCGAGGATTACTCCCTGGGCGTCAATGACGAGGTGAATGTCGAATTCTACTATCACCCCCAGATCAACCGGACCCTGGTTATTCGACCCGACGGCAAGATCACCCTGCCCATCAAGGGTGATTTCATGGCCGCGGGCATGAAGCCGACGGTGCTGGCGAGCGTCATTGCCAATGCCTATTCGGACATCCTGAGCGATCCCCAGGTCACCGTCAACGTCAACAAGTTTTCCTCCCACATCACGGAATTACAGAAGGCCATCACCAATTCGCCCCGGGGTCAGGCGCGGCTGTGCATCATTGCCCCGGACGGCAAGATCTACCCACCCCTGCTGAAAGGCATCCAGGCGGCAGGGAGGACGGTGGACGAACTGAAAAACGATCTCGCCAGGGAATACAAGCGTGATTTCATCAACCTCCGGATTTCGGTCCTCGTCGAGAGCATTGTAGGCAACCGGATCTTCGTATTCGGCGAGGTACAGCGGCCCGGCGCCATCTCCATGTCCAAGCCGATGACGGTCCTTCAGGCCATCGCCTTCTCCGGAAATATCCTGCCCACAGGCTCCCTGGGGAAAGTCAAGGTCCTGACGTGGAATGAAAACAACCAGGCGACGGTCCGAACGATTAACCTTGAGAATGTCCTCCTGGGAGCGAAAACGGAAGAAGATTTTATTCTTCCCAGCAACAGCGTCATTTTCGTCCCCAAGACGGCCATCGCCATAGCGGACGAGTTTGTCGACCAGTATATCAGCAAGCTGCTCTTATGGCAGGGATCGAACCTTTCTTTCCAGTATGAAATCCACAAAATACCTGTGGGCGTGTCACGATACTGATGTAGCATTTGTCTTTAACGGGAGCCATTGGCATGGAAACAAAAAGAACCTTTTCCCTTCGGGATGTCTTCTACATCCTCTTTAAAAACAAGGTTCTGATCCTGTCCGTGTTTCTTACCTCCCTGATTACTTCCGCCTCCTATTGCCTTTTCGTTTCTCCCCTCTATCGCGCGGAAGCAAAGATTATCGTCAAGCTCGGCAAGGCCCAGTTCGCCGGGATGGAGCAGTACCGCCCCGAGAATTACAACATCCTCTTTCAGGAACGATCGGCCAACATCAATAATGAAATCGAACTGATCAGGGGGCAGTACCTGACCCAGAAGGTCGTGGAAAGGATGAAAGGGCACATCGAAGAGGTGAGAAAAAGGGGAAAGGCCGGCGATGAAAAGAGCTATGTCGACTCCTTCATCAAGGCCTTAAAGGTGACCTACATCGAAGACACAGACATGATGAAGCTTTCCTTTCGCTGGACCGATCCGCTCTTTGCCGCCCTTGCCGCCAATACCTATGTCGATGAATACATCAATCAGCACACGAAGGTTCATGAATCCAGGCAAACCTATCAATTCTATCTCGAACAGTTAGAGCTGTATGACAAGCTGTTGAAACAGGCGGAAGATGAACTGCAGGCCTTCCTGAACAAGACCAACATTTCCAATCTTACCCTGCAAAAGGAGTTGCTCTTACGGCGTATTGCCGAGCTGGAAGCAGACCATGTCTCCAATCGCGTCATCGTCGAGCAGGGGGTTACAAAACTCAACAGCGTGAAAAAAATGGCCGCCAACCCCGACGGGTGGATCGAAACGCCGGACCTCGGATCTCCCAACGCCGACAAGCTGGCCTACTTGGCCGCCCTCGACCAGTCATATTTTCGTCTCAAAGTTGAGAGAGACCGGCTGTTGAAAACCTACACCCCCAAAGCTACGGAAGTGCGAAGCATTGACCGCCAGCTAAGCGGCCTCCGTAAACAGAAGACAGACAGTCTCCTGAACATCATCCACACGGAAGTATCCATCTCCGAGGCAAAAAAGAACAGTCTTTACAGGGAGTTGACTACACAGAAGAAGCAGCTCGAAGAGATTAACGGCCTGACGATGCGACTGAAACAATTGGAGCGGCAGCGGGAAATCGTTGAGGTCAATTATCAGCTTTACAAGAAAAAAGCCGAAGATTTGCGCATCTCCGACGACCTGGATACCAAGAAAATCTCCAGTGTGAAAGTTGTGAGTCCGGCGATTACGCCGATGGCCCCCTACTTCCCCGATTCCGCCCTGATTATAAGCCTCTCTTCCCTGCTGGGCCTCTTTTTCGCTTTTACCCTTTCCGCGGTCCGGGAATTCTTCAATCACACCTTCAAGGAAGATATTGACGTCCAACGCTATCTCGATATTCCCCTGCTGATGACCGTCCCCCTGCTGGACACAAACGAGGCAAAAGGAGAGGAAAAAGATGCACCCCGACGGCAAACCTTCCGAGACAGGTTTCTGAAAAAAAACACCGCCTCCACTACGACCTCCATCGTGATCTTGGTCGCCGCGCTGTTCGCTTATTATGTCTATGTCGTAACACAACCGCCGCAGCGGCAGGCACAATATGCCGCTGCCCCCGCTTATAACGCACCTGTCCGCCCTCTCATAACTGATCGTCCTGCTCCGGAGGCAGCCCCCCAAAGCGGCGGGGGCGAGGATATTAATAATCCGTCCGCCGACAAGCCAGTACGCCAGGATACGGCCCCCATCCAGGGCGCCCCGTCTCGGGGTGATGCCGGACGGAAAAATCCAACCTATCATCAGGGGGCTGCGAACCTGCAGACTGTTCCTAAAACAGCACCGCAACAAAATGCATCCTTATCGCACCAGAAACCAACCGGCAACATTACCATGGGGCCGACAGAAATCAGGGATTCCCTATCAACAGAGGGAACGATACGGAAATCAACAAGATAAGAGGGGTGTTTACCGTGTTCAGAAAGAAAGCCGTCCCGAAACCCGCCGCCAGACTCCCCCTGATGTGGCATCTTTTTGATCAATTCTACCGGACCATCCTCAATCTGCCCTTCTTTCAGGAAAAGGACTCTCACGTCATCGTCATCGCTTCCGCCAATGGCGGCGAAGGAACCTCCACCATTGCCATGAATATGACCTATGCCTTTGCCTATGATTCCACGGGGAATGCCCTCCTGATCGATGGGAACCTCAGGACGCCGGCGCTTCACAGCCATTTCGGTGTTCCCCGGGAAAAGGGACTGTCGGAACTGGTGGAAGGAACAGCCGAGCTTCACGAAGTGCTTGTGCGCGTGCAGTTGGACGAAACGGAGAAAAGCCGTAAGGGAGAGCCAAAAGCAATCATTCCCGGTTTCCATTTCATTCCCGCTGGCCATTCCGTGGTGAATCCGATTGTTCTTTATCAGTCCCCCGCCTTCCTGGCGTTGCTGGAACAGCTTAGAAACACTTTTTCCCTTATTATTATCGATGCCTCGCCTCTGATCCACTACCCGGAAACCTCCGTTCTTGCCGGTAAGACCGATGGCGCCATATTGGTTATCCAGCATGAAGAGACAAACTGGGAGGTGGCGCAAGTCGCCAAAAAATACCTGCAAATGACGGACGCCCGGCTGCTGGGCGCCATTTTAAACAAACAGCAATTCTTCATTCCGAAACAGATTTATAAATACCTCTAAGCAAGGCAATGAAAGTTCTCTCTTCAGATCAGTTCATCAGGGATGGGCTTAAAACCGTTTCCTCCAAGCCAACGGGAGAAAAGCTGATTGTCCTCGCGGCCTGTCTGGCCTTTGGCATTCTTTCCACCTGTCTGGCCGTTATGTTCAGCGAACTGGAGTTCAAGTATCTTTTCGGCGTTTTGGGAGCCCTGCTTGTTTTTTTTGCCGCCGTGATTGTCCGCTCCAACGAGGGGCTTATTATCGGCTTTCTTGTCCTCTTCGCTTTAAGCATTCCCCTGCGGATCAACCTCGGTTTTTTCTACCGCAAAGAACACGTGGGCGGCGCCCAGGGTATAGATATTTCCGCCATTCACGTGACCATTCTGGCCCTGTTTATCCTCCTGCTCTACAAATACTGGACCACAAGGCAGCAGCCACTACTGGAATACAACGGCCTTCTCCTGTGGTCCCACGTCCTCTTTTTCCTCACCGTAATCCTCAGTCTCTGGAACGCCGCCGACCGGGTGCTGAGTTTTTATGAAATCATCCGTATCATGGTGCTTATTGCCGTGTTCTTCGTGATCATGAATCTTCGGGAGGAAAAGTACCTGCGGATTCTGCTGTTTTTTTTCAGCGTCGGCGTCTTTTCCCAGGCCGTCCTGGCCATTATCCAATTTAAAACGGGCCTTGCCCTCGGCCTGAAATTCCTGGGAGAGCAGGCCATTGTGGGACAGAGCCTGGGAGGCATGGTCAGCAGGGCCACGGGCACGATCGGTCATCCCAATAATCTTGCCTATTTTTTTGAAATGCTTCTGCCCCTGACTTTAGCCCTCCTCATGGTTGAAAAGAAAAAAGCGTTGCAGGTTTGGTACTTTATCACTTTCACCCTTGGTCTGGTGGGGATACTGACCACTCTTTCCAGGGCGGCCTGGATAACCCTGCCCATTTCACTGCCCCTGGTCTTCTTTTTTATCATGAGGAAAAAGCTTTTTCAGGCGCGAACGGTCATTATCATCAGCGTTGCCCTGGCCTTTTCCATCTTGTTCATCTATCCGAATTTTTCAATGATTCAAAAACGATTTTTCTACAGCGATGAAGGGTCCGCCCGGACCAGGTTGCCGATGAATCAGGCCGCCATCTCCGTTATTGAACAGTTCCCGGTCACAGGGGTCGGCATCAATAATTTCCAGAAAGTCTTCAGCACCTATGATCTTACCGGTGGTTCCCGGATTCTCAAAGGGGATCGCCATGTGGTCCACAACCTCTACCTCCTGGTCGGAGGTGAATTGGGAATCCCGGGACTTATCGCCTTTGTGGGGATGTTTTTTGCCGTTTTTATTGTCGCTCTCCATTGGGCCACCCGTGTCGATACCTGGCAATCCGGCGTCCTTGTCGGCATAACGGCCGGACTACTTGCCCAGATGATCCATGGCCTTTTCGATCCCGGCTTCAAGATTCTCATGAATCTTTCCACCCTTGTCTACGCAATGTTCGGGATCGTCGGCGCCATCAGTATTATGGGCAGAAGGAACGCGAGGTCGGCAGCATGATGAGACTGACCATTATCGTTGTCAACTGGAATACAGTTTCCCTGCTGAGAGACTGCCTTAACTCCCTGCTGGTTCAAGAGATGGGGATAACCCACGAGATTATCGTCGTGGACAACGCCTCTGTGGACGGCTCTCCACAGATGGTCGCCGCAACATTTCCCACCGTCCGGCTGATCTGCAATAATGAAAATCTCGGTTTCGCCAAGGCCAACAACCAGGCCATCAAAGAAGCTAAAGGGGACTACATCCTCCTCCTCAATTCGGACACCGTGGTTCCCGATAATCAGATCTTTTCGGAATGGCTGTCTTTTATGGATCGCCATCCTGAAGCAGGGGCAAGCGGTTGCAGGCTTATCAAGGCCGACAGCGTCCACTGGGTCGGAGACGCGGGCTACAAGCCTTCTCTGGGCAGTATTTTCGGTTACTCATTTTTTCTATCGAAGTTTTTCCCGGGCTACTTCAAAGGCATTTTTCTCAATTACCATATTAGAGCTGCCGCCGCCGAGGTCGACTGGGTCAGCGGCGCCGCCTTTTTAGTCCGGAAGGCCATCCTCCCCGAAGTGGGGCTCCTCGATGAAAATGTCTTCATGTATGCGGAAGATGTGGAGTGGGGTTGCAGAATCAGATCAAAGGGCTACAAAATCTTCTATCTTCCGGGACTGGTTATCATCCATCTCGTGGGGGCCAGTACGAAGAAGCGTAAAGAGGGCGTCTTTTCTCATCTGTGGATTGAGAATCTACGCCGTCTTTACCAGCGATTCAATCCCGGCCAACCCCTTTTTCTTTTCGATCTCATCTTTGCCGCCGGCCTGTTATTGCGATCCTTTCTGTATCTAGTCATTTATATGGCTTCGGGAAAAGACAAGTGGCGATATAAATCGAAGGAAATGTTCAGTTATTTTTCATTTTTAGCATTGAAAAAAAGAGGTTAAACATGATACTCACGGATAAAGAATGATGAACTCATAATAGTTGATAATTTGGCCATAATCGACGGCTTCGTAAAAGATCCGCAGGCAAGGCGCGCCAATCCTGAGGACTGAGGCGTACTTGTCGTACGCCGCAGGGACGAAGGATGCAGCGCAACGCCGCATCCGGATCTTTTACGAAGCCGTTAAGGGTGATTCATATGCGTGTAGCCGTAGTCTCGACAATCTTCAAGAAAACACCGCCCGATGGTTACGGCGGCATTGAAAGGGTTGTTCACATCCTGGTAGAGGCCCTGGTCCGGGCCGGACACGAGGTCACCCTCTTTGCCACCCCGGGGAGCCACTGTTCGGGGACAACCATCGAGGTGGCCGGCTATGATCCGGCTACGGCCCCCAGCGGCATAACCAGCAAGGCCGACATCCTTTCCGAAGAACTCCTCTATGAGGCCATGACCGACCATCTAAAAGCGCATCCTGTTGATATAATTCACGACTGGTCCTTCCAAAACCTGTATGTCCTTCGCCACCCGGAAAATTTTCCCTATATAATTTCCACCTGCATCCCCCCGGCCCCCGATTTCATAAGACAAAATCTGGTGGCCTGCAGCCGTGCCCATGCCCTGCTTTGCGGCGGCGACACAAAACATGTCTATTACGGCCTGGACCTGGAGAGCTTTCAATACAGCTATAAGAAGGAGCCCCATTTCATTCACATCTCCAAAATCGCCCGCTACAAGGGGCAGCATCTGGCCATCCTGGCGGCCCTGAGGACGGGAAGCAACTTGTCCATCGCCGGAAATATCGAGGAGTCCTTGTATTTCTACACCATGATCAAGCCCTTCGTCGCGTTGTTTCCAAAGATATCCTACATTGGAGAAATTCACGGCACCAACCAGCACCTCCTCAAAGCTACGGCCCTGGTTCAGACCCCCCGCTGGTTCGATGCCTTTCCCCTGGTGATCCTCGAGGCCTTCGCTTCGGGAACTCCGGTCATCGGCCTTGCCGAAGGGGGGATACCGGAACAGATCGTCAATGGGGTAAATGGTTTTCTATGTCACAACACCGGGGATATCGCCGCCGCGATGGACAACATCTCCCAAGTCAAACCCGAAACCTGCCGGCAATACGCCGAAGAGCACTTCACGGCGGCGCGGATGGCCCGGGACTATGTAGAACTCTACGAGCGGGCCCGGGACGGCGAAACATGGTAAGATAAGTAATAAAACACCCTCCCCTTGGAAGGGGGAGGAGATAAATTTAATTTTACCGAGGTTCTTGTGGATAACTTTAAAAAAAGGTTCTTGGATGGGTGTAAACCATGAAAATCGGAATCGATTTTCATCTGGCCGAGCGGGAAGGGACGGGAAACTGCACCTATATGAGAAACCTCGTGGAATCCCTCCTGGCCATAGATGGGCGCAATGAATACATCCTGTACACGACCAGGGAGAACTATCCCTATCATGAACGCTTCCGCGCCCACAAAAACGCCTCCCTGTCCTATCTCGGCAGCGGCTCTCCCCTGGAGCGGATGTTTCGTCTGGGCCGGCAGACCTACCGGGACGACATCGACATCCTCCACGTCAATTACTACGGCCCTCCCTTTTACCATGGGAAGTTGATCATGACCGTTCACGACCTTTCCTTCGAGCATCTGCCCGACTGCTTTACCACCTTTGAGCGGGTGAAAGACCGGCTCCTCATCCCCTTCTATATCAGAAGGGCGGACCGGATCCTGACGGTCTCGGAGTTTTCCAGGCAGGACATGGTGAAATTATACGGGGCGGCGCCGGAAAAGATCGTCGTCGGTTATAACGGCGTCAATCCCGCCTTCAAGCCCCTGACGGACGGGGGGGAGCGGGAAGAGGCGGCAAAGATTCTCAGCAGTTACGGAATCAATAAGGCCTTTATTCTTTATATCGGGCGGCTAAACAGAAGGAAGAATCTCCATATCCTCATCGAAGCCTTCAACAGGATAAAACAGGAGGGGGCATTTCCCCCCTTTGACAAAGGGGGACGCAAGGGGGATTTCAGCGGGAAACTTGAACATCAACTGGTCATCGTGGGGCGCCGGGACTACCTGCCCGCCTCGGATATGGAGATGATCAATTCATCGCCCTTTTATCAAGATATCGTTTTTACGGGCTATCTGCCTGACCAGCACCTGCCCCTCGCCTATGGACGGGCGGATGTCTTTGTGTATCCGTCCCTTTTTGAGGGTTTCGGTCTGCCCTGCCTGGAGGCGATGGCCTGCGGCTGCCCGGTGGTGACGTCAAATACAACGTCATTACCTGAGGTTGTCGGCGACACGGGGATACTGATCGATCCCCTTGACCCCCAGGAGATCGCCGCCGCCATCGTTGCGGTCCTTACCGACCCCGCGCGAAGATCGGCAATGGCAAGGATGGGCCTGGAGCGGGCGAAGATATTTACGTGGAAACATACGGCTGAAAAAATGCTGGAAATAATTGACGACCTCGCAAAACCCTCTATCCCCCCTCCCCTGCAGGGGGAGGGCAAGGGTGGGGATGGGGGATAAAACATGGAAGCTTCCAAATTTGACATCTCCGTAATCATCCCCTCTTACAACCGGTGCGCCATCCTGGAGCGGTGTCTAGCCGCCCTGATCACCCAGACCATGCCTGCCGAGGCCTACGAGATTGTCGTTTGCGACGACGGTTCCGCCGATCAGACACGGGCCATAACCGAATCC
>Ga0247840_10000234_pt1 | contig 115421 bp, 88 predicted proteins | sample LaCruzMarch2015__FD_192404 | JGI IMG/M metagenome (GOLD analysis project Ga0247840, IMG submission 192404) | Freshwater microbial communities from meromictic Lake La Cruz, Castile-La Mancha, Spain - LaCruzMarch2015_17m | ecosystem: Environmental > Aquatic > Freshwater > Lake | place: Spain... | reverse complement strand
CCAATGCCTGGACAAGGAACAGTTTCACCATTACCGCCCCGAACCGCGCTTTAACCTTTCTGATCCAGGCCGCTTATCATGGGGATGATCCCTCCGGGGAAGGTACGGTCTGGATAGACGGCTTGCAGATTGAGGAAGGGGACGCGGTAACGGATTATGTTGAAAAGCCTCTCAGCAGTATTCTGCTGACCTCAAACCCCGACAATTTTTTGAGCGTTGAGGATAAAAAGGTTGACGCGCGGCTGAAGATCACTGCGCCATCCAATACGGCCGGCAAGGTAACCTGCGGAATAGAGGACTTCTTTTACCGGAAAATATGGGAGCAGAGTTTTGATTTCAAGACGGACGCGCAAGGGCTGGCGGTTGTCAATCTGCCGATAGAACATCTGCTGGGCAAGGGGCTTTATGTTGTGCGCGCCGATTATGAACTTAGCAATGGATATAAGGATACCGATTACTACCGTATTTCCCGGATGGAGTTTTTGAAGAACACGCATAAAAACAAAAATATCTTTGCCACCAATGGGACGTGGACCCGCAGTTTGAGAGGCCGAGATCTGCTCAAGCGTCTGCGCGACATTGGGTTCGGTTCGGTGAACTATGGCGATATGAATAATAAGGAATATTTCGACGGGATCGCCGAATACGGCATAGCACACAACGATACGGGAATGCTTGACGGAAAGCCAGTGATAGAAGGACTCCGTGAACTTGAAAGTGTCTCGCCTGAACTGGAGAAGAAGCTTGAAGACGCCTGTTATGAAAAGGCCAAAGCATATCCCTGGGTGAATTCGTGGATGCTCGGCAGCGAACTGGAAGGCCGGTTTGAACTTAACAAAAAGGGCAATTTCAAGGATTTTGCCAAATTGGAGATAGCATTTTATAAGGGCGTCAAGCGCTTTGATCCGAATAAAAAAGCGTATCTTGGCGGCTCTTGCAATATGCAGCCTCAGAATGGGACTCGTTTTGTTGATCAGTATCTTGAAGCCGCAAACGAGGTAAATGGCAAAATCAAATTTGACGGGGTCACCATTCATCCATACCGGACAATGCCAGAAAATCCCGACTTGGACGATGACGCGGCCGTATTCTTCGCCATGCTGGACAAACACGGTTACAAAGCCGCGCCGGTCTACTGGGATGAAGGGATTTATTATACGTATTACAATATTCCGGAATGGGGTCTTGACCCGCATAAAGGCTGTTCAACCGACCACTACAGCGCCGGGTGTCCGAGTTATCACATGGGCTGGGGCGAGCGTATTTCCGCCGCCTATTTTGCCCGGAGCTGGCTGGTGGCGCTGAAATACCAGGACCGGGTCAAGGCGTTTAACGGCTGGTGCGGCTGGATGTACATGGATGCCTACCTTACCCCCCTTGCTCTCCAGAAAATACCCAATACGCTGGGGATGCTGCTCGGCAACGCGGTTTTCAAAAAGGATATCCGCTTTGCTCCGGAAACAAGGTGTTACGTTTTTGAGGATGAAAAACAAAGGCCGGTAGCGGCCTTGTGGTCCTACAATCCCAAGGTTGACCGGGGGTATGAGGAAAGCCCTGTGGCGCGCTTCAATTTTGAAGGGCAAACGTTTGAAATCATTGACTTGATGGAAAACGAGCGTTCGGTCAAGAGCGATACAAAGGGATTTACGGATATTCCTGTTACGCCCTTCCCGGTTTTCATCCGGGGCAAGGCAGGAGAACTGGAAAGTCTCTGCCGGGCGATCCAGAACGGCCGGATAATTGATTCCGACAAGGCCGTGGTTCGGATTACAGCCAAACCCTCCAATGCCTCGGAGCTTGAGGTTGAATTCCGGAATCTTGTCACGCGTGAATACCAGGGACAGGCGGACATAAAACTCCAGGATAAAGTGATGGAGCAGAAAATCCGGCTGAAGGAAAAAGGCGTGGAAAACGTGACTATTCCCATGCCGGAAAAGATACCGTTTGACCGGATCGCGGAAATCAAACTGCCGGTGACGTTGAAGGAAGAGGGGGGCAAACCGCTGGCCGTTGACCTTTCGTTCAAGGCGTTTGCCGTGAAGAAACTGAAAGGGAAAATAACGGTTACCGGGAACGCCGGGGATTGGAATGACATTCCGGCCATCCAGATTACAAACCGGTCTATCAGCACAGACAAAGATGCCAGCGGCCTCCACGGCAATATATCGCCTGACAAACTTGAAAAAGTCGGCTATCCGGGGGATCATGAGGCGGAATATCAGATGGCGTGGGATGATGACAATCTTTATCTGAGAGTCAACGTTACCGACGATAAATTCTTCCATAAGAAGACAGGATGGTACAATGATTCCCTGCAAGTCTATATTGACACGCTCTGCGACGCCCGGAGCAAGGAGACGCGGGGATTTGACGGGAACGATTATAATTATGATTTCTTCCCGAACGAAGACGGCACTCTGACAGCGTTCCGGCGTTATGCGCCGGAACAGCAGCAAGCCGGCGGGCTTTTTGCGCCGAAGCCGAACATGGTGGAACCGGAAGTTAAATGGACTTTCAAGAAAACGGAAAAAGGCTATGTCTATGAAATTGCCTTCCCGCAACGTTTGATTGTTCCGTTACGGTTAGAGGCGGGAAGCGTTTCCGGTTTTGCGATATACATTAACGACCATGACGGAACCTATCTCAAGAGCGCACTCACGACCACGCCACCAGGGACGGGCGGATACATGAACCCCCACCTTTACCCGGTCATGGTTCTGGTTGAATAATGCGGATTTATAATCTTGGCCGGCTAATGTATAAATAAATAACAAATAAATGATAATGCCATGGGGGGCATGTCGGCGGTAGAGCCGGTTTTATACCGGCTTTAGCCGACCACGCCTTAGGCGTGGCAAGCATAAAGTTTACCCCGCACATGGCGGGGTCGGCTCTACCCCTTGATAACTGAGCCCTTACAAATAAATGCCATGAAGGTGACAATGAAAATAATGAAACAGGCTCAAATATTCCGGATTTGGGCATCGGCGCTTGTGTTGCTCACCGCGGCCGGCGCGTGGGCCGCCGGGCCCTGGTATGTGGCCACGAACGGCGTGGACAGCAACGCCGGGACGAGCTGGGATGTTCCGTTTTTAACGATCAGCAACGCGCTGACCAATGCGTCAACCGGGGGCGACACGATCTGGGTTTCAAACGGCGTTTATACGCTCACCGCCACGGTGAGCAATCCCGCCGCCAAGAAATTCAATATCCGCGCCTGGAGCACAAACCCCGCGAACACGGTGCTCTGTGGTCCCGGCTCCAACGATGTGGTGAACTTTCGCGGCGTGTGGATGTCCGGCACAGGCAGTCTGCAAGGTTTCACGGTGACTAATTTTTATTTGACCAATGAAAATCGAGGTGCTGGCGTGTATTGCGACGCGGGGCTCATCTCAAATTGCGTTATCTCCGGTAATCTCATGGGCTATAACGCGGGCGCAGTCGGCTCCATCTCTGCCAGTGGCGGCGGAGTATTTTTAATAGGTGGTGGTGTGATTGAGAATTGCAGCATTATTGGCAACAGGATTCATCCGGCAGATTATGACAGCGGAGGCGGTGGGGTTAGAATATATAATTCCGGCAGCCAGATTAGGAACTGCCGGATTGTAGGTAATATAATTGGTGGCGCCCTCAATGGCGCAGGCGTTTATGCGTCATCTTATGCTGTCATACAGGATTCTGTCATTGCCAGCAATATCGGAGGCACTGCTGGTGGTGCCATTACCTTAGCTGGAGGCGCCATCAGCAACTGCCTGGTGTTCGCGAATTCTGCAGGCAGTATCGGCGGCATTTATGTGTCTGGCGGCGCCAGCCCTCCTATCTGTCGTATTGAGCATTGCGTGGTCAGCAATAATTCGGGGGTAAAATATGGCGGATGCAGTATTTATGGCACTATAACGAATGTGCTGATCTCGCAGTGCTCGATTGTCAGCAATTACTGTGAAAAGAGAGCAACTGGCGGTTTGGGTGTGGAAAATACTGTCGCAAATATCTGGATTCGTAACTGCCTGGTGGCGTATAACCGGGCCGACATGGGTTGGGGCGAGAGCGGATATGATGGATGCGGCATGAGGGTGCGCGCCACCAACGCGCTGATTGAGAACTGCACAATTGTCAGCAACACGCTTACCGGCGCCAAAGGGGCGGGGCTGTGTGTGACCAACGGAGCGCGCGTGGTTAATTCCGTCATCTATCACAATTCAGGGGTGACAGCCTCCAACGTCTATGCGTCGGCGGACTGCACGTTCAGTAACTGCTGCACCGCGCCCCTGCCGTCGTTGGGGACGGCGAACACGGATGCCAATCCGCAGTTTGTCGCGAAGGATACCGGCAATTTCCGGCTGGCCGCCCGTTCGCCATGCATCAACACGGGAATGTATCAGGATTGGATGACCGGCGCGGTTGATCTTGATGGAAGGAAGCGCATCCGCTATGGGACGGTGGACATGGGCGCCTATGAGCGTATTTACGAAGGCTCAATCTACACTGTCCATTAGCAAAATTAAAAATACCATGTGAAACTCTGGAAAAGGATAACACACATGTCGGAGAACACGCGAATAAAGCAAGTGGAGGCACATGTCAGGGCTATCACTCGAGGCCCGCGGCAGCATTATTTCGGTTACTATGACAAGCGGCAATTTGATTCATCCGGACGCTTTGCCCTGGGGCTGGTCTGCGACATTATCGGCCGACGGCAGGAGACCGCGGACATCGCCGAAGTCGGCCTGGTTGACCTGGAGAATGATGATGCCTGGATCCCGCTCGGCCAGACACGAGCATGGAACTGGCAGTTCGGGTGTCTGGCGCAATGGTTTCCCGGAAAATCAGGAAATATTATTTATAACGACTGCCGAGACGGCTGTTTTGTATCCGTAGTCCTGGACACACGAACCCGGGAGGAAAGAGTCCTTCGGCAGCCCGTTTTTGATATTAATCCCGATGGTCGCACGGCTCTGACCGTCAATTTTGCAAGGCTATCACGCCTGCGGCCGGAAACCGGGTTCCGCGGCGTCAATGATCCGGCAGAGGCTGACCCCGCTCCCGCTGATGACGGAATTTTCCGCTTTGACTTGGCAACGGAAAAGCGCGAGCTTCTTTTCAGCCTTCGGGAAATTGCCGATCGCGACCCACATCCGGACATGAACGGCGCCGAGCACTATATTACGCACCCCCTCTGGAATAACAACGGCAGCCGGTTTCTATTCTGGCACAGGTGGAAGGCAGGCGTGCACAAGTCCGCACGTTCGCGCCTCTATACGGCGAACGCCGACGGAACGGATCTTTACCTGATGCACGATGACCATTCGCACACTACTTGGCACGGTCGGGACAAGGTGCTGGCATGGGCACGGACGGAAGATGAAGGAAACCATTACTACCTGTTCACGGACCGCTCCGGATCCCGCGAGATCGTTGGAAATGGCGTCTTGACTGAAAATGGCCATTTCACCTTTTCACCGGATGCGAAGTGGCTTCTAACGGACACACCCCCTGACAAGAACCATGAGCGAGCCGTGCTTTTATATCACTGGGAGAGCGGTCAGTGCTTCAACGTCGGGCGGTTCTTCTCGCCGCCGGGGATGGCGGAATATCGCTGTGACCCGCATCCGCGCTGGCATTCGGACGGACGTATGGTTTGTATTGATTCGGTTCACGACGGCAGCCGGCAGATGTATCTGATTGACGTAGTTTTGGGGTCAAACCAAAAGATAAAAGATAAAACTTGAGCAGAGCGAACAGAATTGATAGTTTGTGTTTATGCCAAGATCGCTGAGAGTAGAATATGCGGGAGCAATCTATCACATTATCATTCGTGGCAATGCAAAACAGAATATATTTGGGGATGATGCTGACCGTAAGCGCTTCTTGAGGAGGTTGGCGGAGAGCGTGGAGACCTACGGGGTGCGTCTGTACTTATTCTGCCTGATGAATAATCATGTTCACTTGGTCTTAGAGACCCCGACTCCCAATCTACGGCGGTTTATGCAAAGTCTGGAGACGGGATATACTGTGTATTATAATCGGCGGCACAGAACGACCGGTCACTTGTTTCAAGGTCGGTACAAGGCCAAGCTGGTGGAAGGGGATGAGTATCTTTTAAAATTGAGCCGGTACGTGCACCTGAACCCGGTACACGTAGGAGACTGGAATAAACGGACATTATCGCAGAGGAAAACCTGTCTGCAAAACTATCGGTGGAGTAGTTATCGGAGCTATATTGGACAGGAGAAGTTGTTGAAGTTTGTTACCTATGGTCCGGTACTGACTCAGACCAGCATAAAAAAGCGCCGGCAAACGCTGGCATATAGGAAATTTATCGAGGGCGGTCTGGCGGAAACGGATACTGAGTTTGCGGAGATATGGAAGAAGTCTGGTGTAGCAATAGGAAGCGACGAGTTTCAGGCATGGGTTCGCGATCAATGTGTAGCGTTGGCAGGGAAAGCGGCTAAACCGGAAGATATATCATTTCGAAAGGAGATAACTCGTTTTGACCGAAAGGATGTGCTTGAGGTGGTTGGTCATCATCTTGGGGTGAAAGTTGAGAGACTACGCGAGAAACGCCGGAACTCAATTTTAAGGCCTGTAGCGGCGAGAATGTTAGTAAAATATTGTGGGTTAACGAATCGTCAGACGGCTGATGTGTTGGGGGTGAAGTCAGGCGTAGCCGTCGGATTGCAGGTGCGGAAGGCCGTTGCATTGATGGCAAAGGACGGTAGAGCAGCTGGAATGATTACGACAATCGAAGCGGAATTAGAACATCGGATATTGTTGGTTCGGTCAAAACCATGCCATTAACTTTTATCTTTTGGTTTGACCCCTACATTCTCTACATTCTTCCAAAATTTGAGGGACAGAACGGCCGACCGAGCCGACGACGCGCCAGGTCAAGCGGAGAAAAATGCCGTCCGCCTTTCCATGATTTGAATCCAAGGCGATGAGGACCTGATGCGCGCCCGCCCGGACATTCACGGGGATGTTGGCTTTGTCCGGCCTGGCGGGGTTCGTTCCCCGCGGGTCAATGAACCGGGCTATGCCATCCACCCACACTTTCAACGGACCGTCATACCCCACGCAGACATTCAGGCGCATGGCCGCCGCACAACTGAAACCGCACCCGAAAAAAACAATGGCACTGTGCGGCGCCGTGGACAACATTTCTTTGCGCAAGCTGCAAAAATTGCCAGGAAATGTCCGTTGTTTTAATTTCAAAGTTTTCAGGTCGCGCGGATACGGCAGCCGGGACAGGTCGCCGGTCGCCGGCCGGGGGTCGCTCACCTGCAAGGTGCGCACAAAGGCGGTGGAACTTTCGCAGGCCGGCTGAAAAATGTCTTTCGCCCGGCGCGGGCCGGCCAGGGTGAAGTCAAACGGAATAAATCCCATCTTGAAAACCGGCGAATCCGGCCGCAGCCGGAAATCACGGCGGGAAGCGTTGACGAAACGCGGATCGGCCACGCGGCTGTGCCGGTCAAAACCCAGGCGCTGCCAGGCGGAAAACAGGCGGCCGCCGAACGTGAGCGGTTTGCCTTCCGTATGAAAATAAAAGTTACGGTCTATTTGTAAAATATTTTCGTGCAACCAGTCCCCGCATAGCGCCGTACTTACTTTGCCGAAAAAAATATTATTAACCAGGCGGTTGGTCAGTATGCTCCCGGTTTTCACCAGATACTCCCCGCACCAGGCGACGATATTGTTCCGGAAAATATTGTCGCGACCCACGTTGGGAAAATATCCTGCCCCACTGACGTCGTACACTAGGTTGTTTTCAACCAGGATGTCGGAAGAGCCCCCATCAAGGTAGATGCCTTCACCGCCATAATTACGCTGCCGCACGTCATGAATGACATTGTGACGGATGCGCGTACCGGGGCAAACTCCCAGGGTGTAGATGCCGGCCAGGTCGCTGAGCATTCCCCGCCCGATGTCATGGATGTGGTTATATTCAATGATATTGCCGTAGGCCTGGCTCTCCTCGTGGTGCCAGGTCCACCCGACGCTGATGCCGCTGTAATCAAAATCGCTGATCCGGTTGTGCAGCACCTTGTTGCCGGAGCTTTTGCCGATCAAAACCCCCACCGCCTGGTTGAAACGCCGGCCGCCATCGCGGATGACGTTGTCCGCAATCGTGGTGCGCCGGCAGGTGTGCCAGACTTTGATCCCGCCGCCGGCCAGGTCAGTGAGCACGTTGCGCAAGATATGTATATCCAGGCACTGTTCCAGCAGTTCAATGCCGTAACTCCCCACATGCTCAATGCGGCAATTTTGCACCGTGCAATTGCGCGCATACCGCATGATGATGGCCCCCGGCAAGTGAAAGCCGGCCTGGATGGATGGTTCTTTGAAATCCACCCCCCGCGCCCCCAGTTCGGTGTGGGCGAAAGTCAGGCCATCAAATATGACGTTCTGGACAAATCGTTCCCGTTTCGCGTCACCCGCCAGCACCACGAGTTCCTTCAGCACGGGTGCATAAACTTCGGACGAGGAAGGATTTTCTCCCTTCAACGGAAGATAGCAGAGCAGGCCGTTCGGTCTATCCAGATACCATTGCCCCGGCTCATCAAAGGCTTCCCATACATTATCCATGAAATAGGGGGCGCCGTGATTCCCCTCGACCAAATTGAAAAGCGTCTTGCGCGCCAGCCGGACAGAATTGGATTGAAGATTGACTTTCATCACGGGAATTCGGCTTTCAATCCAGTAATGCAGGGCGACAAATTCAACATCAGAGATATTTTTCCATGACGCAATGTCACCCTTGGCAAAAGAGAACCGATCCTGCCCGGTCGTCCCCCTTCCTGCAGCCAGGATATCCGCAGTCGGGAGCGTGCGGAAATAACCCTTCCGGGGAAGGCGCGGCCGCGGCGCGCGGCGCCCGTTCACCCACAACTGCGTGAAGGACCATCGCCCCGCCTTGACTTCGGGAAGAGCGACCGTCCACATTTTCCGGCCGTTCTTGTTGATGACCCGCCACCCGGTAATACGGCGGCCACCGGACAGCACGGGTTGTTCTCCTTCAAACGCTTCGTAGCTGATTTTTCTTTCGGCGGACTTTCCGCCCCCACCCTTGGCCTTCTCGGGAACACCGGTATTCGGGAGAAACACCAGCGGCTTTTGGAGCGCGTGGATGCCGCCGCGCAAGATGACCCGCGCGGTATTTTTTCCGGACCGCACCGCTTTGTGGGCGCGCTCCACGGTTTTGAACGGGCCATCGGTCCGCGATCGGTTCGGAACAGGCAACGAGCCGGACCATCGGTCGTTGCCGTTTAATGCTACAAAATATTTTTTATTGGCGTGGGTCATGACGTGTTCCTTTCATTTCCATTGTGTGATTTGGCAGAAGAATAGTTCCATTCGTTCCTGAGTCAATGTCTATTTTGAACTTATCGGCATTGCGCTAAAGTCATTCCGCCATGGACACAATGATAGTCATGAATTTTTTCGATTTCAATTCCAAAAAGTTTTTTTTTCAGTGGTTTTGAACCAGAGATTTAATTTTCTTGCATTGCCTTGAATGATATGCAGAATTAATACTATAAATTATGACACGAAGAGATAAAATAATAAATCCACGAATTGACGCCATGAAAACCGCAAAACTTCCGAAACTGAACATGCCGGCGGCAAGGGAAATCAATATAATTCCGCAAAATGCCCTGCTTTTTGAAATTGCATGGGAAGTCTGCCAGCAACTGGGGGGCATCTACACGGTAATCCGTTCAAAATTACCCAGCATGATTGAAAATTGGGGGAATCGTTACTTCCTGATCGGCCCCTATAATCCGGTAACGGCGGCCATTGAGTTTGAGGCGGCCCAGCCGACCGGTTTGGTGGCTCAAGCACTTGAAGAGCTGAAAACAATGGGATTTGATGTGCATTACGGCTATTGGCTTGTCTCGGGGCGCCCGCAGGTTATTCTATTGAACACCCACAGCGCAATGCGAAATTTGAATGAAATCAAATATTTTCTCTGGAAAAACCATTTTATCGCCACTCCCGTTGATGATGATGAACTGAATAATGTGGTTGCGTTCGGCTTTCTGGTTCAGGAATTCTTTAAAGCCCTGACAAAAAACAATTCGGATTTGCCGCCGACTATCGCTCACTTCCACGAATGGATGGCAAGCGCCGCTATTCCCGAAATGCGGCGTTCCAATTTTCCCGTCGGCATTGTTTTCACAACTCACGCCACCCTGCTGGGGCGGTATATCGCCATGGCGGATCCCTGGTTTTACGATCATCTGCCCTTTGTTAACTGGGAAAACGACGCCCGGCGGTTAAATATTGAGTCGCGCGTCCGCCTGGAACGGGCGGCGGCGCACGGCTCCCACGTTTTTACAACAGTCAGCGATGTAACCGCGCTGGAATGCAAATATTTAATCCAACGCGAGGTTGACCAGGTTCTGCCGAACGGATTAAACGTTGAAAGATTTACCGCGCGCCACGAGTCAGAAAACCTGCACATGGTCTTCAAGGAAAAAATAAACCGCTTTGTCATCGGCCACTTTTTTCCCAGCTATAGTTTCAATCTTGACCGCACCATCTTTCTTTTCACCTCCGGCCGTTATGAATACCGGAATAAAGGATTTGACCTTACGCTGGAGGCGCTGGCCCGGCTGAATGCCCGGCTGAAACAAGACCGAAGCGACTTGACGGTTGTCATGTTCATTATCTCCCGCCGGCCGTTTCGTTCAATCATCGCGGAAGAGTTAAATAACAAGGCCATGACGGAAGAGCTTTACAACACCTGCATGATGGTCAAGGATCAAATCGGCGCACGCTTGTTCAAAGCTTCGTCCACCGGCCAACTACCCGACTTTAATACTCTCATCGGTGAATCATTTTTGATGCGCCTTAGACGCATCATGCAGGCTTGGCGGACAAACCGCCTGCCGCTTATCGTCACGCATGACCTCTATGACCAGGGACGGGATGAGGTGTTAAATCAACTGCGCCAAAACAACATGGTGAACAACGCGGATGACCCGGTGAAAATTATTTATCATCCGGACTTCATTACCATGGCTGATCCGCTTTTTGGGATTGATTATGACCAGTTTGTCCGCGGTTGTCATCTGGGGCTTTTTCCCAGTTATTATGAGCCATGGGGTTATACGCCGCTGGAGTGCCTGGCCAGAAATATTCCCGCCGTGGCCTCGGATCTTTCCGGCTTCGGCAGTTATATCCTGAAACGCACGCCCGATTGCCAGCAGAACGGCTTGTATGTGGTGAAAAGAAAAAATACCTCTTATGACGCGGCGGCGGAAGAACTGACCAACTACCTGCTTTCTTTCTGCACACTTGACACCCGCGAGCGCATTGCCCTGCGCTTTCATGCCCAGGAACTGGCCGAACAATTTGACTGGAAACAGCTGATTGTCTACTACAACCGGGCCCATGCAATGGCGATAAGGAAGATAGGAGCCAGAAGCCAGTAGCCAGAAGTCAGAATATCGGAAAAAATCTTATGAATAAGATATCTTTATTCTATTCTGTCTACTGACTGACTCCTGGATTCCCTGGCCGAACTCGGGCAGGCTGACTACTGTTTCAGAACTTAGAACTTCTTGATGTAGGCATTCTGTTTCAGCCGTTCAATCCAGGCATTATAGAGCCGGCGCAGTTCTTTTTTATGAAGCTCGTTCCGGATGGATTCCTGCACCGTTTCAAACGGCACAACCGACGCATTTTTGCGGCCTTCAATTTTCAGGATATAAAGCTCATCGCCGGCGGGAACTACCGCGCTTACTTCGCCAACCGACAGCTTTTTAAGGGCCGCCGCCAGTTCAGCCCGGCGGCTGTCCGGATCAATCCAGCCCCAATAACCGCCGACGGACGCCTTCTGGTCTTCCGAAGCCTGTTTTGCAAGCTCTTCAAACGCCTCACCGCTTAAAAGCCGCTTCCGGATATCTTCGGCCTGTTTAAGTTTCAGCGCGGCTTCTTCCTCCGTGCCTTCCCGGTTAATCACGATCGCCCGCACTTCCAATTGTTCCGGAACTTTATATTTATCGCCCGCCTTTTCATAAATTTCGCGGACCGCCTGCGGCGAAATTACAACTTTACTGTCAACTTCCTTCTCGCGCAAAAGAGCCACAACAAGCGAATTCTTATAATTGGCCCGCCATTCATCAAAGGTCAAGCCTTCCTGATCAAGTACCTTGCGCAGCTCGGCGCGGTTGTTGTTGAACTTGTTGCGGACAATTTCGTCTATCCGGCTGTCAACAACGCTGTCCGGCAGGGAAAATTGTTTCTGGCTTGCGAAGTAGCATAAAATCAGTTCGCGTTCAATCAAGGAGTTGAGAGTGTTTTCATAAGCGGTTTCCAGTTTATCCGGCAAAGAATCGTCAAAATACGTCTCGCGCAGCTGTTTTTCAACCGGCTCCATCGCCTTCATCACGTCGGAAACGGTAATGACCTTATCATTGACAAGCACGGCATACCCATCAACCGGGATCGGTTTTCCGGCGGCAACAAGCGGCAGAACCGGCAAGAATACAATTAAACTACCGACCGCAGCAAGCTGCAGAGTACTGCTTACTCCGTCCCGAGCGCGCAGCGCCTCGGGACTACTAAGGCTGAACCGGCGAAGGAGGACAAAAAGATAATAGAAAAAAAATTTCACAACTTCCTAATTCAGCAGTTCCGGCACGTGCCCTTCCACATGGTTTGAATATGGCATATAAACATTCCGTTCACAAGTCAAAGGTATTATTTTTTTATTTTTTACCAGTTGACAATTGCCGGCTTAAATAATAAAAGAAGGCATGAAGTATTTCAAAAGAGCTGTTATTTCAGCGGCATTGGCCATGGCCATGTTGGCGGTGGGAGCGTTTCTATGCGGATGCGAGGTGGATTCGGCCGCGCGCAGGATTGAAGTCCGTCCCGATTCCGCCACCCTGCGCTACGGTGAAAGCGTCACCCTGACGGCCTATAACGGTTACGTTTACGACTGGTCGCTGCAAAACGAAACATACGGCAAACTGAGCTCACGGAGCGGAATGATGGTCACTTATACAAGCATTTCAGATCCAGCCGCGCCCCAGGTTCAAATAATCACCGTCAATTCCACTTTTTCGGACAATAGCGATTCTGGTTCCGGTTCCAATCCCGTCAGCCATACGGCCGAGGCTTATATAACGCATATTCCGGCAACCAGCGACCTGGCATCGGTTTCATCGCCGTGATATCCGCACATCCGCCTTCATTAATCTTGAGCGGCCTTGAACATTAACTGGTTATCCGGCGTGAAAGCTTCCCGTTTCTTTATTACAACTTGTCCGGCGCTGATGGACTGGCTTCTTTTTTTGACCAACTTTGCCGTCCTGTATCGCGCCGGCGAACAGCATCTCACGCTCAACCAATGCGCTTGGCTGGCTGGAATCTGGTCCTTGTTCTACATGCTGACCAGTCTGGGCGCCGGGTTTATTATTTCACGGCGAAATGCCCGACTGGTCCTGCTGATCAGCACAGTTTTCACAGTTTTGGCGGCCATTCTTTGTCTCGCTGCCGCCCAATTTCAGGCACTGCTGGCCGGCATGGCAATGATGGGAATATCCACGGCGTTTTTTTTCAATTCATTCCAGGCGTTTATGCGGGGTGAGTCGGCGCCGGGCGGATTGATGAAAACCATCGGAATTTATACCTTGTCATGGAGCATGGGTTCGGGACTGGGCCTTATATCTTCGGGTTTTTTCTACCGTTATGGCGTCTATACCCTGGCCATTTTATCGCTGGCAATCGGGCTGATAATCATTATAACCATCATCCGGCACAGGCGGCGTCCCCTGGATGAAATATCATCGGAAGAACATGTTGAAACTGGTTCTTCCGAGGCTCGTCCGGTCAATGCCCGCTACGTATGGGTGGGCTGGATGCTTATTTTTACCGCCATGTTTGTCCAAAAACCGCTCGCAAGTTTTTTCCCGTCAATCTGCGCCGAAAGCGGGATAAGCGCCTTCACGACCAGCCTGCCTTTATTCCTTAATTTTGCCGTCCAGGCGCTGGCCGGCATGGCCATGTTCAAATGGCGCGGCGCGCTTTATCGCCGCGCTCCTTTTGTCATTGTGCACCTCCTGGCGGCTATTTTATTTTTTGCGGTCTGGAAACGGCCTACCATGAACGTGTGTTTGCCAGCGTTCAGTCTCCTGGGAATTTATTTCGGGTTCGCCTATTTTTGCAGTGTTTATTACAGTTCCAATTCAGGTAACCGTGTTTTCAACATCGGGATTAACGAATTCCTGGTCGGCACCGCCTGCACGCTGGGACTCTTTGTGAGCGAATGGTGGATGCGGCGTACCGCTGACGCAGCAAACATGTATGCGGTCTGCGGCGTTATGCTCGTGTTTTCCGCCGCCGTTCAGTTTCTCTTGGCCTCTCCGGGCGCAAAAATACAGAATAAGTAATTGCTTATTTTAACCTGTTTTTTCTTGCGCTCGCCGGCAAAAAAGCTATGTTACCAAGTCATGCCACCGGCAGCCTGCCCGAGCATCGGCCAGCCCGCCTGCTCGCCTGGGCGAAGCGCTCCGGCGGAGCCTGGTGGCGGATTTTGCGGGGGAGTAGCGCAATTGGTTAGAGCATCGGCTTGTCACGCCGAAGGTTGCGGGTTCGAGCCCCGTCTCTCCCGCCATTTTTTACTCACTCATTTGGATAAGTCAATAAAATGTCATGCAGAAAGGAGTTCTTTATGAAAAAAATAATGCTTGCCGCTCTGGTTTCATTCCTGTTTCTATCCGCTCATCTCTTGCAGGCGCAGGCGCCGGAAGCCCCGCCCAATCTGCCGTCCTGCGGACCGGAATTCGAAAATCCGGCTGACGCTTATGGATATGACGTTATAACACGCGCCGATCAGATGATTCAAGCCAAGGATCAAAATGGAGCCATGACCCTGCTCACGGAAAATTTTGACCGCTTCACCAGGGTGCGCGCGATTCTTTTCAGCAAAATGCTCGGCATATACCTGGCGCAGGATAATATCAAAGACGCCCGCTCTTTTTACCTGCAATCCGCAAAGCTTTCCCCGGAACTGGCCCGCGCCGGCATTGACCAGATTTATTCCTACTATCTCCAGAAAGGAGACGACAGCGCGGTCATTGAGTGGACAGAACAGCTGACCACTTTGTCGCTCCCCGATGATTTGAGCGCGCAGGTTTTTGCGTGGCATCTGCAAGCAGTTTGCGCCCGGGGAGCAACAGATGAGGCGCGCGCGGTGGTAAAAAAAAGCATCGGCAAATTCAATGCCGAAACCTGCCGGCCAATATTTTCCCCGGCCATTGCATCGCTCATTAAAAGCGAAAAATACGCCGATGCCGCCCGCCTGCTGGAGATGATTGAAAAGGCCTGCCCGCCTGCGCAGGCTAGGCCAGGGAGCTCGGCAGGGGAGAGCAGCGGCGCCGGGGAACTGCGGTCTATGGTCCTTGCCGAACGGGCAAGGATTGCTTTCCTACAGAATCGCTGGAACGACGGCGAATCTCTCATCATAAAAAAGGCATCCGACTTATCCGATGACGATCTGGCCGAAATTATCTCATTCAGCGCCGCAAAGGCTCAAAAGAAAGAGGAGTTTGAAGCGGTTGACCGGATATGCATATTTGTCCTCAAGAACCAGAAGGATAAGAATAAAGCGAAAAACGAAGCCGCCGCCTGCTCCCTCACGATCTTGAAAAAAAACAATAAAGTTGCCGAGATTCCCGCGCGGTTTGAACAGTTCATTGAGGCCGGCTTGCCGATTCCCAACCTCTATGATCTCTATTGCGAATGTTTTCATTCCGTGATTCTGCTGGAAAATAAGGATTTATCATTACGTATGATGGCAATCGGTGAAAAGTTTAAGGCCAAGCTTGACAATCCGGACGATAAAAAACAACTGGCTCTTCTTCTCATGGACGGTTTATTTACAATCGGCGATTACGAGCGCTCCCTGCAAATTATTGATGCCAACGAAAAATACTGGCAGAAGGACTGGATGGATTCCACCAAGTCGAAAATTGGCGCCCATCTTGCTCTGCAAAATAAAAACTACAAGGAAGCAATAGACGGCTTCAGGAAGTACATGGATTATGTCGCCAATAATAACGAGACCGCGCGCCACCCGGTCACCGACCAGATTTATACCAAGGAAATGCTGCTTGGATTCAATGCCCTGAGAATCGGCGACATATTGCGCGATAATCTAAAAGATGAAGACGGCGCGCGCAAAGCCTACGATGAAGCCGAACAATACTTTAAGAAAGCAACGGACGAAGTCAAACCAAACAGCAAGGAATCAAAATATATTGATGAACAAATGACCCAACTTGCTTCACGGAAGAAAAAATAACTATTCTCCACCGATGCAGTGGCCCGCCCGCCTGTGCCCGCCTGCAATCCGTCAGCCGGCGGATATGAGTAAAATCAATGACTAATGAATATTCAGACAAGGGCAATGTGGGATTGGTTGAAACAAAATATCTGCGTCTTACCCTGCCGCCGGAAGGCTTTAAATTGGAAATGGGCGGGTCGCTCCCGGAACTGCAGGCGGCTTATGAAACTTATGGCCGCTTGTCCCCGGCCGGCGACAATGCCGTTTATATCTGCCACGCTCTAACCGGAGACGCGCATGTCGCCGGATATCACTCCGCCGATGACGTCAAGCCGGGCTGGTGGGACGCAATGATCGGTCCCGGAAAAGGCATTGACACTGACCGTTTTTATGTCATTTGCGCCAATATATTGGGCGGATGCATGGGCACAACCGGACCTTCTTCCATTGATCCGCGCACCGGCAAACCTTATGGCTCCTCTTTTCCGTCAATCACTATTCAAGATATTGTAAGCGCGCAGGAACTTTTATTGCGCCAGATGGGCATTACCCGGCTGGCCGCGGTTGTCGGCGGGTCGCTCGGCGGAATGCAGGTGCTTGAATGGAGCATCCGTTTCCCGCAGATGGTGGATAAATGCGTCTGCATTGCCTCCGGCATGAATCTTTCGGCCCAGGCCTTGGCCTTTGATATTGTCGGCCGGAATGCCATTATCGCCGATCCGGCATGGGCCGACGGCGATTACTATGAAAACGATCAGAAACCAGAGCAGGGATTGGCCCAAGCGCGCATGATCGGCCACATCACCTATTTATCGTCGGAAAATATGAAACGCAAATTCGGCCGGGAAAAAAATGAAGTACAAACCCCCCTGCCGAGGTTTACCACGCCGTTTCAGGTGGAAAGCTATCTTGATCACCAGAGCACAAAATTCGTTAATCGTTTTGACGCCAATTCCTATCTCCATATCACCGAGGCCATGGACGTATTTGATCTTACAGAAAACGTGGATGAGCCGGCGGATGCTTTCCGGGCTGTCGCCCCAAAAACCCGTTTTATTGTGATCGCTCTCAGCTCCGACTGGCTCTTTCCTCCGGAGCAGTCCCTGCAACTGGCCAGGTCATTGGTCCGCGCGGGCAAAAGGGTTTCCTATTGTCTCCTGCGTTCGCCTTACGGGCACGACGCATTCCTGGTGGAGATTGATCATCTGGCGGAGGTGGTCCGCTCTTTTTTGGAGTCACCCGACTGTCCGGCAGAGGCAGGGCAAATCTCAAAACTCACCGACACTCCTTCACTCAACCTCCGCCATTCCGGCAAAAAGAATGCCGGTACCGCGGCCGATTACACGCTCATCACTGAACGGATACCACCCCGGGCGCGTGTGCTTGATCTTGGCTGCGGTGACGGACGTCTGCTTTGTGAGCTGTTTGCCATTAAAAACATTCTCGGTTTGGGAATGGATATTGATCTTGAAAACATTATCAGCGTAATTCGCAAGGGGCTGGACGTGTTTCAATGCGACCTTGATGCGGGCTTGAGCACAATCCCCGATAAAGCCTACGACTACGCCATTCTGAGCGAGACGCTTCAGGTTGTGCGCAAACCGCGCGAACTGCTCAACGAAATGCTGAGGGTGGCCCACGCCGGTATCGTCAGTTTCCCCAACTTCGGCAACTGGCGGCACCGTCTGCGGCTGGCATTGACCGGAAAAATGCCGATTTCCGACTCGCTCCCCTTTGATTGGTACGACACGCCAAACATCCATCTGGCAACCCTGCGCGATTTCCGGGCGCTTTGCGCCCTGGACCGCATCCGCATTACGGAAGAAATATGCCTGCCCCGCGGTTTCCCGGACAATGTTTTCATTAATATCGGCTGGCACAATCTCGGCGCCGACCGGGTCCTGATCGGAATTGAACGCGAGGAATGAAATACAGAAATCAGTAGCCAGAAGACAGAATAAAATTAAGACAACACGGCAGAAACACTCTCGCTAAAAATTGTTCTAATTTATTCTGACTACTGACTCCTGGCTTCTATCTTCTAAAGGAGAAGCAACATGAAACTCAAGGAATGGATGGACCGTTCGTTACCCGCAATAATTGACACCCTCACGGCCGATATCAACTGTCCGGTTCTGATTAATACGGAAAAAGGTTTTAATCTCGCCAGTCAAAAGGCGGTTCATGCGGTCGTGGATGATTTTCTCGGCATTCTTTTCCCGGGCTGTCACGGCACTGGCCCGATGCCTGAGCGGCACCTGGCTGATTTCTACGGCGTACAACTGCGTTCGGCGGCCTCGCGTCTGACCGAACAGACTGAAAACGCTTTTCGTTACCAATGCACCGTTGATAAATGCAAGGACTGTGCCGACTGCCGCGAACGCGCCGAGAAAGCGGTTATCTTTCTCGTTGAACAATTGCCGGCGATCCGCGCAACGCTTCAACGCGATATCCAGGCCGCTTACGACGGCGACCCGGCGGCAAAATCGCTGATGGAAATTGTCATGAGCTACCCATGTCTGCAGGCGATTGCCATTCACCGTATCGCCCACCAGCTTTATGCAAAGGAAGTTCCGTTGATTCCGCGCGTCATGTCCGAACTGGCCCACTCGCGCACCGGCATAGACATTCATCCCGGAGCGAAAATAGGTCCTGGTTTCTTCATAGACCATGGCACGGGCGTGGTTATCGGTGAAACCTGTGTTATCGGCGAAAATGTCAAACTTTACCAGGGCGTTACGCTGGGCGCATTGAGTTTCCCGAAGGATGAACACGGCAACCCCATCAAAGGCATTAAACGCCATCCGGAAGTGAGGGATAACGTCACTATTTACGCCGGAGCAACCATCCTCGGCGGAGAAACGATTGTCGGCGAAGGCGCCGTGATCGGCGGCAACGTCTGGCTGACCCATTCCGTCCCGCCCAGGGCAAAAGTCTACAACCGCCAGCCCAAGCCGGAAATTAAAGTGAGTTCAGAAGTCAGTAGCCAGTAGTCAGAATATATCTCTCTGTCATTCCCGGCTTGACCCGGCCTTCGTAGCCAGTAGGCTTACTATGGCGGAGTAGGCTCGGGAATCCAGAAAAAGAAATAGAATAAAGCTTCCTGCGCTGGATTCCCGCCTTCGCGGGAATGACAGAGTGGGACTGGATTCCCACTTCCGTAGGAATGACAAATAAACATGATTCTGTGATTATTAGCATAAATGAAAACACCTGTTCTTGTATTTCTTTTCCTGTTTCCATTTTTTCTTGTTCTGCCGTCCGAGGCAAACCAACTACGTCCGGTTCCGGATATTGTCTGCGATGAAACTGAATTCTTTTTTGGGCCGGTAACCAACACAGAGACCATAACCCACGAATTCATTCTATCCAACGAAGGCACGGGAGCGCTCCATATCCGGGCGGTGCGCGCGGATTGCGGGTGCGTTGCAACAAGGCTCGGCAATGACGCGCTTGCCCCCGGCGAAAGCACGGCGCTTAAGATACAATTTAACCTGAAAGGACGCAGCGGCCGGCAAATGCGCCGCATCATTATTGAATCCAACGACCGTAATCAACCGCGCCTTGTTCTGGTGTTGGCCGGCGAAGCGATTGCTCCGTTAGAAATAATACCCGACCAGATTTACTGGGGAAACATTCATGTTTCCGCCCCGGTTGAAAAATCATGCGAAATAAAATTCAGCGAAGGCGATGAATCATATATTAATTCCGTCGTTCCGCCAATGCCCTGCTTTGCCGTTGAACTGATCACGATAAAGCCGCGCCGGCATTATAAAATCATCGTCCGCACCCTGCCGCCTTTAAAAGAGGGCTTATTGCAATCATCCTTGAAAGTGATAACCGATCACCCGCGTTTTCGGACAATTGAAATACCCATGCAGGGCAGGTTTGTCGGCGATATATATGCCATTCCCGGGGAAATTGCCGTCAAATCCCCCGACGGCCGGCCGGTTTCACGCACGCTGCTGGTTTATTCCGGATTGAAAAAGAAATTTAAACTGCTCCGCGTAGATCTCCCCCACCCTGACATTGAGGCGCGCATCCGGCCAATGGTAATAGCCAACGGATACCGCGTTGAACTGCGCAATATAATCCCCTCCCGGGAACTTAACGCAACAAATATTGTCATTGTTACCGATTGCGAAACAACGCCGACATTAACCGTGCCGTTCCGGGCGCCGCCGGATTAAATGAAACGCTTGTTTTATAATCCGGCCCGACTAGAATTACAAGTTATGTTGAGGGTCTCCTGTTGGTAAACAGTTAATTAAAGGAATAATATCATGAATATTTTTTTGAAATGCCTATTAATGGGCGCCATCGTCATTTTTTTAAATTGCATGGCCGGCAATTGCCGGGCTGAGCCGGTGTTAAAAAAAGGCGGGCGGCTGGCGATCACCGGCGATTCAATTACCGAACAAAAACTCTACAGCAAATATCTGGAAACCTATTTCCTTGTTTGCGTGCCGGAACTGGATATCAAGATCATCCAGCTTGGTTGGGGTGGCGAGAGAGCTCCGGGTTTTGCGGCCCGAATGGAGTATGATCTTATATCCTGGAAACCGACGGTGGTTACCACCTGTTACGGAATGAATGACGGCAGTTATACAAAATACAACGAAAATATTGGCCGGAATTATGAAAACGGAATGCGCATGATCATCACCAATGTTTTGAACGCCGGCGCCACAATAATCGTTGGCTCGCCGGGCGTGGTTGATTCCCAGACTTGGCAACAAAATCAGCCTGATTATGATATTGTCTACAACGATAATCTTAATCAATTGCGCGAGATTGATCGCCGCCTGGCGGAAGAATACAAGTGTCCGTTTGCCGACGTGTACGGCGCCATGATGTCCGCCATGACCAACGCCAAAGCGGTTCTTGGGCTTGAATATCCTGTTGCCGGCTCGGACGGCGTCCATGCAGGGCCAAATGGCCAATTAGTTATGGCTTATGCCTTCTTGCGCGCGCTCGGCATGGACGGGAATATCGGGACAATCACGGTTGACTTTCCGGCCAAGGCCTCGTCCACGGAGGGACATTCCATCGTAAACTGCACAACCGGCATAGTAGAGGTTATCAGTTCACGTTATCCGTTCTGTTTCAGCGGCGGAAGCAACGATCCGAATGGCACAATCAGCATCCTGCCCTTTGTTCCGTTACAGCAGGATTTAAACCGGTTCATGCTGGTTGTCCGCAAACTGCCTGCGGCGCAGGCTGAAATTCAATGGGGCAAAAGTGCGAAAAAGTTTTCGCGCGCGCAATTGGAACAGGGAATCAATCTCGCGGCTGAGTTCCTTGACAATCCTTTTTCCAAGTCGTTTTCTGAAGTCCTAACCGCGGTCGGGCAGAAACAAAATTACGAGACGATCATGATTAAGGGAATGTTTGCCGGTTTCCGGTATTTGGATTCTACTTTCAAGGATGATTCCGTTTACGCGCAGGCCAGGGACACGCTCCGGCAACGCTTAATTGCAAAGCAGGAGGAAAACATGGCTTCTCTTAAAAATATGGTCAAGCCCGTCCGCCACAGGATTGAGATTCGTCCATGTCAGGATCAACCTTGATTTCCTTGTCTCAGACGGGAACATAGGCGTCTACGCAATAAATCCAACCTGCTCCGTTTTCAGGCTTTCGGGTGGAACTTCCAGCAGAAACCTGGAAGGCGTCAGGAAAATAACGCCGCCGTTATAGTCGCGGCGGACGGAGGGCATGCACAAATAAAGATCGTCCTTGGCCCTGGTAACAGCCACATAAAAGAGCCGCCGCTCCTCCTCGTCGCCGCCGGCCTCTTTCAGCGAACGGGCGGAGGGAAACATTCCATCCGCGGCCCAGAGAATGAAAACCGCGCGCCACTCCAGGCCTTTCGCCTGATGCACCGTGCTTAATCGCAAACAATCCGCCGTAATCCCATCCATGCGGTCCGTGTCGGCGTCCAGATTGGTTACAAGCGCCACTTCATTTAAAAACTCCTCCACCGAATCAAATTCAGCCAGAAACCCGACCAGCCCCTTCAAATCCTCAATCCGCCGCTCATAGTCATCGTATGTTTCAAGCAGATACAGGTCATAAAATCGGCTGATAAAATTCAGGATGACCTTGCCCGGATCGCGCCCCGCCTCGCCGGCCTGATATTCTTCCAATAATTCTTCAATTTTTCGCCAGGCCACCTTGGCCGCGGAGGGCATGGCCTTGGAGAGGGACAGCCGCTGGGCGGCCTGGCGGACGTCAAAGCTTCCGCCGAGCTTTTCCCAGAATTTTTTCGCTGTTTTTTCGCCGACGCCCGGCAAAAGACATAATAGCCTTTCAAAAGCAATTTCATCCTTTGCATTGTGCATGATACGCAGGAGGGAGCAGGCATCCTTGATATGGGCCTGCTCAAAAAATCTGATGCCGGACATGACCACAAATGGAATCTGCTCGCGCGCCAGCGCCAGCTGAAGCTCCAGCGCATGATAATGCGCCCGATAAAGCACGGCGATATCGCGCCAGGCCAAACCGGAGTTATGGAGGCGTCGGATTTGCTCAACCACATACCGTGCCTGATGGTCGCCGTCGCGCAAGACGGCGAACGTCGGTTTCTGGTATGGCGCGCGAGTTGAACGCAGAGTTTTCTGAAATTGGCGCGGGTTGCCGGCAATGCAGGCATTGGCCAGGGTTAGAATTTCAGGAACACTGCGGTAATTGGTTTCCAACTTGAACTGCCGGGCATCCGGATAACGTTCGGGAAACGTGAGGATATTCCGATAATCCGCGCCGCGCCAGGAATAAATGCTTTGAAAATCATCTCCCACCACCATCAGGTTGCGGTGCTTTGCCGCCAGAAGATCAACCAGGTCGGCCTGGATCATATTGGTATCCTGATATTCATCCACCATGATATAGAGAAACTGTTCCTGATATTTTGCAAGCGTTTCCCCGTGCTTTTTAAAAAGCTCATAACCGTTGACGAGCAGGTCGTCAAAATCCATTGCATTCTGACTCCGTTTTTTTTCGCCATATAATTTCAGGACGCTGAAGACTTCGGCATCATCCACCGCGTGGTCGCCGAAATAGCCGTTAATGGCATCCGCCAAGTCGCGGCGCCGGTTGACCGCGCCGCTCAGAAGCGCCACAAGCACCTCCGCGCGTGGAAACTCCCGGTCGGTCAATTTGAGTTCCTTGATACAGGTCCGCATCAGGCTGACGGAATCATCGCGGTCAAGAATCGTGAAATCAAGCGAGTAATCAATGAGATGGGCGTGGCGGCGAAGAATGCGGTTGGCCAAATGGTGAAACGTTCCGCTCCAGAGTCCGCTCACCTCCGGCCCGACAATGATGCGGGCGCGTTCAAGCATTTCACGGGCGGCTTTGTTGGTAAAGGTCAACAGCAGAATACGCCGGGGCTCAACGCCCCGGGCGACAAGATTCGCCACGCGATAGACAAGCGTGCGCGTTTTGCCGGTGCCGGCCGCGGCCAGCACCAGGAGCGGACCGTCGGGCGCCCGGACAGTGGCAATCTGCTCGGCATTAAGATCGCGTTCAAAATTAATGGTCGGGTTCATGGTTCAAGGTTCACGGTTCAGAGTTCAAGGTTCATTCTGCACTGACCTCTGATCTCTGACTTCTGACCGCTGATTGCTGTTATTCTGACTACTTACTTCTGATTACTGACTCCTTCATTACCGGCGACTGTTCCAAACGCGCGTGGAGCTGGAGCAAGTCGGTAATATTGAAACTCTTGAGAACCTCGGCCGTGCCGGCATCCATTTTGCCGAGCACGTGCCTGATCGCCGGATTGAGTCGTTCCAAACCGAGGCTTTGCGGCGACGCTCCGGACCTGAGCATTGCGTTAAAAACATCCTGTACGTGGATTGCCGCGGGCGTTTTTAATAATACATACTGGCCTTCACCGCCCGCCACTTCAACCAGAAGGCCGGCCTTCTCCAATTCCGCAACCACTTCGTTGATCAGGCGCACGGGAACGCGGTGCGAATGGGCATAGTCTGATATCCGGAAACAAGGAATATTAATCAGCATCGGCTGGGCGGCATGACAAATTATTGAAAGGGCCAGCATAATTTTGGACTGGGGACTGGCCCCGTGCGCTTTCCGCTCCATTTTGTAGGTTGAATAATTTTGGAGGGCGAACCCGATCTCCGCCCCAAGAAGCATAATCTGCCAGGATATATATAACCACAAAAGATAAACCGGGATGGAAGCAAACGCCGCATAAATTGCATTAAATTGACCGATGCTTATTTGAACGTTGAGGTAGATTTGCTGCCAGAAGAACCACATCGAGCCTCCGATAACGCCGCTGACAATGGCCGAAAGAGGCAGGACTCGCGTATTGGTCATGATTGTATAAAGAAAAATGAACGCCACCCACGTTGCAACGAGCGGCAATACTGATAAAGCATGGGCATAAAGAAAAAAATCAGGGGCGATGCGCTCTTCAATTAAACCGGCAACGCTATGGCTGGCAAGCGACGCGTTGAATGCGCTCGCGGCAACCAGCAGAACCGGCACGACAATGAGCACGCTGAGGTAATCGGCTAATTTCCGGCTGAACCGCCGCGGCGCCGCAACGCCCCAAATCCGGTTAAACGACATCTCAATGCAGCTTAGAACCTGCAGCACAATCCACGCCAGTAGCGCAAGCCCGATAATGCCCAAAGCCGTAAAATCGGCATTGCGTACCTGATCAAGGATACGGAAAATGATTTCTTTCAACTGCCCGGGCATGAGCCCCGCAATCTCGGCGATTTTCTGCTCGGTAACATCGCTTATTCCGAGGCGCCGCACGATTGAAAGAGCCAAGGCCAGGATTGGAACGATGGCCATCAACGAATTGAAAGTTAAAGCCGCCGCATGCAAAGGACAGTCGTTCTCGCGGAACCCTTTCAAGACAAGAACAATAATTCGCATGAAATTGACGCCAAGCCGCCTGACGCGCGAAAGCGAGCTGATATCAATTTCCCAGATATCATCAAAAAAACGACGCCGCGCGCCGTGCGTTTGCCCGGATTGGGATAATTTTTCAGTATTCATATTTTTTTGCGCCGCCGATTTTTATACATCGTCCATGCCGCCATCGTTTTGGCGTCTTTTATCTTGCCGGAAACGAGCATGGTCTCAATTTGATTTTTATCAAGGCAGACCAGTTCAATCTGTTCATCAGGGTCAGGACAACCTTGAATTCCTGAAATCCTGGTTTCGGCAAAGAAAATCTCAATGCGCTCATCACAAAACCCGGGGGCGGTATAAATACTGCCCAAGCGCTTAAGCGAAACAACCTTATATCCGGTCTCTTCCTGGACTTCCCTTCTCGCGCAAACAGCCGGCTCCTCGTCAGGCTCGCGGGTGCCGGCCACGATTTCCAACAACACGCTTTCAACCGGCTTGCGGAACTGGCGCACAAGCACGAAGCGGCCGTCAGGCCGGCGGCAAAGCACGGCAACCGCGCCGGGATGGCGCACTATCTCGCGCCGGGCTTCGCGCCCGTTTTCAAGCCTGACATTAAGCAAATCAACCTTGATCAGTTTTCCATTAAACGTGCGTTTTGAATTAATTGTTCTTTCTTTCATTTTTAAAAGGCATAATTTACATAAAGCCCTTTATTAAAGGAAGGCGAAACTTATGCCGGTTGGCGCAAAAAAACGCGCCAAAAGAGATATTGACACCCTTACATTATGATATATTATCAATATTTTTTAGATATTTTGCCAACGTAGCTCAGCCGGTAGAGCAGCGCATTCGTAATGCGCGGGTCGTCGGTTCAATTCCGACCGTTGGCTTGGTTATAAGCAAAATTCAATCTAAGCCCGAATTTAGCCGATTTATGAAGAAAATCAAAAAGCAAATGCATTCCCGGAAAGCGTCGGTAAAGCGCAATAAAACCGTGGCAAAGGCCCGGAAAAAAAAATTGCCCGGGAAAAAGGCTTCCCGGCTGCACAAAGCCGAACAAACCCAGCAAGACGCTGAGGCTTTAAAAATCAGCTCGCAGTTGCGGATAAAATTAAGCAGTGATGAGCTTCACGAGAAAGTGAAGGAGCTGATCAAGCTGGCGCGCGAACAGGGCTACCTGACCTATGCGGATATCAACGAAAGTCTCCCGAACGATTTGATTGATCCCGATGAGCTTGAAGGATTTATTCTGCTTTTACGGGGAATGGACATTGAAATAATTGACGCCTCGGACGTTGAGCAATACAAAAAGCAGGCTGAAAAAGCGGAACGGGCGGAACAGGCCAAGTCACTGGATGCAATGGATGATCCAATCCGCTCTTATATTCATCAAATGGGTCAAGTGCCCCTCCTCACCCGCGCCCAGGAAGTTGAAATCTGCAAGCGGATTGAGGAGGCTGAAATAAATTCCCGCGCCCTTTTCAAAGAGTTCGGCTTTTCAATTGAAGCTCATTTTGCGCTTGCCGACCACCTTGAGGAGGGAAAAGAACGTTTTGACCGCATCATTATGGATAAGCATATTGAAGGACGCGATAAATATTTCAAAATAATGCCCGCCCTTAAAAAGAAAGTCCGCTCGGCCCACGCAAAATTAACAAAGATTTTTATAAAGTTGAACAGCGACCGCGCCAGCCAGGTAAAATTTAAACGCTGGACGGCGAACTTCAGCACGCACCATCGCGCTTATGCGCGAATACTGGACAGTTTCCATTTCAAGCAAAAAGCAATTGAGGATTTTATCACGGTGGCCGATAAATATCACCTGCAATACAAGGAATGCGCCAGCCGACTGCACAAACTGAAAAAACGCAAGCACCCGAAAAATGCCGCGCATAGGAGCGAATTGCGGGCGGCGCAATCCGAGCTGAAAAAACTGGAAACCATTTTTTGGATGAAGTGCGATCTATTTGACGCCAAATGCAAGCAGTTGCGGGAATGGCTGAAAAAAGGTCAGAAGGCCCGAACGGAAATGGCGGAGGCCAATCTGCGCCTTGTGATCAGCATCGTCAAGAAATACATGAACCGGGGACTGATGTTTCTTGACCTTATCCAGGAAGGCAACACCGGCCTTATGCGCGCGGTGGAAAAATTTGAGTACAAGCGCGGATATAAATTCAGCACTTACGCCACCTGGTGGATCCGCCAGGCGGCTACCCGCGCCATTGCCGACCAGGCCCGGACAATCCGCATCCCCGTCCATATGATTGAAACAATCAATAAACTGGTCAGGGTTCAAAAACAGTTATTGCAGGACTTTGGCCGCGAACCGACGCCGGAGGAAGTCGCCAGTGAAGTCAATCTGCCCGTTGACCGGGTTCGGGAAGTTTTTAAAATGTCCCAACAGCCGATCTCTCTGCAGGCCTCCGTTGGCGACAGCGACGACACAACCTTCGGCGATTTTATTGAAGACAAATCCGCTGAAAACCCGTCGGAGATGGCCGCCTACAGTCTCCTGCGTCAAAGACTTCAGGAAGTGGTGCACACGTTGTCCGAACGGGAACAGAAAGTCATTCATCTGCGCTTCGGCATTCTTGACGGATGTCCGCGGACCTTGGAGGAAGTGGGGATAATGTTTAACGTTACGCGGGAACGCATCCGTCAAATTGAGGCAAAAGCCCTGCGCAAAATGCGCCATCCGACAAGGCTGCAGAAATTGGAGGGTTTTCTTGACATCAAAACATAGGAGATTCCAATGAAACACAACTTTAACAATTCCTGGCGTCAGATCGGCTGGTTCATTCTTGTTTTTTTTCTTTTCTTTCTGCCGTGTTCAGCACCGCCGGCCTTTGCCCAGACACCAACCACAAGAATAAATATTAAAGCCAAGCAAATAAGCGGCGGCGATATGACCAGGGAACAATGCCTTCAGCTGATCAATAGCGTCAGCCTCAGCAAGGACCTGCGCGGCGCCAAATTGGATGAAATTGACATTTCCGGCAAGAGTCTTGTTTCCGCGGATTTATCCGAGGCCAGCCTGAAAAAATCAATTCTCAAGGGCACTAAACTCGGCCGGGCCAACCTGACCAAGGCTAATTTGGAAGGCGCTATCTTGTATCAGGCGGACTTGAACGGCGCCAAGCTCAATAATGCCAATATTAAAAACGCCAATCTCATAAAGGCAAACCTGAAAAACGCCTTGTTGATCGGAGCGGACATGAACAAGGCCATTCTCATTGACGCCGATTTCAGCGGGGCCAACCTTACGGGAGCAACCATGGAAGGAGCCAAAACGAACGGAGCCGTCTTTAAAAACGCAATTATGCCCGACGGCCAGCTCCATCCATGAATATAATGCCTAACCATTCGCGACTCTAATAATATTTTTTTGACAGCATGCAAAATAAAAAAACAACCAAGGCCGTTGTCAGCATTGTGATGGGCAGCGATTCGGACTGGCCATTGCTGGAAACCTCCGTCAAAACATTGCATGAATTCGGCGTGCCATGTGAAACACGGGTTTTATCCGCCCACCGGGCGCCGATTAACGCCGCAAAATATGCGGAAAGCGCCGCAAAGCGCGGCATAAAAGTCATGATTGCCGCCGCCGGCGGCGCCGCCCATCTGGCCGGATTGCTCGCGGCTCATTCAATCTTGCCCGTCATCGGAGTGCCGGTAAAAGGCGGCGCCTTGGACGGCATCGACGCCCTGCTTGCCACCGTTCAAATGCCGGCCGGCGTGCCGGTGGCCACGGTCGCCCTTGGTTCAGCCGGCCCAGTTAATGCGGCCCTTTTGGCGGTGCAAATTTTAGCCCTGCACGACAAGGCCCTGGCCGGAAAACTACGTCAACACAAGCGCAACCTCCTGAATAAAGTTGTTTGCGCCGATCAAAAAATTCAGTCAATTCTGGAGAAAAATAATGAATAAGCCGGGGTCTATTTTTATTGGATTTCAAATTTTCTTTTTGACAGCCACTCTCCTGGCCGCCGGCGATCAGCCCTCGATCGTTGCCGGCATCATGCGCGACGTAACCGAGCTCGGCGATATCCTTCAAAAAAAACATGCCGTCTTTGAAGCCAACGCAGGCACGAATATTACCGCAACGATCATCAAGGCCATTGATCCTTACGCCGAAGTCCTTACCAAAGAGCAGGCTGAACGCCGCGCCGAGGAATTGCGCGGGGTCTTTTATGGCGTCGGGTTATCCATCGCAATTAAAAATAAATTGCCGACGGTAATGGAAGTTCTTAAGGACGGGCCGGCGGAAACCGCCAATCTCAAAACCGGAAATATTATTGAAAAAATCGGCGATCAGAAAACGGAAGGCATGCCGCTTGAGGCAGTCGTTGCCAAACTCCGCGGCGCAAAAGATGAAACGGTGCGGCTGACAATCCGTTCGGGCGATAAAAACGCGGAAACAAACGAATGCACATTAAAACGGACTGTTGTTCAAATGCCGGTTGCCGGCGTAACCGAAGATTGGCCTTATAAGATGTGTTTCATAAAAGTCAACGGTCTTTATGAAAATTCCGGAGCACAGATCGTAAGCCAACTGGTGGCATGGGCGGAAACCAAATGCGCCGGAATCATCCTTGACCTGCGTAATGCCGACGGCGGGGATTTACAGGCGGCCGCCGACACGGCCGGCCTTTTTATTTCAGGCGATGCTCCCATTATAAACGTCCGTGACGGAAGCGGTTCCGTTGTTTCTTCCTACACGGGCAAGGCCGGCAAGGCAATTGATGCCCCGCTCATGGTTTTAATCAACCGCAATACCAGCAACGCAGCCGAAGCGCTGGCGGCCGCGCTCAGCGCCGGCAAGGGCGTTCTTTTAATCGGCACTTCGACGCGCGGAGATGATTGCCTGCGCGAATTTGTGCCGCTCGCGGATGGACGCATCGTCTATCTTGCCACCCGCCGAATAGAAATCAATCACGCCCCATCCTACCACGGAATGGGAGTCAACCCGCATGTATCCGTCACGCAAGCCAATGATCCGGTTAAAGCCGAAGAAACGGCCGGCGACGAAGAAAATGGTTTGTTCACAAAGTTATCGGAAGATGAAAAACTTAACCGGGCGCTGCTTCGCCGCACGAAGGGCGACGCCGTTCTGCAAAGGGCAACAGACATCTTGCTTGGGCTCAAAGCCCTCAATATCAAGGGCCGCTGAACAGAATGGGCACGAGTCAATCAAGAATGTGAAGTCGCGTATACTGACATTGTCTCCTGTGGGAAAACTTGACCAGAACGTCATTGCCGAGGCGGTTGCCGCCTTGCGGCAGGGATGGCTGATCGTTATCCCGACCGATACCGTGTACGGAGTGGCCGCCCATTGGGAAAATGAAAAAGCGGTTGAAATGCTGCGCCGCATTAAGGGCCGGCCGGCCAGTAAACCCATACCAATACTTGCTTCTGACTGCATAAAAATTGAAAACATGAAGGCGCGTTTTGGACGAAATGCGAAGGAACTGGCCCGGCGTTTTTGGCCCGGGCCTTTGACAATCGTCTTGCCCGTAAATGACGGCTGGGAGGGATTCCGCATTCCCAAACACCCTGTTGCCCTGGCCATTATCAAGGCGGCGGGCGGCCTCCTGCGGGTAACCAGCGCCAACTTGAGCGGCCATAATCCCGCCTTGACGGCGGATGAGGCAGTCCAGGAATTGCAAGACGGCGTGAAGTTGGCCATAGACTCCGGGTCGGCGCCCGGCGGCGTACCGAGCACCGTGGTTAAAATAACCGATGAAAATGTTGCTGTTCTGCGCGAAGGAGCGATTCCCGGGATGGAAATCTATGCCGCTTGCCATGAAACAGGCATTGATGTTCAGCTAAAAGACGAAGAAAACATTCAACGTCCAACCCTGGCCTGCGGCAGGGCAGGCTTTGAACGTTCAACATTATCGACGTCCTTGAACGTTGGATGTTGAGCGTTGAACGTTTTTTGCTTTCTGAACTTAATTATCTGAAACACTATAGTCGCGCGCAAGCGTGAGGCCGGGGCGCAAATAATGACGAACAACAGGATTAATGTTCTTTTTGTATGCACGGGCAATATTTGCCGAAGCCCGATGGCGGAATATCTTTTCCTCAGCCGCCTGGCTCCAAATTCGACCTGGACAGCCGGTTCCGCCGGCCTGTCCGCGGTGGATGGACTTGCGGCAAGCCGGACGGCAATTGAAGTCATGGATGAGATCGGCGTCAATATATGGAAGCATCACAGCCGCGAGCTTACCAATGCGCTGATTGATGAGGCAACGATTGTCCTGGTGATGACCGGCGCCCACGCCGCGGAACTGAAACAGCGTTTTCCAAAAGCGCGCGACCGGGTGCATTTGCTCGGATCATTCAACAAGAATGCAAAAGAAAAAGAAATATCCGATCCGGTCGGTTCCAGCCTTGAAATCTACCGCCGGACGATGAACGACATCGCCGGATGTCTTGACGGCTTAATCCGCTATTTGCAAACCTTTCAAAAAAATTAACACCTATAATAAAAGGTAAAAAATGCATATTGTCATAAGTTCAGATCACGGCGGCTTTCCGCTGAAAGAAGCTCTTAAAAATTATCTCGTTGAAAAAAAAGTTGCCGTAGACGACTTGGGATGCTTCAACAAAGACTCGGTTGATTACCCCGACTTTGCCGCGCTTGCCGCAAATGAAGTCTCACTGGGCCGGGCTGACTTCGGGATCGTAATTTGCACAACCGGCATCGGGGCGTCAATTGTTGCCAACAAATTTCAGGACGTGCGGGCCGCGCTCTGCCTGACGCCGCACATGGCAAAAATGGCGCGGGCCCACAATAACGCCAATATTCTGGCCCTTGGCGGCGCTTTGATAACCGATGAGGATGCAAAAAAAATCGTTGATGCCTGGCTCGCAACCGGTTTTGACGAAGGCGAACGCCACCATCGCCGCGTGCAAAAAATACAGGATTATGCCCGGACCGCAAACGAGGCGATTAATGTCGGCCAAACCGATCCGGAAATTTATAAGGCAATCCAAAACGAAATTATCCGCGAAAGTGAGAATCTTGAATTGATCGCCTCGGAAAACTACGCCAGCAAAGCGGTCAGAGAGGCAACCGGTTGCATTATGACCAACAAGTATGCCGAGGGGTATCCCGGCAAACGCTGGTATAACGGCTGCCAGTTTGTGGACGACGCCGAAGAACTGGCCATTGACCGGGCCAAGCAACTCTTCGGCGCGGAACACGCCAATGTCCAGCCACATTGCGGCAGTTCCGCCAATCTGGCGGTTTATTTTGCCGTCCTCAATCCCGGCGACCATATTCTCGCGATGGATACCGCCCATGGCGGACATCTGACCCATGGCATGAAAACAAATCTTTCCGGGCGGCTCTTTAATGTTATGCCATACGGAGTCAACCGCCAGACAGAACAACTTGACTATGATGAAATCGCCGAGCTGGCCCGAAAACACCGCCCAAAACTGATCGTTGCCGGCGCAAGCGCCTATCCGCGCGTCATTGATTTTAAAAAATTCCGCGCGATTGCCGACAGCGTTTCCGCCTATCTGATGGTTGACATGGCGCATATTGCCGGCCTTGTCGCCGCGGGGTGTCATCCAAGCCCGGTGCCTTACGCCGAATTTGTAACTTCAACCACGCATAAAACACTCCGCGGCCCGCGCAGCGGCATGATCCTTTGCCAAAAACGTTTTGCGCAGAAAATTGACCACCAGATATTTCCCGGAATGCAGGGTGGCCCGTTGATGCATATTATCGCCGCAAAAGCCGTTTGTTTCCAAGAAGCCCTGCAACCCGCTTTCCGTCAGTATCAGGAACAGGTTCTCCGCAATGCGCGCGCATTGGCGGAATCTCTGCAGAAAGAAGGATTACGCATTGTTTCCGGCGGCACCGATAATCATCTGCTTCTCGTGGACCTTACACCGTTAAACATCACCGGCAAAGATGCCGCCGCGGCGCTTGACAAGTCCGGGATAACCCTCAATAAAAACCTTATCCCCTTTGACACCCGCAGTCCTTTTATCACCTCCGGCATACGCATCGGCACGCCGGCGGTGGCCACCCGCGGAATGAAAGAAAACGAGATGCGGCAGATCGCCGCTTTTATTATGAAAGTCCTGCGTAATATCAAGGACGATTCCGTCCCGGCCGAAGTTCGGCTCCAAGTCATTGCCTTGACCGCCAGGTTCCCCATTCCCTAGTTTACTGCTTGACTATATTATCATTATCGGCATATTTCTCACAAATCAATCCTTTGGAGATATAAAAAAATATGGCAAAAAAAACAACGGACTTGCCGCAACGCAAGGAAGACCAGAAACCGGCCGCCGGCCTCGTTCTTGAACTTGAATTTATGCTGTTTCCCGGGCGGCAATTGACGTACGAGGCTTTCAGCAGTGCCTTAAAAACCAGCCAGGTCACTCTGGATCAAACCACATTTTCCCGTTACTGTCTCCAGCGTTCAATTGAAAAAAGCCTGGCGGGCCTTCTGGGTGCCTCGGGAAAAAAAGGGCTGGCAGCGGAAACGATCGCCGCTAAAATCAAAAAACAATTTGACTCGTCTTTGAATGCTGCCTCCTGCCAACCCGTTTCCGGGCTTATGGCCCTGCTTAAAAAGGCGTCTGATAATAATATCAAAATCGGCCTGTTGTCATTTTTGCCGGAAGAAAACGCGCGGCGGATTATGGAGCGCGTGCCCCTGGACCAGTCGGCGACCTGCCTGCATGTCATGAAAAAGGAAGCCGATGATTTGCCCACTCCCGACAGCTGGCTGTCTTTGTTGAAATCCATGGACATTGCGCCGCGGTGCGCCATTGCGCTGGTTGAGGGTGCGACCGCCTGCAAATCCGCCCTCGCGGTCGGAATGTGCTGTGGCGTTATCCCGGATTGTTTCACCGCCTGGCAGGAGTTCACCGGAGCCGATTTTGTGGCGGAAAATGCCGCCGATCTGAAACTGAATGAAATCTCCGCCCTGTTGTCCACTGCGCATTTCAGAAAGCGCGTAAAATGAACACTCAGTTTGATGAAGCGCGCGCGCTCCGCATCACGCCGGCCATGAAAGCGGCGGCAATTCGTGAGAACTGCCGTCCCGATGATGTGCGCGCCGAAATAGCGGAAGGCCGCGCCGTCCTGCCGGCCAATCCGTATCATAAAAATCTGCGGCCGGAGGTGGTCGGCCGGGCTTTTCGCACAAAAGTCAACGCCAACATCGGGCTCTCAACCGAGCAGTCCAATTGCCCGCGGGAATTAAGGAAACTGTCAATTGCCCTTGAAGCCGGGGCGGATTACATCATGGATTTGAGCGTCGGCAAAAACGTGGCCGAATTGCGCTTGCTCATGCTGGCGGCATGTCCCGCGCCTTTCGGCACCGTCCCGATCTATGAATCCGTCTGCCGCACCGGCGGCACGGTTGAGTCATTTGATCCCGATGTTCTTATCAGGGTAATTGCCGACCAGGCCGGACAAGGAGTTGACTTCATGACACTCCACGCCGGAATATTGATGGAACATATCCCCCTGGCCATGAAAAGACGCGCGGGAATCGTTAGCCGGGGCGGGGCAATCATGGCTTCCTGGATGAACCGGCACCGGAAGCAAAATCCTCTCTATACCCGCTGGGAAGAAGTGCTGGAAATATGCAAGGCGCATGATGTGACAATTTCCCTGGGCGACGGCCTGCGGCCGGGCTGCCTGGCGGACGCCAGCGACAAGGCCCAGTTTGCCGAACTGGCGACATTGGGCAAACTGGTCCGGCAATGCCGCAAACGCGGCGTGCAAGTGATGGTTGAAGGACCGGGCCATGTGCCTTTTGACCAGATCCGCATGAATGTGGAGCGCGAACAGAAAGTTTGCAACGGCGCGCCGTTTTATGTTCTCGGGCCGGTCGTTACCGACGTTGCCCCGGGTTATGACCATATTTCCGCCAGCATCGGCGCTTGCGCCGCGGCGACATACGGCGCTTCCTTGCTATGCTACGTTACTCCGGCTGAACATCTGGGATTGCCGACCGAAGATGAAGTTTGCGAGGGAGTTATCGCTTTTCGGATCGCGGCGCATGCCGCCGATGTCGCCCGCGGCCTTAGGAAAGCGCGCGACTGGGATGACGCCATGACCAAAGCCAGAGTTTCGTTTGACTGGGACAAGCAGTTTCAACTTGCCATGGACGGCAGGAAAGCCAAGGCAAGGTTCCATAAAATCGTGGATGAAAAAGGCAAGAAAACAAAATCTCTTGACCATTGCTCAATGTGCGGTGCGGAATTCTGCGCCATGCGCATCTCGCAAAAAATCGGTAAAGATAATAAAGCCAAGCGGAAGAATTTCTCACCCGCTCATCAGACTCGCTAGAGCTCACAGAGAGCACAGAGGAGAATATGACCTGTAAATTTTTGCGCTCACACAAAAACTTACAGGCCATGTCCGTTCGACTTTCACCCCTCCCTCTGTGAACTCTGTGGCCTCTGTGAGAAACATTCTTTGTTATGAAAAAAACTTCCATCAACCGCCTGATTGAAATCATGGCAAAAATGCGCGCGCCAGGCGGCTGTCCATGGGACCGCGAACAGACCCTTGACACACTCAAGCAATACCTGATTGAAGAATGTTATGAGGTTGTCGACGCGATTGATTCGGGCAATATTGACAAGCACGCCGAGGAACTGGGCGATCTTCTCCTGCAGGTGGTTTTCCAGGCCCAGATCAGGGCGGAAAAAAAACAGTTCACATTCAATGATGTTGTCAAAAGCATTTGTGAAAAACTGATCCGACGGCACCCGCATGTTTTCGGCGGCGGAAAGGCCATAAGCCAAAAAGAAGTCCTGCGCAATTGGGAAAAAATCAAGGCACAGGAAAAAAAGGAAAAAAAAGCCGTCCAAAAAAGCGATGCTGGTCCTGGAAATCCGCCGTCGGTTGTTGACGGCCTGCCTCGCCATTTGCCCGCGCTCCATAAAGCCCATCAATTCCAACAGCGGTTGGCGCGCGTCGGCTTTGACTGGACGGACGTCCACGACGTCATGCTTAAAGTTGAGGAAGAACTCGGGGAAGTCAAGGAAGCGCTTGCCAAGGGCGATGAAAGGCAAATCCGCGCGGAAGTCGGCGACTTGCTTTTTGCCGTTGTCAATCTCTGCCGTTTCCGGAAAATGCACGCGGAAGAGGTACTTCAAGACGCGGTAGCCAAATTCAGCAAAAGATTTCAGGAGGTTGAAAAACGGGTGCATAACAAAGGCCGTGAAATCTCGCAGTGCACCCTTGCTGAACTGGATGACCACTGGGAAGCAGTGAAGAAAAAAGAGCGAAACCGGAAGCCAGGAGCCAGGAGTCAGCCCGCCTGCAATCCGTCAGCTGACGGACGTAGCATTGCGGGCAGGTAGTCAGAATGTTTTTTTACAGGATCCGACGGCTTGCGCCAGGATTCGCGCGGGCCGATCCGCGGAATCCGGTTTGCCGATAATGGAACGGCGACATCCCCTCCTGTTTCTGGAAAACACGCGAGAAATACAGTGGATCTTCAAAACCGGTTTTAGCCGCGATTTCCTTGATGGATAACGGACTGATCAGGAGCAGCTCCTTTGCCCGCGCAATCCGGCGGCGATTGAGATATTGGATCGGCGATACTCCCATGGCGCCGCTGAACAGGTTGGAAAAATAGACCGGAGCCAGAGCCATTCGGACAGCCAAGTCTTGAAGCCGAATCGGTTCCGCAAGATGCTCTTCAATGAATGAAATCACCGGCATCAACCGGATCAATTGCTGATGTTTTTCTGCCGATTGATTCAACCGGCAGTATTTAAAGAACGGATATAGTAGCGAGAGCAAATCTATTAGGCCACGGACCCGGTTTTCCGGCCTGGGACCGCGAAAATTCGCCAGCATGCTCTTGAACTTCCTGGCCGCCTGGTCATCAAATCGGCCCAGACACCGCACCGAACAAAGCCTGAAGAAGTCAACACAGCCGAAACAATCAGCGCGAAAATAGACCCAATAAAACTCCAATCCTTTGGGTTTGACATAGGTAGCCTCAACTTCAGTAGGAATAAGGACAAGATGTCCCGATTTCAGCATCAGTCTATTGCCCGCGCTCTCAATATATCCGGCGCCGCCCTTTTTAATCCATAACAGGCGGTTGAACGGCGATTTGGCCGAATAACAATCGCTACGCCGAATACATTCAAAATCGCCTCTCAGCAGGCGAAATGTTGTGTTATTGATTAATTCGGCAAGCAAGTCGTTTTTTACAACGGCATTCATTTGAAACCCCGCGCATAGGATAAAACAAATCTGTAAATAATCCATGCTTTTCTGTGAAATGTTTATTTACCGCGCGCCGGACATTGTTATATAGTGTTTTCATTAAAAAAGAGGAGGCCTATGCATCTCAAACCTTTGATTCCTTTTTTGATGGAAAACCGGCAATCCGAACGCGCGCATGAGCGGGTCTTGCGCATCCTTGACCAGATTGGCATTAAAGTAAGCGATCAGCGATTAATCAAGCGCTTGCAGGGCAAACGGGGAGTTCGCTTTGCCGGCCACCGTGTTACCTTTGACCATTCTCTGGTTGAAAGCATGGTCAATCTGCCCGAGAGAATAAAGCAACCGGCCGGAATTGAGTCGGCGCTTGAGTCAGCGACACCCGCTAAAATGTCAATCCTGACGGCCTATCATGCCCGGCATATTGTGGACGCCGATACCGGTGTCATCCGGCCCTTGACTGAAGCCGATGCCATTGATATGGCCAAACTGACTGACGCCTTGCAAAACCGGGACGTGGTCGGCGGCGCGCCGGGCGCGCCGCAGGATATCCCGGCGAATTTGCGGATTATTGCCCAATACAAAATCTCACTTGAATGGAGCCGGAGCGGACATTATGCGCCCGTGTCTTCGGCCGCAGAATACCGGTACATGCGCGAAATGGCCAGATGCGTGGGCTCTGATTTCGGCATGGAGTGTTATCTGATCAGCCCGCTCCGTTTTGAAGGCGACGAAGTGACGGCAGTGCTGGATTATCTGGAAACATGCGGTCCTCAGGATAAACCCGTGCCGGTGGCAGCCGTTTCCATGCCGACCATGGGGCTCAGCGGACCGGTTGATCCCCTGGCGCTTTTTGTCCAGAGCATGGCGGAGAATATCGGCGGGTATGTGTTGCTGCGGGTGGCGTTTGAAAATGATGTGATCACAGATATAAATCGGCCTAATGCCTACCCCTGCGATTTTCGTACCGGCGGTTTTCTGGTTGGCAGTCCGGAGGCGACGCTGATTGAAATTATTAGGCGGGATATGGATCGATTCTATCGGTGCGGGTCGTGGGCCCGCGCATTGCGGACCATGTCGCCGGTCATCGGGATTCAGACGGCCGCGGAAAAAGCGGCCGGTGCCATGGCAGCCGCATTGTCCGGATATGGCGCCTGGTTTGGCGGCGGCCTGATTGGTCTGGATGAAATTTTCAGTCCCATCCAACTCATGATTGACTGTGAAATCAGGGATTACGCGCTTCAGGTTGCGCAAGGTTTTGAATGCGATGAAGGCATTGACGATGTCACCGTCCTGCGCGACATTATCAACTCGGAGGACGCGTTGCCATTCATGACGCATCCGGCGACACTCAGTACTTTCCGCAGTTTTTTCCGCGAGCCCAAGTTGTTCTGCCGTGAACCCTACAAAGGCACCCCCCAACCCAAAGAAACGCTTTTTGAAACGGCCCGGCAGGAAATCAAAGAACGGATCCGGACTCACGTTTATCGTATTGACGCCGACAAACGCAAGGCCCTTGACGCCATTTATAAACGATCTCAGCAGGAACTCGGATGACAAAAAACAAATAGGAGGACAACATGAACATGGATATGTCAAAACGCGTCGCTATTGTAACCGGAGGCTCCAAGGGTTACGGTGCAGGCATTGCGGAAGTTCTCAAACGCCATGGCGCGGATGTATGGATAACGGGACGGAATGAAAAGCCGCTGAAAGAAACGGCGGCAAAACTGGGCGTTAACGCCATCAAGGCGGATGTCACAAAATCCGGGGATTGGGACAGGGTGTTTGACAAAGTGCTTAAGTCCAGCGGCGGAAAATTGGATATCCTGATCAATAACGCCGGCGCCGGCATCCAGATTGCCCCTACGGAACAGCAGACCGATGCGGCGATCGAGGAAAGCATAGCCGTTAATCTCACCGGCGCATTGCTGGGATGCCGGCGGGCGGCAGCGGTAATGCGCAAACAAAAGTCAGGCACCATCATCAATGTTTCCAGCGTCTGTGCGCGGCAAGCATGGCCGGGGTTTGCAATTTATTCGGCGGCCAAAGCCGGCATGGTCCAGTTTTCCAAGTGTCTTTACACAGAACTGCGCGTGGCCGGCGTCCGTGTGACCTCGGTCATTCCCTCCTGGGGCGCCACGGAATTCGGCAGTGCGGCGAACTTGCCGGAGAGGGACGCTGCAACCAGTGCCAAATGTATTCAGCCCCTGGAACTCGGGGATCTGATCGCGCAGATTTGCGCTTTGCCTCCGCATCTTGAAATTCAAGACATCACAATCTGGCCTCTGATCCAGGAAGTGATGCCATTATGACAACCCTGGATTGCGGTGGCTGTGACCGACCAATATAACATAGCAGTTTTCGGTGCCGGAAGCGGCGGAATTGGCGCTGCCCTGGCGGCCCTGGGATTAGATATTTCTGTGGCGCTGATTGAAACCGCGGATTCCATCGGCGGCACGGCTGTTCGTGGCGGAGTCCACGTTTGGGAACCTTGCGCCGGAAGCACGGGCATTCCCTTTGACATCTATCGCCGCCTCAAACAAATCCCCCTGGCCGTCGGCATTTATTCCTATGGCCGGCATCGTTCCTGGCACAAAGACAGCAACCAGCCTGCTTTTCCCGGCGGCGAGTATGTCATGGATGCAACGCAACGATATCTCAACACCCTGCAACGCCATGGCGTCGCCGGTATTATCGGATGCGAGTCGTTTGTCCGGAGATATTTCCACGGCGTGGTCTTTAAGCCGGAAGCTTACATTCATGTTGTCGAAGAAATGCTGAACTCTTATCGGAAGGCGCGCCTGTTCAAACAAACCGGGTTCACGCAAATTGATGACGCGGACGGCGTCATCCGATCCGTGACATTGACCGATGGCCGGATTATTCAGGCGGATGTTTTTGTGGATGCCACGGGGGACGGGCGATTGTGCCTGGCGTGTGGCTGCGAAGCGCTGACCGGGCGCGACAGCCGAGGCCGGTTTAATGAACCGGATGCGCCGGAACATCCGGACGCATTCCTCAATGCCGTGACGCTGATCTATCGAGTCAGCCCCGCTTCCCAACCGGGGATCATGCCTCCCCCTCCGGATATTCAGGAAGACTGCTGGTGGCACGACCGTTTTCCAGCCGTTGTGGCCACGCAATGTCCATGGGGTGATTATCAGATGAACATGTTGCCGACCATGGAAGGCCGCGAATTTATGAATATGGAATACGAACAAGCATATGCGGAATGCCGGCGCCGCGTGTTGGCGCATTGGCATTATTGCCAGACGATATTTCCGGAATTCCGCGGTTATCGTCTCGCCTGGATCGCACCGGCGCTGGGAGTCCGGGAATCGCACCGAATCGTGTGCGACTATATGCTCACCGAGAATGATATCCTGGCCGGTCTTCATCAGCAATCACATCCTGATATCATTGCCTTGGCCGACCACGCGTTGGATCGGCATGGCGACAATGTCGGCGAATATCCCATTATGAAAATGCCTTACGGGGTTCCGTATCGTTGCTTGATCCCAAAGGGCCGGCAAAATCTGTTGATCGCCTGTCGGGCATCCGGGTTCAGTTCCCTGGCGGCATCAAGTTGCCGCCTTTCCAGAACCATGCTCCAGCTTGGTCAAGCGGCGGGTACGGCCGCCGCATTGGCGGTGCAAAAATCGCTCCCTGCGGCTAAAGTTCCACCCGATGAATTACGCCGCATGTTGCGCAAGCAACATGTCCAGCTTGACTGGCCCATGCCGCCCGAGCTCAAAGCATACATAACAAACGAGTAGGAATCTTCGTGCGTTATCTCGCTTTTTTACCCGCCCTTGATTGAACGCAAATAATCTAGGAGCCGCGTCATGTCGGCCGGCACCGGCGTGCTGAATTCCATTTTCTTGCCCGTGGCCGGATGGCGGAAAGAAATTTTATGGGCGTGCAGCATCTGGCGGGCGATCTCAACCGGCAGATCACAGGATGAACGCCGTCCATAAATTGTATCGCCGGCCACCGGATGATGCAGATGGGCCAGGTGAACCCTGATTTGATGCGTTCGGCCGGTTTCGGGACAAAGGCGCACGAGGGAAAATTTTTCAAACTTTTCAATTGTTTCGTAGCGCGTTATGGATAACCGGCCTTTTTTCGGCATGGCGGTCATTTTTTTCCGGTCAGTCGTATGCCTGCCGATCATGGTTTCAATCTTACCGCCCGGCGGCGCCAACACGCCCCGGACAATGGCGAGATATTCCTTGTGAATTTCGCGCCGCTTGAACTGATCGGCCAACGCGGAAAGAGCTGCTTCCGTCTTTGCCACAACAATGACTCCGCTGGTATCCTTGTCAAGACGATGCACAATTCCAGGCCGCAATTCACCGCCAATCCCGCCTAAGTCAGGGCAATGATAAAGAACAGCGTTCACCAGCGTACCGGAATTATGACCGGGAGCGGGATGAACAACCATGCCGGCCGGCTTGGCAACAACAATGAGTGCATCATCCTCAAAAAGAATATGCAACGGAATTTTTTCCGCCTTTAATTCAACCGTCTGCGGTGGCGGAATATTTACTTCGATCCTCTCATCCGGCTTTATTTTATGGCTTTCCTTGACCGGATGAGTGTTTATTGTAACCAGTCCGGAACGGATCAACTGCTGGATTCTTGAGCGGGACATTTCCTTCAACTGCCGCGCCAGCCAGACGTCAAGGCGTACGCCTTTTTGACCATTGTCCACGGTGAGTACATTACGCCTATTCATAGCTCACTGCTTTCGCCTGGACCTGGAAAGTATAATCACCATAACCAATCCCACGGCCATCAATCCCAAACTGATAATTTTAGCATACGAAAAACCATGCCACCCAAGCCGCTCGTCGCCGCGGAAAAACTCAATCAAGAAACGTCCGAGCGGATAGATCACGCAATAGAGCGCCAATATCTCGCCATTCTGTTTGCGATTACGGTAAAAGTAAGCCGGAATGAGCAGGGCGTAAATGGCCAGGTTAAGAAAAGCTTCATAAAGCTGGACAGGATGCCGCTCGGCGCCCTGTTGAGAAACGCCCCAGGGCACGGATGCCGCCGCGCCGTAACAACAACCGTTTAAAAAGCACCCGATCCGGCCAAAGGCATGTCCCAAAGGCAACGCCGTAACAGCGTAATCAGCCAATGCCAGAATATTTAATTTTTTGATTCGCGCGAAAATGATCCCGGCGATAAAAGCGCCGATAAAGCCGCCATAATAAATGAGCCCCCCCTGGTCCACGCGGATAATGGCGAGGGGATCTTGCCAATAATAATTGATATTGGCCCCGACATACGCGATGCGCGCCCCGATAATGCCGAAGAGCATGAGCCAGAAGGCAAGGTCGGAGCCGAAACTGGGAGAACGCCCCTCGCGGATTCCTAATACTGTCAGGTGCACCACACAGGCCAGGAACCCAAGCGCCACCATGATTCCATACCAATAAACCGCCCGACTGCCGATATAAAAACAAACCGGATCCATTTGTTATTCCCCAAATGACGAGAGTTATACTAAAAAGTTTTTATCTTTGCAATTCGTTAGCCCGCCTAATGCGGGTTAAGCCGGTCAACTGCCCGGAATTCCAAAGTGAAGCTCCCCGCGGCACATGTCTCGGCGGAGCCGGCAAGCAAAGCCGGAAGCCGCGGGGAACTTCACTATTCGGATAATTGCCCACTATGAACCAGAACTTTTTCCAGAACCGACCTGCAGTAACCGCATGTATCGCAATCAGGCTCGTAACAAGCCGAAGTTTTTTGAAACCAGTCTTTCGGAAAGCGCGCATTATGAATGAGATAAGGCGCAAAAGCCGGACCAAAGCCAGGTTCAAAGAAGTCCAGAAGATTCCCGTCATATTTCCGCCCGGCATAAGCGTGAACCACGAGCCGCGGGTGCGTGTGCATGCGCGTCGCCAGTTTGACCACTTTAACCAATCCTTCATAATGATGCAGGTCTTCAGGCCGAATCCAAGAGGCCTGCAGAATGGCCGGCCAGTTTTTCCGGTCCCGGTAAAGACTCCAGCATAAATGAGGATTCCAGTCTGAAATATTGACCGTTTCACCGACACCCTCATCATGCGCCACCAGATTGTCGTGAAAAGTCTGCGCGGGACAATATCGCAAACAGCCGCTATTGGCCAGGATACAAAGCTGTTTGCCATTCCGGTCGGCCCATTCTTTCAATCTACGGACATACGGAATATGCCGCTGGACGTCGCGCTGGATGTAATAACTGTCAAACCATTCGCGGCTGTATGCCAAAGCCTGAATTGTGCCGATCCGCAGATTAACCGAAGCGCGCACTTCAATGGACGGGAAAAATCTTTTGACGGTCCGGGCGACAAACGGAGAGACGGTGGTGACAATATCTGCGCCACCGACTTTTTCACCAAGATGATCAATAATGGAACGCACCTGGTTTTCCAAGCTCCGGCTGATTGCCTTTTCGCCATAACAGTTGGCATTGAAAAGCAAGTCCCGTTTTATTCCCATGGCTCGGATAGAATGGAGCTCTTCTTCCAGAATCTGCCGCGTTTTCCGGTCGGTACAACCCCGCCTGCGGCTGGATTGCGCCCGGGCCGACGCCGTCCCCGGCCATGAAAAATACACTTCGGCGATATGTTCGCGATAATCGCGGACAATATCGGACATGGATTCCCCGTTCGGAAGCTGGTAACCGACCGCAAATTGCATTTTTTTCTTCACAAGCTCGTATTTTTTGTTGTCCGTGTTAACCCGCCCAGGCGGGTTAATCCGGCTCTTTCTTTTCTGATTTTTTGGATTTTGAAACATTGTCTTTCCCCGATTTCGCCACGGGATTTGCCGCGGTTTTGACCATCATGGCATCGGCCGGATATACAGACGGCGTGGACCAATCCACGCTCCATGGCTTGCGCCGCCGGAATTTTTCCCTAAATTTGTTTTGCAGAACGCCGCGGTTTTCTAAGTTTATCATGCAGGCCCGCAGGCATCCGCGTCCGCCGCAAATCGCCTGACCCGTATTATAAAGATTGGGAGGCTTCTTATAAAATGGCGTCCAGGGGGCGTGCCTGACATTTTTGCCGAACGTGCTGTCCATATACCGCTCCTCCTCCGGAACAAGCTCATCGGTCGCCAAACCGCCGCGAAAAGCGATACTACAAGCATGGCAATCCAGTTCGCCCCATTCCACATCATGTCCGGCCAATTTAACCTTGACTGTTTTTTTGGCATGGATGGCATTCCCCGGACATAATTTGACGCACGCCATACAACGGTTGCACAATTTTGGGCCGTTATAAATCGGGTCCGGTTTCAGCTTTGCTTCGGTGATAACAATCCCGACACGATTACGCGGACCGAATTGAGGCGAGAGAAACATTTTGCTGTATCCGATTTCACCAAGTCCGCACAAATAAGCGGCTATCCGCAAATGGATCATGATGTCCGGCGCCGCCTTGCCGGGCGCAACGGGCCGGCTGTACTTGGGACGCAAATATCCCTCGCCATCAATTGCGCGCCAATCGCTCTGGTGCCCCATCGGCATGGCCTCATATCCTTCGTTTTCAATATATTTGCACAGGTTCATGACCACCATCGGAATATAGAGGTAGGTCAGGCCACCGTAGCCCATCGCGGAATAATTGCTGAAAAAAGTTCCTTCCTCTATGCCGCGCAGGCTTCCGCGCATGACCCGAAACGCCATCGCAATCACGGATTTGGCTTCCGGCATAATCTGCCGCGGATCCATCTGGGTCGGCGCCCCTTCCCAGCGTTCAATATTTCCGATGCTCACGGCGTCCGCGCCGAGAGATTTAGCCAGCTTTTTTACCGATGCTGATGTTATCATAGTTTTACACCTTTCTTTATACTGGTTTGGTTTCTGTTTTTGCGGAACGATTTTCAGTTAACGATACCAAGACCCTTGAAATGTTCTGCGCGGCCGGCAATAACCGATTTAGCGCCATTTGTTTCACCGATTCTTTTTCTTCCTCACCCCCCGGATTTATCCGGCTTAAACCGATAATTCCCAATAATTCGTTCGTCGCGCCCAAGACCGGTGCGGCTACGGAAAACCGGTTCGGATAAAGTATTGGGTTAAAAGCGTATCTCTGTTTACGGATTTGTTTTAACAACTCATTGAACCGTTCAAGATCATTGGCATACGGTCCGGCACATTCCTGAAACGGATACCGCTCCTGTGCCATCTCCCGGTCTTCATCATTCCCGAACGCATGCATAACGAGGGCAGTTGCGCTAGTATAGGGATTCAATATCTGTTGCCGCGGTTTCTGCATAACGGACGGCTGATCGGAACTCATTCTGAGAATTGTTCGAATTTCACCGCCGATTTGTTCAGAAAACGTTATGGTGGCCATCTGTTGCATTTCGTCAAACAAGGACCGCACCGTTTTTTCCGCCTCCGTCACAAGACGCGATTCGCGATTGAGAGCGGTGAGATCAAAAAGGGTTGACCCTAAAACATAGCGCGCTTCACCGGGGCATTGCCTGATAAAGCCCCGCGCTTTAAGAGTTCGGAGCAGGTTATGCAAGGTTGGGACTTTCAGGTTCAGATTTTGTGAAAGCTCCCGCAATGTCATTCCTTTATCTGACTTGCCAATCTCCAGAATGATATCCATTCCGCGCAAAACCGATTGAACTAGATTATTGTATGGCATAGTCTATTTTCATCATTAATGAATATTTATTCATCTATTTACAAAGAGATTACAATAAACGGCACATTTGTCAATTATTTTTTATGTTTTTTTGTATTCAGGTTCAGGGTTCAATAGTTCACATTTGGAGCGTGAACCCCTGAACTTGAATATTTATGCTTTTCAATTGAATATGACTCGCCGTTGATTATATTATGCACCGTATTAATTTGTGAGGGAAATAATAATGGTAAATAAAACCAAGCATATTTTTCTGATAATGGGTCTGGCTTTGACTCTCATCCGACCGGCCGTTGCCACAAGTTTCATTCAAACAAATTCATTTTCTCTCGGAGGAGGGGCAGTTATTTCCAACGATCTCTGGATTTCCGCAAGTTCAATTGAAATCAAGGGGCAGGCAAAAAATGATCTGTTCCTGCTTGCCGCCGGGCAGTCATGGAAAGATCAGAATGAAAAGGACGGGACTGTTTTGCTGTCCGGGCAATTGGAAAACGACGTATGGGCGCTCGGCAATACAATTTCCCTGACCGGCGACATCCAGGATCACGCGCGTTTGCTCGCCAGGATTATCACGGTTAACGGGTCTGTTTCCAACAATTCCATTTTTGCCGGTAATTCAATTCATCTGACCCAAACCGCCCGGATGGGACGCGACGTACTGGTTCTGGGCGAAAACGTAATCATGGAAGGCAATGTTGACGGCAATTTAATAATTTTTTGCAAGAGCGTAACCCTGGCGGGAAAATGCGCCGGAAACGTCAGAATGGCGGCGGGCGACATTGTGGTTCTGCCGCAAACTCAGATTACGGGGGATCTCATCTATAGCTCGCCGGCCGAACTGGTATTGGACAAGGGCGTTGTTCTGCGCGGACGCCTCATCCGCGAAGCGGAAGAGATTTCAAAAGCGGAGCGCAAGCCGCTGATATCGTGGCCCTCCCTGCTTCTGCAATCATGGCTCTTTACCGGCGCGCTTTGCGTCGGGGCGCTGATGATGTTTCTTTTCCCGGTTTTCCTGAATGAATCCGCCGCTCAGATTCAAACCTCGACCTGGAAATGCATGGCGGTCGGATTTGTCGCCGTTTGCCTGGTTCCCATGGCCTGTTTTTTCCTGGCAATCTCGCTCATTGGACTGCCGCTTGCCCTGCTGACAGCGCTGACTTTTATTGTATTGAGCTATCTATGCAAAATTAGCGTGGCGCTTGTTATCGGAACTCTTATTACCCGGCGTAAATTGCAGGGGCCGAGGATGTTTCCGGTTATGGGATTGGGCCTTGTCTTGTTATATGCCGCCGCCGGCTCCGGATTGGCGGGAAGCATTGTTTCTTTCCTGATCATCTGCCTCGGGCTGGGCGGAATTATCCTTGCCCTTCTTGCCCGGCGGTCAGTTTCCGCTCCGTGATTGAATCACGGAACAAGCGTTGATTTTTGTCCATTAACCCGGATATTTCATCAGGATTCATGAAATATCCACCCTCCGGGCTTCGACGCGCCCCGTAGAACGGGGCTTGCTCAGGATTACACTTTCAGCGCGTCGAAGGGTTAATCTTGAGCAAGGCGTATTTTACGCCGCGCCGAAACTTGGACCACAACACGTTGTGACCCAAGCGTATATTTCACGGGTGGTTTTCCGCCCGTGAAATATACGGATTAACAGGAATGCCGCCGGCATCCGGCCTTCGGCCGGGATAATCCGGAATGCGTGTATAAAACACGGACGAAAAAGACGGCAAGTCTTCCGTATTAAGCTCGTGTTTGATGCAGGAAAGAACATTTGTCCCCGATTCAATTTGAACTTTTTCCGACTTTACCCGGCAAAGGCTGTTGGTTTCCAATAACTGCGTCAGCTCCTCATAATTTTTAGCGCGATGGGTTGCGGAAAAAATGCGCTCGGTTTCAAAACGGAAAAGCTGGAGCGCGCGCGCTTTCTGCTCAATTTTCAGGGAAGTTATCTGGGATTCCAGCGCTACCGAAACGGTGATGGCCACGATCACCAGGGCAATAAGGACCTCAATTAGTGTGAATCCATAACCTGTATAACATGCTCTTACCCGCCGTCTTTCAAATGCAGAATGCAGAATGAAGAATGCAGAATGAAGAAATAAATTAACGATATAGGAAAAATGTCTTGCGGGATTAATTCTGCATTCTACATTTTTCATTCTGCATTTATTACAGGTCGGAGCTGGAAATATCGGCCGCGTCGCCCTTCCCATCCGGCTCGCCGTCACTGCCATAGGAGATAATTTCATACGGCTCCTGATTTTTTCCCGGAGAAAGAAAAATGTAGTCATGGTTCCATGGATCTTTCGGAAATTTCTGGCTTTCAAGATAACCTTCCACCGGGTATTTTTCCGGCACAGGCGGAGTGGTTGGCTTAACGCACAGGGCTTTCAGCCCCTGTTCCTGGGTCGGGTAATGATTCTGTTCCATCCGGTAAAGCTGCAGGGCGCTTTTAAATGTTTTTATTTGCAGTTTGGCCGCGGTTACTTTCGCCTCACCGGGATGGCGCAGGACGCTTAATCCCACTATTCCGGCCAGGATGGAAATAATCAGCACGACGACCAGGATTTCAATCAATGTAAAACCATTGCGCATATAAAAAAAGCTTACTCTAATTTTATTTTTTGTGCAAGGAAACGGTTTTTTTACCGCCGAGGTGCAATATTATTCTTCCTTTTCGGAAGCAAGCCCTTCCCCTGACTGAAGCCGTTTATAAAGCGCGTCTAATTTCGCCGTATAATAATTGAGGTTTTCGTCACGGGTTTCCGGGTTCCAGTCGGAGACCAGCCTAGCGGCCGCGTGCATGGCAACGGTCTTTTTTGTCCCCGTGATGTAATACGACACCTGGTCGCCGGCTTCATAGGCACGTCCCGACCGCAAGGCCAGCTCATAAGCGGCATTGCGTCCCCTGCCCCCTTTGGCAATTTTTGCCGAATAAGTGGCGGGCGAATCCTTCAAGTTTTCCGTTTTGGCAAGCTGGGTTATGGGAAATGATCCTTTGGCGATTTTTTCCCCGTAACGGTTTATTAGCTCGGGAATATCTTCATCCTTTGACTCAAGTTTGAGTTTAAGGTATTCGCGCAGGAAAGAGCGCAGATAAGGTTCCAGCCCGCGCGATTTTAAAGCGGCGCCCTTGATGACAATTTCGCCCTTGGAAGTGAGCAGGGCGTAATTTTTCATTTTATAGCTGAACATGGCTGAAAATTCTCCGTCAAATTCTATTTCAATCCCCGCGGGAAGCGAGGCGCCCAATTCTTCGCGGAAAGTTTTGCTTTCATCGTCGGTTTTAAACTTTGGCGGCACGAAATATATGCCGTCGGTATCGGCTTCAATCGGCTGGGCACCGTGTTTTTCAAGAAACAGCAGGATATTTTTGACGATTGAGCGCCCCTCGGCGGTTACGAGTTCGGCCGCGTTAAAATCGTTGAAGCGCGCCTGGGCGCAGCCGAGATAGCCATAGAATGAATTGATCAGGATTTTAAACGCGCTCTGCAAGGCGTCAAAATGATGCTTTTCGGACGCTGATTTGCCCTGCCGCATTTTTTGTTTTGCGTTCAACCGGTATTCGCGGAAGTACGCCAGCATTTGCAGGAACACACCGAGTCCGTCATTGGCCGGCGCGATTTTTTGGGCAAGCATGATGGAGGGATAGAGCGAGCTTACGTCGCAATGATGGACATTGTGGATAACGCCCTCTTTGAATATATCGGTATATCCGCCTTCAAATTTGCGCGCTCTATCCGGATAAGGCAGGGCCGCCGCCTGATGAAGATATTCGCGCAGGATGAGCGCGTCAATTTTGGCGGCGTTTCCGCGCAGGCAGACGTTCTGGTAACTGAACGGCAGAATTTGGGTTTGAACAAACCAGGTGCGCGAGAGCAGATTGCTTAAAGCTGCCGTTTCCCGAACGTCATCCTGTGCATATTTTACCACACGGTCCGGGTTGCGCTCAAACTCGCCGGAAATATTTTCTCCCTCAATATAGACCCGGTCCTTGACCGCGAGATCAAAATGACGCGCCGCTTCCTTCAGGCTCAGGCTCTCAAGCGAGCGATGGGCCAGATCATACGCCTGCAGGAGAAAATAGGTGTCAACAATATGCCGGCCGAAAATCTCATATTTGGCGAAAGAAACCATTCTCTCGCCGAGCACAAACCGGCTCGGATGCGAGCGCAGCGGGCTAGCATCGCGCCCGAGGGAAAGCTTGACTCCATGGCGCGCGGCGCGAGCCGAAATATAGGGCAGATCAAATTTAAAGATATTGTGCCCTTCAATCACATCGGGATCACGCTCGTGGATGAGCGTGACACATCGCTGCAATAGTTCCTTTTCGTTGCCTTTTTTATCAACCAGGATTTCATTCCAACCCGTATTATCGCCCAGGGCGATGATAATAATGCGGTCACCCGCGCGGGAAGAGTTACAGAATTCAAACCCCGGCGTGGTGCGGGTTTCTATATCAACCTGCATCCGGCGCACATCCTCAAAGTTCATGCCTTTAAAGAGCGTGCGCCCGGAAGAAAGCAGATACTGGTGCACGGGATCATTTAGAATAATGAAGGGCGCATTGGGAGCGCCGACCGATAAACCTGTTTTATCCAGAAGCCATTTTTTTGCCCGTTCCCATTCCGCCCGGGAATTGAATGAAACCAGAAGTTTGAGATGACCATTTCCAATGAGCGGTTGAAATGAATGTTTCCCGCCATAACCTTTTAGCAGACCTTCATTTTCAATTACCATGAAGGGCAGGAAGGATTCACTGCGCACCGTGACTTTTTTTCCTTCACGCAAATAGAGCGTGGCCCGACACGGTTGCCCGGGTTCGTTGCCGCCATCCACTTCAACGGCGACAATTTTTTCTTCCGGATTATGTCCAAAAACATTCATGTTTATCATAAACCCAATATAATTCAGATACAATACCCAGCCGCTTATTTGTCATTCCCGACTTTATCGGGAATCAAGAGTTAAAAAATACGCTCTGGATTCCCGCTTCCGCGAGAATGACATTTTGATTCTTACTTTGTGCCTCTGTGCCTTCTGCCTTTGTGCCTTTTTTGTTACAGCCCCACATCCACCTTGACTTTTGGAAATTGCGTGAACCAGAATTGAAGCCAGACGGTAAAATCGTCGTCTGTCTGCTGTTCAAACCCGATTTTTGTGGTGATGCAATCCATTGTTTTTTGGATTGTCAGCCCATAGGCTTCCAATTGCTGGTCGTAGAAATCATAACGCACATAAATGCTGTAGGTCCAGGAGGAAAACGGGGACAGCGTGAGTTCATTATTTACGAGGCTGTTACTTGCATCAAGGTAACGGTATTCAAGCAGATAACGCCAGAGCGTCTTATCAAAAAGACTGAGCCGCGTATTGAAGGTTTTAAATTGCGACTCATACGGGTTAAACTCGCCGTCCAGGTACAGCTCCATGCCGTCAACGGGCATTGAGCGGATATCGTAGCTTATATTGGTAAATATATTCTGATTTTGCTCCGGCGCGAGCTGATATGTCGTCCAGATATCGGCGTTAATCAAATCGGTGACAACGTAACGCCGCGATGATGGTTCAAGTTTATTAAAGCGCTGGGTTTGGATCTTGTTCCGCATTCCGAACCTAATTTCATTCTTTTTCCCAAGCGCGTCAATTTCGTCAAACTGGTAAAGATTGGTGCTGAGGACGTTTGGCTCCGGCACGAGCGAATAATTGGCATATGGTTCGGCAATATGCCGGATGTTATTGATGGTTTCGCCCGGGTAGGTCTCCCAGATCTTGAACGCTTTGAACGACGTTTCCAGGCCGATCTGCGGCAGGGAACGGAATTGCGCGTCGCCGGACCGGGTGAAAATATTTGTGGTCACCTTTGTCCTGGTTACGCCGTTTGTGTCAACGAACGAGGTTGTGGTTATGTTGGTGAAATAATTACAGCCGGCCGAATAAACAGTTCCGTCCCAGCCGACGCGGGGAATAATGTTCAGAAAACCGAATTGCTTGGTGGGATAATAAATTGTATTGGGCGTATCAAAGCGAAAGGCGGAATAATTGCCGTTGGTGGCGTCATTTTTTTCCCACTCTTTTGAAAGGTAGCCGGCCGTGTGCTTGCCCTCATAGAAAAACGGACTTTCCCATATCTGTTGGCGGGTGAAATCCAGCGTTGCCTCCGGCAGCCGGTCAACCGAAGTGTAAAAATCGTTAAAGCGCTTCCTGAACAGGAGGCTGGCCGAGTAATACTGGCCGCGCCGCCCGAGAACCATGTAATTATCAGGTTCGGGATCGGTTTTGTATTCCTCGCGGAAGAACTGTTCTATGATATAAGGATCGCTGAGGTAATTGAGCTGAGCCATGAAGTAATCGCGTTCGTCTATAGTCTGATTGTGCGTCAAGCGCATGCGGTAACGGTCGGCGGGAATCGGGTAGTCATGCGACTTTCCTTCGTCCGGCCAGAGGTCGTAGGTATAGTAGGTGATCAGGTCGCCGGACCATTTGTCCTCCTCTTCGTCTTCTGCTTTTTCCCAGCGTTTTGCCGACCGCATTCCGAAAGCCCACGGCTGATCATCAATAGCCCCCTCATATTTTTCGGTGGAAAGTCCCTTGGCGTTGCCGCTGGATGACCAGAGAATATCCTGCCCGACGGCCACACCGCGGCGGACGCGCAGGTCCACATGCGATTTTGATTCAATATGACGGCTGAGGCGGTTATTGATGGTGGTAAGCAGGAAAGCATACATGCGGCTGTTATAACCGGGAACAAGGCTGATAAAGTTCGGGTCGCCGACATTTTGATTCCAATACGGACTATACATTACCGGCACGCCGCCCACGTAGAGAACGACGTGCTTGGCGCGGACATGATGGCCGGGCTCAATCCTGACAGTTTTCGCCCGAAAATACGCCCGTGGATGTTCGCCCTCGCAGGTTGAAAGCACGGCGTCATTGAGCAGATACTCGTTTTCACCTATGCGCTTGGACGATTCGGCATGAACGTAAAAAGGCTCCATGTAGGCCGAAAAAACGCCGAAGTCGCCTTGTTTTGACCGGAAATTATAGCGCAGTTTTTTACCGATCCAAACATCGCTGCCGCGTTCAAATTGCACGTTGCCTTCGGCGAGAACGTCGTATGAATCCAGATTGACAATCGCGTTATCACTGCGGAGCATTTCCTCCCCTTTTTGCAGGCGGACGTGGCCGGAAGCCGTTATTAAATTGCTGGCGTTGTCAAACTCAAGACTATCCGCCTTAATATCAATCGGCGAGGCCTCAATGCTGGCAATGTAATTAGGATAGGCGTCCTCGATAAGGTAACGATTGAGTTTTACCATATCCACGCCGGTAACTTTCTGGTCAATCAGGGTTTTAGCGCGCTTAGAAAGTTTAACCGATAAAAAACGTTCTTTATCATAAAAATCATCGCCCTGCATAATAATGTTCAAACTGTTCACAAGATTATCGCGAAAATCAGCGCTGGGAGGAACTGTGGCGCTGTATTCATGTATCTGCCGCTTTACCGTTTCGGTGCAATGATCGCGGATGTAGCGTGAAACCGGGTCCTTGGCCTCGCGCAGTTTTGTCGTCAGGGCCGGCAGTTTTATCAAATCGGATGGTTGCAGCAGCCAAATCTCTTCCGGACGCCCGGCAATCTCATTAGAAAAATTTTCTTCCAGCCGCATCCGGTTAAAACGCATGCGCTCATAATCCCGGATTTTTCGAGTGCTAAGACCTTTTTTTACATCCGTGGACAATCCTTTTTTTACATCCGTGGACAATTCCTTTTTCACATCGGTGAACAATTCTTTTTTTACATCCGTGGACAATTCCTTTTTTTCAACTATCATTTCCTGGTGCCAGTCCGACTCCTCAATTATCCGGTTCAAATCAGCAATGAGAGTTTTACGCAGTTCAGCCTCGGGAAGATGCGAACCGTCGTAGTCGGCTAGAAGCCGCTCGGTGGTTTCCGAACAATAGTCGCGGAGATAAGCCGAAACGGCATCCGGCTTTTCATCCAGTTTGATTGCCAGCGCCTGGGCATCGAGCAAATCAGAATCCTTCAACAGCCAGATAGTGTCCTTTACTGATTCGGGTTCCGCGGCCCGGACAATAAAGGCAGCCATGCAGACTCCAAACAATAGTACGCAATATTTTACCCGCTGAATATCCACGCGCAAACACCCTTGTAAAAAAACAGTGCGTCCTTGCCGATTGCAAGGCGCCAAAAAGACAATCAGTTTTGTATCATGTCCGGCCGATTTGACCAAGCACTTTTCCGGGCTTGCCCTGAAGTATGTGCGCGCGCCTCGGCGAAGCCTTCCGCCTTTGCGGCGCGGCATAACACCGCTTCGGCGCGACGACGGCCGGCGAAGCCCGACCGCGCAGAGAGTTCGGGCGACCCAGGCGAGAGACGGGTCAGCGCGCCCGGTTATTGAACAATTCCTCGCCTGTTTCCGCGTTGACAATTGAAAGCTCTTCCATGTGGCAGTTCGGCTCGGCACGGAAATTGAGCCGGCCGTTGAACTGCTCCTGCATTTTCAAGAGCAGCGCCTCATCCTCCTCGCGCAGGCGGTTTAAAATTGCGGGGTTGACCGTGATCCGAAGGGCCAGATGATCCTTGTCCTTACGCTGATACTGGCGCATAAGCGCTAAAATTCTTCTTTGAATTTCAACGCTCATATTGAACGGCGATTTAACGCTTCCCCGTCCGCGGCAATATGGACAATCAATATACATGCTCGATTCAATGCTTTCATCAACGCGCTGGCGGGTCATTTCCAGCAAACCAAGCTGGGAAATGGGAAGGACATGCGTGCGGGCTTTATCTTTCTTCAATGCATCTTTTAACGCCTGATAGACCACATTACGATGGCGTTTATGCCGCATATCAATCAAGTCTATGACGATCAACCCGCCCATATTGCGCAGACGGAAATGCCGCGCAATTTCCTGCACTGCCTCGGTATTGACCTGAAGAATGGTTTCATCCTGGGAGTCAGCCCCCCGGTGTTGGCCGGTATTGACGTCCACCGCAATGAGCGCTTCGGTTTCATCAAATATCATGTAGCCCCCCGATTTAAGAACAACCTTGCGACGGAACGCCTCTTCCAACTGCTGTTCAACGCCATAATGTTCAAAGACCGGACGAGCCCCGTCGTAGTGTTTGATAATTCCCCGCGCACGGCGCGAGATGGCCGCGAGAATATTTTTAATGCGCTCATATTCCGCAACCGAATCCACGATAATGCTGTCAATTTCATCCGTAACCGAATCGCGCACCACGCGCTCAACAAGATCCGGCTCCTGATACAGGCCGGCCGGAGCAGGTTTGTTTACGGATGCTTCCTGGATCGCCTGCCAGGTTTCAAGCAACGAACGCATATCCCTCACAAAACTTGACCCGGCCGCGCCGAACCCAGCCGTGCGGATTATCAACCCGCACCCTTCCGGTGTCGGTAAACGAGAAAGCACCTTTTTCAAACGTTTACGCTCTTTCTCATCCTCAATCTTGCGGGAAATGCCCCGCAATGAGCTCCCCGGCATGAGCACAAAGAACCTGCTCGGGATGCTGAGATTGGCGGTAACGCGCGGTCCTTTTGTGCCGATTGGTCCTTTGTTTATCTGGACAATTATTTCCGAGCCGACCGGGTAGTTCTTGGCAACCTCCTCCTTGGTGTAATGCCGACGCCGCTGGGGCGAGTGAGATTCCCCTCCTTCCATCGCTTCCAGCCGCGCAATATCTTCCGGAAACATGTCCCAGTAATGGATAAAGGCATTTTTCTTCATGCCGATATCAATAAAGGCCGCCTGCAGCCCGTCCTCCAGGTTTTGCACCTTGCCTTTATAGATTCCGCCGACAATTCTTTCTTCGTTCGGGTGTTCAATTTTAAAATCTTCAAGCACCCCGTTTTCAAGCATCGCGACCCTGACTTCAAGCTCTTCGACGCTGATGATAATTTCCTTGCGGTTCAGACTTTTTCTTCTGCGAAAACCAAACATATATCCCAGCCTTTCTATTGATGACAACATATTATTCCTAAGGTTGTCAGGTTCACGGTTCAGAGTTCAAGGTTTTCCCGATCAGACGTCGGGATGCGTGCCCTAGACTATGACCAGATTTCAGACATTCTTGTCCAGAATCTGATGCCCTAGGCCTGATCATTCTTTAACTGTGAACCATGAACCTATGAACTTTGAACCTGATTAGTTACTTACTACTTCCAATCTCCTCTGATATGTACGCTCTGCACAATGCCCAAAGCGGACATGGTGCATACCATAAACGTTCCGCCATAACTGATGAGCGGCAGAGGAATACCGGTAATCGGCACCAACCCAACCGTCATGGCAATATTGATAAAAATATGACAAAAAAGCGCGGCCATCAGCCCGACACAAAGCAGCCTGCCCATCTTGTCGCACGCGCCCGCCGCCGCCCGCAGTCCGCCATAAATCAACACGCCAAACAACGCCAAGGTTGTAAGCGTGCCAGCAAAACCTGTTTCCTCGGCGATTACCGAAAAAATAAAATCAGTCGGCGCCACGGTCCGCGGCAGGAAGCCGAGTATATTCTGGGTGCCCTGCATGAATCCCTTGCCAAGCAAACCTCCGGAGCCGACGGCAATCTGCGACTGCGCCTTGTTCCAGCCCGAACCCAAGGGATCCCGGCGGCTGTCAAAAAAAACAAGAATCCGTTCTCGCTGGTATGGACTTATGCCGACGCGCATCATAAGCTGTTTGTGCTCCTGCTCCGGCATGCCGATGCGCGGCGGCAGGATAATAACGGATAAGACCAACAGCACGATCAATCCGCCGGTTACCAGGAAAAATGTGATGGTTTTTCCCGGCGCTCCGGCGGCAAATATTACCGCCAGCAGAACGGGAAAAAAAATCATGGCTGTGCCCAAGTCGGGCTGTTTCACGATCAATGCCGCCGGCAGAAAAGCCGCAAGCGCCCCGATGATTGAATAACGCCAGCGGCGCACATTCCGTCCCGGATAACCAAACAGACGGGCAAGCAGAATCACAAAAGCGATTTTCATCATTTCAGCCGGTTGAAAAATGCGCAGACCGGCCAGCTGAATCCACCGTTTTGCGCCATACATTTTTAAACCGATGTGCGGCACAAAGACCAGAACAAGGAGAATCAATCCGACAACATAGAGCCACCAGGCGACCCGGGTTAAGTGATGATAATCCGTCAGGGCAAAAAAAAGAAAAAAGACAAAGCCCAGGGCGGCCCAGCCGATCTGTTTTTCATACAGCCGGACCCCCACCGGCCCGGACATACCGCAGGCCGCGCTATAGATGAAAACAATGCCTATGCCGAGCAACACAAACATTGCCGCCAGGAGCGGGATGTTTAAACGGCGCAATTGTTGAATTATTTCCTTCATGTCTTGATCAGACCTTAAATATTTGACTTCTGCCTTTGTGCCTATCTTCCATCACCCTTCTGCTCCGGACACGGCAAAGATGTCTGCCATCATTTTACGCAGACGCGGCCCAACCGTCGCGCCGCCGCTGATGCCTTCATCCACGACCATGGCAACCGCATACTTCGGATTGTCGTACGGGGCAAACAGAATCATCCATCCGTGCTGTAGGCCTGAGCCTTTCCGTCCGAATTCGGCCGTGCCCGTTTTTCCGGCCATGACCACATCGGGCAGACCGGCTAGATGACCTGTGCCGGAAGACTCACAGATTACCCTGCGCATGCCTTCCCTAACCGTCGCCAAATGAGCCGCCGACCAATGCAGGTCGCGCTCAAGCACAGGCGGAATCGGTTCAAATTTGCTCTGGTCATGCGATCGGCGGCCGATAACAAGACGGGGACGGAACAAGCGCCCGCCATTCGCGATTGCCGCGGTGAACACCGCCATCTGGATGGGTGTAACCAGCAAGGCACCCTGCCCAAGCGAGATATTACAGGTGTCGCCATCACGCCATGTCTCGCCCCTGGCCTGACGTTTCCATGCTTTTGAAGGCAACAATCCGGCCGATTCGCCGTCAAGATCAAGACCGGTTTTTTGGCCGAAGCCGGCGGCCAAGGCCATATGATAAAGCGCATCGTAGCCGCCCTGCAGTCCAAGATTGCAGAAAAACACGTTACAGGAAACTTCCAGCGCTTTTACCATATTAAGCCGGCCATGAGCATCGCCCATGTGGCATGAAAAAACCTGGCCGCCAAGTTCAAAACTGCCATTGCAGGCAAAGCTTGTGTCCTCGGCAGCTTTTCCCTGCACGAGAGCCGCTATGGCAACCAGCGGCTTGAAAGTGCTCCCGGGCGGATATAAACCCGATACAGCCCGGTTAAAAAGCGGTTTGCGCTCATCTTCAATCAATGCCCGCCAGGAACCAACGGATATTCCGGAACAGAAAAGATTGAGATTAAAATTTGGGGAGCTGGCCATGGCGAGGATATCGCCGTTGTTTGGGTCAATCACCACCGCGGCGCCGCACGTATCCGCTATCGCCTGTTCCACGATCCGTTGCAGGCGCAAATCCAATCCGATGCACAGGTCACCGCCGGGGACCGGCTCACGGATACAGGTCTCATCATGCTTGAATCCCGACACATCAATCCTCACAAGTCGTCCGCCGGAGCTTCCGGCCAGCCATTTATTATAAATTTTTTCAAGCCCCGTTTTGCCTTCCATGTCGGGAAGATAATAATGATACGGCTGTTCATCATCTTCGTCCGCCTCACCCGCTTCGGCCGCTCCCACATAACCGATAATATGAGCGGCCTGCGCTCCGCAGGGATAGACGCGTCTTGAATCATACATTAAGTCCGCGGCGGGATAATGCATTCCGATTTCCGCAAACCGCGCCATGGTTTTATTATCAATATGACGCCAAACCGCCATTGGCAGAGGCTTGCGGTTGTAAAGGTGGGCGTTTATCTGTTTTAACGTGATCTGCGGCTCAATTTCAAGCGCCTGCGAAAGTTGTTGGATTAAGTCCCAAGTTTTCCGGGCTGTTTGACGTTTTTTGCCGGAGCGCCGCAATTCCTCCAGGTAAATACAGATGCCGTAATCCGGCTGGTTATCCGCCACGCAGATTCCATTCCGGTCAACTATTTTACCGCGCACCGCCGGCAGACGGACACGGCGGACTGCCTGCTGTTCCTGACTGACGCGATAAAGATTTCCCTGCCCAAACTGAATAAACCATACGGCAAAAGCCAGCAGTCCAAGGCAGGCAAACATAATTAAAGCCAGAATAAGCAGTCGGGCTTTTTCTTTCTCAGTTATTTGAATTATTGTCATCTGGAAAACGATGTAATATTCTCTGGCCGACGCTCCCCCTGGCCGACCCGAGTCGTCTCGGGCAGGCTGGCCGAGCTTGGGCAGGCGGGCAGGCCGGTACCGGTCAACAGTTCCAGCCTTTTCAACAAGGCATATATCACCGGGAAAAAGACCGCGCCGTAAATCATTGTGCCGATAATTTTAAGAAATATCATCCGGAGTTGCAGGCTGTAAGGCGTCTGACCAAGGAACAATAACAGCACGCAAACAATCAAGGTCGCGCTCATGCCAATCACGGCACCAAACACTATATTCGTCACCATTTTCCCGCTGAAAATCGTATTGCGCGAATAATGTAATGCGACCCCGATTGCCACAAAAGCCAGCGGGGTGGTGCCAAGCGGCAGAGAGCCGATTCCATCGCTTAATATTCCTCCGAATAATGCGACGACAAGCATCATCGGCGCGGAATGGTTAAGGGCATAATATGCCACGATAAGCGCCAGAACCGGCGGCCTGGCAAATCCCATGAAAACTGACGACGGCATGGAATGTTCAAGGATAATGCCAACACCGATTGCAAGAATCATGACCGCCATGCTCATCGCGTTTCCTTTTTCCTGTCCATTGTTTTGACTGCATCTGAGTTCTTTTCGGAAAGCACCACAAAAACCATGTCAAGCAGTCTGAAATCAGCCGCCGGAATTATCTTGGCATATTGAAACAGTCCGGAGGGATCAACCTGGACGTTTTCAACATAGCCGATAACCAAATCCGCCGGATAAACACCGCCCAGACCGGAAGTAACCACTTCGTCCGCCCGGTTGATGTCGGCGCCCTTCATAATAAAATCCATGCGGCATTTGGCGTCGCCCTCCCACGACACGCCATCACCGCGCACAATCCCGAAAATTTCAGACCGCGCCAGACGGGCGGCTATTTTGACCTTGGGATTGGTCAAAAACAAAACATCGGAAGAACTCCGGGAAACATTCACAATCTGACCGGCGAGTCCTTCCGGAGTTATGACCGGCAGATCAGTTTGAATTCCATCGTCCGCGCCCTTATCAATGCGGGCCATTTGCCACCATCCGTTCACGTCCCGCGCGAGCAGTTGCGCGGCAATAAGACGGTATTTTGAAGTAGTCTTCAGTTTGAGCAGGTCGCGCAGTTCCTGATTTTCATCCTGCAGGTTTTTATTCTGCCGGATTTTATCGCTCAATTCCTCAATCTTAACGCGAAGCAGTTTGTTTTCATTCAACAGTTCCGCTTTGCCGCGGCCAAAAGACCTGATCCATTCTTTCACCTGACGCAGACGAATTTGCGGGGCGGCAAACGCGTCCCGGATCGCATTAGAAAGAGAATTGGTTGTCTCCACGGGCAAACTGAATAATGCTCCGATTAGAATGAAAAAAAAGACGAATTTAATAATGTTGCGTTTCATTGTTTAAAAACTACAGCAAGCACTTGGGAACGGGCGTCTCTTTTCTGTCATTCCCGCGTAAGCGGGAATCCAGAAAAAGTCTATCTGAACCTGGATTCCCGATTAAATCGGGAATGACAATCTGTTTCTATATGGCGACGAAAGAAATGGCAGGATCAGGAAATATCCGCGGAGAAAAAAGGCGAGAAGAGCGCCTGATTTTATTAAAATGCTCAGGCTAAACGCATTCTAGAAGCCGGAACTGGCCACCTTGCGCAAAAACTTAAGCTCATGCAGGACCATGCCCGTTCCTTCGGCCACCGCGCTGAGCGGGTCGTCGGCCACGTGAACCGGCAGGCCGGTTTGTTCGGCCACAAGCTTGTCTATGCCACGCAATAAAGCCCCTCCACCCGCCAGAACAATTCCCCGATCAACCAGATCGGCCGCAAGTTCGGGCGGACAGCGCTCCAAAGTAAAACGTATCGCCTCTATAATCGTCATGATCGGGTCGTGCAGCGCTTCGCGGACTTCCTCCGAAGTGATGGTAAGCGTTTTAGGCAAACCCGCCACCAAATCCCGGCCTTTAACCTCAATGCTGGTCTCTTCCGGCAATGGATAAGCCGATCCAGCGTTGATTTTTATCTGTTCGGCGCTTCTTTCTCCGATCATAAGATTGTAGACTCTCTTCATGTACTGGATGATGGCTTCATCCATTTCATCGCCTCCCACGCGAACACTGCGGCTGAATACAATTCCCGCCAACGAGATCAAGGCCACCTCGGTTGTACCGCCGCCGATATCAACAATCATGTTGCCGGCCGGTTCCTGAACCGGAAGCCCCACCCCGATCGCCGCCGCCATGGGTTCCTCAATTAAATATACCTCGCGGGCGCCCGCATGTGTTGCGGAATCTTTTACGGCCCGTTTCTCCACCTCCGTTATTCCACTGGGTACTGAAATGATGATTCTTGGCCTGACCATAATGCGATTGTTCTGCACCTTGCGGATAAAATATCTCAGCATGGCCTCGGTGATTTCAAAGTCGGCAATAACGCCGTCTTTCATCGGGCGAATCGCCGTAATATTACCGGGCGTGCGGCCCAGCATCCGCTTGGCCTCCTCGCCCACCGCCAGAACCCGGTTGGTTCCCGTCTGAATGGCGACTACGGACGGCTCCCGCAGAACAATCCCCCGGTCCTTGACATAAACCAGGCTGTTCGCCGTGCCAAGGTCTATCCCAAGGTCATTCGAAAACAGGTCAAAAATCCTTCCAAACATGTTTCAGTCCTCTGAAAATTATTACCGTTTGTGACATGGTTATCAATATACCGGCCATTGTCAACATTTAAAATTACGAAAAAAAACGTCAGAGTTTATGACTTTTATTGACACTAAAGCCAATAACCATACAATACCAGCCTCATATGAGCCAAGATCCAAAATATCTTCATTCGGTCATTCAAATGTTCGCTGTCCAGGGAACATGCCAATCGGCCGCCCCCTACGGAACCGGCCATATCAACGATACTTACCTGGTCAACTTGGCGGACGGCGGCGCCGTTATCCCGTATATTCTTCAACGAATCAACCATAACATCTTCAAAAAACCGCCGCTCCTCATGGAAAACATCCTGCGCGTAACCAGCCACGTCCGGCAAAAATTGTCGGTCATATCCGGCGCCGATCCTGACCGCGAGTCGCTGACGGTCATTCCGACCAAAGAAGGCTCTCCTTTCCTGCATGATGATAAAGGCAATTTCTGGAGAATGTATGTTTTTATCAGCAATGCCCGCACTTATGATATCTGCGCAACGGCTCAGCAGGCCTATGAAACCGCTTCCGCTTTCGGCCGGTTCCAGTCCCTGCTCGCTGATTTGCCGGGCGGACGCCTGCAAGACACCATTCCCTGGTTTCATCATACCCCGCGCAGATTTAAAACGCTTGAGGAAGTAATCATCGCGGATAAAAACAACCGTTGTTCGGAAGCAAGACATGAAATTGATTTTTGTGTCGCGCGTAAAACATTGGCCGCGGCATTGACTGATTTGCTTGAAAGCGGCCGGATACCGGAACGAATTTCCCACAATGACGCAAAAATCAATAATGTCATGATGGATTCCTCCGATGGCCGCGGCATTTGCGTGATTGACCTTGACACCGTTATGAGCGGCTCTTCATTATACGATTTTGGCGACATGGTCCGGACGGCGGCCAGAACGATGGATGAAGACGAACGCAACCTTGACAAGGTTATTTTGAATATTCAATTTTTTGAATCCCTGGCGCGCGGTTATCTCAAGAGCGCCCGCGCATTTCTGACGCCGCGTGAAGTGGAAAACATGGTTACGGCCGGCAAAGTCATCACCTTCACGATCGGCATCCGTTTTCTGGCGGATTACCTGGCGGGCGACGTCTATTTTAAAATTCACCGCCCGGGCCATAATCTGGACCGGGCACGCGTCCAGTTTAAACTGCTCGCCAGCATTGAAGAGCAGGAAAATGCCATGCGGAAAATAGTCGGGAAATATGCCTGACGTTCCGAATGGATCATAGCACGGCGGAATCGCAACAAAGGCATAATTGTCATTCCCGGCTTGATCGGGAATCCAGGAACAGGCAGAATTATGACTGGATTCCCGCTTCCGCGGGAATGACAACCTTCTTGCTTTGTGTCCGTCAGCTGACGGATGGTAACGTTATCTTCAAAATATTACCAAAAAGAGATGGAATGCTTTACCCTTCCCTTGTTTTGCGCCGGAACACGGAGGGCGAAACGCCGATGGCTCTTGTAAAAGACCGGCTGAAGCCGTAGATGTTGTCGAATCCGCACGTGTCGGCAACCTCGCCGACGCTCATGTCGGTATTCAGCAGAAGGCGGGATGCCTCCTCCATGCGCATTTTTTCATGGAGTTTCATAATCCCGCATCCGAACCGCCGCTTGCAAATCATTTGAGACTTTCTCTTGCTCCAGTAAAGTTCCCCGGCGATATCCGCCACGCTCACGAAACGGCGGCTCCACGTCTTGAGTAGTTCGGCAAGGCGCATCGCTTCCGGATCCTTTTTGCCTTCATCCTTTGACTTGATCAGACTGATCGTCCAATCCATGAGTGCGTTCAACATACTCAGTCTTGCGCTGTCTTCTAGGGGAAGCCCCTTGTTCAGATTCTCCGCCCAAGACGCATGGAAACACATGGGGTGGACGGTCGGAACGGAAAACGCCCGCCTCACGGCGTTCAGCAACCCCATCTCGTCGTTCTCAATTGTAAAATTAATTCTGAATTGCAGATGTCCTGTGACAGTCCGAAGCCTGTGCCTGCGACCGGGCGGCAGGACGTGAACAGCGTTATTTTCAACCATTTTCCACCCGTTTCCGTAATCCACCTCCAATTTTCCTTCCAGCGCCTGGGTGGTTTGAAAATGAGGATGGCTGTGAAAATCATACTTTTGACCAGTGGCCCATGACATGAAGCTGTAGGCGTCCCATGGGTTGGTTTTAACCACCACATCGTTGCGCGAATTGATAAATATTTTGCGTAAATTGCCATTCACAATAAAATTATTTTCAAGTATGTTTATCGTAAATGCAAGAAAAAAATCGGAAACTGAACTTTAAACAAGCTGCGAAATCATAAAATATCAACAAAATTAAGGAGGAAATATGTCGCAAGAAGGTTTTGATTTGTTAAAAAAAGAATGTATTAATTCCGGGCTTTGCGTGGAATGTGGCGCTTGCGCCGTCGTATGCCCAACCGGCGCTGTTGAATTGAAACGGTATTCATGGGGAAGAAATCCGGAATTAATCGGGGCTTGCCTGGAGAAGGAATGCAGTCTGTGTCATCGGGCTTGCCCGGCTGCTGATATTCCTCTCTCTCAAATCGAAGAAAAGTTTTTCGGTAGAAAACGAAATGCCACGAAGCTGGAAGAAGCCGTTGGCGTGGTCAGATCGGTTTATACCGGTTATGCTCTGGATCGGGAAATACACGATCAGGCGGTATCCGGAGGGGTGATCTCCGCCTTGCTGATCTATGCCCTGGAAAATAAAATTATAGACGGAGCCGTGCTTGCCGGATATGATCCTGACCGGCCTTGGATAGCACAGGCGCGTCTGGCCGTAAGCAAACGGGAAATTCTTGATTGCGCCGGTTCAAAATATCAGCCGCATCCACAGTTGCTGGGGTTGCGTGAAGCGGCAAAAGCCGGGTTAAAAAATATTGCCATAACCGCCACTCCCTGCCAGGCGGCCGGTGTGCGAAAAATCATGCTGGATGAAAATTTTAAAGAGATCGGAGGCAGGATCAAGCTGGTGATCAGTAATATCTGCGCCGCACACTGGTCTTTACACGGCACGGAATGGCTGATTAAAGAACAATTGGGATTGAAGCTGGAGGAGGTCGCCGGCTTGAAATACAGAACGCGTCCGTTCCCCGGTATTTTCCAGGTTAAACTTAAAAACGGACAGATAAAAACTTCTCCTTTTGTAAAAAACTTTTTAGGCATGCTGGGACAGTTTACTCCTGAGGAATGCAGGGTCTGCCTGGAAAAAATCGGCTTGACCGCGGATATTGTAGTCGGCGACACCTGGCATCATCCCGTATTGTCTCCCGAATTGCTTGATAAATATACAGAGCAGGAGATAACCAAGGATGAAAGAATCGCCAAGGCAAAAAACGGTTTATCATCAGTTGTCTGTCGCAGCCGGATTGGAGAAGATATCCTGACAAAAGCAGCCCATAGCGGCTGTTTAAAACTATATCCGGAAGATCAAAACTCGGCGGGAAAATTTTTAATGGATATTCATTTACAAGGCAAGCCCGTATGTAATGGCCCTGTTGTTGAAGCGCGCCGGCGCCGGGGGTTGCCTGTTAGAAATTATTATTAAAACAATATGCTTTAAACCGGATGGTAATCCTGTTGGCGGTTTGCATCCCAGACCTTCCTGAGGGTTGGGGCGCGGGACGCTCCGGATATTTTATGAACAAAATACAAAGACTGAAAGAATTATGTTCCGAACGCCGTGAAATAAACGATGTTATTTTTGACAGCACTATTCACTGCGGCAATGCCAGGAATTTTATAAAAAAAGGAGAAAATCATTATTCTTTCCGAGGCAGAGTCGACAAGTCTTTTTTTTTCCTGGCGTTTTTTATTTTAAAATTGACAGCGTTAATTTACCCTCTGAACTTCTATTGGAAGCGGGTGACTTTAATTTCTTGGGAAGCAGCGCTGCCCTTTGGAAGGAAAGCTCGGCTGTTTTTGAGCAGATAACCGCTGTTAAACCACTTTGTTTTATTTCTTTGCATAATGGCCGGCACCGGCAGGCCTATGAGATTTTCAGCTTGAGAGATAAAAATACCGACACCCTGATCGAGGAAATTAATAAGAATCTATCTATTGTGGTTAAGACTGTTTCCCAGCCTCCGCTAAATTGCGGCGCGGAAGTATTAGCCAGTGAAAAAATTGCGCCTGTTGCTTTATGCTTTGAATGTCTGCATATCCTGGCACATCAAGACTGCCGGACTCACCATGAATCCTACGTCCGTACAGGCAGGGAATTATTAACGGGCCTGGCGGCAGGACTGAATAAAATATTTTGACTATGAATAAAAACATCCATCTCGATATAAATGCGGATATTAAATCCTACGACATTGTCATCGTCGGCGCCGGGATTGCCGGGATTGCTGCGGCTTTGGCTGCCAGGCGGATGAACAAAAAAGTGGCGTTAATTGAAAAAACGATTTTACCAGGCGGTCTGGCCACGGCTGGATTAATAATCTACTATTTACCATTGTGTGATGGCTACGGCCGCCAGGTCATCTCCGGGATCGCCGAAGAACTTCTGCTTCTTTCCATAAAACACGGCCCGGGCGATATACCACAAGCCTGGCTGAATAAAACAAAAGATCAAACAGCGCGCGCTTTGAAAAGATACGCTACCGATTTTAACGCGGCTTCGTTTATTCTGGCTCTGGATGAATTAATGACCAGGGAAAAAATCGATATTTTTTACGACTCCAGATATTGCTTTTATCAAAAGCGGGATAACCGCTGTACCGCGATCATCACCGCGGACGTGCAGGGCTATTCCTGTTATCAGGCCGAATATTTTATTGATGCTACGGGCGACGCGGTGCTGGCTTACGACTTGGGCTGCGCCTGCGCTACGGGGAAAAATAAACTGTCTATGTGGTATTATGAATTTCAAAAAGAGTATCAAGGATATGAACAGCAGACTGAGGGCTGGAAAGGTAAACTGCTTTTAAAAATAGATGGCAGCAACGATGACCATTACGGCAGCGGACACGGCAATATTTTCATGACAGCTTCCGAATTATCCGAATTTGTTATTAATAGCCGGAACTTGATCGCGAAAAACAACCGGCAAAACTTTGCAGCCATCCTGCCTTCCATGCCGCTATTACGTACTACCCGCCATATACGCGGTGTACTGGAATTAACTCCGGAAAATCATTTTACCGATTTTACTGATATAGTGGGACTGGCCGGTGACTGGCGCAAACCACAGGCCGCGATAAAAATACCATATCGTTCCCTGATTCCTTCTGAAATCGACAACCTGATCTGCGCCGGCAGATGCATGGCGGCAGCAGCAGATACCTGGGAAATAACCAGAGTGATACCAGTGGCCGCCTTGACTGGAGAAATTGCGGGAACAGCCGCGGCCCTGGCTTTGGATAATAGATCAAAAGTACAATCCCTGGATTTAATGAAACTGCAAAACGTATTGAAGCAGAAGGGTAATATTCTCGAATAGAATATTTTTGTTTTCCGGAGTTTTAGAGTGAACACCGCAACATATAGAAAAAAACAGGAGTGTACGCTGGTGATTTCGTAGGGCCGCCGCCCTGGCCGACGCTCCTTGGCTGGGCTCGGGCTAGGCGGGCAGGCCTGCGGCGCGCCGTCAACCATCTTTTTATATCTGGTGTAATTGTCATTCCCGGCTTGATCGGGAATCCAGGAACAGGCAGAATTACGAACGAATGGATTCCCGCTTCCGCGGGAATGACACGTTAGTAGCACAATAGAGAAAACTTATGCAAAAAAACGCCGCCAAACAAACAAACCTGCTGATTAAAAAAGGCGTGATCATCCCCGATCCGGCTTTGGTCTTTATTGATCCTTCGGTCGTGTTGAAAAAAATCGCGCCAGGAACAGTGATTCATCCCTTTTGCCGAATTTATGGTTCGCAAACTTCTCTAGGTCCCAAATGCGTGCTGGGAGCCGAAGCACCGGTAACAATAGATAATTGCCAGCTTGGATCCGAAGTAAAACTGAACGGGGGTTATTTTTCCGGGGCAACTTTCATGGACAACAGCAGCATGGGAAACGGAGCCCATGTGCGTCCCGGAACTCTTCTGGAAGAATTCGCAAGCGGGGCGCACGCGGTCGGATTAAAACAAACCGTCCTTTTTCCCTACGTGGTGCTTGGCAGTCTGATAAATTTTTGCGACTGCCTGATGGCCGGCGGAACCAGCCGCAAAAATCATAGCGAGGTGGGATCATCCTATATTCATTTTAACTATACACCCCACCAGGACAAGGCCACGCCCTCTTTGATCGGCAACGTTTCCAAAGGCGTGCTCCTTGATCAGCCGCCGGTTTTCCTCGGCGGACAGGGCGGGTTGGTCGGACCGGCGCAAATTGCCTTCGGCGCCATCATTCCGGCCGGCATAATCCGGCGCAAAGACGTTTTAACCGCCGGCCTGGCCGGCGAGGATAAACAGATACAAGCCGCCGCTGGCGGATTCACGGCCGGAGCGTATCGCGCAATTGACCGGGTCGTCAGGAATAATCTTATTTATATCGGCAATATTTATGCTCTCAAGATGTGGTACCGTAACGTCCGCACCCAATTTATGACCAAGGATAAATCCCGGGCCGCCTGCCTGGCCGGGGCGCTTGAACGGCTGGAAAGCATATTGCAGGAACGGATTAACAGGCTCGGCGAAATCGCCGAAAAAATGCCGCGGTCAATTGAGCTGAATATCAAGGCCCGCAATACCCACCTTTCCAACCTTTCTTATCTGCAACAGCAGAAAAATTTTGCCGGCCGTTGGCCAAAAATGAAAGATGAACTGTTACAGATTGCCAAATTTGAAGGCAACCCGGCAAAAAGAGATTACCTGCTGGCTGAAATAACCGCAGGAAAAAACCACTCATATCTTGAAACAATCGCCGCCCTCAGCCCAAAAGGCAAGGCCAGCGCCACGGAATGGTTGCAGTCAATCGTTGACCGGGCGACGGAAATTTGGGAAAGTGATAAGGAAAGAAGTTAGGAGACAGCCCGCCTGCAGCGCTGTGCGCAGCACTGCGGGCAGGTAGTCAGAAGCCAGAATATCCGATAAGACTAATGAAAAAAGGTTTGGAATCTGTCTTCATGCTGACTACTGACTTCTGACTACTGACTTCTAGGTTTCTTATGGCAAAATTATTTGGAACCGACGGCGTGCGCGGCGTGGCCAATATTGAGCCGATGACGGCCGAAACGGCCCTGGCCATCGGCCGCGCAACGGCCCATGTTTGTAAACGGCATCATAACCGCCATAGAATTGTCATCGGCAAGGACACGCGCGTCAGCGGCTACATGATTGAAAACGCGCTCACGGCAGGCATCTGTTCAATGGGCGTGGACGTCCTGCTAGTAGGGCCAATGCCCACGCCGGGCATCGCCTTCATCACCCACAGCATGCGGGCGGACGCCGGGGTTGTTATTTCGGCGTCGCATAATCCCTACCAGGATAACGGCATAAAAATATTCTCGCGCGACGGCTATAAAATCCCCGATGACGTTGAAAGCGAGATTGAAAGCTTGATAACGACCGGGAAAATCAAGGATATCCGCCCGACGGCCGACGATATCGGCAAGGCTCACCGCATTGATGACGCAATCGGCCGTTATATTGTTTTCTGCAAAAACACTTTTCCGGACGACCTGACCTTGGAGGGATTAAAAATTATCCTGGATTGCGCCAACGGCGCAACCTACAAAGTGGCGCCGATAATCTTTTCCGAATTGGGCGCGGAAGTGATAACGATTAATGATCATCCGAACGGGATGAACATTAACGGCAATTGCGGCGCGCTTCATCCCGAAACCCTGGCAAAAAAAGTAGTTGAGAGCAAAGCCGATGTCGGATTGGCTTTTGACGGCGACGGCGACCGCCTGGTTGCCGTTGACGAGCGGGGCAACATTCTTACCGGGGATCATATTATGGCAATCTGCGCGAAGGCCCTGAAGGAGTGCGGGATGCTGCGCAATAACCTGGTAATTGCCACGCCAATGAGCAATTTCGGATTCCGCCAGGCATTGCGCAAAATGGATATCGCCGTGGAAGACGCGGATGTCGGCGACCGTTACGTGCTCAAATTAATGCTCGAAAAAGGCGCAGTTTTCGGCGGCGAGGATTCCGGCCATATAATTTTCAGCAACTTGCATACCACCGGCGACGGCATTATCTCGGCGCTGCAATTGCTTGCCAATCTGCAGGCCAGCGGAAAAAAACTTTCGGAATTACGCGGTTTACTCAAGCTTGCTCCGCAGAAAATGCTGAATATCACCGTGAGCCGCAAGCCCCCTTTGAGCGGGATTAAACCCCTTCAGGAAGCCATTTTCCGCGCAGAAACAGAATTGGCCGGAAACGGCCGGATACTGGTGCGCTATTCCGGCACTCAGCCAATCTGCCGCGTCATGGTTGAAAGCATGGAACAAGCAACCACTGACCGTATTGCCGAATCTCTGGCCGAAATTGTGCGGGAAACGCTTGCCTGATCAATTCATCACCGGGCCCTTTAATTCCCTCTTCGCAGCGGATGTAATCTCGGCTATTGTCTTAACAAGAGGCTCCGGGAGGGGACTGGACTGGAAATTTTTTAGCATTTCAATTTTGACCGCCTTGCAGCGTTCTTCAACGCCAAGTCCGCCTTTATCAAGCCAGGTCTGATAATAATCCCGGTCAAGCAGTTTTGGAAACCACAATTCTTTGCGGAAATGTTCCGCGGTATGTTCATGGTCAATAAATGTACCGCCTGGGCCGACTTCCATCAGCGGTTCCAAGCCCAGGGCGTCATCGGACATGTCAATTTCACGCAGCGTGCTGTTGACATAGCCGATAATTTCATTCTGCAGTATGAGCATATCGGGAGAAGCCGCCTGATCCACGCCGCAAATGCCCATGTGGCCGAAAATATCGGCGCCGGCCGAGGCGCCCAAGGCCAAAGTTACCCCGGCTTCAAGGCCGGCCTGGGCATCCGGCCGTTTTGAGCCGGTTAATCCCACGTTGATGTAGACCGGCAGGCCGTAGAATTTGCCCATCTGGGTCAGGGCCACGCCGAAAATTGCCTGCTCGGGTCCACAGAAAATCATCTGGGTTGTGCGCATATCAAAGGCGTGGCAGATGCCGCCATAACATACGGGCAGGCCCGGTTTAATAAGCTGGGTTATGCAAACGCCGGCCAGAATTTCAGCATTTTCAACCGCCATTGTCCCGGCAACCGTGCCCGGCGCCGATACGCCCATCTGGGCCATGGGCCCGATTGGCACCGGCATATTCAGGCGGGAGGTTTCAAAGAGAAGATCTATCCCGTTAAACGGAAAACGCAGCGGACTGATCGGTTCAAGAAAAGGATAACACAACGGATATTGCGCCGCCTTCTGCTCGCTCCCCCGGAGGGCAATGACAATTTCGTTGATAAAACGGGCCGAAGCCCGGTCATGAAACCAGAAAGTCACCGGTTTGGATGTATGGTTGAGAAGCGCGGCAAGAACTTCCACGCAGCGTGTTTCTGCCGGCAGTTCATGCGGATCGGCCATGGCGCCGACAATATTTATATTGTCAAGCTTTTCCCCGAAGAATGCCGCGGTGGCAACATCTCGGATCGTCGGATAACGACGTTCGCTTCCGATTTCGTCTAGCCAGAGCGCCTCGCCGGCGATGCTGTTGAAATTGCGCTTGCCCTGTCCAAAACAAGCCTGCCGGTCCAAATCTCTCCCGTAAAGGGTGAACTGTTTCCCGGCCTGGTCCAGACAACGCATCACAAATTCCTCCGGAATTTTGACGAGCTGCTTGGCGCGGTCAACTTCGGCCCCGGCCTCGGCGAAATGCTCAAGGATTATTGTATGCGGAACAACCACGCCGACGCGCCTGAGAATCGCAAGCGATGCTTCGTGAAGCCGTTTGATTTGTCCTTCTGAAAGAATTTTTGTAATCATAATCATTATTCCTTAGGTGCTGAAAATGTGATTCGTGGCCGGCATGGGCACCGGCGTCAAATCCCATTTTGCGTTTTCCCTATTGCCTGGATTGCGCGTTTATTTATAAAACTGTGGCAGCAAATTCCTTGAGGCGTGCAATAATTCGTCCAGCATCGGCCTGGCTTTATTCGGCCAAATAGCCATTTCGTCCACCATAAGCGCCTGCAAAGCAGCCTGTTTATCTCCTTTCACGCCGGCATCGGCAACCAATTCCTGCCAGACAAACCTCTTTTCAAGCAAGCCCTTCAGGATCAGCGGCGCGTCCTTCTGCACAATCGGTTTCACGCCGGTTGAGTCGGTTACCGTTTCCGTTTCAATCTCGCCGGTGAACGGCAGGTTTGCAATTGCGCCCCGATTGGCGACATTGGCGATGCACAATTCCCTTTTGCCGGAAGCAATGGCGCTTATCATCCGCGCCAATCCCTCGCCGCGGAACGCGGATGACGGCTCCGGTTTTTCAGGAATTTTTGTCGCATCAAGAATTTTTTTATATTGCGCGATGAATTTACGGCGTAACCGGCTTGATGCCGCGCGCCGCGCGGTTCGGGGCTCTTTCTCATCATAGCCGTGTAATTTGGCGGCGCCCGCCAGGCCGTAAGGCAGCTTTTCCTGCCCGCCCGGAACCTGGGCGAGGAAAGGATAGAATTCAACAATGTGATCATCGGCCTGATACACGATATGGTAGCCGTAAATCCGGGAAAGTTCGGCGCTGAGGATCTGGTCCCGGGGCGGATTTTTCCCGGCCATTTTCTTCATTAATTCATGATAGACATCCCGGCCGTTGTGGCGCAGGGCGGTGAACCAGTAGTAATGATTTGTGCCTACCCATGAGCATTCCAGCTGTTCAATCGGCACGTTGAGCACTTCGGCGGCATAGGCGATTCCGCCTTGAACGCCGTGACACAGGCCGATAACGGAGATGGAGGTGTACTTGCGGATTGCCCGGCAAAGCACCGCCATTGGATTTGAATGACTGATAAAAATTACCCGTGGACAGCGTTTTTCCATTTCACGGCAAATTTTAATATGCGCCGGTATTGAACGAAGCGCCATCATCATGCCGGCCGGCCCGCAGGTATCGCCGACAACCTGCTGGACGCCATATTTCGCCGAAATATGCTTATCCATATACGAATAATAAGAGCCATAAACATTCGGCGTAATTTCAGCCCCACTTCCGCCAATTGATGAAACGGCGAAATCGGCGCCATCCACGGCGGCGGCGAGCCGATTGGCCGCGCGCACCCGGTAGTTGGCGCCCAACCGGCCGAATAAACGATTTGCCAGTCCTGTCATCAGTTGCGCTTTTTCAGCGTCAAGATCGTAAAAGACGATTTCCGAACCTTCCAGGGCGCGAAAACCAGCGAGATCAATTAACGCCTGTGGAAAATAAAGACTGCCCGCGCCCAGACATACGATTTTCTTTTCAATCATGGCATGATCTTTCTATTAATTTTTTATCATCGTGTTCGCCGATTTGTTCCTGTTAACCACGCCGACGCGGTTGAGAATCGCAAGCGATGATTCGTGAAGGCGCCAGATTTGTTTTTCGGGGAGATCTTTCGTGATCATTATTTTACTCCGTATGCATTAAAAAACATAATTCATGGCGGCCGCGCGCATCGCCAGAAAATTTTCCAGTGGAACCTGATTTGAAACTTCCGTGCTTGATCCGACAAGGATTTGCCCCTCGGCATCCTCAATGGCCTTCACCACCGCATCCTTGATTTCCCGGGGTTTGCCGAATGGCAGGAGATGGCTGACGTCAATCCCTCCGAAAAAGACGAGGGAAGGATAGCGCTTGTGCAAATCGGCCAAAACCATCCCCGCCTGGATTTCAATCGGGTTCAAACCGTCAATGCCCGCCGCCACAAGATCATCCATGATTGGATTCAAATTTCCATCCGAATGGAAAATAATCTTTTTCCGGCGCGCGTGAAAAGCGCTGATGACCCTTTTCAGCCGCGGAAAATAATGTTCCGCCAGCCAGCGCGGACTGAACATGGGACCGGACTTGAAGGCAATATCGTCCCCGATGAACACCGCATCAAATGGATCATCGTCCGGCAGTCCCGCGACCCAGCGGCAGGCAAGGTCGGTGCTTGACTCCAGTTGTTCGTCAATGACATCCTCGGCGTCACAGAGATAATAACTGAATGCTTCCAGGCCAACTTCCGTGTATAATCCCATCAGACATGAATGCGGACCGGAAAGAAGCAAATAATAATCATTGCCGAACAAAGAATGCAAATCGCGGCACTGCCGGTACCCGCGGTCATTGGCCGTATCATGGCAATCGTTTGCCTGTTTATGCCGCGCCGTCAATTCGCCCTGTTTGACTTGACGGTATTCTTCGACGGATGAAAATATCCTTGGCGGAGTCCAAGTGGTCCAGCGTTCATATTGGCATACCCGGCCGTCAGACAGGGTTTCCGACCTTTCTTGCATCGGCGAAAAACGCGAGTGCCTTGAACCATCCGTTGCCGCAACAATGGCGGAAATGCCGCTGCGGTCATCGCCTATTTCCACGGCAACGTCGCCGTTGAAATGGCGAAGAACGGCGTCATTCGGCAACAGATCAAATAACGGGGCATGATCCGGTTTTTGATGCGCCATGATGCGTCGCACGCGTTCCAGCGAATTTTTCATTTCTTTGTATCTCCTTTCCGGTACATTTTCACACAGACTTGCGGGACGTCAAGCGCCAAAAATCTTGGTTGGAGGTAATCATGCGATTGCATTCCTTTCTCTGGCCCGGCTGTAATTTTACCGGACGTTCACACGAAATACGCGAACCATCGGAACCGACTGGCCTCCCACGGTTTCAAATTGATCAAGCCGGACACCGGTTACTGCCCGCTTCAGTTCTATGCGGCAAAAGCGGCGCCTATTCATCTCGACAACGGTAAAAGATTCCCAATGGCGGTCAGAACGAATTGAGAGGTGAAAGGCGGAGACCAAGGTAGCCGGCAGGGACTTATGCCCGCTGGCATACTCTTCGTGATAATCCATGGTGATAATCTGGGTGAACAAATCGCTATCGAAAACAATATCCACCGCATCAATCCCCGTTGGCTCGCGGGCCTCCAGAATAATCCAGCCTGATTTTGGTAATTCGAGAGCATGAGCGCTACGACCGACAGGCCGATCCATTCCATCCTGCAACACCGAATGATCCCCGTGTGAGGCGCTCAAGGTAAACGCTCCGTTGACTGCCGGCATTCGCAAAATGCAACCCGGAAGATAACAGTCATCGGCCATCAGGGTTTGTTGAAGTTCATTGATATGGTTCCGGCCGATATCACGGGGCGCAAGGTTCCGGGTTGCCGCCATGGCCGCGGCCGTTCCCGCCGCTTGTCCGACCACGGCGCACGTCGCCATGACCCGCGCCGAGCTTAAGGCCATATGCGTGACGCTGATATTCCGGCCGGCCATCATGAGATTCTCGATTATGCGGCTATACAAACAGCGATAAGGAATTTCATAAGGACTCTCACAAGGATGAAAGATGGTTGTATCATTCGTCTGATAAAATCCCTTGGGGTTGTGATCATCCATCGGCCACCCGCCATAGGCGACGGTATCCGCAAAATGCGCGGCGCCGGCGCAATCATTTTGCGTTAAAATATAATCGCCCATAATCCGGCGGCCTTCCCGTTTGCCGGGTAAAAACTGAATCCACTCCAGGCGGAAATTGTCAGCCTCATGCTGTCCGCGATTCTTGATATGATCCCAGACTCCCAGGACGATTTTAAGCAATTCGTGCTTGAGGGATTCCGCATCATGAATCGCATCCGCCTCGCCTCCCAGCTCAATCCACCAATAACCGACCCGATATTGCCGCCCACCGTGGCTGACGCTACCCTTGTGCCCCGGCGCTCCGTAAGGCAAGCTTCGATCGTCCGGATAGCTGTAGGCCCAGGACGGGGGCTGGAAGGAGTTGGGGGTATCCTCCCGACGCGCAAAAAACAGGCAGGTCATGCCCATCGTTTTACAATCGGCCGTTCCCGGCGCCGCTGGCTCGTAAAATTCCGAACGCGCCTCGCGGCCGACTCGATAATCCGCGCCGCTCAATTGCGCCAGGATACCGTCCCCCGAGCAGTCTATAAACGTCCGGGCCTCAATGTCGTAAAACGTTTCACTTGTCATTTGCCAGGCACGGATGGACGTGATGCGCTTTTCCCGGACCGTTGCTGAAAGGCAGGTGGCATTCATCAGCGCATGAATCGCCGGTTCTTCATTGACCATGCCGTACAACAACAGATCCCAGAGGCACCAATCCATGCCGGGGTTCTCGGCCAAATTACGCAGCCGAATTTCCTCGATCAACCCGGTCTCCCGAAGATACGGCAATTTTCCGCATCGGTCGGCGCCGATGATCCCCACCCGGATTTCGCTTGAGGCATTTCCTCCGTAAACCGGGCGGTCATGAACCAGGACAACTTTTGCGCCATGACGCGCCGCGGAAATCGCCGCAGAAATTCCGGCCATCCCGGCACCCACCACGCAAACATCCGCGCTTATCGTTTTTGTTCTCATCGTCTCTTCATTAATCCGCATCCCCCATAAACCTATGATCAATGACCTGTGTCAATCTCTTTAACGGCATTTTTCATGACTCCCCGGTTCTTGGTCAAGGCAAACTGCGGAAGGAATCGGGCGTGGGCCGCCAGGAGTTCATCCGCCAGGGAAGCCGCCATCTCAACTGAATTGACCGCTCCATCCAGAACAAGCGCCTGAATAAATTTTGAACGGCTGCCTTCCAGGGCAGCTTCAACGATCGTTTCCTGCCACATCAGCCGCGAGGCCAACGTGCCGGCAATACCGGCCGGCAGTGGTTTTTGAATAATGGGGCGCAAGCCTGCGCCATCGGCCACGGCCGGCGCTTCAACGACAACATCGCGGGGCAAGTTGGGGATCTGACCGCAGTTGGGAAGATTGGCGGAATAAACCCGGCCGGCCTCGCTCCTGATGCTGTCAATAATATCAAACACCTGTTCATGTTCGCCCCGGATTAATTCAAAGTAATTTTTATCCAGCGGTTTATCCGCGAGGGCGTCGGCGCGCGTCTCATCATATATTTTGTCGCCATAGGCGATGGTTTTTTCAAAACTGAAGACGTCCATGCCAAGTTTTTTGCCGTAATAACTTCCGTTTGGAAAGAGAGCCGGGAAAAACTCAGTCACGTGATTGTCGTTCGGGGCGGGAAATGCGCCGAACAGTTTTAGCAGACGCCAACAGAATGGGTCAGGACCGGCGCCCGCTTCCGCGCTCTCATCCTCTTTAAATTTTGCCCCTGCCTTCCCGGTTAAAACGGTGTTTCCTAATCTCTTGTCGGCAATTTTTATCAGATCCGGCATTGCATCGCGGCCGTCAACCCGAACATCGGTAAACCAGGTGCAATGATTCATGCCCATGGCGGTGTAGCTGAAGCATTTTGTAACCGCTCCCAGAACGCCCGCCAACCTGCCCGCGGCGTACATTACTCCGTGGCACAACCCGACCATATTTGCGCCGGTTGCCTTGCGCACCGCGCGGCAGACCGTCCCCATCGGATTGCCGTAGTTGAAAAAGAGGGCGCGCGGCGCCAGGTCAAGAACATCCTTGGCGATGTCAACCATGGCCGGGATCATGCGCAATGACCTTGATGTTCCGCCGGGCATAACGGAATCTCCCACCGGCTGATAAATACCGTATTGCGCGGTATGACCACGTCCTGTTCCCATGCGCGGCGGCCTCCGACTCCGATCGTGCAGATTACCACCGTCGCGTCCTTTAACACATCGCGGCGGTTGGTGGTTGCCTTTAATTTTATCGGCGTCTTGCCGATAGCAATCATTTTAGCGGCCAGTTTTTCAGCCGCATTAAGGGCCTCGGAATCTATGTCCACCAGCGCCAATTCGCTCTCCATTTTGCGTTTGACCATATCCGCCACCATGCCGCGCGTGAACATGGCGCTGCCCGCTCCAATCAGCACAATTTTTTCTTTCATTTTTCTCCTTTTTTTCGAGTTGCTTCACTAAGCTCGGGTTTTTTTCACAAGACAAAACTCACGAGAAACTCGGCAAATAATCCTTCTGAAGCTCCAGCATTTCATCAAGCATTTTCTCCGCGCCGGTAATGCTGTTGACCACCGGATCAAGGAGCAAGGCCTGCAGGAGCAACCGCTTTGAGCCGGTTCTATACGCCTCCGTCAGCAGTTCGTGAATGGCATACTGCGTACGCGAATAAACGGCAAAGATTTCCGGAATGGAGCCCACATGCTGCGGATGAATACCGCTCGCGTTGACAATACCCGGCACCTCAACCACGCCGCTGCGCGGCAGATTGTCAATGTAACCATCGCGATTAATCACATTGACCGCCGCATGGAGGCGATTGCGGTCAAACTCAATGTCGCTGATAACCGGAACGACCAATTCGCCGCTGAGGCGGAGGATTTCCGGGTCGGCCATGGGGCGCAACCCCTTGGCGTATTCATCCAGCGGAGATGAAGGCGGAACCGCTGCAAGCGGAACCTTGCGGCACTCAAGGCCATGGATCCACTTTGTGCCGTAGAACTCCGCGCCGTAGGCCAGATACTCGCCGATATGATTGTCTGACGGAAACGTGAATACGCCGAATAACTGCGCGATCTTTCGGAAAAGCGGTTCGGCGGAGGGATCGTCCGCCGCCAGGCGGATAACATCGGCAAGCCGTTCCCGGCCGGTGCTTTTTTCTTTCACCGACAGCACGCAATAAAAGTGGTTCAGGCCGGCCGAAGTGATCGCAAGCTGTTCCGGCGGTTGATTCAGGTACCGTGAAATCGCATTGTGCGCACCGTAAAAACCGTGGCAAAAACCGGCGGCCTTGGCTTTGGTGAGATGACTGATCGCGTGCAGGACGCGCGCTTCGGGGTTTGTGAAATTAAGCACAAAAGCATCCGGACAGGATTTCTCCACCGCGCGACAGATGGGAATTACCAGTTCAAAACTCCGCAGGGCATGAAAGAGCGCACCGGGCCCGCCGTTTTCTCCGCAGCAGTGCTTAAATCCATAGGACAGTGGGATCCGGAAATCCTGTTCCCACAACTCATGCCGTTTCCGCGCCACCGCAATAACAACGTATTTCGCGCCGGGCAGGGCCGGGCGGTAATCGGTGGCGTTCTCGAGCCGGATATCGCTTTTCACGTGTTCCCGGATGCGGCCCGCCACTTTCATCATGCGTTCCAGAGCCGCGGAATCGGAATCCACAAGGCACAGGACCGTATCGCGCCGGTTCAGATCCTTCGCCTGAAGTATATCCGCCACCTGGCCACGCCCAAAACTACTGCTGCCCGCTCCAATAATGACGATTTTCATGACAAATATTTTCCTGTTTTGTTGCATTAAATACAATTAGCAACAAAACATCAATTTTTTATCGTTGTATAAATGCCATCAAGAGATGTATATTTGCACCCGTAATTTTACTATATGTCTTCCATCATAAACAAGACCCGGCAATTGAACATTCGCGTTTCGGAGAGCAAACCGGTAATAGTCTACGCCGTGTCGCATCAAAATCGCAGGGAGGCGCGGTATGATATGCATTTTGGCTTGGAACTGGGCATCGTTCTCTCCGGTGTCACGCGGCGGCATTACCAGGGATATGGCCGTCTTATCAGGCGCGGGCAGCTCTGGTTTTGCGGAATGTGGGAACCCCACGGGTTTGAAGTAATCAAGGCGCCTTGTGAAGTTATCGTGCTGGTCATCTGGCCACCCCTGCTGGCACAACTACGGTTTGAAGAGGCCCCGGAGATCAAATGGATGGCGCCGTTCGCCCTCAAACCGGCTAACCGCCCGCAGATGAATTCCGCAATGAAAAACAAATTGCTTGAACAGGCCGGTCAATTGAAGAAATTGGTCGCACCTTCCAGTCCGGCGGAGAAAGCACAGATAAGAATTGGTTTGCTAAATATCCTTTCAATGACAGCCGCTTGTTGTCCGGAATTAAAATCGGAGCCCGTTAACTTCGGCCCGGAACAATGGAGCAAGCTGAACCGCGCCGTGCAGTTGGTTTTTGGAAGCCGCACGTTTATTTCCACAAGCCGGGCGGCGAAAGAGTGCGGATTAAACCGCAATATCTTCAGCCAATTATTTAATAAGTGGATGGGTATTAAATTTGCCGATTTTGCGCTGCGCTTCCGTCTCAAGCAGGCGGCTCATCAGCTTTTAAGCGGGAACGATCCGCTGAAAGCAGTCGCTCACCGCTGGGGTTTTACGGACACCAGCCATTTTCACCGGGTCTTTCGAAAACACTACGGATGTTCACCGTCTGAATTCCGCCGGCAACACTGAATCAAACGTCGCCGGGCAGGCCGGCGCCATAACAGTTTTCATTTAATTTTTGCGCGGCTGGCGGCGCTGCTTGACAATTTCCTCCGCGAGCGCAAAGGGCACGGTTTCATAACGCTCAAAATGCATCGTGTAGCCGGCCCGCCCCTGGCTGACGGTCCGGACAACGTTCGCGTAGCCGAACATTTCGCTTAAGGGGGCCATGCCGGTGATGACCCGGCTGGCGCCCTGCATTTCCATGGCATCAATCCGGCCGCGCCGCTGGCAGATGCTCCCCGAAATGGGTCCCACAAAATCCTCCGGCGTGATCACCTCCAGCGACATCACCGGCTCAATCAATTCCGGCTGACTCTTCAAAAACAACTCTTGAAAACAGGCGCGTCCCGCTTCCTTAAACGCAAAGTCGTTTGAATCAACCTCGTGAAACGAGCCGTCAAAGAGAACGACGCGCATATCAACCACCGGGAATCCGGCAAAAGCCCCCTTTTGCATTGCCTTGATCACTCCCTTTTCAACGGCCGGAATATATTCCGACGGAATATGACCGCTCCGCACCTCGTTCACGAATTCAAAACCAGCGCCGGTATCCAACGGCTCAATTCTCATCCAGACATGGGCATACTGGCCGCGGCCGCCGCTTTGCTTGACATGCTTGTATTGCCCCTCCACAACAACCGTTCCTGTTTCGCGGAAAGCAACTTCCGGTTTCCCGACCGCAACCACGACTCCAAATTCACGCTTCAAGCGTTCAACCAAAACCTCAAGATGCAGTTCCCCCATGCCGGAAATGATTGTTTCCTTCGTTTCATGATCAAGCTTCACCAAAAAAGTTGGATCTTCATCCGACAGGCGATGGAGCGCGCCGGACAATTTTTCGCCCTCAAGCCGGCTTTCGGGTTTGACGCTGACCGACATGACCGGCACCGGAAATTCAATTGCCTCCAGCAGAATCGGACTCATTTCATCGCAAAGCGTATCGCCCGTCCGGGCCTCACCGATTCCCACCACGGCGACAATATCGCCGGCAAAGGCGCATTCAATTCCCTCCTGCCGGTTCGCGTGCATGCGCAAGAGACGCCCGGCGCGCTGTCGGCAATTCTGCGTGCTGTTTAATATGGTCGCGCCTGTCTTCAAAATCCCGGAGTAGAGCCTGATATAGGTCAGCTTTCCGGCGTGTTTGTCGGATGCGATTTTGAACACAACGGCGGAAAATTTTTCATCGTCTTTTGGTTCACGCAACAGCGTGGTCTGTTTGGATTCATCACTGAAACCCGCGACCGGCGGCAAATCGGCCGGCGAAGGCAGAAAATAAACGATGCCGTCCAACAGGCGCTGGATTCCCTTGTTTTTAAAGGCCGAACCGCAATAGACCGGGATTACGCGGCGGGCAATTGTCGCCTTGCGAATAATGAATAAGATTTCAGCTTCGGTCAAATCGCCCGAAGACAGGAACTTTTCCAGCAGGACGTCATCCTGTTCGGCGCATTTTTCCACCAGGTACGAGCGCCATTTGCGCGCCTTGGCCATTTTATCGGCGGGGATATCGGTTTCGCGAAACGTCTGGCCACGGTCTTCATCGACGTAATAAATTGCCCTCATCGTAACGAGGTCAATCACGCCCTTAAAATTTTCCTCCTTGCCGATCGGCACGACAATCGGCACGGCGTTTGCGCCGAGGATTTCCTGAATTTTTTTAAGAACCTTGAAAAAATCGGCGCCGGTCCGGTCCATTTTGTTGACAAAGGCAATTTTGGGAACGCCGTATTTCTCGCTCTGTTTCCAGACCTGCTCGGACTGGGGCTGAACGCCGCCGACGGCGCAGAAAAGGGCCACGGCGCCATCCAGCACGCGCAAACTCCGCTCAACCTCAGCCGTGAAATCAACGTGTCCCGGCGTGTCAATGAGCGTTATATCATGATTCTTCCAGGGCAGGGTTACCGCCGCCGAGGTAATCGTGATGCCGCGCTCGCGCTCCTGGTCCATCCAATCCATGGTGGCGGCGCCCTCATGCACCTCGCCGAGCTTGTGCGTTTTGCCGCAGTAAAAAATGAGCCGTTCGCTGATCGTCGTTTTGCCGGCGTCAATATGCGCCATGATGCCGACGTTCCTCACCCGCCCTATTTCATTATTTCTCTTTTCCATCTTTTCTCTCTTTTCTCCAAAAGGCAGAGAGAATGACAAAAGTTGTGTTTTAAGCAAGATTTTTAAAAAAATATTTCTTGCATTTTATGTTTAAATAATCAATGTACTTAAATATGAAAAACAAGAAACAAACCGCACGGCCGGCAATCAAGATCCGCAACGCCGGGTTTGGGGACGTGGCGGCTATTTATTCCGTGATCAAGGAACACCCGCGCGAGGTTGTGCCCCGGGCAACGAGCGATATTGTCCAGAACATTGATCGTTTCCTGGTGGCGGAAGTCAAGGGACGGATAGTCGGCACGGCCTCCTGGCAGATCCTGCCGGATATCGGCCGCGCGCCAAATCATTCAATCGAGATCAAATCGGTCGCGGTCTCAAAGGATTTCCAGCGGCACGGGGTTGGAAAGGCGCTGGTCCAAGCCATGATCAAGCATGTAAAATCATATCGGCCGGCCCAGATTGTCGTGCTGACCTTTTCACCGCCTTATTTCCGGAAATTCGGGTTTCACGAAGTGCCCAAGGAAACTTTGATGCACAAGCTGTATATGGGCTGTATCAACTGCACTAAATACGATTCGCCCTTCACCTGCCCGGAAGTTGCCATGACGCTGGCGGTGGGAATTAAGAAATGAAGAATGTAGAATGCAGAATGAAGAATGAAATCAAGTCAAGAAAGAGCAAAGGCCCAAGATTTTCAGAATAATTCTGCATTTCCGTTACGGGATGGCGCCGGCCTTTCGTAGGATTTGAGCCACCCCGCCCTGCCCTGATTCAATTGCCCAGGTCAGCGGCGTTTTCCTGGCAAAGTCGCAGGCATTGATATCGGCGCCGGACGCAATGAGCGCTTCCACCACTGGAACTCTTCCTTTTGCCGCCGCAAAATGAAGGGGCGTTATGCGGTTGGCGCCTTCCGTCGGCGAGTTGACGTCCACGCCGTGACTCAACAGCAATTTAATCATATCAGTCTGTCCCTCTTCGGCCGCAAGATGGATGGGCATAAGCCGAAGAGCACCGTACTTTTTACCCAGGGCGGAGTCATCGGCGCCATTGGCGATCAGCGCTTCTGCGCAGGATACTCGGTTAAAAACAGCCGCTTTGTGGAGCGGCGTCATGCCCCATGGATCAACGGCGTTCACATCCGCGCCTGTTTCAATCAGCCAGAAAACCAGGTTAGTGCGTCCGGTAATAACCGCCCAGTGCAGCGGCGTGAAACCATTTTCGGCATCACGGCTATTCAGCAACTTGGGAGAAGCCGTAATGATTTTTTGGGCGGTCTCATCATGTCCGTTAAGAATGGCGCGGCCAATCCGCTCGGCGCGCTGGCTGTAATTATACCAAACAGGCACAATAACCAGCACGGCGCCGATAAGGGAAGCGATTTGCGTTTCCTTGCGGAACAGCAGTGACCGGAACCTGACGGGGGCGTCTGATAATTGAATTCTTGATGGTCTCAGGTTCAATTTTTATTACTATGGTGTTTCAGATAATTAAACTCAGAAAGCGGAAAACATTCAACGCTCAACATCCAACTTCCAAGGACTTTGATTCACTCTGAAACCCTCCTCACCTTGACTCGGAACGAGTAATGTTGAAAGTTGGATGTTGAATGTTTTCTTCTTCTGCCCTATGGCGCCACGGCCGCCGGCAGAGCCTTAAGGCGTTCTTCCGCCTTTTTGGCCCAGGGATATTGTTTATATTCCTTAACCAGCCGCTCATACTGCTGACGTGCCAAGTCATAATTTTTCTGCATCTCATAAATCTGTCCCTTGTGCCATAGCGCCTCGGAAACAAACTCGGGATAAGCCTCAAACATGATAATGATTTTGCTGGCGCTGTTGTCCGCGGCCGTGAACTTTTCAAGCGCCTGGGCTTTCTTGCCCTCTTTTTCAAATTTGTCGGCCAAAACCAGCTGACAACGGATAACTCCCATGGTTGCACCGATGCGCACTTCCGGTGAGCGCTCCTGGGATGCGACTTCAACATATATCCGCTCGGCGGATTCATAATCCTTCCGGCGCTCGCGGATCTGGGCAATCTTGACCTTGCCCTGTTTGCCTTTTTCATACCAGGGAAAATTCTTTTGAACCTTGATAAATGCCTGCTCTGCCTCAGCGTCTTTTCCATCACGAAAACTTATATCAGCCAGGCCATAAGTGGCCGGGGCGACCGCATTGGGATCGGAAGCATAGTCGTTCAAAACGCGCTGGTAAATCTCTTCCGCCTCTTTCAAAGCCGAGGCTTCCTTGCAAGCATCGGCATAATCCAGGAGCATCTGGGCCGAAAGCCGCACGTTCGCGTCGGTTGCCAAAGACTGTTTGAATGCGGCCAGCGCCTTTTCTTTTTCCGCGTTTTTCATCAGATACATGCCCTGGCTGAAGATCAACTGCGCCTGAAGCCCCGGATTGGCTTGATGCCGGCCAACGGCCTTGGAAAAAAACTGCGCGGCTTCGTCGGGGCTCATCATGCGGTAACGCACAATATTGAAAATGGCGTCGGCAACGCCGGGTATGGCAGAGAGCGCCTGCTCCGAGGCGGGATAGTGCTGTAAAAGCATTTCGCATGTCGTTGCGCTTTCAAGCAGAGACTGTTTATAAACCGCGCGCTGTTCATCCGGAAGAACCGTTGGCTGGCCCATGCGCTGGGCCTTTTCGCTGTATGACTGGGCGATAAGGAAAAGTATTTCCGGCGCCCGGTCATTATTGGGCGAGAGTTCAAGCGACTGCCAGAGATAATTGATGGCCGAATCATAGTCGTTCAGTTTCTCCTTGCCGACCCAGCCCAGGAAAAAGTAGGAATCCACAATGAGCGGGCTTTCGGGAAATTCCACCGTGACTCTTTCCAGGGCCTCAGTCATACGGACAAAGTCGTTCTTCTCATAATACATGACGCCCACGCGGAACAGAGCCTGGGCCGCAATTTCCATTTTCGGATAATCGCGCGCAATCTGCTCCAGAACGACCACCGCCTTGTCAAGCTGGCCGTTGTCGTTGTAAGCCACGCTCATCTGGTAAAGGGCAAACGGTTTCAAGCGGCTGTCTTTGAAATTTTTCTGGAAATCTTCATATAACTGGATTGCTTCCTTCGGCCTTTTGAGCTGGGTCAGGTAGACTCCTTTCTGATAAAAGGCCTCGTCAACCGCCTCAAAAGAATCGGTTCCTTTTGGAAACTGGCGCAGGAGTTCATCAATGGTCCTGAGTGCATCCTCCCACTGGCTGGCGCCGGCAAGATTGACGGCCTTGAAATAAAGCAGGTTCGGCAGAAAATGGCCTTTTGGGAATTTTTCCATGTAAATTTCAATTGTCTCATGAAGATTGTCCGCCTGGCTGAGGTTGAATTCGCAGGCCGCCTTCATATAAAGGGCGTCTTCAACGCCTTTCCCGTTAGGAAACGAATCAACGCTTTCGGCAAAATACGGCAGGGCAGTTACTATGTTGTTCTGGACAAAATAAAGCTGCCCGATGGAAAGGGCGGTGCGTTCGGCAATCGGCGCGTCGGCTCCGACCTTTGTCTTGAAATCTTCATACTCCTGCGCGGCCGCATCCACATTCTTTTGGGCGATATAACCGTTGATAATCAAAAAAGAAGCCTGTTCAAATTGGGGTCCCTTTGTGAATTTCACCAGATGCCGGCAGATAATGATGGCCTCTTCATATCGTTTCATTCTGAAAAAGGCGTCGGCAATGCGAAAATAAGCGGTAACCATCAGATCAGGAGCTTCCTGAACACCGGCCAATTGTCCCTGCACGCGGCCCAGCTCATTTTTCATGGTCTTGGTATCCGCCCCCTTGGAAACTTCGGCGGCCAGTTTGGTCATGATCGCGTTCTGCCGGACGGCGAGATCCTTGAGCACGTCCTTTTTCGGGCGGACATTGCGGAAATACTGAACGGCCTGGGGATATTGATCCGCCTCAAACCAGGTTTCCGCCAGCGAATAGTTGCTGTCATTGGCAAGCGCAAGATTAATATCGCTTTTTGAAAGCTGATCAAAAATCTTGCGGGCCTTGTCAAGATAGGCCTGGGCCTCGGTTTTTTTGTCGCTTCTAATCTGTTCCAGGCCCTGCTGACTATAAACGCTGGCCAATAGAAATTGCGCGCTCACGCCGATGGGCGTATTGCCGTAACGGGCGAGCACATTATTAAGGTCCTCCTGGGCCTTGTCAAAGTTGTGGTCCAGATAATAAGCATAGGCCCGGCCATAGACGGCATAGGGCAAATTGAGGCTCTTCGGATAATTATTAACAAACGCGGTTTGCAGTTCAATGGCCTTGGCCAGGTTTTTCTTGCGCTCCTTTTCCTGTTCCTTGCCGACCTGCTCGGCGCCCAGGCGCGTATGGCATTCGGCCAAAAGAAAGGCTGATTGTTCCTTCATGTCCTTGCTCGGCGCCCGGTCGCCGGCCAAATCAACCAGCAAGGACATCGCCTTGGCATAATGGCCGCGCTGGTAATAACACCAGGCCAGATCAAATTTTACGGACTGGATATTTTCATAAGTCTGCCCGGTCTGGACTATTTTTTCAAAAAAACCGATTGCCTGATCATAGCGGCCCTTGTTCATCGCCTCTTCGCCGCGCATGGCCACTTCGTTCATATCGGCAAAAGCCGGCAATACCGCCGCCAGCATTAAAAAAATAATAAAAGAAAAATATCTTTTACCGGAAAAGTAGGTCATTGCCATAAACGTTCCTCCTTATTCAGTCAGCGCAAAAAAAACAATAAAAAAATTGCTAAAAAAATCTATAGGCGCTAGTATATATGCTTAAGCGCCAAATGCGATAAGTTTTTTCAGAAAAAAATTGACATACGAAAGCAATTCTTTTATTTTTTCCGTAATAAAGAACCATTGAAGCTTTGGGCGGTTGGCTCAATGGCTTTTGAAAAAACAATATTTGACGGCCGTCCAAGCGTTTGTCATTCCCGCTTCCCCTGGCCGATGCTCGGGCAGGCGCGGGAATGACAGATATATAAAACATGTTCCAAAATTTCAAACATCTTTGGTTAATTTTACTGTTGTCCCTCTACGCCGTTGCCGGCCTGGCCGAAGATATTATTATTACCAAGAACCAGCAGTTTCGCGGTAAGGTCAAATCGGCGGACAGCAAAAGCGTCACCATAGAGATTGCCGGCCAGGGCATGGTGGCGGTGCCCCGTTCGGCGATAGAAAAGCTGACCGTTGAGCCGCCGCCGGCCATCATCCGCGGCATAGACGCCTATGAAAAGGGCAATTACAAGGAAGCGCAATTGATCCTTTCAAAGGCCGCGAATCAATACCTCGGCCTTGACACGCCCTGGGCCGCAAAAGCTTTGGTCTATTACGCCCGTGGTTGTTTAATGGCGGGAGACAACGCGAGCGCCGAAAAAGCTTTTAGCGCGTTTCTTTCGGCTTATGAAGACGATCCGCTGAACGTGGATGCCGAGCTTGGACTTGCCGAAACGGAAGTGGCCAAGAATGATATTGACAAAGCATTGCCCAAATTTCAGGAACTGGCCGATGAATACGAAAAACAACTCAAGCCGCCCAAGGAACAATTCCCCTACGCGGCGGAGGCCTTTCTGGGCCTCGGCAAATGCCTTGAGGCAAAAGACGATCCAAGCGGCGCAATAAACGCTTATTTGAAAGTTATCGCTCTTTATCCGGCCGACAACGCCCTGCCGGAAGCTCTTTACCGGGCCGCGGTAATTTTTCAGCGCCAAAACAGACCGGATTATGCCAACATGTTTTTGAACGATTTAATCACGCAATATCCGGCGGACCAGTATGCCAAAAAGGCCGCGGAGTTGAAAAAGCAGCTAGCGCCGCTCTTGGCTGAACAGCAGGCGCCAGCAAAGTAAGTTCATGTATTGTCATTCCCGCGAAAGCGGGAATCCAGATTCTTGGCCGAACTCAGGCAGACAGAAGAGTAATTTGTAAATAAACATACGAAAAATAAACAAGGAGAAAAAATGAAAATTAATACGGTAAAATTATTTGCCGTCCTGGCGGCGATGGCGGTGATGTTCGGCAGCGAAGCATTAATGTCTTCTTCTGATCTTGGGGGTGGAAATGATTTCTTTATTACCGCGGCCTTTGCCCAGGCGCCGGCTCCCGCCGGCGGAGGAGGCGGCGAAACTCAGAAGGGGCCGCCGGAAACTATGGGCGATTACTGGAACATGATGGGGTTTACCAAATGGCCCTTGTTAGGATCGTTAATTTGGGTAACGTCGCTGGTTATTGAACTTATTATCCGCGGACGCGTCAAGGGGCTTTGCCCGCCGGATACCGTCACGCAATTATCCTCGACAATTGCCGTCAAGGACTATGTCAAGGCATGGCAGTTTTGCATTGACAACCCTTCCGCACTGACCCGCACCATGGCGCCGGCAATTGAAAAAATCCCGCAGGGCGCGGCGGAAGCCGCGGACGCCGCCATGGATTATATGAATTTTCAAAACAATATTTTCAAAGTAAAGTGCTCCTACCTGAACCTGAACGCCACGGTCAATACGCTCCTCGGACTTTTGGGTACCATCTCCGGAATGATCAGCGCGTTTAATAAAATGGCCTACGCCGGCGCTACCGGCGACCCCGCCAAGCTGGCCGGAAGTATCGGCGAGGCGCTCCTCTGCACCTGGACCGGCTTGGGGATTGCCATCCTTTCGCTCTATCTCTTCTATGTCTTGACCAACCGGACCAAGGCCGCCATGACCGGCATGCAAAATATTGTTACGCGGCTGCTTGGTGAAATTGATTTTGCATCGGTTACGCCCGACGTTGAAATCGTGACCAGTGAGATGAAGGCCCGCGCCATGGGCGGAAAGGGCGCCGCCGCCGCGGGACCAACGCAGGCCAAAGTGGTTTCGCGCTCCACCGCCGGCAAAGCGGCGGAAATGGCGCAGTGCCCCCACTGTCAGCATCAAGTCCAGGTTGGCATGGCAAAATGTCCGAACTGCAATTCCGAACTTGAATGGGAGTAAGGACGTGCCGAGAGAAGCCAAAGAAACATTCATGGACAAGGAGGTTTTTGTTCCGATCAACCTCGGGCCCATGATTGACTGCGTCATGCTTCTGCTTATGTATTACATCAACTGCAGTTCGCTGGAAACCAACCGTGTAAGCAAGGACGTCGTTCTGCCATTCGCCCAGCAGGGCCTTAAGGAAGAAAACACCACGGGCCGTTTTATTGTAAGCATTGAGTGGAATGAAAGCCTTTACGAGGCCACGTATGTCGCCAACGGCATTAAAATGAACGATCCGCGTGAAATGACGGCGCTGATTATGCAGAGCAAAAAACTGCAGGGAAACCCGCAAAATTTCAGGGTGATCATCCGGGCCGATAAAAGAGTGCCCTATGAATTCAGCCAGCAGGCCATGGCGGCGACAGCCGAGGCCGACGTTGCCAATATTCTTTTTTCAACAACGGAAGATAAAAAGGATCAGTAAAAGCGGGAGTCAGTAGCCAGAAGCCATAATTTAAAATCCTTTTGGAATTTTTATTCTGGATTCTGCCTGCCCGAGCCGATGCGTCTCGCGTCGGCCAGGGACTTCTGACTACTGAATTCTGGGATTAAGGGGAAGATATGGCTAAAAAGCGCATTATAGACGAAGAAATTGAGCAAATTGAAATGCAGATGGGGCCGATGATTGATTGTATGATGCTTTTGCTCATGTATTTTATCATTGCCGGCCAGATTAAAACCGAGGAAAAATATCTCGGCCTGCTCATCCCCGGCGGCGGGACGCCGACCGCCGGCGTTCCGGTGGAACTCGTCCTTGCCATTAACGAGGCAGGCCAGGTATTCTGCAACGATCAGCCGCTGGATGCGCCGGCTGACCGCGAGTTGCCAACGGTACGCAATAAAGTCAAACAAGTGCTGAACCTTTTCGGCGACAAACAGCCGGTTATTATTCATCCTCAACCAAAAGTGCGGCAACAGCGGATAGTGGACGTGCTCAACGCCTGCGCCGCGGTTGGCGTGAAAAATCTGTCATTTAACGCAAACTAGCTTTCTCTGATTAAATTGGTCAAATAAATGATTTTGGCAACTGACGCAGGTTTCGCAAAATTAGAAATTAGAAATTGGAAATTGGGAAGAAAATACTTCGACTCCATTCCCTCCAATTTCCAGTTTCGAATTTCAAATATCTTTGGTTAGTTATACTATGGCTTTTAATTACGCCAAAAAGCTTGACGAACTGGAAGAAATCGCTGAAAGCAAAATGGGGGGGCATTTCAGCGGTGTATGGACGATTGTGCTTGCCATCCTGCGCTCTCGTTATTTCCTTATTTCCCTCTGCTTTTATGTCGTTCTGCTCATGATTCTTGGCGGGGTGGTTGTATCGCATTACGTTGTTACGCGCGGCACTTTTGAAGAGGGCAGCGTGCTTGTCCTGCCTTCGGGTCCGCCCGGCCCACCGCCCGGCCCGCGAGGACAGCCTCCCGGCGCCCAGGCGGCCAAGCAGACCCGGCAAGTGTCCGTCTCGGTTCAGTCCATGTCCAGTAAAGCAGCGGCAAAGACCGCGGCAAAAAGATTCACTATTGCCGCGCCGGCGGCCTTTGTCCGCGTGGAAGCCCCGGTTGTGGCTCCCCAGGTTCAAATTGCCGATGTTAAGGTGGACACCCAGATGGCTAAAAATATCGCTGATGCCAATATCAGGCGTTTGCAGGGTGTGCAGACTTTCCAAAAAGGTTGGGGTGTTTCCATGGGCGGAGCAGGCGGACGCGGCGGCGGCGGGCGCGGCGGAACATATCATGGCGTGCGCGCCAAATTTATCATCTTTCAGGCCAAATATCAGGACGGTGACTGGGATTGTAACGGAGGGCGAGGCACTAATTCCTGGGATCAGAGCGCATTAAAAAACCTTATGTTCCAGATCAGGCAGTGGTCCAAGGACCGGATTGACGCCCAGGTTGTTCCGGCAGTCCTTGATATCGGCACGGATGAAATCTTCACGCTCAAGCCTCCTTTCATCTACCTGACCGGCCATAAGGATTTTCATTTTCTGGACCGCGAAGTCAAGAACCTGCGCGATTATCTCACGCTCGGCGGATGCGTCTGGGCCGACAGCGCCCTGGCCGGACGCCGCTCGCGTTTTGACATCGCTTTCCGCCGCGAGATAAAGAAAGTTTTACCCGACCGCGATTTTGAAATCGTCAAGCCCGATCATGAAATGTTCAACACTTTTTTTGAAAACGTTGATCTTCCAACGGGCATTAACTTTTACCAGGAGCCGATTGAGATGATAAATATCGGCGAAGAACTGGCGGTACTTTACACCCTGAACGGTTACGGGCATTTCTGGGAATGCAGGCTGAACCGGGACGGTAAAATTGAATGGGGCCGTGTAAATCTGGGCGAACTCGGTAAACCGCGCTGGCAATGGGTTTACGGCCCGCATCTCTATCCCCCGCGCACGGAGAGCGGAGTCATCTACCGCAATATAAACGACAACACGGCACGTGATGTGTATAAGTTCGGGATTAACGCGGTCGTTCATTTGCTGACCCGCTACCAGAAGCATTTCCGTTTTCTGCCGAAGGAACTGCCGGCCGGCGAGGGAATGAAAAAACCGGTCAAGAAGGAAGAGGAACCAAAACTTGAAGAAACGCCCGAAAAAGCCAAGCTAAAACGCGTCCATCATGAAATCGGCGTTTCATCCACGAACGTCTCTACTAATCAACCGGCAGAGAAAAAATAAGATAAATAAACTTATGTATAGGAATTTCAAAGTTGTAGCCGGGGGCGCCTGCCCTGAGCTCGCCTCGGCGGAGCCTCTGGCGAAGCTTGGGCAACCCGGAATCCGCGATCGTCGATCGCGGCTACAGTTAAGAGTTGCCCGCTCTGCGGGCCCAATTTACGAGCAAATCATGATCAGGCATACATTGTTATCATTCATTTTTCTGGGATTACTCGTTGCAGGAATTCAATGTCCCGTCTTTGCCCAGGTGGCGCCGGCCGCCCTCCCACCAATAGGAGCCGAAATGTTTACCACCAACGTCAACGGCGAAAATGCCGTCCCGCTCGGAAATTACTGGGACGGCGTGGACAGCGAAAACGATCTTCACGTGCCTGTTATGCAGGGGCTTGTGCTCAATGACGTCGGGCGAATGGTTGACACGCCTATACCTTCCTGCCCCAACTTTGTTGATATGAACGGTGATGGTTTGAACGACCTGGTAGTCGCCGATACCCAGGGTTTCGTGTGGATTTATCAAAACTCCGGCGAAAAAGGAAAGCCAAAGTTCACCACCGGCAGATTTGTTCCGACATCTATCGGCTGGGTATCCAAAATTCATGTCTGCGACTGGGATGGCGACGGCGATAACGACATTATTATCGGCACGTTTTACGGGGACGTTGTCATTCTGCAGAATTTCGGCAGCAAACAGGATTGGCGGTTCACCCGCAAGATGTCCGTGCCCCGCTATGTTGATCCGCAATTCAAAGTGGATGATCCCCAGGAACGCCTGCCGCAGATAATGATGGGGAAACAGCCCCTGATAAAAGGAAACTATCTGAGCCCATGGATTTGCGACTGGAACAAGGACGGCAAACCTGACCTTCTTCTCGGCGAAGGCACCTATTCGGCCAACAGCGTGCGCCTTTTTGCAAACAGCGGATCGCGCCTTAAACCGGTCTTCAGCGAAGAACGCGAATTTTACCTTGCTTACGGCGAGGGATTTGAACAATTGATCCCCTGCGTGGTGGATTACAACGGCGACGGTCTTGATGATCTTATCGTCGGAACGCGCACCGGCCAGATCAGGCTCCATAAAGGCACCAAAAAAGCCGTGGAAGGCAAAGACCTTGTGGCGGCCGCGCGCGGCAATCTTGCCCCGGCCATTCTTGAATATGAGGGTAACCTGGAAATAGGCGGCAAGGAAATTTTTGATACAATGGCAATGCCTTATCCCTGCGATTGGAACGAGGACGGCCTATTTGACCTGCTGCTCGGGTCCACCAAGGGCAAAATTTACATCGCCATCAATAAGGGAACAAAAACCGAACCTAAATTTCCATCGGCGGAACCGGTCAAGGGAACGGATGTTCAAAAGGATATGGTTGCCCCGGCCAATTGGGTCGGCGGCGTAATCCGCGTTCTCTGGTCTAATTTCATCGGCGGTTTCTGTAACTCAGCCTCATTGTTGTCCTCTGAAAAGGAAATTGCGTTAAAACCGGGCGTCCCCATCCGACCGGTTTCCGGCGATTATTTCATGTATTTCCGCTATGTGAACAATTATCCCGGCTGGATGCAGAATAACCTTGCTTATGCCGGATTTATCAATCAGAACCTGAGCATTCAACATGTTGTCGGCGGACGGCTCGTCTTTCCGCACCCATCGGTCAACAATTTTAATTTCAAAATCGGTAAAAAATATGAGCTTTCATTTTCATCCATAATTGAAGGCCGGCCGGCAATCTGGAAGTTCTGGGCAATAGAGGCAACCACACCCGGTTCCGAAACAGAGGCGCCTGTCCTTGAACTCCGGGAAGCCTCCGGGAATATTCCGCCTTCAACAACCTGGGTTAAACGCAGTTACAAATTCAAGTGCCCGAGCACATTTCAGACAAATCTTAATTATAGTTTCTTTTTCCGGATGCCGGAGGGCGAGTGCAAGTTTCTCGTGGACGGCATCAGTTTGAAGGAAGTGGGAAATTGAAACCGGAAATTTGAAATTAGCTAAGAAAGCCTGTCTTGCCTGCAGTCCAGGGATTCCGATTCTGGCCCAATATCCAGTTTCCAATTTCTAATTTAGCAGCAGGCATTTACAGCTTAACTTACTGACTCCTTAATTTCAGGGCCATATGTCAACTCCTTTCGTCCATCTTCATGTTCATACGAGTTACAGCCTGCTCGACGGCGCCGCCCGGATTGATTCGTTGATTGAGGCGGCCTCCGCCCTCGGCCAAAACGCCATGGCAATCACCGACCACGGCGTAATGTTTGGCATCGTGGAATTTTACAAGGCCGCCATCGCCGGAGGAATCAAGCCAATCCTCGGCTGTGAGGTTTATGTCGCCGAAGCCAGCCGGTTTGACCGGAAATCGGAAGGGGGAAAATCCGGCGCCAATCATCTTGTCCTTCTGGCCGAAGATCAGACCGGATACGCCAATCTCATCAAGCTCGTTACCGCGGCGCACCTTGAGGGATTTTATTACAAGCCGCGTATTGACCTTGAAATCCTCACCCAAAATCATCAGGGCCTGATTGCCCTCTCGTCATGCCTGAAAGGAAAAATTCCGGAACAACTGCTTGCCGGCAACGACGCCGGAGCTCTGGACACGGCCGGTAAATTTGGTGATATTATGGGCAAAAACAATTTTTTTCTGGAACTTCAGGACCATAATCTGCCGGAACAGAAGATAGCCAATCGCGGCCTGCTTGAATTGGCGCGCAAAACCGGTCTGCCTTTGGTTGCCACCAATGACGTTCATTACCTGAAAAAAGAACACGCCTCCGCGCATGAGGTACTGCTCTGCCTTCAGACCGGCACATTTTTATCCGATCCCAAACACATGCGCTACGGCTCAAATGAATTTTACCTGAAAAGCGGCAATGAAATGGCGGAACTATTCCGCGACCAGCCCGCGGCCCTGACCAATACGCTTGAAATCGCGCGCCGCTGTAACGTGGAGTTCCGTTTTAACGAATTGCATTCTCCGGACTTCCGCGTGCCGGAAGGCCGGACGCCAAAACAGTATCTGGTTGAACTTTGCCATGAAGGCGTCCGTCGGCGCTACGGCATTGCCAATCCCGCCGCGCCGCGCGATGAAAATGAACGTCGTATAATTGAACGTCTCAATTACGAAATGGACATCATTGAAAAAACAGGATTTTTGGGATATTTCCTTGTCGTCTGGGATTGCATTCGCTTTGCCCATGAAAAAAAAATCCCGGTCGGGCCCGGACGCGGTTCCGGCGCCGGAAGTCTGGTATCTTACGCGCTTGGCATAACCAGCTTAGACCCCCTGCGTTACAACCTGATTTTTGAACGATTTCTGAATCCCAAACGCGTATCGCCGCCCGATTTTGACATTGATTTTTGCCAGTTCCGCCGGCAGGAGGTCATTGAATACGTCAAGGATAAATACGGCCGTAACAACGTGGCACAGATTATAACCTTTGGTTCGCTCGGCGCCAAAACCGTGATCCGCGACGTCGGAAGGGTTCTTCAAATTCCCCTCGCCGACTGCAACCGGCTGGCAAAGATGGTACCGGAAGATCCGGACATGACCTTGGAAAATGCTCAAAAGCTTAATCCGGAATTCAAAAAAGCCTGCGAAGGGGAGCCGAATGCCCGGCAAATTATGCAACACGCGCGCGTGCTTGAGGGCCTCTTCCGCCATGCCGGCGTGCATGCCGCCGGGGTTGTCTTCAGCGATCGGCCGCTCGTGCAAATGATTCCCCTTGCCCGGGACAAGGAAGACCAGATTATCACCCAGTTCAGCAAGGACCACGTTGAAGCTCTGGGATTACTCAAGGCTGATTTTCTCGGCCTGACCACGCTCAGCATCATTGAAGAAACAATCAAATTGATTGCCAAGACAAAAGGTATCACGCTTGATATGGAAACCATTCCCATGGATGATCCGGAGGCCTTTGCGCTCTGCCAGCGCGGCGACACAATCGGCGTGTTCCAGCTTGAAAGCCGGGGCATGCGCGACCTGGTGCGGAGAATCGGGTTGAACCGGATTGAAGACTTAATCGCCATGATTGCCCTCTACCGTCCCGGCCCAATGAACATGCTTGAAAAATACGTGGAGTGCAAAACCGGCAATACCAAAATCACCTATGACGATCCACGCCTGGAGCCGATTCTGGCGGAAACTTACGGCATTCTGCTTTACCAGGAACAGGTCCAGCAGGCCGCGCACGTTCTGGCCGGTTTCAGTCTTGGTGACGGCGACATCTTGCGGCGCGCCATGGGCAAAAAAAAACCGGAAGAGATGGAAGGCCAGCGAAATAAATTCATTGAGGGGTGTCACAAAACCAGCGGCCTGACGGCCAAAAAAGCTGAAAAAATATTTGATAATATCGCCAAATTCGCCGGTTACGGTTTTAATAAATCGCATAGCACCGGTTATGCCGTCATCGCCTATCAGACGGCTTATCTCAAGGCGCATTATCCGGAAGAATTCATGGCGGCATTGCTTTCCAGCGAAATCAGCGGCAACACCAAGAAACTACCGCTTTTTATCGGAGAAGCCCGCAGCATGGGTTTGGAAATTATGCCGCCGGATATAAACAAAAGTTCAGTCCGCTTCATGCCGCTGGAGAAGGGCATCCGTTTTGGCCTGGCCGGCATAAAAAATATCGGTGAAGGGGCGGCCGAGGAGATTGTACGCGAACGCGACAGCCATGGATCATTTCAAAATCTGACCGATTTTTGCACGCGGATGGATTCAAAATACGTCAACCGCAAAACGCTTGAAACCCTGATCCGCTGCGGCGCTTGCGACAGTTTCGGCGGACACCGCGCCCAATTGTTCGGCGCAATTGACCGGATATTGAGCCGCGCCGCATCAATCCAGCGCGACCGGCAGACCGGCCAAGGCAATTTGTTCGCCGCTCTGGATAAAGCATCAGCCGGAAGTTCAGTTGAACATCTGCCCGACTGCGCACCCTGGCATGAGAACATTATGCTTTCGGCGGAAAAGGAATTGCTTGGCATTTACATGAGCGGCCATCCGCTTTCCCAGTATGAAAAATTGCTCAAACTCTACTGCCTTTCAACCGTGAGCGGACTGGCGGAACTGGAGGACGGCGAGCTCACCAGGATCGGCGGATTGCTTGAAAAAGTTGAAAAGAAAATATCAAAAGACAACAAGCCGTATGCCATTCTTCAGATTGAGGATATTGAAGGAACGCTGGATGTGATCGTTTTCAACCAGAGTCTTCAGGAATACGAAAAGATTCTGGTGGAAGGCGCGGCTGTGCTGGCCTGCGGCCAAATTTCAAAAAATGAAGATGTCATCAAAATGTATTTGCAGGAAATATATCCACTGGAAGATGCGCCGCGCCTCTTTACAGAGCGCCTCAGTATTCATTTGGCGGCAAGCGCCATCAACGACGGCCTGCTGCAGAAAATCCGGGATTTGCTGAAAAACCACCCGGGTGGCACGCCGGTTTTTTTCTGTCTTCAATTTCAGCAGGGAGAAGAAATTTTCTTAAGCAGCGGTCATGATTTTAAGGTTACCCCCGACGAAAGCCTGGTAACCGATCTTGAACGGATCATCGGAGAAGAAAGCGTTTATGTGGCCGCCTTGACCAGACCATGCCGCAAGGCCGATTCAAACCGGAAATTCAACGGTTCACGGCGATAAGGCGCAACGCCTTATGTTCTTTATATTATTATTTTCTTGATTATTTCAGCCAAATATTATCTAATGGCGCAAAACAAAGATAATTTTTACGGAGGGAATGGATGAAAAATATTTCTAATTATATTACGTTATCAACGGTCATTATTATTACTGCTTTCACCGTCACAAACGGCGGGGCTTTTGGAAAATCGGAGCCGCGCGGATCTGACACTGTATTAATTGTCCCCGCGCGGCCGGGCGTATTACAACTGGCCTTTGACCTTGAAAACATGCGCGATATCACGATCGTTTCATTCCGAGGCAAACCAAATTCAAGCGACGTGTTAATTCATGTCTGGACGGGAAATGGCTGGCAATATGTCAGTTTTGACGATTTTTGCTCGTTGCGGTTTGTCGGCAAGGCGCCCAAAACGGCGATCGTCATCGGCGACGACCAGGCTGTGCCAAAGACCCTTTTGCAAGGCATGGCATGGCCCTGCAAGGTGGAAAGACTGCAAACCATGAATGCCGCTGACCTGATCAATGGAATGGATAAATATTTCAAATTCAGTTCGCGCGAATGGAAACGGCTTGCCGATTCCCATGGCTTGAAGCTGGAGGATATAAACGCGCCAAAACGGGCTTTCAACCCTTACAATATACCTCGTTCAAAACTGCCCTTGGAAACGCATGATTTCAAACAGGAAAATGACAGCACACCGCCGGCGGTCCTGATTGAAAAGAAATGAAGAATGCAGAATGTTGAATGAAGAAACAAAATCCTAATAATTCTGCATTCTTCATTCTGCATTCTGCATTTTCTTATCCCCTCACCTGTCCGTTCCCGCTAACCACGTATTTATAAGTGGTCAATTCCTCAAGTCCCATCGGCCCGCGGGCATGGAGCTTATCGGTGCTGATGCCTATTTCCGCACCCATGCCGAATTCGCCGCCATCCGTAAAGCGCGTGGAAGCATTTGTATAAACGACCGCCGAGTCCACTTCCTGTGTGAACATTTTGCGCGCTTTTCCCGATTCGGTAATGATTGCGTCGGAATGATGCGAGCCGTACCGATTGATATGCTCAATCGCCGACTCGATCGATTTAACCACCTTAACGGCAAGAATCAGGTCAAGATACTCGGCATACCAATCGTCTTCGTTGGCGGGCTTGATCAGCGTCGCCAGCGCGCGGCTCTTATCATCGCCGCGAAGTTCTACTCCCTTTGCGCTCAACCTCTCCGCCATAAGCGGAATGAAGGAAAAAGCAATTTTTTCGTGCACGAGCACTTTTTCGACCGCATTACACACGCCCGGGCGCTGACACTTGGCATTTTCAATAATATTAAGCGCCATATCAAGATTAGCGCTTTCATCAACGTAAATATGGCAGACGCCTTTGTAATGTTTGATAACCGGCACCTTCGCGTTTTCCACAACCGCCCGGATAAGCTGTTCGCCGCCGCGCGGCATAACCAGATCAACAAGCCCTTCAAGTTGGACAAGTTCGCGCACGGCTTCGCGATCGGTAGTTGCAACCAGCTGAATCGCATCTGGAGGCAGTCCTTTCTGACTACCACCGTCAGACATTGCCTTTGCGATAGCCTGATTGGAAAAAAAAGATTCTTTCCCGCCGCGCAATATGACGGCATTGGCCGTTTTGATGCAAAGGCAAGCGGCATCGGCCGTTACATTCGGACGCGATTCGTAAATAATGGCAATAACCCCGATCGGCACGCGGCGCTTGACGATTTTAAGTCCATTCGGCCTTGTCCAGCGGCGAATGGTTTTACCGACTTTTTCCTTCAGGGCGGCGATTTCGCGCATACCGCGCGCCATCGCCTCAATTCGGGCATCGGTCAGCTCCAGGCGGTCAAGCATGGCCGCCGATAATCCGGCCTGTTTTGCCGCCTGTAAATCGCGGGCATTGGCTTCTTGGATTGATTTTTTCTGCGATTCAATTGTTTCGGCCATAGCTACAAGAATCGCGTTTTTTTCAGCCGCATTGAGAAGCGCAAGTTTCCGCGAAGCCAATACCGCGCGATTCCCGATCATGATCATTTCATCGTGAAGCGTCATTGTTTTCCCCTGTCTCCGAATTCATCAAAACCAGGTTATCGCGGTGAATTAATTCATCACCTTTTTTACTGCCTAAACGGGCTTCTATCTCATCCGTGCGGCACCCCTTAATAAGCTGGATTTCCCGGCTTGAATAGGCAACAAGCCCGCGCGCAATGAACCGGTTATCAATTGTTTTCACGTTCACCATCGCGCCCGCAGCAAATTCACCTTCTATCTTTTTCACGCCTATGGGCAAAAGACTTTTCCCGCCTTGTTCAATGGCGCGACAAGCGCCGTCATCAACCGTCAACGTGCCTTTCGGTTTGTGAAAAAAAGCAATCCAGCTTTTACGCCCGCCGATTTCAGATAAATTGCCTTTTTTTGCCGGAATAATAAGCGTACCGGTGTCGGCCCCGGCCATTATACGCCGAATTATTCCGGGCTCGCGCCCATCGGCAATGACCACGAAAGCCCCGGCCGTTTCCGCCACGAGCCGCGCCGACTCAAGCTTGCTCGCCATCCCGCCGGTTGATATATCCCCCCCCTTCCCATTGGCAAATTTAAGGACATCCTTGGATATCTCGCGCAGACAGCTTATGCGCTCCGACCGCCCGTCCGCCAAGGGTTTGCCCAGACCGTTCGCCGTGGTAAGCATAATGAGCAAATCGGCTTTAATCAGGTGGACAACAAGCGACGCCAAAAGATCGTTGTCGCCGAATTTTATTTCATCAACGGCAACCGCGTCATTTTCGTTAACAACCGGAATAACGCCGGAGCGCAGCATGGTCAGGATTGTGTTCCTGGCATTGAGATGACGGACGCGGTGTTTGAGATCATCATGCGTCAGTAAAATCTGGCCGATAATTTTTTTTTCGACGGTAAAAAGTTGATCGTATTGATTCATCAGCCGGCTTTGTCCCACGGCCGCCGCCATCTGGAGTTCCGGCAGACCTCCCGGCCGACGGCGCATGCCAAGCACCTGCATGCCGGTGCCGATTGCGCCGGAAGTGATAAAAACAACATCCCGCTTCTGCGCGCTTAAATCGGCCATTTCCTTGACCAATGATTTGAGCCGCTGTGTTTCCGGTTTGCCGGAAGTCTGCACCAGGACCCTGCTGCCTATTTTTACGACAATGCGTTTGGCATCACCGATGGTCATTCGGGCTTCCAGTTCCGATATCTCGTGCGTTTTCATGGGATTACTGTAGCATGACGGGCCGCCTTCTGTCGATAGCGATGATTATGCAAAAATGGAGTCCCGCTTCAATAATGCAAGATTATTTGGCAATGATATTCCTTCAAGGCACCATCAATAGTCTTGTGTTTTCATTTTTTAAGGGTAATATCCATTGACAATGACCGATTATTGCCATAATTTTGACAACATGATTTATGGCGAGCCGAGATCGGGGAGGCCAACCCGTCTTCGTCCCGTCATTGATCCCTGTAGCAAGTACAGGGTATTCCCTGGCCGAGCTCGGGCAGGCTGGCGAAGGCGAATAAAGCATTAAGAGGTAATTACATATGAAAATTGTCATTTTAGCCGGCGGACTGGGAACAAGGTTAGCGGAAGAAACGGAAATTAAGCCGAAACCGATGGTTGAAATCGGCGGGCTGCCGATTTTATGGCATATCATGAAAATTTATTCGCACTTTAACTTTAATGAATTTTTTATCGCCCTCGGCTACAAGGGCGATGCAATCAAGCATTTTTTCCTGGATTACTGCAATCTGGGCGCGAACATGACCGTTCATCTGGATCGCGGCCACGTTGAACGGCATGCCCACAAAATGGAAAACTGGAAAGTGCACCTGATTGACACCGGACCCGAAACAATGACCGGCGGCAGGATCAAAAGATTGGAGTCATGGCTGAAGGATGAACCCTTCATGCTCACCTATGGCGACGGCCTCGGTAACATTGATATAAAAGCCCTGCTCAAATTTCATCGCGCGCATGGCAAGATCGCCACTATCACCGCCGTCCGGCCCCCATCCCGTTTCGGTGGTCTTGTTTTTAAAGGCAACCTTGTCTCGGAATTCAGCGAAAAGCCGCAGGTTGGCGAGGGCTGGATTAACGGCGGCTTTATGGTATTTGAGCCGGCAATTTTCAATTATCTGAAAAATGACCGCAGTATTCTTGAAATTGACGGACTTGAAAAGCTGGCCTCGGCCGGACAGCTGGCCGCCTTTAAACATGAGGGCTTCTGGCAATGCATGGATACCCTGCGCGACAAGCGTTTCCTGGAAAAAATGTGGAACGAAAAGAAAGCTCCCTGGAAAACATGTCCGTAAACAAAAAAACAGAAGTCAGAATTCAGAAGTCAGTAGTCAGAATAAGAGTAATAAGATTTAATTTCATCCTGAATTCTGTATTCTGACTTCTGACTACCTTGGTATTTATGATTACTTTTCAATCAACCTTCCGAAATAAAACCGTTCTCATTACCGGGCATACCGGATTCAAGGGTTCATGGCTGACGCTTTGGCTGAACTCCCTTGGGGCGAAGGTTTGCGGCTATTCGCTTCCCGCGCCTAAGACGGTAAATAATAATTTTCGGCTTTCAAAAGTAGCCGACTGCCTGAGCGGGCATATTGAAGCCGATATTCGCGATTATCAGCGCCTGAAAAAATGCATGAACGATGTGGCGCCGGATTATGTTTTTCATCTTGCGGCCCAATCCATCGTACGCAAAAGCTATTTTTTCCCGAGGGAAACTTTTGAAACCAATATCGGCGGCACGGTTAATCTTCTGGAAGCGGTCCGGAAATTAAAGCGTTCCTGCGTTATCGTTGTCATTACCAGTGACAAGTGCTATGAAAACATCGGCAAGGCCAATGGTTACCGCGAGGGCGACCCCATGGGCGGACACGATCCTTACAGCGCCAGCAAGGGAGCGGTTGAAATCGTTACGGCCTCTTTCCGGCGCTCTTTTTTCCATCCCGGGAGTCTTTCCGAGCACGACGTTAAACTCTCTTCCGCCCGCTCAGGAAACGTCATCGGCGGCGGCGATTGGGCACCGGACCGGATCATTCCCGATTGTATTTCGGCGCTGACCAGGCACGAACCGATCAATGTCCGTAATCCAAGGGCCATCCGGCCATGGCAGCATGTGCTTGAACCATTAAGCGGGTACCTGACGCTGGCCGCGAAGCTGGCCGGCACACGTAAAAATGGAAAAGAATCGTGCCTGGCGGCAGACAGGTATTGCGAGGCTTGGAATTTTGGCCCTTCCGCCAAATCCATGCACCCGGTCAAAGACCTGGTTGAAGAAACAATCAAACAGTGGGGCAAAGGATCATGGCGGGATACATCCGTTAAAAATGCGCCCCATGAGGCGGCTTACCTGACCTTATCAAGTGAAAAGGCACGCCGGCGGCTCGGCTGGCGTAATGTCTGGGACTTCAGCCAGGCGGTTGAAAAAACAGTGTTATGGTATAAAGCATGGCACGCCAAAAAAACCGATCTCGGTGAATTTTGTCTTGCTCAAATCGCTCAATATTGCGAAGACGCGCAATTAAAAGAAAAGAATGTCTCATAGCGTGGCGGAGCCGCAACTAAATTGTCATTCCCGCGAAGGCGGGAATCCAGGAAAAAACTTCTGGATTCCCATTTCTCGCCTGGGCGACTTGTCCGCCATAGCCTTGGCGACGGAGGAAGCGCTTCCCCCTTCGCGAGGCCGCTTCGGCGGGACACGTCGGCGGAGCCTGGTCATGGGAATGACAGAACGGAAGATTCTATGCTAAAAATTCATAAGAACGCCGCTCTTAAACTTGATGCACTCAGGAATGCCGTCCTGGCTGATGTTGAGCTTTATTATAAGGCCAAGAAAGCGACTGACGCGGCCAAAGCCGCGATAAAGCCTATTCAATATGCCGGACGGGTATATGATCAGCGCGAAATGATCAATCTCGTTGATTCCAGCCTTGATTTCTTTCTCACGGCCGGACGATACGCGGATAAATTTGAAAATGATTTTTCACGTTACCTCGGATTGAAGCACGCCTGCCTTGTCAATTCCGGCTCATCGGCCAACCTGCTGGCGCTGACGGCGCTGACTTCCCCAAAGCTGGGCCACCGCCGCCTCAAGCCCGGCGATGAAGTAATCACGGTTGCCTGCGGTTTTCCCACGACGCTTTCGCCGATCATTCAAAACCGGCTTATTCCCGTTTTCGTGGACGTTAATCTCGGCGATTATAACGCCATTCCCGAACAGCTTGAAAAAGCTGTAGGTAAAAAAACCCGCGCCATTATGCTGGCCCACACGCTCGGCGTCCCCTTCCCGCTGGATACGGTCATAAAACTTGTTAAAAAACACAACCTGTGGCTGGTGGAAGACAACTGTGACGCGCTCGGCTCGCGTTACCGCGGGAGATTAACCGGCACTTTCGGGCACTTGGCGACGTTTTCATTTTATCCAGCGCACCATATCACCATGGGCGAGGGAGGCTGTGTCGCAACCAATGACGAACAACTGTCTCAAATAGTGTGTTCACTCCGCGATTGGGGACGCGACTGTTATTGTTCGGGCGGACAGAACAACACCTGCGGGAAACGTTTTTCGCAGCAATTTGGAACCCTTCCCTTCGGCTACGATCATAAATACGTTTACAGTCATATCGGCTATAATCTTAAAGTCACCGACATGCAGGCGGCCATTGGATGCGCCCAGTTGAAAAAGCTGGATAAATTTATCGCCCGGCGAAAAGCCAATTTTAAATTGTTGCACCGCCTGCTTGCGCCTTTCAGGAATAAACTCATTCTGCCAACGCCGACACCGCATTCGGATCCGTCCTGGTTTGCTTTTGTGATCAGCGTGCGGGATGGGCACAATTTCAGCCGCAATGACCTGACGAAACATCTTGAAGCCAACCGTATTGAGACCCGTAATCTTTTCAGCGGAAATCTGCTCAGGCATCCGGCCTTTGAAAATATCAAGCACCGCATAGTTGGGAACCTGAAAAACACCGATTTTGTCATGCAAAACACTTTCTTCATCGGTGTGTATCCCGGGCTCTCATCCACTCAAATCCGCTATATTGCGGGCGTGTTTGAAAGATTTATGGCAAATGCTTAAGTTTACGGACATTGCAGAAACGATGAAAGATTGGTATAAAGAAGTTATGAACAAAACGCTTACCAGAATTGGCCGCATCACTGACAAGAGAAACGACGATTATGTGCCTGGGTCACCCAGCAGTCGTCTCAGTCTTGTTTGGCCGCTTACCCAAGAAGTAGCATCTCTAAGCAAACATCACGATGTTAAACAAAGACTACAAAGACATATTGCAGTCGTTAGCCGACGAACAGGTTAAGTTTCTCCTCATGGGCGCTTACGCCCTGGCTGCCCATGGTTATCCCCGCGCAACCATGGATATTGATATTTGGGTTATGCCATCACCAGATAACGCAAATGCCGTATTAAGAGCTTTGCGCCGATTCGGCGCAGCAATACACGGACTCACCGCCGCGGATCTTCAAAAGGATGACACCATTTTTCAGATCGGAGTCGCTCCTCGACGAATTGACATAATCACCGGTGCATCAGGACTCCGTTTTGAGGAAGCATTCGCACTTTCCAAAAAGAAAACACAATATGCGGTCAGCGAGATTCAAAGCGAAGTTTTCACAGTCAAGCAAAAGGGAAATCATAAGACAATTGACTACTTCTTTACATGAACCGACTGCCACAAAACGATATTGAACATATCCTTCTTCACACCAGTGATCTGTGGAAAGACCTGCGCAAGAGCAGAGTTTTCATCACCGGCGGAACGGGATTTTTCGGCAAATGGATTTTGGAAAGTTTTCTGGCGGCAAACGATAAATTCAAACTCAAAGCTTCAATTATCGTTCTCTCCAGAAACCCTGAAAAATTTGAACGGGAAGCTCCCTATCTTGCTACCCACCCTGCCCTGCGCCTCATTAAAGGCGATGTGCGTAATTTTACCTTTCCTAATGGCAATTTCACGCATCTTATTCATGGCGCGGTTGATGCCAGCCTTAAACTTATTCAGGAAGAACCCTTGCTCATCTTTGACACGATCATTCAAGGCACCAGGAGAAGCCTAGAATTTGCCGAATCGCGCGGAGTTAAAAAAGTCCTTCTGATAAGTTCCGGCGCCGTCTATGGACGCCAGCCGACGGCTATCAGCCGCCTGACCGAGGAATACCGCGGAGCGCCGGATTTTTCCGATCGTTATGCAATTTACGGAGAGTCCCTGCGTGCCGCCGAGACGCTTTGCGTTCCATATGCCTCCAAAAAGATTTTTGAGCCGAAAATCGCGCGCTGTTTCAGTTTTGTCGGACCGCACCTGCCGCTGGATGCGCATTTTGCAATCGGCAACTTTATCCGTGACGCCCTTGAGGGGAAAACAATCCGGCTAGAAGGCGACGGAACGCCGCGCCGGTCATATCTCTATGCGGCTGATTTGGTAATATGGCTGTGGACAATTCTCATTCGCGGCAAAGGCATGCGGGCGTATAATGTCGGCTCCCAGAAGGCCATCTCGCTTGCGGAAGCCGCCAAACTTGTCGCGAAGCTGATCGGCAATAAACCAAAGGTGATTATCGCCCGCCGGCCGGGTCCGTCAAAGCCGGCCAACCTTTACGTCCCAAGCACCCATCGGGCGCGAACCGAATTGGGACTGAAAGAAACTATTTGTATTCGCGATGCAATTCAACGTACTATTAAGCTTTATCGTTCTGTCATGCACGGTTCGAAATTGGAAATTAGAAATTAAGGCAAGAGATGAAACGTGTCTATAAGTTGGATGTCTACAAACTAGCGGAAGATTTGCCGGATATGATCTGGTACGACTTTGACAAATTGAACGTATTCATTAACAACATAAAAACGTGAAGACCAAATTTCTAATTTCCAGTTTCCAATTTCGTCGTTTTACGAACGCTTAAAACATGCGCGTAGCCGATTACATTACCAACGCTCTTTATGAAGCCGGCGGTGAAAACGTCTTTATGATCACCGGCGGAATGATTATGCACCTGACCGACGCCGTTCTCCAGCATGGACGCCAGCGTTATATCTGTTGTCATCACGAGCAGGCAGCGGTTATGGCCGCCGATGTCTACGGCCGGCTCACTGGAAAGCTCGGGGTAGCCTATGTTACCGCCGGTCCCGGCGCATTGAACACACTGACCGGAGTCGTCGGAGCTTATGTAGATTCCGCCCCGTGCATCATTGTCGCCGGCCAGTCAAAAGTTTCCCAGGCCACCGTAACTGGACCGCGCCAGTTCGCCCTGCAAGGCTTCAACACCCTGCCCCTTTTCAGCCAAGTGACAAAATATGCGGTCATGCTCACCGACTTATCCCGCGTCAGATACGAGGTTGAAAAATGCATTTACCTGGCAAAGACGGGCCGGGTCGGGCCGGTCTGGATTGAGTGCCCGATTGACATTCAGGCCGCGCCATTTGATCCCGAAAAGGCCGAGGGCTTTACGCCAAAGCATGAAGAAGATTCCATCGAAAAACTTCATTCCAACATACAAAACGCGGTTGAAGCAATCCGTAAAAGCCGGCGCCCCTGCATCCTGGCCGGCGCCGGCGTCAGAACGGCGGAAGCGTTGGCATTGCTCCACCGCTTCGTTGAAGAAACCGGCATTCCCGTCATGACGTCGCGGCTGGGCATGGATTTAATGGACGACGCTCATCCGCTTTTTATCGGCCGGCCTGGCACTTACGGCGACCGCCCGGCAAACTTCGCCGTGCAAAACTGCGATCTTCTGCTCGTCATCGGCTGCCGCCTCGGCATCGGCCTTGTAGGCTATGATTTTGCCGACTTCGCCCGCAATGCCATAAAAATCATGGTTGACATTGATGAACGCGAGCTGACCAAACCTTCCGTCGTGCCTGATCTTGCCATCCGCATGGACGTTAAAAGATTTTTGCAGGAATGCCTGAAGGCGCTAGGTAATTATAATTTGGACAACCGGGCATGGACCGCACAAATCCGGCTCTGGCGCAAAAAATATCCCGTTGATCTTCCCGAATACGCCGAAGAAAAAAACGGCCTTAATTCTTACCACTTTACCCGGCTCCTGTCGGAAAAGATGCCATCCGACGCAGTAATCGTCGTTGACACCGGTTCCTGTTTCCACGTTCATGCGCAGGCCTTCAAGGTAAAATTCGGCCAGCGGCACGTTATCACCGGCGGGCTTTCAACCATGGGCTTCATGCCCGGAGTAATCGGTGCGGCCGCCGCCCGCCGCATTGCGGATAAGGCTGGCGGGCCGGCCGGCCGAAACCGGGATGTTTATTGCATCACCGGCGACGGCTCCCTGCAAATGAACATCCAGGAACTGATTACAATTTCGCACAACCGCCTGTGCGCCAAACTCATTGTCAACAATAACAACGGCTATCTCCTCATCCGGTTGACCCAGAAAAACTTCCAGGAAAGCCGGTTTATCGGAATTGACAAGGATACGGGTGTTGGTTTTCCGGATTTGGGAAAGTTGGCAAATGCCTACGGCATTCATTATATCCGCATTGCTTCCCTGGCGGAATGCGACGTGAAACTGAAGGAACTTTTTGAATACCCGGGACCTGTGATTTGCGATGTTTTGACTCCCCCCGACCAGCCGCTCATCCCGCGGGTCGCATCAAAAAAGATGCCGGATGGGCGCATGGTATCCATGCCTTATGATGATATGTACCCGTTCCTGCCCCGTGCGGAATATGAAGAAAATTGTATAAGAAAGAAGCAAGTAGCCAGAAGTCCCTGGCCGACGCGAGACGCATCGGCTCGGGCAGGCAGAATTCAGTAGGGGTCGCGCTCGCCGCGCGCCAGTCTTAGGATTGTCATTCTCACGCAAGTGGGAATCCAGAAAAGATTTAAAAGAATATTATTTGAGACTGGATTCCTTATTAAATCGGGAATGACATTTAGAATCATGAAAAAGGTAAAAGTAGCCATTCTCGGCAGCGGCAATATCGGCACTGATTTGCTGATTAAAATCATGCGCTCGTCTTTGCTTGAATGCAGCCTGTTCATTGGGCGTAATCTTGCCTCCCCCGGCATGATGAAGGCCAACAGTCTGGGCGTGCGGATTTCCGACAAAAGCATTGAGGCAATCGTGCGCGAACCGGACTCATGCGAGCTGGTGTTTGACGCCACCTCGGCATTGGATGCCGGCCGGCACTGGACAATCCTGAAAAAAATGGGCAAAACCGTGATTGATCTGACCCCGGCGAAACTGGGCGGTCTTTGCGTGCCGGCCGTCAATCTCAACGACTGCCTTGGCCAACAAAACATCAACATGGTAACCTGCGGCGGACAGGCTACGATTCCCATTGCCAGCCAAATCGCCAAAATCCACGCCAATGTTGAATATATTGAGATTGTCTCCAGCATCGCCTCGCGCAGCGCGGGACCGGCCACCCGGCTAAATATTGATGAATATGTGGAAACAACCGAGCGGGCGCTGGCCGTTTTCACCGGCTGCCGGAAAACCAAGGCCATTCTGGTTCTTAATCCGGCCGAGCCCTGCATTGACATGCAGACAACTATTTTCGCCAAAATCAACAAGCCGGACATTCCAAAATTGCGCAAGGCCGTGACGCAAATGGCGGAAAAAGTCCGGCAATATGTGCCCGGTTACCGGCTTTTGCTTCCCCCCACATGGGACAATGACCGGCTGGTTACGATGATCAAAGTGCAGGGACTCGGCGATTATCTCCCGAAATTCGCCGGCAATCTTGATATTATCAATTGCGCGGCAATTGCCGCAGCGGAAGAATTTGCCAAAAAATCACATTCTTGCCCACCATAGTCACAAGACAATGAGCGCTCGGGCATAGGCGGGCAGGCCGTGAAATCATGCCTTCGGCTTGACAAATCCGTGGTAAATCATGCCACAGGCTTCAGCCTGAAGGCAGATCCGCCTGCGGCGGAAATGTCTTTGAATATGCCACCTGAATTGTTACCATTTTTCAACAATTAAACGAAAGACTTTTGCAATCAACTCATAAGAACAAGGAGAGTTATGAAACATATCACTCTGCGCGTTTTGGCGTCCCTCATGGTAATGACCTTAATAACCGGATGCGCGGGTATAAAATCAGGCGCGGATAAAGAACGCACGCTGACCGCGCCGCCCGCCCCCTATAAAACCGGGAAGACGGGCAATGTCGTCAAAGCCGAACCGGTCTTGAGGGAAGACGGCATCTTTTACGGCGACAAAGGGCTTATCGTCCATAAATCCGGCAAGCTCACTCTTATGGCCGGTGATAAACTCGGCGAGTTTTTCACCTTTTTCAGCACATCCAATTCATCGTGGATAACGACTAATTACAAGGGATTTCAGGAAGAAAAGATGGAAAGGAACCTGAAAGACAGGGAATTTGTATATACAGCCGTGTTTCCCCTGGCCAAACAAGGGACGGAGAACATGCCCTATGGCAAGTATCAGCAGAAAGTAAAAGTAACGGAAGATAATAAAATCAACATATCTTATGAATATTCCATTCCCGAAGGCCTGGAAAAAAACATTAAAGAGACCTGCATGTTTTTCAGCATGCCATTCAGCGCGGGTGCGGCGAAAAAGTATGAGATTGACGGGAAAACCTGTGAATTTTCGGCCAAGGCGGGAGTTCGACAGCAGAAATATGACGGGCCGGCCAAAAAGTTCGTGTTCAACCCGGGCGATCCGGCCAGCGAATTTTCAATAGACATGGACGGCGTCCGGTTGTGGGTGTCCGAGGAAAAAGAAAACATTAATTTGCGGTTTTATGCGATACGCAATCACAAAGTATCCTTCACCCTTGATTTGAGCAAAGTTTCCGAATCATCCCTGGTGAATTCCAATGATTTCCAGGCCGGGATTGATTTCTGGAAATGCGACCGTCTGCACGTGCCCGATTACGGCAAGTGCCGGAACCTGGCGCAGAATTCATCTTTTGAAGCCGGGCTCAGATACTATGATCTTTTTAGAGTTTGGGCACGTTTCAAGAACAGGAGTAAACCTGTTTTTTCCGTGGACGAGAATGTGGCCAAATTCGGCCATGGCAGCCTGATGATCAACGCGTTTAAGAAAGACGACACGGGTTATCTGAGCACTTTTGCCATCCCGGTGGTGGAGGGCAAAAAATACACGGTCAGCTATTATGCCAAAGGCAATAAAAATGGGCTCTGGCTTAATACAAGGATTGTGACCGGGATATGGCTGGAATTTCCCAAGACTTCCGGGGGCCATGTTCCTACCAATGACTGGACAAGGAAGACTTTCACCATTACCGCCCCGAACCGTGAATTAACCTTCCTGATCCAGGCCGCTTATCATGGGAATGATCCTTCCGGCGAAGGCACGGTCTGGATTGACGGCTTGCAGATTGAGGAAGGAGACACGGCGACCGATTATGTTGAAAAGCCGCTGAGCAGTATTCTGCTAACCTCAAACCCCGATAATTTTTTGAGCGTTGACGACAAGAAGGTTGACGCGCGGCTGCAAATCATCGCGCCGGCCAATACGTCCGGCAAGGTAACCTGCCGGATAGAGGACTTCTTTTACCGGAAAATATGGGAACAGGGCTTTGAATTCAAGACGGACGCGCAAGGGCGGTGGTCAATCTGCCGATAGAAAACCTGCTGGGCAAGGGAATTTATGTTGTGCGCGCCGATTATGAGCTGAGCAATGGATACAAGGATACCGATTACTATCGTATTTCCCGGATGGAGTTTTTGAAAAACACGCATAAAAACAAGGATATCTTTGCCACCAACCTGGGGTGGACGGGCCAGTTAAGAGGCCGGGACCTGCTCCAGCGTCTGCGCGCCGTCGGGTTCGGTTCGGTTAAGCAAGGACCGTTGAACAAGGAATATTTTGATGGCATGTCCGAATACGGCATAACATACACCAGTATTGAATTCTATGGCCGAAAGATTACTAATGTGATTGAGGAGCTTGGCAAAGTGGAAAGCGTCTCGCCGGAATTGGAGAAGAAGGTTGAAGACGCCTGTTATGAAATTGCCAAAGCCTATCCCTGGGTGAAGGCGTGGGATCTTGGCAGCGAAATGGAATGCCGGGTTGAACTTATTAAAAAGGGAAATTTCAAGGATTTCGCCAAATTGCAGATCGCCTGCTATAAGGGAATTAAACGTTTTGACCCGAATAAAAAATTCTATCTGGGCGGTTCCTGCAATATGCAGCCGCAAAACGGGACACGGTATGTGGGCAGCTACCTTGAAGCGGCCAATGAGGTAGACAGTAAAATAAAATTTGACGGCGTCACCATCCATCCCTACCGGACAACGCCGGAAAATCCCGACCTTGACGACGACGCCGCGGCGTTTTTCGCGGTGCTGGACAAAAATGGGTATCAAAATGTCCCCGCCTTCTGGGATGAAGGGATTTATTATACGTATTACAATATTCCGGCCTGGGGTCTTGATCCGCATAAGGGCTGTTCAACCGACCACTATTATGCCGGGTGTCCGAGTTATCACATGGGCTGGGGCGAGCGAATTTCCGCCGCCTATTTTGCCCGGAGCTGGCTTGTGGCGCTGAAATACCAGGACCGGGTCAAAACGTATAATGGCTGGTGCTCCTGGATGAATATGGACGCCTACCTTACCCCGTTAGCTCTCCAGAAAATACCCAATACGCTGGGGATGCTGCTCGGCAACGCGGTTTTCAAAAAGGACATCCGCTTTGCCCCGGAAACGAGGTGTTATGTATTTGAGGATGAAAAACAAAGGCCAATCGCGGCCTTGTGGTCCCATAATCCCAAGGTTGACCGGGGATATGAGGAAAGCCCGGTTGGCCGCTTCAATTTTGAAGGGAAAACGTTTGAGATCATTGATTTGATGGAAAACGAGCGTTCGGTCAGGAGCGATGCAAAGGGATTTACGGATATTCCCGTTACGCCCTTTCCGGTTTTCATCCGGGGCAGGGCGGGCAAACTGGAAAGTCTCTGCAAGACGATCCAGAACGGCCGGATAATTGATTCCGACAAGACCGTGGTTCGGATTACAGCCAAACCCTCGAATGCATCGGAGCTGGAGGTTGAATTCCGGAATCTTGTCACGCGTGAATTCCAGGGACAGGCGGACATAAAGCTCCAGGATAAAGTGATTGAGCAGCAAATCCGGCTGAAGGAAAAAGGCGCTGAAAACGTGATTATTCCCATGCCGGAAAAGATACCGTTTGACCGGATCGCGGAAATCAAACTGCCGGTGGCGTTGCAGGAAGAGGGGGGCAAGCCCATGGCCACGGACCTTTCGTTCAAGGCGTTTGCCGTGCAGAAGTTGAAAGGGAAAATAACGGTTACCGGCAACGCCGAAGACTGGCAGGACATTCCGGCCATCCAGGTTACCAACCGGTGCATCAGCAAAACCAAAGGCGGGGGAGGCACTCGCAATCTGCCGCTTGACAATAATCCTGAAAAAGTCGGCTATCCCGGTGATCATGCGGCCGAATACCAGATGGCATGGGATGATGACAATCTTTACCTGCGGGTCAATGTTACCGACGACACTTTCTTCCATGAGAACAAGAAAGGCATCGGCGACAGATGGTACAATGATTGCCTGCAAGTCTATATTGACACGATTGGTGATGCCCGGAGCAAGGAAACGCGCGGGTTTGACGGGAACGATTATAATTATGACTTCTTCCCGAATATGACGACCAACTCCACATCGGTTCCGGACGGCACGCTGACCGCGTTCCGGCGTTATGCGCCGGAACAGCAGCAAGCGGGCGGGCTTCTTGCGCCGATGCCGAACATGGTTGAGCCGGAGGTTAAAGGGACATTCCGGAAAACGGAAAAAGGTTATATTTATGAAATCGCCTTCCCGAAGCGCCTGATTGCGCCGTTACAGTTAAAGGCGGGGAGCGGTTCCGGTTTTGCGATATATATAGCCGACCATGACGGCAGTTATCTTAAGAGCGCGCTGACGACCACGCCGCCGGGGACGGGCGGATACATGAACCCCCATCTTTACCCGGTCATGATTCTGGTTGAATAATGCGGATTTACAATCTTGGCCGGCTAATGTATAAATAAATAACAAATAAATGGTAATGCCATAGGGGGCATGTCGGCGGTAGAGCCGGTTTTATACCGGCTTTAGCCGACCACGCCTTAGGCGTGGCAAGCATAAAGTTTACCCCGCACATGGCGGGGTCGGCTCTACCCCTTGATAACTGAGCCCTTACAAATAAATGCCTTGGATGCGGCGATTATTATAATGAGACCGGCGCAAATATTCCGGATTTGGGTGACGGCGCTAGTGTTGCTGGCAACGGCCGGGGCGCGGGCGGCCGGACCATGGTATGTGGCCACGAACGGCGTAGATAGCAACGCCGGTACGAGCTGGGCTGTTCCGTATTTAACGATCAGCAACGCCCTGACCAATGCGTCAACCGGGGGCGACACGATCTGGGTTTCCAACGGCGTATATACGCTCACCGCCACGGTGAGCAATCCCGCCGCCAAGAAATTCAATATCCGCGCCTGGAGCACTAACCCGGCGGACACGGTATTACTTGGCCACGGCTCCAATCCTCCACCGGACAACCTAAACTTCCGCGGGGTGTGGATGTCCGGCACCGGCAGTCTGCAAGGCTTCACCGTGACTAATTTTTATTATACCAATGAAAATACCGGCGCCGGTGTGTATTGCGACGCGGGACTCGTCTCAAATTGCGTTATCGCCGGTAATCTCATGGGCTATCAAGCGGGCGTAGTCGGTTCTATCCAAGCCAATGGCGGCGGCGTATATTTATTGGGGGGCGGTATGGTTGAGAATTGCAGCATTATTGGCAACAGGATTCATCCGGGAGATTATAACAGCGGCGGCGGTGGAATTAGAATATCCGGTTCCGGCTGCCGGATCAGGAACTGCCGGATTGTGGGCAATATCGTGGGTAGCGCCATCATAGGCGCAGGCATTTTGGCTGCGTCTGATACTGTCATACAGGACTCGGTCATCGCCAGCAATTATAATAGTAGTTGGGTGGGTGGCATCTATATGAACGGAGGTGTCCTCAGCAACTGCCAGGTGTTCGCGAACACGGGCGGCGGAGAAGGCGGCATTTTTGTGACCGGCAATGGCGCCTACTCCATTCGCATTGAGCGGTGTGCGATTTACAACAATACTGCGATGTATCATGGCGGATGCTTTATTAATGGCACGATAACGAATGCGTTGATCTCACAATGCACGATTGTCAGCAATTATGGTAGTACGCAAGGAAATGGCGGCTTGGGCGTGGACAAGACTGTCGCAAATGTCCGGATTCGGAACTGCTTGGTGGCGTATAACACGGGCCTCAAGCAAGCGGGTTGGGGTGGGTTTGGCGGCGGCGGCATGTATGTGTTCGGCACCAACGCCCTGATTGAGAACTGCACGATTGTCAGCAACACGCTTACCGGCGCCGAGTCTCCCCAAGGGGCGGGGCTGTTTGCATCCAACGGGGTGCGCGTGGTCAATTCCATCATCTATCACAACGTCGGGGTAACAACGTCCAATGTCTATGTGATGGCGGACTGCACGTTCAGCAACAGCTGCGTCGCGCCCCTGCCGGCCGTGGGGACGGCGAACACGGATGCCAACCCGCGTTTTGTCGCGAAGGATACCGGCAATTTCCGGCTGAACAACAATT
>Ga0247840_10000233_pt1 | contig 115428 bp, 100 predicted proteins | sample LaCruzMarch2015__FD_192404 | JGI IMG/M metagenome (GOLD analysis project Ga0247840, IMG submission 192404) | Freshwater microbial communities from meromictic Lake La Cruz, Castile-La Mancha, Spain - LaCruzMarch2015_17m | ecosystem: Environmental > Aquatic > Freshwater > Lake | place: Spain... | reverse complement strand
TATCTTACAAACGATCAATCAACCGAAAACGGTTGATATCGTTTAGATTTAGAAAAAAAACAGAAAAACAACCCTGAAATTGTTAACAACCCTTGAATTTACGAAACAGGGGGTAAATAAGTACAATTTTATTAATTCTGATGATTTGCATACATAAATTATGAAAGTTTTCAAAAAATATTACACCATCTCAGCTTCTCCTGAGGATGTATACCGCGCACTGACCAATCCTGTCACCATCCAGCTGTGGACAGGTGAGCCGGCTGAAATGTCAACGCTCCCCGGATCAGAATTCGCGTTATGGGATGGCAGCATTTCCGGTAAAAACATCGAATTTGAAGAGGGGAAAAGGATTGTGCAGCAATGGTACTTTGGAGACCAGGTTCAGGAGTCGTTGGTTACCATCCTATTGCATGCACAGAAAACGGGAACTTCTGTCGAATTGATTCATACAAACATCCCGGATGAAGATTATCCGGATATTGTAAGTGGGTGGAATAACAGCTACTTTGGCGCCCTGCGCGAGTTCTATCAGGAATAAATTCCTCCGTTGCCAGCCTTGTTTCAATTGGACCTTAAAGGTTTTCCTGGAAATACCTTGCCATTTTCTGGTTGAGGTGAACCCGGTCTTTGCCGCGCACGTTGTGTTCGTGGCCGGGATAGAAAAAGAAATCAACCTGTTTGCCTTCATCCACACATTTTTTCAGAAATGTGAGTGAATTCTGAGGAACGACGGTATTATCCTGGTCGTCGTGGATGATGAGCAACTTGCCCTGCAGGTTTTTTACCTCATTCAGCAAACAAGCGTTGGCATACCCATTGGGATTGGTTTCAGGGGTGTCCATGTATCGCTCTCCATACATCACCTCGTAATATTTCCAGTCGGTTACAGGGCCGCCGCACACTGCAACTTTAAAGGAGCCGGGGTGCTTCAAAAACATCGATATAGTCATGAAGCCACCGTAACTCCAGCCATTGAGACCGATGCGGGTGGAATCGACAAAGGGCAATGATTTCAGATAGTTCACACCAACCATCTGGTCGGCAACCTCCTTAACGCCCAGGTTGCGGAAGATGGCTTGCTCAAAGTCGCCTCCGCGGGCACCGGTTCCGCGGTTGTCAAGGGTGAACACAACATATCCAAGATCGGCCAGGTAATTCAGGAATAATCCGGCGCCACCCAGCCAGGAATTGGTAACCAATTGTGAATGGGGGCCTCCGTAAACATAGAGAATGACAGGGTACCGCTTATCCGGTGAGAAATCAGCCGGTTTAATCAGGCGGCAGTAAAGATCATCGTTATTTTCGGACTTCAGTTTGAAGATGGACATCTCTCCCAGTGTATAATCTTTCAGGGGATTTTCGGCTGAAAGCAAAATCCGTAACCTGTTTCCATGATCATCAAGCAGCTCGATTTGTCGGGCTGTGTTTGTGTTGCTGTAGCTGTCGAGCACCATTTTTCCATCGTCCGATACGCTGGCCGAGTGGGTCCCTGTAATCCTGGTAACCGGAATAAGTTCTCCTTTGTTCAGGTCTGCGCTGTATAATTGGCGGTCGAGGGGGTTCTCCTTGTTGCAGCGGAAGAATACACGGGCATCGGCTGCATCACATTTCAGATAATCCGTTACCTCCCAGGGCCCCCGAGTGAGTTGTTTGATCAGATTTCCTTTTATATCATAAAGATACAAATGGTTATAACCATCACGCCGGCTTTCCCAAATGAACTTGCCGGGTGATTTATTCAGAAATTTCGGGCCCTGTTGCGGCTCAACATAGGATTCATTTTTTTCCTCAAACAGGGTCGCTGAAAATTTTCCGGTTGATGCTTCATACTGGTTCAGCTGCATAAAATTCTGATCGCGGTTGAGGGCAGCGATATAGATGTATTTCCCATCGGGGCCCCAGGTGATGTTGGTCAGGTATTCAATCGCCGATGGCGCCTTCCCGGATCCGGAAACCGGGTCGTTCAAGGTCACCGAGTCAGTTTGAAGATAGATGGTTTTACCCGTTGCGATGGAATAAACCCCAAGGGTGACTTTGTGGCTCGTCATGCCGGCCATAGGGTATTTTGTAGGATTAACAGTGGCGATGCGCTGGGTTATATCCACAAGGGGATAGTCGGTGACCAGGGTTTCATCCATGCGGTAAAATGCGAGGAATTGTCCGTCGGGCGACCAGAACGTTCCTTTGGTGATGCCGAATTCATTGCGATGCACCCTGCTTGAGCCATACACAATTCCGGGGTTTTTTTCGTCGGTGAGGGCCGTTTCCTTCCCGTTATCCGAGATAAAGAGGTTGTTATCCCTGGTGTAGGCCACCGTGAAATTATCCTGATTGATATCAAGGTTTTCAGCCTTTTCACTCCAGGAGTTTTTGACCGTGAGCTCCCTCTTCAGAAGATCGTACAAAAAAAGTTTGTTCCCTGAATTGTAGATGAATCGATTGGGGTCAAGCATTGTGATGGCAGGAAATCGTTTCAGCGTATCCTGCTTGTCCATTTTCAGGATCAGGTTTAAATCGGTGATCCTTACCACGGTGTCCTGAACCGGGGTGAGGGCACTGCCGCGGACGAGGCAGGTTTTTGCCACGAAAAGATAATCCTGCGTTCCGGGGATCCACTGAAGCTGGCTGAGATTCGCAGGATTTAGTTTCGGATTCATGTTGGTAGCCTCTTCCACAGAAAGCAGCCTGGACTGAGCCAAAATACTGAATGGCAGGAAGATGAGGAGAAAAAGGAGTTGTGACAATCTGGGCATGTCGGTAAAATTGGGGGTTGTAAAAAGACTAAAATATTGCTTTTGCGATCTGGCGGATGTTTTCGGAGATTCCGACCGAGAAGTAGTGCAGCACAGGAACCCCGAACCGGACCAGCTCTTCCGATTGCCTGATACTCCATTCGATGCCCACTTTAAAGGCGTCGTCATTTGATTTGCATGCCATCACCTCCTTTACCAGATCATTGGGGATGTCGATGCTGAATATCTGGGGCAGTATGTTGATTTCCTTGATGGTACAAATGGACTTAATCCCGGGAATGATGGGAACCGTGATGCCCTCCTTATGGCATAATTCAACAAAATCGAAATATTTCCGGTTGTCGAAAAACATCTGCGTAATGATATATTCAGCCCCTGCGTCGATCTTTTCTTTAAGATATCTCATATCATAGGCCAGGTTCGGGGATTCGACATGTTTTTCGGGGTAGCCCGCAACGCCAACGCAGAAGTTGGTATTGAAGGTGTTCAGCAGCTCATCATCCAGATATTTGCCTTTGTTCATATCGGTAATTTGTCCTACCAGCGTACTGGCAAAGGCATGCCCGTTTTTTTCAGGGATGAAGGTTCGTTGGTTTTTAGGGGCATCACCCCGCAGCGCCAGGATATTATCAATACCCAGGTAATGGAAATCGATGAGTGCGTATTCGGTCTCCTCTTTTGAAAAACCTCCGCAAATGATGTGGGGAACCACTTCAACCGATGGGTATTTATATTTGATGGCAGCCGAGATAGCTACTGTTCCCGGTCGTTTCCTGATGGTTCGCTTCTCAAGCAGTCCGTTCTCGTGTTTTTTATACACCACCTCTTCCTGATGGTAAGTCACATTGATAAATGAAGGATTATATTCCATCAAAGGATCGATGGTACGGTAAATACTGTTGATATTGTGCCCCCTGAGCGGGGGAAGCAATTCAAATGAAAAAAGGGTTTTCTCCGATTTATTGATCAGGTCGATAACTTTCATATTAAAAATTCAGATTTGTGTTTAACAAGGTTTCTGCGCGTTCAAAACTAAAGTTTTTTCGCTTTGCATAATCGGTCAGCTGATCTTTGGAGATGCGACCAAGGTTAAAATATTGTGAAAGCGGATGGGAAAAATAGAATCCGCTCACAGAGGCAGCGGGATACATGGCATAATTTTCGGTAAGGGTAATGTCAACTTTTTTTTCAGCCGTGAGCAGGTCGAACAGGGTTCGTTTTTCAGAATGTTCCGGGCAGGCAGGGTAACCCGGTGCAGGCCGGATGCCTTGATAATCTTCCCTGATCATGGAGAACACATCGAGGTGCTCTTTTTTGTCGTATCCCCAGAATTCGGTTCGGACACGGTGATGCATCAGTTCTGCAAAGGCCTCAGCAAGGCGATCGGCCATGATTTTGATTAAAATCGCGTTATAATCATCCAGCTCCTGTTCAAAATTGGCAACCCACTCCTCCACGCCCAAACCGGCAGTCACTGCAAAACCTCCGATATAGTCAACAAGATCAGATTCTTTTGGGGCAATAAAATCAGAGAGGCAGAGGTTCGGCTGACCCGGTTCCTTGTGCTGCTGATTTCTGAGGAACCTGAAGGTTTCAATGACCTTTGAACGGGATTCATCGGAATATACTTCAACGTCGTCACCGGTCGAATTACAGGGATAAAAACCGATCACCCCGCGGGCAATCAGCATTTTTTTCTCAGTAATCTCCTTTAACATGTGCTGGGCGTCAGCGAAGAGTTTACGCGCCTCTTTTCCCTTCACAGGATCGGTCAAAATGGCGGGGTATTTGCCATTCATTTTCCAGGCGTGGAAAAAGAAGGTCCAATCGATATACTGTTGAATCTCCTCCAATGGAAAATCCATGAAAACTTTGTTCCCGATGAATTGCGGCTTGTAAACTTTATGGTGCTTCCAGTCTATCTTCATCCGGTTTTTACGGGCCTCAACAAGGGTCACATAGGTATAATCTGCTTTTTTATCATAGCTTTTCCTGATCCCCGCATATTTTGTTTTAATGGAATCGGTAAAAGCTTTTTTCGCTTCTGCCGATAGCAGGTTTGAAACAACGCCAACTGCTTTGGAGGCATCTTTTACATGAATGACTGATTGGGAATACCAGGGCTCGATTTTAACAGCCGTATGAATGTCGGAGGTGGTGGCTCCACCGATCAGGAGGGGAATCGTGAATTTCAGCCGCTCCATCTCCTTTGCAACATGAACCATCTCTTCGAGGGAGGGGGTAATCAAACCGCTGAGTCCGATCACATCTGCCTGGTGTTCTCTGGCTGCGGCTAAAATTTTATCGGCCGGGATCATCACACCCAGATCGATCACTTCATAATTGTTGCAGGCCAATACGACCCCCACAATGTTTTTTCCAATGTCGTGAACATCCCCTTTCACGGTAGCAAGCAGAACTTTGCCGTTATTCCGGGGTGTTCCTTTCAGGGCGGCTTTTTCAGCTTCCAGTCTCGGGGTAAGTCTGGCCACCGCTTTTTTCATCACACGGGCGCTTTTCACAACCTGGGGCAGGAACATTTTGCCACTGCCAAACAGATCGCCTACCTGGTTCATGCCATCCATCAGGGGCCCTTCGATGATCTTAAGGGCCGAATCGAAAAGCGGCATGATTTCATCAACATCCTGGTCGATGAATTCTGCATTTCCTTTGATCAGCGAATGCCTGAGGCGTTCTGTTACAGGAAGCGCGCGCCATTCGGCTTCTGTTTCTACCTTCTTTCCTGAATCAGTTACCTGGTCGGCATAAGCAAGCAACCGTTCGGTGGCATCTTTTCTCCGGTTCAGGATCACATCTTCGACCAGCTTCAGCAGCATTTTAGGAATATCATCATACACGGGCAGCGCCCCTGCATTGACAATGCCCATGTCGAGACCGGCCCTGATGGCATGGTAAAGAAAGGCCGAATGCATGGCTTCACGGAGCGGATCATTTCCGCGGAAAGAAAATGACAGGTTGCTGATTCCGCCACTTATATGGGTAAAAGGCAGCTTCTCCTTGATCCATTTAACAGCATTCAGGAACTCGATGGCATAGTTGTTATGCTCCTCGATTCCGGTAGCCACCGTAAGAATATTGGGGTCGAAAATAATATCTTCGGGCGGGAAATTAACCTCTTTTGTAAGAATATCGTAAGCGCGGCGTGCAATGGTGATGCGCCGTTCGAGCGTGGTGGCCTGGCCCTCTTCGTCGAATGCCATGATCACCGTGGCGGCTCCGAATTTACGAAGCAGCGAGGCATGTTCCCTGAAGGCAAGTTCGCCCTCCTTCAGGCTGATGGAATTGACAATGGATTTTCCCTGGATGCATTTGAGTCCGGCGTGAATAATGGAGAATTTCGAGGAATCGATCATGATCGGAACCCGCGCCACGTCAGGGTCTGAGGCCACCATGTTTAGGAAATTCACCATGGCTTTTTCGGCATCGAGCATCGCTTCATCCATGCTGATATCGATGACCTGGGCCCCACTTTCAACCTGCTGGCGGGCGACAGAAAGCGCCTCTTCATATTTTTCCTCCTTGATGAGGCGGGCAAATTTTCTGGAACCACTTACATTGGTTCGTTCCCCGATGTTGATAAAGTTGCTGCCATTAAACAGGGTGAGCGACTCCAGTCCGCTGAGCCTGAGTTCGTGGGTGCGTTCAGGAATGGGCCTTACACGGGCCTTCATCGCCAATTGAACAAATCCGCGGATATGTTCCGGTGTTGTCCCACAACATCCTCCCAGGATATTCACAAATGAATGATCGAGAAAATCCCTTGCATATCCGGCCATTTCAGCCGGAGACTGGTCATATTCCCCGAACTGATTGGGTAGTCCGGCGTTCGGATAAACAATGACAGGGAAGGGCGCTTTGGCCGATAATTCTTCGATATAGGGTCGCAATTCAGCAGCCCCGAGCGAACAGTTTAATCCGACAGCAAAAAGATCAAAGTGAATAACCGAATAGAGAAATGCTTCAAGGGTTTGCCCCGAAAGGGTGCGGCCACTCTGGTCTGAAATGGTTACGCTTGCAATAACCGGCACATTTGTTCCGGCTTCCGCAATTCTCCGGTCATTGATTTCGTCGAAAATGGCGATCAATGCTGCTTTTGCATTCAGGGTGTCAAAAATGGTCTCCACCATCAGGATGTCAACACCTCCATCCAGCAAGCCCCTGGTCTGTTCCCGGTAAGCCTGGTAAAGGTCATCGAAGGTAACGGCCCGGTATGCCGGGTTTTGCACATCGGGCGACATGGAGGATGTTTTGCTCGTCGGCCCGATAGACCCTGCAACCCACCGTGGTTTTTTTGAATCCCGCGCCGTGAAGCTGTCAGCGGCTTCTTTGGCAAGCTTTGCAGCAGTATAATTCAACTCATAGGCCAGATCCTCCAGATGATAATCTGACAGAGAGATCCGGTTGGAATTAAAGGTATCCGTTTCAATGATGTCAGCTCCCGCTTCGAGGTAGGCCTCATGAATTTCGCGGATCACATGGGGTTGTGTAATGGTAAGCAGATCGTTGTTCCCCTTGAGGTTGTAAGGAAAATTTTTGAATCGTTCACCCCTGTAGGCGGCTTCATCCAGCTTGTATCGCTGAACCATCGTTCCCATGGCGCCATCAAGGACAAGGACGCGGGATTTGATTGCCTGATATATTTTGTTTCTCATTGTAGCAAGGTGATATTTTTCATTGGCATTTAATAAGCCACGACCAGCATATAATTTCCTGTTTTCTCATAAAATAATTCATACGACTGATCTATGCCGTTATACGTAAGGGTCGCCTTACACGATCTGTTTGTGGTGCAAAGGTACTCAAATGGATGAATATGAATATCGCGCCTGAAATCCAGCTCAGGTTTTCCGATCAATTTATAGAGCGCCTCCTTGCCGCACCAATATATATATAGGTGTTCAAGACGGTTTTGTGCCGAGATCGATGCGAGTTCCCCTGGCAGCATGAATCGTTCTTTCACCCGTTCGATACGATCCTTCAGCTGTTCAATGTCAATCCCGACTGGAAATTTATCATTGCAAACCGCGGCGGCATATTCTCCCGCATGGGATACTGAAATGTAGTGGCTTCCTGAGTTCAGGCATGGCTTCCCGAAATCATCATAATAAACTTCTGATGAATGTGGGGCCAGGAGCAATTGCAGGAGGGCCCGATAAGCCAGCCAGTGGCGTTTACGCAGGTCATGGCTGAATGAATCATACAGGTGTTGCTCAGATTCATTCAGATGAACAAGGGAACGCAGTTCACCGGAACCCTCTGTGATATGCCAGATTCCGGCCCGAATCCCGTCTGAAAGATGAATCTCCCGAATGAAGGGCATGTTTACCGTGTTGGAGGATTATGTGTTGCAGGCAAAAATACGACATAATCCCATCCTGATATTGAAAAATATCTTACTTTTGCAGACCAAATAACGTAACTGATACTATACATGGAAAACCTCGCATTATCCGCCAACATGAAATATAAGGTAGCCGATATGTCCCTTGCTGAATGGGGCCGCAAAGAAATTGAAATCGCTGAAAAAGAGATGCCGGGATTGATGGCCATCCGTAAGAAGCATGCTGTTGAAAAACCCCTGAAAGGTGCACGCATCAGCGGCTCTCTGCACATGACCATCCAAACGGCCGTGCTGATTGAGACGCTGATCGAACTGGGCGCTGATGTGCGCTGGGCCAGTTGCAATATATTTTCCACCCAGGATCACGCCGCCTCTGCCATTGCGGCGAAAGGCATTCCCGTTTTTGCCTGGAAAGGAGAAACACTCGATGAATATTGGTGGTGTACACATATGGCCTTGAGTTTTCCGGGAGGAAAGGGGCCAAACCTCATCGTGGATGATGGCGGAGATGCCACCATGATGATCCACAAAGGCTTCGAAATTGAAAAGAATCCTGAATTGCTGAAAGACGGAACCGAAAATGCCGATGAAAAAGCATTCATGAAGCAGTTGCAGGAGATCTATATTGAGGATAAAACCAGGTGGCATCGCACGGTTGCTGAATGGAAAGGGGTTTCTGAAGAGACCACCACCGGTGTTCACCGGCTTTACCAGATGAAGGAAAAGGGCGCTTTGCTCGTACCTGCCATCAATGTAAATGATTCAGTGACAAAGTCGAAATTTGACAACCTTTACGGTTGCCGCGAATCGCTGGCCGATGGCATAAAACGTGCCACCGATGTGATGATTGCCGGTAAAGTCGTTGTGGTACTTGGTTATGGCGATGTCGGAAAAGGGTGTGCCCATTCAATGCGCTCCTATGGCGCCCGCGTCATTGTCACGGAGATCGATCCCATTTGTGCCCTGCAGGCTGCCATGGAAGGGTTCCAGGTTACCAATCTTGAGGATGCCCTCAGCGAAGGAAATATTTATGTCACCACAACCGGAAATAAAGATGTCATCACGGCTGACCATCTGTCGAGGATGAAGGATCAAACCATTGTTTGCAACATCGGCCATTTCGATAACGAGATCCAGGTTGAACAGTTGACCAACTGGCCCGGGATTCAAAGGATCAACATCAAGCCCCAGGTTGATAAGTACCTCTATCCTGATGGAAAAGCCATTTATCTGCTGGCCGAAGGCCGCCTGGTTAACCTCGGATGTGCTACCGGGCACCCTTCATTTGTAATGTCGAACTCCTTTACCAACCAAACCCTGGCCCAACTCGATCTCTGGCAGCACAATTACGAAGTGAATGTGTACCGTTTGCCCAAACGGCTTGACGAAGAGGTAGCACGATTACACCTGGAGCAAATCGGGGTAAAACTGACAAAACTCACGCAGGAACAGGCTGATTATCTGAATGTCAATCCCGACGGTCCCTATAAGCCGGAACATTACAGATACTAAGAGAATGACCAATGACCAATGACCAATGACCAATGACCAATGATCATTTCTAACAGGGCTTATCTAGTTGGTTATATACAACAGGTTTCCGTCGTACATGGTCTGATATTGCTTTAACGGAAAATGGGAGGGACCTTCAAATGGGGTTCCGTCAGTCATGATGAATTTTGATCCGCAGATGGGGCAGACACAGGTGATCTCAGAATCCTCGACCTTAACCTGTGCTCCGGTAATGAGCGGATCATAAGGACAAGCCCGCTCGAAGGCAACAAACTCATTAACCGATATACGGAATATAAGTATTCCATTGTAGCCGCCATACACTGTTTCCCACCCGTTTACAGCATTGAGATGAATGTACTGCGTTCCGTTTGGGTTCAGGCTGAAATTTACAACCATATAAGGAATTTCAGTCTGCTGCTCCTCTTTTTTACAGGATGCAGAAAGAAAAAAAAGGATTCCCATTGTCAGGAGAACCTTTAAAGGAGTGCAGAAAATAGGTGGTAACATCATACAAAATTGGTCATAATAACGTTACTATGTATAAAAAAAGTATATTTTTACACACTATTTTTGAAAGAATCAAATGATATTCAGGCGAATGATTATCAATAAAAAACGGATTCTGGCCATATGGATTATCGCTTTCTTTCCGATGTTAATTTCCTTTGCTCCACCGCAGGAGGCCCGGGTGAATCAGAAAAAGATAGAACGGGAACGGGCGAAAAAGGGAAAAGAGGCGAAAAGGCAATATGACAAGGCTGTGAAGCAGCACCATAACATGCAATCCAAGACAACCAAAGCGAGGATGAAGCAGACTAAAAAAGAATCTAAAAGCGCTACGCCGATTAAACGTTGATTATCTCAATTTGACCTCCTCTTTATTACTGTTTACCGATCGTCTGAAACGGTTCGTACAAAAGAGGATGAACTAATTTAGAATGGATATATATTTGAATAGGGATTCAAATATTTTTTAATTCTGTTTTAAATAATTACTATTTTTACGGCCTTTAAATTCAAAGCGCATTGATAATCTAACATAAAATTGTATGGTATGTTAAGAAATTTACTATTGACTGTTGGTTTTGTACTGGCAACAAGTTTGCTGGTATTTTCACAAACCGGATCCGGAACCCTCAAAGGAAAAATCGTTGACAAGGCTACCAAAGAGCCGATCTCCTTTGCCAATATTGTTGTTGAAGTAGGAGGCGTTCAGGTTGGTGGGTCTACATCCGATTTTGATGGAAACTTCCAGATCAAACCGGTCCCGCCGGGAAGAGTGGATTTAAAAGCCAGCTTTGTCGGGTATAAGCCCTATATGGTCAAGGGCGTTGTCATTTATGGCGATAAAATTACCTTCCAGGACCTTCAGCTGGAAACAGCCACCACAACCCTCCAGGAAATTGAGGTGGTCGAATACAAAGTCCCGCTGATTTCCAAGGACCAGACTACTACAGGCGGTACCGTTACCTCTGAGGAAATTTCGAAAATGGCCAACAAATCGGCTACCGCTGTTGCTACAACCGTAGGCGGTGTTACCACCGACGCCAATGGAGGGATCTCCAGTATGCGCGGTGCGCGTGCATCCGGTACGGTTTATTACATTGATGGCATGCGTGTTACAGGTAGCCAGGCCTTGCCCCAAAGCGCCATTGAACAGGTTGAGGTAATCCTCGGAGGAACTCCCGCCGCATACGGTGATGCTACGGGTGGTATTATCAATGTAACCACCAAAGGCCCTTCCAAAGAATTTTCGGGTGGCGTTGATCTCCAAACCTCCCAGTATCTCGATGCGTTTGGATATAACCGTTTGGGATTAAATTTCACGGGACCCCTGGTTTCGAAAAAAGATACCGTACGTGGAATCAAAACCCCGATCATGGGCTTCTTTATTGCAGGTGACCTGATTTATCAGAAGGACGGCGCTCCGGCAGCTTTTTCGAATTATAAAGTGGCCGATGACATTGTTGAAGATTTAAAAGTGAGACCCCTTCGCCTTTACGGACAAAACAATTCTGTCTTTTACAATACAGAGTTCCTGACCTTCAATCAAATGGAAAAAACCAAAAGCACCCTCAATTCTGCAGGAACCACGATCAACGTTTCAGGAAAACTCGATTTTCGCGTTACACCCACCATCAACATATCTGTTGGCGGTACGTTTGCATGGTATGACAGCCGTAATTTCAATTTCGCCAATTCGCTGATGAACTGGGAAAACAATTCACATTCCAATGGCTATACCTGGCGCGTTAACGGCCGCTTTACCCAGCGGTTCCCAACATCCTCCGAAAGTAAAAGTTTTGTAAAAAATATCTATTATTCTCTTGGCGCCGACTTTACGCGCAGCTTTAACAAGACCGAAGATGCCCAGCATAAGAATAACTTTTTCCAATATGGCTACATCGGCAGTTTTGCAACCCATACCATCCGGGCCTATACCCCAACCATGGCCTACGACTCCGTATTAAAGCAGTGGGCCCACCTACAGAATGGCACCCGCGATACCATCGTGCTTTTCAACGGTTCCACGCTGAATCCTGAAGCGACAAACTGGGCCAATCAATATTTTAGTTTATATGATGATCCGACCGGTCATTACGAGAATATCGATGAAATCATCTCCGGAAGAGGCCTTATCAATGGGATGGAGCCGACAGGCGCTTACGGAATTTTCGCTGTTCCCGGCAACAGACCCAATGGCTACAACGAAAACACCAGTGATCAGATTGCTGTGAATGCTTCGTTTGCAGCGGACTTTGGCAATCATGAAATCCAGTTGGGCCTTCAGTATCAGCAAAGAAAAAGTTCTGCCTATGGCATTGTGGGTACGCGACTCTGGGAGGCCATGCGCGGATACACCAACGCCCAACTGCGTGACCTCGATCTTTCTAATCCGGAACCAGTGTACAGAGACAATGTATTTATGGATACCATTAATTACAACCGTAAATACGTTGGAACCCTGCAGCGTAATTTTGATGTCAACCTGCGTAATAAACTGGGGCTGGCAACAAATGGAACAGAATGGATTGACCTGGATTCTTATGATTTTTCCAAAAATTCAATCAACTATTACGATAACCAAATGCAACTTCACACCGTTTCACCTGGTGGAACATTGCTGACCATCGATATGTTCAATGCAGATGAGTTGCTTGCAAACGGAGACCCGCTTGTAGGCTATTCCGGATACGATTATATGGGAAATAAATTAAACGGCAACCCGAGTTTTGATGATTTCTTCAATGCAAAGGATGCCAACGGAAATTATACCCGTCCCATCGCCGCATATCAGCCCATCTATCTTGCTGGTTATATCCAGGACAAATTTGCCTTTAAAGATCTCATCTTCAACATCGGGGTCCGTGTCGACCGCTTCGATGCCAACCAGATGGTACTTAAAGATCCCTATCTGTTCTATCCTGCCAAGACGGTAGGAGAGGTGACCCAGATGAATGGGCAGAAAATCAACCACCCCTCCGGAATGGGCAGCGATTATGTTGTTTATGTTGACGATGCCAACAATCCGGGTTCCATCACCGGTTATCGTACCAACAATGTATGGTACAATGCAGAGGGAAGTCCGATTTCTGACCCTGTTCGTACCCTTGACCGTGGAAACGGGGTGCAACCTTACCTTGTTGATCCATCGAATAAAACCATCACCCCGGGTGTGTTTAAGGATTATGACCCGCAAACCAACTGGATGCCCCGTATCTCTTTCTCCTTCCCGATTTCAGATGATGCCTTGTTTTATGCCCACTATGATATTTTAACCCAGCGGCCATCCTCTGCCGAGGTACAGATTGACCCCATTGGTTATTATTACATCGGTGTAACCGGCGCATCGGGAACCATCAATAACCCTGCCTTGAAGCCGGAGAAAACCATCGATTATGAATTGGGATTCCAGCAGAAGATCAACAACGCCTCTTCACTGAAACTTTCGGTATTTTATCGTGAAATGCGCGATCAGATTCAACAGTACCGGTTGAGCGGCGCCTATCCCAAAACCTATTACTCATTCACCAACATCGACTTTGGAACGGTCAAAGGCTTAACGTTGACCTACGATTTACGTCGTTCAGGCAATGCCCGCGTACGGTTCAACTATACCTTGCAGTTTGCCGATGGCACAGGTTCCGATCCCAATGCCTCTCAAACCATCATCCGCTCCGATCAACCAAACCTGCGTACCCTCAACCCTTTGAATTTTGACCGCCGTCACCAGTTCAATATCAGTTTGGACTATCGTTGGGGAAGCGGAAAAGATTATAACGGCCCGGTAATCAACCGCAAGAAAAGTGGAAAAGCGCCTGTTCAATTCCTCTCCAACTTTGGAGCCAACGTCACCGTGACGGGGGGATCAGGCACACCCTATACCAAAACAAGCAAAATTCTGCCTTACGGCGCCATGGGCCCGATCAAAGGAAGCATCAACGGAGCCCGCCTTCCGTGGCAATTCCTTATCAATGCCTCTGTTGACAAGGACTTTAATTTTGCACTCAACAAAAAGAAGTACGGAACCATCAATGTATATATTGAATTCTCAAACCTGTTAAATACGATGAATGTTACAGCCGTTTATCCGGCAACAGGATCAGCCAGTGATGACGGCTATCTCTCCGCTCCGGAATGGCAGAATGCCATCAGCCAGCAGGTGAATCCGCAATCCTATAGCGAATTATATACGATCAACATGAATAACCCGTATCGTTATAGTTCACCGCGGACCATCCGTTTAGGGGTTAAATTTAATTTCTAATGTTTGACAAGGAAAATGAGAAGAAACACCGGTATGTTAAAAAATAATGCAACTATGAAAAATATACTTCGCTTTTTAGTGATTGCACTCTGTTGTCTGATGGGTACAAATGGTCTCCTGGCAGAGGAAGTTCACAAGGTGGGTGGCACCAAAAGTACCAACACAATCAAAGAAACGGCTGCGGGTTGTGCTTCGGGTTCAAGTTCCAAAACACTTGATGTCAATAACGTCAGGGCCATTGTTTATTCTTATGGGAACGGATGGTTTCTGGAGAATGCCGAATATGAAATACCGAAAGGGTCAAAAAAGATGTCCATGTTTTCTTTTTCCCTGTGGATCGGAGGCGTTGATGTCAACAACAACCTGAAACTTGCTGCTTATCGTTATGGGCAGGGAACAGGAAATCCCTCCCACGTGAAAAACGATTACTGGCCCGGACCCCTCACCGTGGATGGAACCGCAGCCATTGATGCAGAAACCTGTACAGCATATGATAAACTTTTCCCCATTACCCGTATGGAAGTTCAGGAATTTCTGGCATGGTGGGAAAACCCGGTCGAATATCCTGACTACACCATCCCAAAATCAATCACTGACTGGCCGGCACACGGGAACAAAAGCAAAGGACAGGCATTCTACCTTGCCCCCTTTATGGATGTGAATGGAGATGGGATCTATGATCCCAAACAGGGAGATTATCCCTATTATGACTTTGCCAATAAACTGTGTCCGAAAAACCTGAAACCGGGAGAACGCATTACCCGCGCTAAAATTAAAAACGGAGGAGCTGCTGATACCATGGGGATCCTGGTCGATCAGGTGCTTAAAGGCGATCAGACCCTCTGGAGCGTTTACAATGACAAAGGCAATTATCACTCTGAAACTACAGGTGAACCCATCGGGATGGAAATTCGTGCACAATATTTTGCATTTGCCACGAACGACGAAATCAACAACATGACATTTTACTCGTATGAGCTGATCAACCGTTCTACCTATACATTGACCGGAACCTATTTCAGCCAGTGGGTTGACCCCGATTTGGGCTATGCAAATGATGACTTTGTTGGCTGTGATGTGGGCCGCGGATTGGGCTATTGTTACAATGGAACGCCCATCGACGGTACAGGTCAGAGCTGGGCTTATGGTGCCCATCCTCCTGCTGTCGGAGTCGACTTCTTCCAGGGCCCCTACATGGATCCCGATGGATATGACAATCCCTCGTTCAAGGGAAGCAGCCTGAAAGGACCAACGTTTGCAGGAAGCTGCGCCATTGTTGGTCAGGATGGTGCCAAAATAAAAATGGGATATGGTCCGGGTGGCCTGGATTCAGCCGATTTCATTGTTCGGGCTGAGGCTATCAATGGGGTTAACTTTGGCGATGGAATAATTGATAACGAGCGGTTTGGTATGCGCAGGTTTGTGTATCATGATAATACCGGCGGGGCCAGTGGAAGTTATATGACTGACCCGCAATATGCCCCTGAATACTACCTTTTTCTGAGAGGAATCTGGAAAGATAATGCACGGATGATTTATGGAGGAAATGCCCATGCAAATCCTGGTGGAGGTTTCGGACCTGAATGTGACTTTATGTTTCCTGATTTGACCGACATATGCGACTGGGGAACCAAAGGGCAGCCGCCCAACGGTCCCAAGAAATGGACCGAAGGCATTGCCGGTAACAATCCATATGACCGCCGTTTTATGCAGTCTGCAGGCCCCTTTACATTACAGCCTGGCGCATGTAACTATATCACAGTGGGTATTCCCTGGGCACGCTCAATTTCCGGAACCCCCGAAGAATCGGTCAATTTACTTAAGATCGTTGATGACAAGGCACAAAATCTATTTGACAACTGTTTCGCTGTGTTGAATGGCCCGAATGCCCCCGATATGACCATTGAAGAGATGGACAAGCAGTTGATTATCTATTTGTCAAACCGGAAGACCAACGATGCCGGTAACAATTATGGTGAAAAATACCAGGAATTTGATCCGAATATTCCGAATCCTGAAGGACAATCACCACGCAATGACTCGTTGTATCATTTTGAAGGATACCAGATCTTCCAGTTAAAGGATGCCACGGTTTCTGCAGCCGATATTGACGATGCTACCAAAGCACGTCTGGTCGCCCAATGTGATGTTCAGAATGGCGTAACCAAACTGGTGAACTGGAAATATGACCAGAATCTGGGTGGAAACGTTGGTATACTCGAAGTGGACGGAGCAGACAAAGGTGTCCGTCATTCATTCGTATTTACCAAGGACATGTTTGCCACCGGTGATGACCGCCTGATAAACCATAAACAATATTATTATGTTACGGTGGCTTATGCCTATAATCAATATAAAAAGTATGTTCAAACCGACCCGACGGCCCTGGATGGTCAGAAGACCCCGTACCTGCGAGGCCGCAGCAACATCAAGGCCTATACCGCAATTCCGCATATCCCGCTGGCCGTAGTGCCGAATTCGGCTTATGGTCAGGGTCCGGTGATTACCCGTATTCAGGGTCAGGGAAATGGAGGAATGATCATCGATCTTTCTGAAGCATCCCTTCAGGATGTTCTTTCTAAACCACTTCTGGATACAGCGGTAACCAAGATGGGCGATCCGGATTATCCGATTGTCTACAAACCAACCTATGTGGTATCCAGGGGCCCCTTGAATGTAAAGGTGATTGACCCATTGAACGTGGTCGGTGGAGAGTATACTGTGAAATTCGATTCAATGGTCAATGTTAGCTCCAATAACCCATTTACCAATACCAGGAAAATTCAATTTGGAAAATGGACCCTGATCAACAACAAAACCGGAGTTACTTACCGTTCTGATACAACCACCATTTATCAATATGAGCAAACATTCCTCGATCTGGGTATTGCTCTGACTATCATGCAGGTCCCCAATGCCGGTGACTCAATGCGGGGCTCCATTATGGCGGATAACGGATTACTCTATGCTTCCCCTCCCATTTATGAAGACAGTACAAGGATGTGGTTAAACGGTGTGCAAGATAGCGACCTTCCGGAATCTCCTGAAAACTGGATACGATCAGGAACCTATAAGGGATCTGATGCCCGTTATTATGACTGGGATATGTCAACCAATGGAAATTTAGGCAGACCCGTTGATCCCAATAAGAACTTCCAGAAAATTCAAACAGGAACCTGGGCTCCTTATTGTCTTACAGCATCCCGGCTCTTCACGCAGGATGGGTTGACTCCCGGCCCGCCATCTGGTGGTCAGATAGTGGCTGGCCCTGCGTTTTCACAAATATCCAGAACACGGGCCAACCTGACAAACCTTGCCAGTGTTGACATTGTAATTACGCCCGAAAAGAAGAATTGGACCCGGTGTGTGGTTATTGAAATGGGGACGGATTCTAAACTAAACCAAGGTGGTGCAAGGCTTTACGGTTTTCGAAAAGCGCCATCCGTTAACGTGGATGGAGATACCGGGATAATTAGCATGGATCCGATGTATAACTCGGCCTACATCAGCGATACCGGAATGGGCTGGTTCCCCGGGTATGCAATAAACCTTGAAACTGGAGAGCGTTTAAACATTATGTTTGGTGAAAACTCGTGGCTTGTTGCCGACAACGGTCGTGACATGTTATGGAACCCTTCGAGCCGCATATATGACCTGTCAAATATTCCTGTATTTGGAGGACAGCATTATGTATATGTCATGAATCACTATTCGTATTCGGCTCCGGATCCGGTGCTTGAATTTCCGGCCTATGATGGATGTGCGTTTCTCAAGTCGCAGTTACCGAAAAACAATGCATTCAAAGGCTATCTGTTCGGAACGTCTATGTATGTGAACATTCCATTGTCTGTACCAGGGCAACAATGGTTAAGCAATGCGGTTACAACCAAAATCCGCATCTCAAAGCCCTATAAACGCTATTATTCGACGCCGATGCCAAGTGGATCGAAGGATACCCTGAATCGCAACTATCCTGTGTATCTGTTTAATACGAACTCCATTTCAACATCGAAAAATATCACGGAGAAGGAGACGACTGATCTCGACCTCATCAATGTGGTACCCAATCCATATTATGCTTACGATGATTACGAACGAAATCAGCTCGATAACCGTATTAAGATCGTGAATTTGCCAACCAAGTGTACTGTCACTATTTTTGATATGAGTGGAACGATGATCCGACAGTTTAATGTCGACAAATCGGGGATCCCGCAACCACGCTCTTCAACCGCTGGTCTCAATACCGATGCAAAGACCTCGATCGACTGGGATTTGAAAAATTTTGCCGGCATACCCATCGCTGGCGGAGTTTATCTGATCCACGTAAAGGCTGAGGGTCTGGGCGAGCGTACCATCAAATGGTTCGGAATACTGCGGCCTGTTGACTTGAATTCATTGTAATGGCATTTACGGTTTATCATATGAAAACAACAATAAATTTCAGGATTATGAAAAATATATATAGCTGTTTGGTTGCAATATTCTTCATGGGGTTGATGTTAATTCCCCTCGATAAGGTGACAGCTGGAAACAAAGACCGTTCTGGTCAGGCGGGCGCTTCAGAACTGCTGATTAATCCCTGGGCAAGCAGCTCGGGGTGGGGATCGGTGGGCACCTCCTGCACACAAGGGCTGGAGGCTTTGTACACGAATGTTGGAGGAACGGCATTTACCAAAGGGACCGAGATCATTTTCTCTTACACAAACTGGCTGAAAGGATCAGGGATTAATATTATGGCCTTTGGATTAAGCCAGAAACTGGGTCAGAATGGAGGTGTGCTCACCGCCGCGGTGATGTCAATGAGCTTCGGTGATATTCAGGTTACTACGACCAATTCCCCGGAACCAATACAGGGAACCTTCAGTCCGAGTTACATGAATATCAATCTTGCTTACTCCAAAGCCTTTTCAAACAGCATATATGGCGGTATTGCGATAAAACTGATTACCGAAACAATTTCAGATGCAACGGCAACCGGACTTGCGATTGACGCTGGTATTCAATATGTAACTGGTGAAAAGGATCAGGTCAAATTTGGTATCGCCCTTAAAAATGTGGGTGCGCCCATGCATTTCAGCGGAGATGGTTTGTCCTTCCGGGGAGTTATTCCGGGACATGGAAACGACAATGACCAGTTTACCGTTGAGCAACGTTCAGCCAAGTATGAACTGCCGGCTACGCTTCGCATTGGGGCCTCCTATGATTTTCTGATCGGCGATATGCACCGCATTACCCTTGCCGGAAATTTTACTTCAAACTCTTTTACCAAAGATCAGTTTACCCTCGGGCTGGAATATGCACTGAAGTATTATCTGCAACTCCGGGCTGGTTACACCTATCAGGGTGGAATGTTCAATTCTGACGTAGCTGAACGCGGAACTGTATTTACCGGACCCAGCGCCGGGTTTACCGTTTCCGTTCCATTTAACAAAGAAAAGGGTTCAGGCATTGGCATCGACTACTCATACCGTGCAACAAATCCTTTCCAGGGAACACATAGTGTTGGTATTAAACTCAACTTTTAGTCGTTCGGTTTAAAGTTTCATTAACTTCGTTTCTTTAAGCAAAAGGACCCTGTACAGGGTCTTTTGCCTTATTATAAAATCAAATAATATCTGAAATGGCGGAATTAAAATATTATACTCCCGAAGGTTTAGAAAAACTCAGGGAAGATCTGCATCACCTCACCACCGTTGAGCGTCCTTCGATTTCGCGTCAGATCGCCGAAGCCAGAGATAAAGGGGATTTATCTGAAAATGCTGAATATGCCGCAGCAAAAGAGGCTCAATCAATGCTTGAATTGAAAATTTCAAAATTACAGGAGGTAGTTGGCAATGCGCGGCTTATTGACGAACGGCGCCTTGACAATTCCAAAATTTTAATCTTCTCTACGGTAAAATTGAAAAATTCCATGAACGGAGCTGTGGTTACCTACACCCTGGTGCCCGAAAATGAAGCAAATATTAAAAATGGTAAACTATCGGTCAGCTCTCCCATTGCAAAGGGATTGCTTGGAAAGAGCATTGGCGAAACTGTGGAAATTACGGTTCCTGCCGGAAAAATCACGTTCGAAATTGTTGAGATAACAAGACAAAACGTATAGTGTATGGCATCCATTTTTACCAAAATCGTAAACAAAGAAATTCCCTGCTACAAGGTAGCAGAAGATGAAAATTACCTGGCTTTTTTAGATATCAACCCGTTGCAGGAGGGGCACACCCTGGTAATTCCAAAAAAAGAGATCAACTACATTTTTGATGTAGACGATGAACTTCATGCCGGGTTATGGAATTTTGCCAAAATGACCGCCAGGGCCATCGAAAAGGTCATACCCTGTCAGCGCATCGGGATTACCGTGATAGGCCTCGAAGTCCCTCACGCACATATTCATCTTATTCCGCTGAAAACCATGTACGACATGGATTTTCGTAAACCCAAACTTTCCTTCACCCCCGAAGAGCTCAACGCAGTTGCAGAAAAAATAGCCACCGCAATCGAGAAATAACCGTCATTGGTCATTGGTCATTGGTCATTCGTCATTGGTAATTCGTCAATAGGCTCTCACATTCCTTCCCTCAATATAATTGATGAAGGCCCGGTTTACGACCTTGTTACCGCCTGGGGTGGGATAATTTCCTGTAAAGTACCAATCCCCCTTGTTGTTGGGAATCGCTTCATGCAGGTCGGCTATGGTTTGATAGACGATTTGAACGGTGGCATTGCATGATGCCGGGGTAAGCAGTTCTGAGATCTTTCCGGAAATCTGTTCCGCCGTAAACGGCCTGTAAATTTCCTTTACATGGTTGAGGATCTTTTCTTTCGGAAATTTTTCCTGGGCTTTCGATTTTATATAAACCTCATTGATGATGTTTTCCTGGTGGGTATCCTTCAGCAGTTCGATGACCGCCTTGAAGGCAATGAAGTCGGTAATCTTGGCCATGTCGATGCCGTAACAATCAGGATACCTGATTTGCGGGGCAGAGGAGGCAATGACAATTTTCCGGGGCCCAAGCCTGTCAAGAATACGAAGAATACTTTGTTTCAGGGTAGTTCCCCTGACAATGGAGTCATCGAGCACAACAAGGTTATCAATCCCTCTGCGGATACTGCCATAGGTGATGTCATAAACGTGGGCTGCCAGATCGTCACGCTGAGAATCCTGGGTGATGAAGGTTCGCAGCTTCATATCTTTAACAGCCACTTTTTCAGTTCTTGGTTTAAGCTGAAAGATGGTATTAAGCTTTTCGTGCGTGAGGGATGTGCCAGCATCAAGAATCCTGTCGATTTTTATTTTGTCGCAAAAAAGATTCATCTCCTCAATCAGTCCGTAATAGGCATCAATGGCTGTATTCGGGATATAGGAAAAAACGGTGTTTTCAACATCGTGGTCGATGGACTTAAGAATGGCAGGGGTCAGAAATTTTCCCAGCATTTTTCGTTCACGGTAAATCTCCTTATCGGTCCCCCGCGAGAAATAGATGCGTTCAAATGAACAGGGTTTCTTTTCCAGGGGCTTGCTGAACTCCTTCTCGGCAACCCGACCATCTTTCTTGATAACCAGCGTATGCCCGGGCTGCAGTTCATGGATGGTATCAAACGAGACATTTAATGCAGTTTGTATGACAGGGCGCTCTGAAGTCACCACTACAATCTCTTCGTCTTTATAATAATAGGCCGGCCGGATGCCTGACGGATCACGCATTACGAAGGCATCACCGTGGCCGAACATGCCGGCAATCACATAGCCGCCATCCCATGTTTGGGCAGCTCTCCGAAGGATCTTCTGAACATTCAGATGCTTTGCTATCTGGAAGGTAATCTCACGTTTTGGAAATCCCTTCTTCTTGAATTTTTGGTATAACTCTTCGTTTTCCTCATCCAGGAAATGTCCCATCTTTTCAAGGATGGTGATCGTATCGCTGGTTTCGACCGGGTATTGGCCCAAATCAATCAGTTTTTCGAAAAGCTCATCCACATTGGTAAGGTTGAAATTGCCCGCGAGAACAAGATTTTTGGTCATCCAGTTGTTTTCCCTCACAAAGGGATGAATGTTGAGAATGCTGTTTTTCCCAAAGGTGCCGTAGCGAAGATGACCGAGGTACAGCTCCCCAAGCATCTCCACCTTATGCTTCAGCCACTGAACATCATTGAGCCGCTGCGGATGGCGCTCTTCGATTTCCTTCACCGAAGTGCTCACCTTACTGAAAATGTCCTGAATAGGGGCATTTGCGACGGAGCGGATGCGGTTGATGAATTTGTTGCCGGGTTCCAGGTCAAATTTGATGCTTGCGATTCCGGCACCATCCTGCCCCCGGTTATGCTGCTTTTGCATCAGGAGGTGCAGTTTATTCAGGCCATAAAAAGCTGTTCCGTATTTGGCCAGATAGAATTCGAGCGGTTTTAGAAGGCGGACCAGGGCTATGCCGCACTCATGATGGATGGAGTCGCTCATTGGGTCAGTTTTATTAGGGCACAAAGGTACAAATTATTAGCGATACCTTGTTTAGCTGCTCAAAGCAGCGTATTTTTGAAGGATGTCCAATAAATCAATCATCCAGCCGATTGAACCATCAGATTTCCTGAAGGAGTCGGCCCTTTCCCCGGTGATCGATGTGCGCTCTCCGGGTGAATTTGCCCAGGGCCATGTTCCAGGAGCAACAAATATTCCTCTATTCACTGATGCGGAGCGGGCCATGGTGGGAACCCTTTATGTGCAGATGGGAAGGGAAGAGGCCATTCTGAAGGGGTTGGACTTCGCTTTGCCCAAAACGGAATGGTACATTGCCTCTTTAGGCAAGGTTTTACATCAGGGCAGGATTTTACTCCACTGCTGGAGAGGAGGAATGCGAAGCGCAGCCATGGCTGAATTATTCAGCAAGGCCGGATATGAGGTGGCCCTACTAAATGGCGGGTACAAGGCATACCGGCGGTTCATACGGGAGGAGCTTGCCAGACCGGCACGCATCATCGTTGTGGGCGGTTATACAGGCAGTGGAAAAACGGAACTTTTGAAAGCGATTGCGTCGATGGGGGAGCAGGTGGTTGATCTGGAAGCGTTGGCATGTCACAAAGGATCATCGTTCGGGGCATTGGGACAACCTGCTCAACCTGACAATGAGCAATTTGAAAATAATTTGTATGCCAGATGGTCGAAACTTGATCCTACCCGTATCGTTTGGGTTGAAGATGAGAGCCGGATGATCGGACGGATCACCATGCCCGACCCTGTTGTGGAACACATCAACAATGGCATGCTGATCAGGGTTGAATTGGACCTGACAATCCGCATTGAACGTTTGGTTAAGGAGTATGCCGGGTATGACCGCCAGCTTCTTTCAGATGCTATCTCGCGCATAAGCGAACGACTGGGAGGTACACGAACCCATGATGCAATGATCGCCCTTGAAAACAAACAGTTTGATGTGGTCGCAGCGATTGTGCTGGCCTATTATGATCAGGCTTACCTGTTTTCGATGAACCGCCGAAAGAGCAAAAGTGTATACGATATTCAGATTTCGGGAAGGAATATGGAGGTTGATGCGGCCAGAATCGTTGACTTTGTGTATAAAACCCTTGGAAATGGAACCAATCTACCTTGATTATAATGCAACAACCCCGCTTGATCCCCGGGTGATTGAGGCCATACGACCTTACCTTGAGCGCTACTTTGGCAACCCGTCAAGTATCCATTCCTTTGGCATTCAATCAAAAATTGCAGTTGAAAACGCCAGGAAACAGATGGCCTCTCTGTTGAATGCCCACAGTGATGAAATCATTTTTACCAGTGGAGGAACGGAGTCAAACAATTTCGCCCTTAAAGGAATTGCCTTTTCAAAACGTAAAAAAGGAGACCACATCATCACAACCTCCACTGAGCATCCTGCAGTGACGGAGGTTTGTCATTATCTGGAACGTGAGGGCTTCAACATCACATGGCTTCCGGTTGATGAGACTGGTTTGGTCGATCCGGCTGAGGTTGCCAAGGCCATTACCCCAAAAACAATCCTGATATCGGTGATGCATGCCAACAATGAAACCGGAACCATCCAGCCGATTGAAGAGATCGGAAAGCTGGCCCGCGCAAAGGGAATTTTGTTCCATTCGGATGCGGCCCAATCGATCGGAAAAATTCCTGTGGATGTCATGAAGCTGCATGTTGACCTGCTTTCGGTCGCAGGTCATAAATTATATGCTCCGAAAGGGGTGGGGGCGCTTTATATTCGCCGTGGAGTACAAATCGAAAAGCTGATTCATGGCGCTGATCATGAATTGAACCTCAGGGCGGGCACTGAAAATGTGATGGAAATCGTTGGACTTGGTGCAGCAGCACACCTGATTACGAATGAAACTCAGCATCCGCCATCCTTTCTCCGACCTCCAACATCAGAAATCTGCGCGCTCCGCGACATGCTTTACGAAGGAATCCGTGCATCCATTCCGGAAATCCGGCTGAACGGCCATCCCGAATTGCGGTTACCAAACACCTTGAGCATTGGTTTTCCCGGAGTTGAAGCGGCCTTGATGCTTGGAGAGATGAAGGGGGTCGCAGCATCTGCCGGAGCGGCCTGCCATGCCGATCAGGTTGAAGTTTCCGGGGTTCTTATGGCCATGCATGTCCCGATGGAATTTGCCATGGGTACCATCCGGTTCTCTTTGGGCAGGATGACCACACAGGAAGAAATAGAGGCGGCTATTCCCATGGTGGTGAAGGCTTACCAGAGTTCAAAAGGGGATTTCGCGCGTCATTCGTCACGCGTCACGCGTCATTCTGATATCCGTCTCACCGAATACACCCATGCCCTGGGTTGTGCCTGTAAGATCAGACCTCAGCTACTCGAAAAGATTCTCAATTCAATCCCCGTAAAAATAAATCCTGCAATTCTTGTAGGCCATGAAACATCAGATGATGCAGCCGTTTATTTTTTAGATACAGAGCGGGCCATTGTTCAAACGGTCGATTTCATCCCGCCGGTGGTTGATGACCCCTATATGTATGGGGCGATTGCTGCGGCCAATTCGTTAAGCGATGTGTATGCCATGGGAGGAACCCCCCTTTTTGCCCTCAGCATTGTGGGGTTCCCCGATCAGAAGTTGCCCATCGAAGTATTGGAACAAATCCTGAAGGGGGCAAATGACAAAGTCGCTGAAGCCGGGATTCAGGTAATCGGAGGGCACAGTGTTGAAGATCCTGAACCAAAATTCGGTCTGGTCGTAACAGGACTGGTCAATCCGGGAAAAATCTTGCGGAATTCAACAGCAAAACCAGGAGATGCCTTAATACTTACCAAGCCGCTCGGCACGGGGATCATCACCACGGCGATCAAGCGCGGTTTGGCCAGTGATGCCACGGTTACCAGGGTCATGAATGTGATGGCTGAACTCAACCGGGTTCCGGCGGAGACCATGGCAGGTTTTGCGGTCAATGCCTGTACCGATGTCACAGGTTTTGGACTGCTGGGCCATTTGAAAGAGATGGTGGTCGGAGCAGGCCTTCATGCAAATTTGCGCACCGGTGATATTCCCATCCTGGAAGAGGCCTGGGACTTTGCAGCAGCCGGAGCCATTCCCGGCGGAACAAAAAACAACCTGGCCTATGTTGAAGGGATTGTTCAATGGCATGATGATACGCCGGAGATGATGAAATTCATCCTGGCCGACGCCCAAACATCTGGTGGACTGCTTATTTCATTGCCGGCTGACCAGGCTAATGAACTTGTAACCCGTCTGCATGATGCAGGAGTCATACACGCCGTCGTTATCGGAACAATGGAAACCGGGGAACCCGGGATCAGTGCCTGAGTGATTCAACCACCTTCGCATCGTATACTTTTCCCACGGGATAGACCATTTTCCGCTGATCAATGTAGGGCGATTTGTTATAAAACCAGTTCAGGATAAGTTGGGGATTTGCTGCAAATGTCGAATCTTCCTTTTTTTTCGTCTCAAATTCCTGCTTCAACGACGGATTTTCAGCCATCATTTCACGCGCCATTTTTTCGATAACATACGATTCCCCATATTCCTTCTGTTCAAAGGTGGCGTCAAAGAAGCCCCAGTAAACGTAAGATCCGCTTCCCTTTGGTTCCAGTATATGCGGAATGATGCGTCCGGCGGGTTGCTTTACCTCCACCACAGCTGAACCGGCCGGGAACAAAATAGTTTCTTCAATCTCGTCGTATGCGATATTTGTCATCGGGTGACGTCCTTCGTAGGGATTTTGTTGCCATTTGGGATTTTTAAAGCGGTAGGTGGCAACCTTGATGGTCAGATCTTTTGAAAGTCTCTGCATCCTGATGCCGTGCATGTTCAAACGGTCGATCACCGTGCTCCATTCGGCAGGAATGATATAGGCATAGGGCAGTTTTACAGAAGAAACCACCTTGGTTTTCGAGAAATAGGGGAGTTTGAATGTAGTGGGCTTGTTGCTGTATTTAAACCAATTGCCGCCGCTCAGGTCACTTTTAACGGCATCGTATTCAACTCCCAGGAATTCGACCATGGAACTGTCTTCTTTGATGGTTTCAAACTCAAGGGGGAAGGGCGTTTGCAGGAAGCTGTCGCTGCTCGCGAATTCATCTGCGGCCTTGATCAGTTTGCGCAGGTTATCCGACTCTTTGTTCAGGATCTCAAGGGTTGTCAGCATGCAGGCATAGGTGCTTTCAACCCGCGTACGGTAAGGTTTCAGCATGTGTGTTTCGATTAGCAACCCGGGCCGGTTGCGCAAAGCGGTGTATCCCTGGCTAAGCATGGGCGGTGCAACCTTTGAGATCAGTCCGCTGCGCGGATCATGCCAGTTACGGAAATCGACATAGGGAAAAACAGGGAATCCCGATTTATTCAGGTTCTTTTCCAACTGACTGATAAATGTGTTCTTTGACCATTCCGTAAGCCCCTCATCCATATCTCCATATATCTCCATGAGGTAGGTGAGCACATATTGATAATCGGCCCCATCGGTCGTATGCGAATCGATGAAGAAGTCGGGCAGCCATTTGTTAAACATGCGCAACCAGGCCTGCATTTCGGGCGCATCGGCCTTGAGGTGATCGCGGTTGAGGTTCAGATTATTTGCAGTTGTGCGCCAGCCCATTTCGCTGGGGCCGTTCTGGTTAATGCGGTTGTAAGGACCGAATCGTTCATGACCATCGACATTGAAAATGGGTATAAAAAGGATGGAAACATGGTCGAGTAAGGCTGCATTTTTTTCGGCAATGGCCAGATCACGGAAAAGCATGAGCCCCGCATCTTTCCCCTCGCACTCCCCGGCATGGATGCATGCCTGAATCAACAAAAGCGCCCGTCCTGCCGCATGAATATCATCGGGATCGCTGAGCCCGTCCCTGTCCAGAATAAGTAAAGGAATATCCATGCCCCTTGCGCTCTTGCCAAACGTGGTATAGGTGATCCTGTTCGAACCTGCATCAAGCTGCTTGCAGTAATCAATGGTACCTTTATACGAAGGTGTTTCAAGGGTACCGGAACGTTCGTATAATGTTCGCCAGTCAACTGTTTGTGCGGGCGTTGCCGTGAGGATCATAAACCCTGACAACAAGAGGATGAATTGTTTCATATGTCAAAATAAATCACTACAGAGATCCAAATATACATTACATCCGCTTCGGTTGCACACCGAAGAATAAAAATCCGGAGCAGGGGCGTTCCTGAGAAACTTTTTACCCTTGTTTTGTTTCTTGTCTTCAATATTTTCCTAACTTTGTGTCGCATCATTTAACATCGTTCTGTACCTAATTTGGTAATGCCTACGAATGGAAAAAGCATTGGTTGATATTTTGGAAAGAGTCAGGGAACTCTTTTATAAGTACGGAGTCAGAAGTGTTTCAGTGGATGATATCTGCCACGATCTGGGAATGTCAAAGAAAAAGCTGTATCAGTTTGTTGACAGTAAAACCCGGCTGGTGGAGAAGCTTCTCGAACTGGAGCGTCAGAATTTTGAAATCATTTTTGAGAAGCACAATTTCGAAGGAGTGAATGCCATTGAGATCCTGCTTATTGTTAGCCGTGATCTCGGCGAACGGTTCCGCGATATCAGCCCTTCAATGACGTTTGATCTCAAGAAATATTACCCAGAAATCTACCATAAACATGTGGATGAACGCATTGAATTTATCAACAATAAGATCCAGATCAATCTTCAGAAAGGGATCAGCCAGGGTGTTTACCGCGATGATCTCAGTATAGAATTGGTCGCCCGGCTTTACATGAGACGATTGATTGATCTGCACAATCCTGAGTTTTTCCCGGCAGATAAATTTTCGTTTCAGACCCTGTTTGATGTTATGTTTGACAATTTCATCCGTGGTATTGCCAATCAGAAAGGGATTGATTACTATGAAAAACAAAAACGGAAAGTAAATTTTAAAAAATTCAAATAGTTACAATGAAATACCTTCTTTCCTTACTCGTCATTTTATGCATTTCTCTGGGGCAATTCTCGATGGCTCAAAATCCCGAGATTGTCAGGCCCAATGAGGTAATGAAGTTTTCACTTGAGCAGGCCCAGGCCTATGCATACGAAAATAACTACGACCTGAAAAATTCGACAACCGATGTGGAGATAGCCCGAAAAATGGTGAAGCAGAATACAGCCATTGGATTACCTCAGATTAATGGAGGCATTGATTATATGGACAATATTTTGCGTCCGACAACCATGCTTCCGGGTGATTTTTTTGGGAAACCAGGCACATCACAACCCGTTCAGTTTGGAACGGCCTATACGGCAACCCTCAAAGGAACCCTAACGCAATTGATTTACAGTGGTCAGTACCTGGTTGGTTTACAAACGGCCAAAGCATTCCTTGAAACATCAAAACAGAAGAACATCAAGGATAAAATTGAGGTGAGAGATCTCGTGGCCGATGTATACATCAGGCTGCTTGTGGTTGACGAAGGAATAAAGATACTTGATTCAACCTATGTGGTTGTCAGCAAGTTGGTCGAAGAGGCGCGTAAAAGTTATCAGGTAGGGCTGATTGAAGATATCGAGGTAGACCAGGCTGATTTGAACCGTTCAAACCTTGAAGCAACCATCACCTACACAAAAAACCAGCGTACACTGTTGTATGCTAATTTAAAGTTTCTGATCGGGCTTAAAGACAACCAGGAGATGATTCAATCGGATGGTCTTGATTTTTTTCTTGCTCAGGTTAATCGTGATGCCCTTATAAATCAGCAATTCGATTACAAGTCGAACATCGACTTCGTGTTATTGAAAAAGGCTGATTATCTTACCCTGATGCAGTACAAACTTTCAAAAACAGCCTACCAGCCAACGCTAAGCGGATTTTTAAGTGCTTCAACCAGCGCCCAAAGAGACTCATGGACCTTTTTAAGTACCAAGGAGGTGTGGTACCCTGCAGCAAGTTTTGGATTGTCGCTTCAGATTCCCATCTGGAGCAGCGGAGGCCGCAAATATGCGGTGGATCAGGCCAGGCTGAATGTTGAAAAGACCAAGGTTACGGATGAAAAAGTGCGTGTGGGACTGGAATTACAGGTTGCAACAGCTAAAACCGAATTCAGCAATGCCTATGCGATATACAAGAATAAGGTGAAGGGATTTGAAACATCCCTTAAGATTTACGAAAAAACCATGGCAAAATACCAACAGGGAATGGTTGGAAGTACAGACCTTAATCAGCGCTACCAGCAATTTCTGGTATCAAACAATGATTACATGCAGTCGATCTATTCCTTGCTGAGTCAGAAGATCAGATTGAATAAATTGCTCGAGAAGTTTTAATTTACCCTTTTCCTTCTTGCCAAACGGTTTGATCTTCTCCGTTTAAATCGTGTCATCATCTGAACATCGATCAGCAACATGGCCGGCACGAAAACAAGTGTCAGGAAGGTGGCAAAACTCAACCCGAAAATAATGGTCCAGGACAATGGTCCCCAAAAAGCAACACTATCTCCGCCAAAATACAAGTGAGGGTTTAACTCAGTAAAAAGGGTGATGAAGTTGATGTTCATCCCGACGGCCAGTGGCACCAGCCCAAGCATCGTTGCTGTGGCAGTAAGCGCAACCGGGGTGATCCTCGTTTTACCGGCCTGAATGATCGCCTGTTTGGTTCCCATTCCACGCGATTTAAGTACATCGGCAAATTCAACGATCAGGATTCCGTTACGCACAACAATTCCACCGAGGGCAACAATTCCAAGCCCTGTCATGATTACACTGATGGACATACCAAATATGGCAATGCCAAACAGCACACCGATGATACTGAAAATCACTTCACTGAGGATGATGAGCGACTTACTGAGCGAACCAAATTGTGTAATCAGGATGAAAAAGATCAATCCAATGGCAATCATCATTGCTTTTAACAGGAAAACCATGGTTTCCTCCTGATCTTCCCGCTCCCCGGTAAGTTTGATTTCCACGCCATTTGGAATATTGAAAGAGGAAACGGATTTATTGATCATGGCGACTACTTCATTTGCAGTGTACCCCGACAACACCTCCGATGAGAGGGTAATCACCCGCTTTAGATTTTTTCTTTTTATACCCCCATAGGTATCCTTATATTTGATTGTTGCCACAGATGAAATCGGAATCTGCCTCAATTGTCCCGAATTCATGTCCCGATAGGTGATCTTCGCATTGATGATTTGGTTTATATTGCTGCGTTCATTCTTGGCATAACGCAATTGAATGGGATACTCATCCTCATCTTCCTTGTATTTTGAGATCTCTTTTCCGAAAATGGCAGTCCGCATTTCCAAACCGATCTGACCAAGGGAGAGCCCTTCCCGGTTGGCCCTGACACGGTCAATGTTAATGATGATTTCGGGTTTGTTCAGATCGAAATCTGACTTCAATTGCTCAATGCCGGGAATACGGCTGGAATCAAGGTATGATTTAAAGCTCATGGAGGCCAAGATCAATTCTTCAAGATTCTCCCCGGAAATTTCGATGTTGATCGGCTTTCCTGTTGGCGGGCCCATCTTGTTTTTTTCAACACTGATGGTAACACCTGCAATATTCTTCAGGTTTTCCCTGATTTTATCCATGTAATCCTGCGTGGAGATACCATTCCGGAATTTGTTTTCCACAAAGTTGACCGTAATTTTTCCTTTATTTGAAGAAACGGAACGGTCAAACAAATTATCTCCTGCTCCAAGGCCGACATTGGCGATGATTGATTCAACGATGGGGTTTTTGTCTCCTAAAACGGAAACCACCTTTTTTTCAACCATGGATGTAACGGAATCTGTTACATTCTGGTCGGTTCCTTCGGGCAGTTTAATGTAGACATTCACATAGGTCGGGTTGTTATTCGGGAAAAATAACACCGGCGGTTTTGTGATGCCGGTTACGATGATACTCAAAAAGAACAGGACGATAACCGAACCCAAAATATACCAGGGATTACGGCCCTTTAAGGCCAGTACAAGCGTTCTCTCATAAAGACCCAGTGCCCACGGCCAGGTGACGGTCTGGAATTGAACAATGGCCTTTTTCAGCACAAGTCGATAAAATCCATTGAGGATGAGGGCGAACATGAAAATGTTACCAATCACGAAACCCCCGGCAATATAGGAGAACAACGCCAGGACAAACAAAATGAGGCTTGTAATCAGGAGGCGTTTTTTATCAGATTTAACTTCTACCTTATCATATTCGTGTTTCATGAATGTGACAGCAAAAACCGGGTTGATTATATAGGCCACAAACAGGGATGCAAAAAGTGTTAAAATGAGGGTGACGGGCAAATAATACATGAATTTCCCCACAGTTCCGGGCCAAAATGCAAGCGGGAAGAAAGGAGCAAGTGTAGTCAAGGTTCCCGATAAAATCGGCAGAAAAACCTCTCCGGCGGCATTTTTTGCCGCCTTCACAATATCGGGCTGGTCACGGTGAAGCCGGTGCGTGTTTTCGATAACCACAATGGCATCATCGACAATGATCCCGAGTGCAAAAATAAAACCGAACATCACGATCATGTTCAGTGTGAATCCCAGGCTCGGCATGATAAGGTAAGCCACAAACATGGAGAGTGGAACCGACAGCGCAACAAAAAAAGCGTTGTTTAGTCCCATAAAAAACATCAGAATAACAACCACCATGATGAATCCGATGACAATGGTGTTGTTCAGCTCTTCGAGCGTGCTCTCGGTGAATCGTGATTGGTCTCCGGTTATTACAACAGACAGGTCAGGCGGATAGGTGGACTTTTTCAATGTTTCCATGATCTTTTTGATCTCTTCGGAAGCAAGGATCAGATTTTCGCCACTTTTTTTGACCACATTCAGCGTGATGACATTTTTACCATTCAGACGGGCGAAACTCTCCTGATCTTTGTATGAATCCCTCACATCGGCCACATCCTGGATATATACATTGGCCCCGCTGGCTGATTTCAGCATGATGGTCTTGATTTGTTCAGGCGATTTAAACTGGCCTGCCAGGCGAATGGTATATTTCGTGCCGAAGGATGTGATTGTCCCGGCCGAAATGGTGACATTCTCTGCTGCAATCGCTGATTCGATATCGCGGAAAGAGACACTGGCAGCCTGCATTTTATACATGTCCACATCAATCTGAATCTCGCGTTCAAGCGCCCCTACAATATCTACCCGGGTAATTTCCTTCAGGGTTTCAATCTTATCCTGTGCCTCCTCAGCAAATTTTTTCAACCGCTGCAGATCATAATCTCCGGCCAGGTTGATGTTCATGATCGGAAATTCCGAAAAATCAACCTCTTTGATATCCGGATCTTTTGGCAAATTATTGGGCAGGTTTGCCTTGGCCTTGTCAACAGCATCACGGACGCGTTGTTTTGCCTCCGTATTTTCAATGCCGGGATTGAATTCCACTACAATGGTTGAAAAATCCTGGATGGAGTTACTCGTAATTTTTTTTACATCCGCCAGGGATTTGCATTGTTTTTCAATCGGACGGGTAACCAGGTTCTCCATGTCTTCGGGGGATGTGCCCGGATAAATGGTATTTACAAGGATCGTCGGAATGACGATCTCAGGGAATTGTTCCTTTGGAATGCTGAAGTAGGATAATAATCCCAGGGAGGTGATGATGATCGTAAGAACGTAGATGCTGGTTTTATTATCAATAGACCAGCTTGTTGCAAAAAACTCTTTGAGTTTGTGTTCCTTTTTTTTCATAGCTGGGCTGAATTAAAAATCAATGACCTGACCCTGGTAAAGATCTTTGTAACCTGCCGTTATGATTTTGTCGCCTTCATTCAGCCCGCCAACAATTTCAGTGAGACCATTGAATGAGATGAAGGGGATTACCGTTCTTTTCTGAACAATTTTTTTCCCGTTTTCTTCAACAGCAACAAAAACAAACTGGCCCTCATCCCGGGAGGTCTGTATATAATGCTGCGGAATGGAAAGGGCGTTTGGATTGGAGTAATCCTTGATCTTCAATACCGCGATCATGTTAGCACGATAGATGAGATTTGATACCGGCAGCGCAACCTCCACAAGAAAGGTTCTGTTTACCGGGTTGATGTATTTGCTGGCAAACGTGACGCGCTGTTCAACCTCCTGATTGAGGTCGGGCATAAAGACCTTTACCTGGTCGCCGGTTTTAACCTTCGAAGAATAAGCTTCGCCTACATCGGCCAGGGCTTTGGCCTTCGAGAAATTTACAACCCGAAATGCAGGAATGGGAGAGGCGGATGAAGACATCTGGCCGACTTTGATCGGAATATCCTCAACGGTGCCATCAATGGGGGATGTAATTACCGACATCTTAATCTGGTCTTCAAGCGTGGCGATGCCGTTTTGGGCCGACTCCATGTCATTCTTGGCCTTCAGATACTGAACCTCAGATCCGATTTTCTGCTCCCAAAGTATTTTTTGCCTGTTGAAAATATCGGTGGCAAAGGCCAGCCTGTTCTGCAGATCCTTTAATTGTTGCTTCAGCACTTCGGCATCAAGTTCAGCAAGAACCTGTCCTTTGGTAACAGCATCACCCTCATGGACCAGTATCCGGGTAACAACCCCACCCTGGTTGCGCGGACTCACAGCGATATTTTCATTTCCATCAATTCTCCCTTGAACCTCAATATAATGCTCAAATAGATTTTTTGTCAAGGTACTGACATTGACTTTCGTGGCAATCACGGTGTTGGCAGGCGTTAACTCCTTCTCGAGTTTGACGATTTCCTGGGAAAGTTTATCGTGCTCTTTTTTTAGTTCTAACAGTTTGGCTTTTTTATCACCCTCTTTACTACTGCAGGCAACAAGAAATAAGATGATACCGGCAAGGAAAAAAAATCTTTTCATATTGGAAATCATATGGTTTATGTATGATGATGATTAATCGGGATTTTAAGATACAAAGATAGGCATTTTCCTCTCCTGAAAAACTTTTTGGAGGAAAATCGTTTCCGTAACCGTTTTATGTATCTTTGTCACATGAATCCCAAAGTAAACAGCATTCTCGAATTGGTGCACAAACTTTACCAGCGATATGGTATTAAAAGTGTTACGATGGATGATGTTGCCAAACATCTGGGGATATCAAAAAAAACCTTGTATGAACATTTTCGCGATAAAGAGGATCTTGTGCGAAACGTATTGTTGCAGGAAAACAACCATCAGGTTCGGTTCTTTAAAGCCATCGAGGAGAAGAAATTAAATGCCATCGAAGAGTTGTTCGAAGTCTATAAAATGCTGAATCTCATATTTAAAGAATACAATCCTTCGATGGAATATGATTTGCGAAAGTACTACCCCGATTTATTTATCACCATAACGCAGATCAGACGAAAACGGATGTATGAATCGGTTTACAACAACCTGAATAAAGGGAAGAAAGAGGGTTTATATCGCAAGGAACTTAACGCAAAAATAATTTCTAAACTTCACGTTATCAGAACAGAGAATTTTTTTGATAATGATATATTCACACAGGAGGAGCTCATTTCATTCAAAATGTTCCATGAAGTTTTCATTTACCACCTTCAGGGTATCCTGAGTCACGAAGGTCGCAGTTTCTTTGAAAACAACTTCGATAAATTCAAAGCCACACTCTCTTTTTCGTAATTTTACCCCCTTCAGGCAACCAATTTTCCTGATATACGTCTTAAATTTGTTAATGCTGGATGCTCATTGACGATTCCATAATTGAGGGTTGCGTTGCTGGAAAACGCAGTGCCCAAAGCGCCCTTTACCGTGCATATTCTTCGGTGATGCTGGCGGTTTGTATGCGTTATGCCAGGGATCGTGATGAAGCGGAAGACATTCTTCAGGAAGCGTTCCTTAAAATATTTCAACATATCGGCACCTACCGGAAAGAGGGTTCCTTTGAAGGATGGATGAAGCGCATCATGATCAACCACGCACTTAATTATTATCGCAAGAACCGGAAGTTGCCGTTTCATGAGGATATCGAAAGCATTGACGAAACGAAAATCATGGAATCAACTGAAAAACAGACATTTGATGCCCCCATATCGGCCGAAAAACTACTCGTGCTGATTCAGATGCTTCCGCCCGGATACCGCATGGTGTTCAATATGTACGTATTTGAAGAATATAGTCATAAGGAAATTTCAGAGACCTTGTCAATTTCTGAAAATACTTCGAAAACCCAACTTCTTAAGGCGAGGAGAATGCTCCGGAATAAATTAACAGAACTGAATATTGTGAATAATACTGCATCGAGCAATGGATGAAAATAGACAATTCAATGCTTTTGAAGAAGGCGAAATGGACGAGTTCCTGCGCAAAACCCTGGAGGGTCATCGCGTCGAACCCAAGCCCGGCTCGTGGAAAACATTAAGCCGGACGTTATTGTGGCGGGAAATCGCCCGTTTTAACTTTAAAAATATTTCTACCGGCAGGTTATGGGTTGCAGGCCTGGCCGGCTTATTGGTCATTACCTCCACCATTTACTTACTCCTGCCCAATTCAAATCCGACTGCTCCGTCGGCCACATCATCAATTCCCCTGATAAAGCCCGTCTCCACCGTTTCAACCCCAACCCTGTCCAACCAAGCCACCTCTTCGATATCCCATCAGGTTTCAAGTGTATCAAATTCAGCAGCCGAATCCTTGACCAAAACAAAAACGTTTAATTCCGGTTTACCTGAAACAACCGCCAACGCAGTTTTAGATGAAAATCATCCATTGCCTGAACCCCAAATCACCCTGCGACAGGATCTGCAGAGCGCCCCTGTTCCTCTTTCCCTGACGGAAATATCTGAACTGCCACCCCTTGAATCACCCATGCTGGGGATACAACCTGTATCTGATACCATTATCTCTATAAACACACCCCATGGTATCGTGAAATTCAGAAAATCACGCCAGTCTGCCGAACAATTTTTCTCTGCTGGCCTTGGGATTGAACCAGAGATGGCGTTCAATGCACAGCCTGATGTCAATTCCACCTTTAATTTCTGGATGAGTGGCCGGATGACCTATCATATTTCCCGCTTTTCCATCACTTCAGGAATTGGACTTGGCTATGTTTTTGACGAAGGAAAATATCGTATTGATTATCAGAGTCTTGATAGTGTGGGGTATTACAACAAAGTGGTTTCTTTTACCACAGGAGCGAACAATGAAATCATTTTTAACACCGAAACAAAAGGCGTTTACGACAGTCTGATGCACATGGCTGATGACCGTACCCGGAACAGATATACCTATTTGCAGGTGCCCCTGTTACTCGGATACCGGCTCTTTGAATCGAATTCAGTCAGCCTTACCTTCCAGGTAGGACCTGCAGTTTCGTTCCTGATCTCCTCTCATACATCAGACCCCGTGATAAATTACCCGAACGCACGGATTATCAAGGTGGAAGATGCTACCCCTTCGCGTATCACCACCAACTGGCAATTATGGGCTAACCTCAACCTGGAAATCAGGTTGAACCGGAAAATCAGCCTTTACATTGAGCCTGCATGCAAGTATTACCTGAAACCCATCATGGAACAGGAAAATGTCAGTTTTAAAGCTCCATGGTCCGTTGGATTGGGTGTTGGAGTTCAATTCAACTTTGGAAAAAAATGATACCTTCATGAGAAGTACGTTTTGGATATTGCTGCTGATGGCTGTTGCCCAGTCGGGCTGGACACAGGCCGCAGACAATGCGGAAAGTATTGCTTCCTGCCACGCTGACTTTTCAGCAAACCCTGATCTGCAAAATCCTTTGAAAATCCAGTTTCAGGATAGGTCAACAGGGCAAATTGCCCATTGGCAGTGGAGTTTTGGAGATGGCGTGACCTCCACACTTCAAAATCCGGTGCACACCTATCTGGCAGAAGGAACCTACATTGTATGCCTGACGGTTTATAACTCTGACACCTCAGCCTTTTGTCACGATGCGGTTTGTTTGCCGGTAACGGTTCGTATCGCAGCGGCTTGTCACGCCTCTTTTAAGGCCGAACTGGACTCTATGGGCCATGCCCCGAATACCTTTAAATTCATCAATCAATCAACAGGAGATCCATTAAATTATCTGTGGAAATTCGATGATGGCACCACCCAGAATAGCAGAAATGCGATCCACCGGTTTACTGCTGAAGGGGATCATGAAGTTTGCCTTTATATCACCAGGGAGGAGCACGGAACGATAGTTTGCAGGGATTCTGTTTGTCAGACCATAACCACCGCCAGGTATTTCAACCTGGGAGGACATTTGTTTGCGGGTACATTCCCGATTAACAACCCGGTTTCAACAGGCGATACCGGCCTTGCCTATCTGTACAGAAAGAATGGGAATAACCTGATTCTCTTTGATTTCACCAGGTTTACACACCTTGGTTATTATGCATTTCCGAATGTGCTCAACGGGCAATATATTGTAAAAGCAGCGCTTGCACCCGGCTCAGTGAATCATTCCCGGTATTTTCCGGGATATTTTTCTCAGGAACTGACATGGAAAGGAAGTTCCGTTCTTGATCTTTCCGACAGCAGCATGTTCACATCACATATTTATCTTGTACCCACACAGGAAATTCCCTCCGGAGCCGGCAAGATCAAAGGTAAAGTTGTCCCAGCCTCCCAACCAGACAACCCGACCGGAATTCCGTTTTCTGAGGTTATTCTTTATGACGCAAAATTAAATCCGCTGTCATTTGCCATATCAGATGAATCAGGAAAATTCGAACTCAATAATCTGCCTTTTGGAGCCTACAATCTGTATGTTGATTTTCCCGGTAAGTATTCGAGAATTACAGCTGTATGGCTCGATGAATCGACACCATTGGCCGACGGGCTCAATCTTCAGTTATTCGACCATGATGTAACGGGCCTCCCTGAGGTAGATGGATCAGCCCTTTTCTCAAGCGGATTATTCCCGAATCCTGTCGGCAGCGTTGTGAATCTGATCGTTCATCCCGACAAGGTCACCCCGCTGAAATTCGAAATCCTCGCCATAACCGGACTTCCCGTTTATTCGGAATCAAGAGTATGCCAGCCCGGAACCAACATGATCACCATACCTGTAAGTCAAATTCCAGCCGGGATTTATTTATTTACCATCAAGTCCATCAACGGATCAGTTTTGTCGATTAAAAAAATGGTAAAATAATCCAAAAAACCAGTTACATTTACTTCGGAAAAAATTGACCTGCCATTGATGGACCCCGATCATGAACTGATTTCAGGATGTCTTAACCGCGAACTTGATTCACAGAACAAGTTATACCAGAGATTTGCTCCCAGAATGTATGGACTCTGTTTCAGGTATGCCGGCAACGAAATGGAGGCCAATGATATTCTTCAGAATGGGTTTCTCAGAATTTTCAGCAATTTACATCAATACCGCTTCAATGGCTCGCTTGATGGATGGGTGAGGCGAATTTTCATTCGTACTGCCCTGAACTATTGCAGGCATAACGCGAAATACTCAAAGGAGATCCATGAAATAGATTTTGACCATCATGCAACATTTTCCGAGGATGCCGTGTCTATACTATCGACGAAGGAGTTGCTTGCAATCATTCAGAACCTTCCGGAGGGTATGCGGACAGTATTTAACCTGTTTGTTATCGATGGCTACAGTCACGAAGAGATCGGAGGAATGCTGGGCATTTCTGAAGGCACATCGAGATCACAACTGTTTCACGCTAAAGTCTTAATTAAAAAGCAGTTGCAGTATTTAGAAACCATGCGAATCAAAGCTGATTGAATGATTATGGAAAATCAAGACAGCATAGAAGAAAAATTCAAATCGACCTTCTCTGATTTCGAAAAGGAGCCTCCTGCTCAGGTATGGGAAAGCCTTCAGCATGAATTGCATCCTGAACCAAAATCATTGAACTTTTGGGAACGGTTTACCGGGGAAGCATTGTTTCAGGAGCGGCAACTGAGGCGTTTTGCCGCTGTGGCCGGGGTTGCCATCTTTCTGTCACTGGCGGTAATTTACTTTGCATCCAGTGATCGTCATGTGGTAAAGGGCCATGCGTATGCAGGAGAAGCTCGTCTTTGCCGCGGAATTGCAGTTTTATTCCTGGTCGGAGATAAGTTACAGCCCTGGGATTCCGTAACCCATTACCGCTCATCGATGGTTGACGAGAACGGTAATTTTAAATTTCCAAACGTGGAACCTGGAACTTATCTGTTACGGATTGCGCCGGAGCATAACTCGGAAGCATCGAAAAAATTTATGCCTTCGTGGTTTGATCAGCATGAACACCCCGATTCCTCTCATGTTATCCACATCGTTACCGACGATGTAAATGCGGATGTTCATTTAATGGATAAAGGAGAAGGGGCAAAATAGCGCGGGAGCAGGATTAATTATCCTCTGCAAACCATTCAGCATAGGAGTTTGCAGTTTCCCGCAACCGAAGGCTGCGAAGTGTTATCCCATCAGGCAATAATTCACGGATGCGCGATGCAAAATCCAATAAAAAATTTTCACTGGTTGGCTGATAAGGGAGCATTACAATATTTGTGAAAGGTTCCCCGATTTTCTCCAGTTCTTTCTGCGGAGCCGCTGAATTAAGGAGAAGCGCGTGATCGAAGGGATCGACAACATGCTTTTTAATCATCTTTTTAAGATCGCCGAAATCCATCACCATGCCAAGTTTGGCAGATTCAGGATCAGTAACGGGAGAGCCGATTACAGTTACTGACAACTCATAAGAGTGGCCATGCACATTACGGCATGGACCGTCATAGCCTTTCAGCGCATGCGCGGCCTCAAATCTGAATTCCTTTGTTACCCTGATTTGATTCATGGAGGTAGAATGAGCGGCAAAGATATAAAAATCAGCCGTTCGGACGACAGTTATCAGATGAGGAGCAGGTGTTCAAGCAAAACCTTGGCCCCAATGGCTATCAGCACCAGCCCACCAGCAAATTCGGCCCATCGGGCAGGCAGGAAGGTGGTTTTTTCCCCAATTTTCGCCCCGATAAGCGAAACCATAAATGTTACCACAGAAATGAGGATGACGGCTTCATAAATGTTGACCCTGATAAATCCAAACCCAACTCCGGTAATCAGGGCATCAATGCTGGTTGCAATGGAGAGGGAAATTAACACTGTAAACTGACGGATATCAATGGACCTTTTTTTCTCGTCGTCTGAAAATGATTGCCAGATCATCTTGATTCCGATAAAAGCGAGGATGGCGAACGCAATCCAATGATCTACCGGTTCAATCATTGACTTGACACTGTTTCCGGCCAGCCATCCGATCAGTGGCATCACCCCCTGGAATAGTCCGAAAAGAAGGGCCATTTTCAGGATATCCCTCCAGTTTAATTTTTGAGAGGAGCCCAAACTGAGTGAAACCGCGAAACAGTCCATCGATAGCCCCAGAGAGATAAGAAAAAGTTCTGTAAAGTTCAATGATAGATCAGATTAACGATTTTTTCAAGCCATTCACCATCCGTCGGGTCGAATGAATTGACCGATATGCTGTCAATATCAAGCACTCCGATAATTTCACCGGCAGGATTTTTTACCGGAACAACAATTTCAGACCGGGAGCGTGAATCGCAGGCAATGTGCCCGGGAAATTCATGCACATCCGGAACCAGGATCGTCTTCTTCTCATCGATCGCAGCCCAGCAAACACCGGCATGCATCGTCAGAACCTGGCATGCAAGGGGCCCCTGGTAAGTTTTTACCACAAGTTCACCTGATTTCAGAAAATAAAAGCCAGTCCAGAAAAAATACTCCATTTTGTGATGCAGCACAGCTGCAATGGTTGCTAAACGGGCATCCAGGTCAGTCGTTTTGGTTAGGAGCGCCTCAATTTGGGGATATAGCCGTTGGTACCGGGCGTGCTTTTTTAATTTTTCCATGGATTAACCGGCCAGGTCAAGGGTAACTGTGAAATGCCGCATGATAGGGGCTTCACTGATGATTTTCAAACCTTTGCGAATGGTTTCGCGCCGGTCGTAAATATTTTTCAAGGCAACAGCAACGACATCCATGTGGTTGTTGGTGTAAACCCTTCGTGGAATCGCAAGCCGCATAAGCTCGAGCGCCGGAAAACGGTTGTCGCGTGAAACCGGGTCGCGGTCGGCCAGTAAGGCGCCAATCTCTACACCACGCACACCCGCCTCAAGGTAGAGTTCAACGGCGAGGGTTTGTGCCTGGAATTCTTCCTTGGGAAGATGCGGCAGAAAACGCTTCGCATCAACAAATACGGCATGGCCCCCGATGGGTTGCTGCACAGGAATCCCAAAATCCATCAGGCGCTTGCCCAAATACTCCACCTGGCGAATCCGCGACTCCAGGTAATCGAATTCGGTCCCCTCGTAAAGCCCCTGAGCCAAGGCATTCATGTCTCTTCCCGACATCCCGCCATAGGTGATATAGCCTTCAAACATGATGTTGTAAACACTGGCCTTTGCATGCATCTCTTTGCTTCGCAAGGCGATGAAACCACCCATGTTCACAATGGCATCTTTTTTTGCACTCATCGTCATGACATCGGCACAGGCAAACATTTCCCTCACAATTTCCCGGATCGTTTTATCCTGGTACCCTTTTTCGCGTAGCTTGATGAAATAGGCGTTTTCAGCAAACCGGGCTGAATCAAAAAGAACAATCTTCCCGTATCTGTCAGCAAGTTGCCGGACCATCTTCATGTTTTCAAGCGAAACAGGCTGGCCTCCCGATGAATTGCAGGTAACCGTAATAACGATGAAGGGGATTTTATCGGCATGCGCCTTTAAGACAGTTTCTAATTTTTCCGGATCCACGTTGCCCTTGAAAGGATGCACGAGTGTAGTGTCAAATGCCTCATCAACAGTACAATCAATACAGGTCGCCTTACGAAATTCAATATGTCCCTTGGTGGTATCAAAATGAGAATTTCCCGGTACCACATCGCCCTCCTTGATCAGCACTGAAAAAAGAACATTTTCGGCTGCACGACCCTGGTGGGTAGGTAAAAAATATTCAAAGCCAAGTACATCCTGAATGGCATTTTTCATTTTAAAATAGGAGGATGCTCCGGCATAACTTTCATCTCCGATCATCATTTCTGACCATTGTTTGTCACTCATGGCTCCTGTTCCCGAGTCGGTGAGGAGATCGATGAAAACCTGATCACTGTTTAGCTTGAAAAGGTTGTATCCCGCGCTTTTAATCCAGGCTTCGCGCTCTTCGCGGAGGCTTTTGCGGATAGGTTCGACCATCTTGATTTTGTACGACTCGGCAAAGGGTAATTCCATAGGGATAACGTTAAATGGTTGCAGCAAAGATAGGATTTTATTTTGAACAATTTTTTCGCAACTGCTTGTCTGTTTGGCAAAAATCACGTAGGTTTGTTCCCATGAAACTATTGTGAACAGGTTAACAGATGAAGTGGCAAATTAAGTATTCAGTTTACATGTAACCAATCAATTCGAATTTATAATTTTTTTTATGACTACAACAACTGGAGCAATTGGAGGCTTTTGTTTGACGAAGCTTTCAGATCTGAACGAACTGGCAAAAAAATCGGGAAAAAAGAGACTGGCCGTTGCCGTGGCACATGACGAACATTGTCTGGAGGCAATCTGTTCAGTCGATAGAATGGGGTTGGTTCAGGCCATCCTCATCGGAAATGAAAAGAAAATCATTGAAATTGCCGGAAAACTTCACCTTGATATTAGTGCAATGAAGATTGTCAATGAAGAGGTGGATGCAAATTCAGTGAGGATTGCGGTAAAGATGGTTCGCAATAAGGAGGCAGATATCCTGATGAAAGGCAATGTCCCAACGGCTGTTTTCCTCCGAGGGGTGCTTGATAAGGAGAATGGACTCCGCAAGGGAGATGTCCTTTCACATTTTGCCCTTTTTGAAATCCCAACATATCATAAACTGCTTGGGCTTACCGATGCAGCCATGATTCCTGCGCCCGATTTCAAAACCAAAGTAGCGCTTACCACCAATGCGGTTGAGTTCATGAATAAGCTGGGCTATGCCAGGCCAAAAGTTGCCGTTCTTGCTGCCGTTGAGATGGTAAATGAAGCCATGCCAGCCACACTCGAAGCGGCGATGTTATCAAAAATGGCCCAGCGCGGCCAGATCAAAAATTGCATCATCGATGGTCCATTGGCTTACGACAATGCAGTAAGTGCAGCCAGCGCCAAGCACAAAGGCATTGTAAGTGATGTGGCAGGAGATGCCGATCTTTTGATTGTTCCCGATATCGAAGCCGGAAACATCCTCTATAAAGCATTTGGTTTTTCAGCAAATGCAAAATTGGCTGCCGTTGTTCTGGGAGCAGCAGCCCCCATTGTATTAACTTCCCGTTCCGACACCGAAGAGTCAAAGCAGGCAAGTATTGTGATGGCAGCAGCTATATAGCTCATCTACTCAAATTATTCTATGCGAAATAACCTGTTTATAACCAAGTCAATTACCGATCTGCAGCAGGAGGCTACTGACAACAAATCTGGCTTGAAGAAGACCCTGACAAGTCTCAACCTTACAACGCTGGGTATCGGGGCCATCATCGGAGCAGGAATTTTCGTTCTTACGGGTCAGGCTGCAGCTCAATATGCCGGTCCTGCCATCGTGATTTCCTTTATCATTTCAGGAATTGCCTGTGCTTTCGCAGGACTGTGTTATGCAGAATTTGCCTCCATGATTCCGATATCGGGGAGCGCTTACACCTATTCCTATGCTACATTGGGTGAATTCCTGGCCTGGATTATTGGCTGGGACCTTATTCTGGAATATTTATTTGCGGCATCGACCGTTTCCGTCGGATGGTCAGGCTATGTGGTCAGCTTCCTTAAAGATTTCGGAATATTCATTCCGACAGCGCTTACAGCAGCCACGGGATCCGTTCTGGTGGAGGTTCCCAATGTGGGATGGCAGGAGTTGACGAAACAACTTACCACAGCCATGATGGCTCAGGGGGTGAATGTGGATGCCTTGCCACATGTTACCGCCATCATCAATCTTCCGGCTATGTTCATCATTGCCGTTCTTACACTTTTACTGATCGTTGGGATAAGGGAATCTGCCAATTTCAATAACATCATGGTGATTGTAAAGGTATCTGTGATCATCTTGTTTATCGCCATTGGAATTGCATTCGTTCAGGCAGGGAACTGGCATCCCTTCATCCCGAAAAATACCGGTGAATGGGGCCATTTCGGATGGAGCGGGATCCTCAGGGGCGCCGGCGTGATTTTCTTCGCCTACATTGGGTTTGATGCAGTATCAACTGCGGCCCAGGAGGCAAAAAATCCCCAACGGGACATGCCCATCGGGATACTCGGCTCGCTCAGTGTCTCTACGGTTCTTTACATTCTTGTCGCCATTGTACTTACCGGCATCGTCAGTTACACCACCCTGAATGTTTCAGATCCGGTAGCAGTGGGCGTTGATGCGATGGGGAAGGGGATGTTCTGGCTCAGACCCATCGTGAAAATCGCTGCCATTGCAGGCTTAAGTTCTGTAATTTTGGTTATGCTGCTCGGACAACCGAGGATTTTTTATTCGATGTCAAAAGACGGTCTGCTTCCCCCGATTTTTTCAAAGGTGCATCCAAAATATAAAACGCCTTATGTCAGCACCATTCTTACAGGATCTGTGGCCATTGTACTTGCAGGTATTCTTCCCATAAGCATTCTTGGAGAACTTGTCTCCATTGGAACATTGCTGGCCTTCGCCATCGTTTGTGTCAGCATCATCGTCTTAAGGAAAACACGGCCCGATCTTAAACGCCCGTTCAGAACGCCATGGGTACCTTTGATACCAATCCTGGGCGCCCTGATCTGCTTTGTGCAAATGGCCGCACTGCCTATTGATACCTGGGCGCGACTTATTATTTGGATGGCGCTTGGACTTATAATCTATTTTACATACGGTATCCGACACAGTAAACAACGGGCATTAAATAACCCCTCAAAATAAGGAATGTTCGAATGAAAGACGTTAGGGTTCTGGCGATAAATCCCGGATCAACATCCACAAAGATTGCCGTGTATCAAAACACGGAGCCTATCTTTTTAAAGAATATCAAGCATACTACTGAAGAGCTCGCGCCATTTGCTAAAATTACCGATCAGTTTCATTTCCGTAAAGAGATTATTTTACATCAATTGAAAGAGGCTGATATCAATATTACCGAACTTCAGGCAGTGGTTGGCCGGGGTGGCTTGCTTAAGCCAATTCCTTCAGGCATTTATGAGGTGAATGAGGCCATGATTGCTGATCTGACAAACAGTCCGTTTGGCGAACATGCCAGTAACCTGGGCGGACTGATAGCCAGTGATATCGTAAAATCGCTTCCAAACGCCATGGCCTTTATTGTCGACCCGATCGTTGTTGACGAGTTTGAGCCCATTGCCAGGATCTCAGGGCATCCGATTATGGAACGTGTCTCAATTTTTCACGCATTGAATCAGAAGGCAGTCGCCCGTGAATATGCCAAATCAATCCGCCGAAAATATGAAGAATTGAACCTCATTGTGGTGCACCTGGGAGGGGGCATAACCATCGGTGCACACAGGAAGGGAATGGTGATTGATGTGAACCAGGGCCTTGACGGGGAGGGACCTTTCAGTCCTGAACGTACAGGAACACTGCCGGTGATGGATCTTGTGAAACTCTGTTTCAGTGGAAAGTATTCCCTGAAGGAGGTTCAGAAAATGGTGAAAGGAGAGGGCGGGCTGGTCGCCTACCTTGGAACCAACAATGCCTACGATGTCGAAAAGATGGTGGATGCCGGTGATGAAAAGGCCGAACTGATATATCACGCGATGGCTTACCAGGTAGCAAAATATGTCGGGGAGATGTATACAGTCCTGAAATGCGAGGTGGATGCCATTCTTATCACAGGGGGAATTGCATACGACAAAGGGTTTGTGAACTGGATCCAGGAACGCATTTACAAACTGGCACCAGTCCATATTTATCCAGGCGAAGATGAAATGAAAGCCCTGGCCATCAACGGCCTGATGGTCATCAGGGGAGAAATTGAAGTGAAAGAGTACACCTGATCACTTCATTACGCTGTTAATCAATATATTCCAGCATCTTTTTGATGATATTTGATGTTCCAAGGGCGATCTGGCTGATGGTGGCATCAAGCATATAGCAGGGTGTGGTAAAAAGCTTTCTCTCTTCATCGATGATCACCTCCCCATGATTGGTCAGGATTGACCTATTCCCCATCGTTTCAATAAAATTTGACGATGCAGGATCCTGCCCCGTGGTAAGGGTAGTTCCTCTGAACATTTTTGCAAGGATGACCGGCGCAATGCACATGGCGCCAATGGGTTTCCGGGCATCAAACATGGCCTTGATTGCAGCCTTTACATCTGCATTAACGTTACAATGATCACCCTTGACAGCCCAGTCGCACAGGTTTTTTGCTGCACCAAATCCTCCCGGGAAGATCAATGCATCATAGTCGGCAGACTTAAAGGAGGACAAGGGCTTGATATTGCCACGGGCAATCCGGGACGATTCGACCAGAACATTCCGCTGTTCAGCCATCTCATCTCCGGTTAAATGGTTGATTACGTGATGCTGCAATACATCTGGCGCCAGGCATTGGTATGCTGCTCCGGCCTCGTCAATGGCCAGAAGGGTAAGTACCGCCTCCTGAATTTCAGCTCCGTCATAAACACCGCAACCAGCCAATACGACTGCGAATTTTTTCATAGGTAAATGGATTTGGATCGTGAGATTGTAAGTTGAAAGACAAAGTTAATAAAACGGGAAGATATATTATTTAACTTTGCAATAATTTGAATAAAACTCAATAAACTGATCCTGATGAAGAAAATCCAAATGGTTGACCTCCGAAGTCAATATCTCAACATGAAGCATGAAATCGATAAAGGAATCCAGGATGTCATTGATGCCTGTGCCTTCATAAACGGTCCGGCCGTAAGTTCATTTCAAAAAGAGCTGGAACAGTACCTGGGGGCAGGGCATGTAATTCCATGTGCCAACGGCACCGATGCATTACAGGTTTCCATGATGGCATTAAACCTGAAGCCCGGCGATGAGGTGATCACAACCTCATTTACCTTTATAGCTACAGCTGAGGTGATTGCCTTGCTTCAGCTCACGCCGGTGCTGGTTGATGTGGACCCCGATACCTTTAATATTGATTTGAAAGCAATAGAACGGGCGATCACGCCTAAAACCAAAGCCATCGTGCCTGTTCACCTGTTTGGACAAACAGCTCCGATGGAGGAGATCATGGAAATTGCGCGGAAACATAACCTCTATGTGATTGAGGATAATTGCCAGGCCATCGGTTCAGATTACATTTTCTCAGACGGTACGAAGAAAAAAGCAGGCACCATCGGTCACATCGGATGTACCTCCTTCTTTCCATCGAAAAATCTGGGATGTTACGGAGATGGAGGAGCCATCTTCACCAATGATGATGATCTAGCCAAACAGATGCGGGTGGTGGTTAACCATGGAATGACCGTGCGGTATTACCATGATTACATTGGCGTAAACTCACGCCTCGACAGCATTCAGGCCGCTATCCTGAAGGTCAAACTGGCCCTGCTCGACGAATATGCTGCAAAACGCCGCGCAGCTGCAGATTTTTATGACAAGGCCTTTGCAAATCATCCGAAGCTCAAGACGCCGGTGCGATATGCCCAATCAACCCATGTATTCCACCAGTACACGCTGGTAACAAAAAATGTTGACAGGAAGGCTTTAATTGAGTTTCTTGCCTCCAGGGAAATTCCTGCCATGATCTATTACCCGGTGCCGTTGCACATGCAAAAGGCCTATCTCGACCCGCGATACAAACCAGGAGATTTTCCTGTTACCGAACACCTTTGTGAAACAGTGTTCTCTTTACCCATGCATACCGAACTGGATCATGAACAGTTGACCTATATAACACAAAGCGTATTGGAATTCTTAAACCGTTGATCATGGAAACCGGATATTTTGCCCATGAATCTGCCGTCATTGATCAGGGATGCAGAATTGGGAAAGGAACTAAAATATGGCATTTCAGCCATATCATGCCAGGCTGTGTGATTGGCGACAATTGTAACCTGGGGCAGAACGTGGTGATCTCCCCCGATGTTGTTCTTGGCCGGAATGTAAAGGTTCAGAACAATGTATCTATCTACACCGGCGTCATCTGCGAAGATGATGTATTCCTTGGACCGTCCATGGTTTTTACCAATGTGATCAACCCCCGGAGTCATATCCTGCGGAAGGATCAATACCAGGCCACCAGGGTCAGGCGCGGTGCATCCATCGGCGCCAATGCCACCATCGTTTGTGGGAACGAGATAGGTGAATTTTCCTTTATCGGGGCAGGATCCGTTGTGACAAAAGATGTTCCGGCCTATGCCTTGATTGTGGGTAATCCGGGCCGCCATGTTGGCTGGATGAGTGAATTTGGCCATCGGTTGCATTTTGATGAAAAAGGGATGGCCATCTGCCCTGAAAGTCATGAAAAATATGAACTTTCCAAAGAGGGAAAAGTTTCTAAACTGTAAGCCTATTCAATGAAGAATACACCCAGACCTTTTAATTTTGCGCTGATCGGAGCCGCAGGATACATCGCGCCCCGCCACATGAAGGCGATCAAGGATACCGGAAACCAGCTTGTATGCGCCCTTGACCCCTATGACGGGGTTGGGGTTATTGACAGTTACTTTCCCAATGCCGATTTTTTCATTGAACCCGAGCGGTTCGACAGGCACCTTGATAAACTGCGCCGGATGTCCCTTACGAAAAAACGGATGGACGATCAGAAGGTCGATTATGTGAGTATCTGTTCTCCGAATTACATGCACGATTCTCATATCCGGTTGGCTTTGCGCAATGATGCACATGCCATTTGCGAAAAACCCATCGTGCTGAATCCCTGGAACCTGGATGCACTCAGGGAAATTGAAAAAGAGACGGGAAAGAAGGTCTATACGATCCTTCAATTGCGGCTCCATCCCTCCATCAAGGCCCTTCGTGAACAGATCCGGAACGGGCCAAAAGATAAAATCTATGACCTCGATCTGTCCTATATCACCTCCCGCGGGAACTGGTATTATCGTTCATGGAAAGGCGATGTGTCAAAATCCGGCGGAATTGCAACCAACATCGGCGTTCATTTTTTTGATATGCTTACCTGGGTGTTTGGAAGTGTTAAAGAGAGCATTGTCCATCTCCTGAATGATCAAAAAGCCGGAGGACTGCTGAAACTTGAACGTGCAAACATCCGGTGGTTTCTCAGCATCGATTATAACGATATTCCCGAGGATGTTCGCAAATCGGGGAAAAGAACGTACCGGTCGCTGCAGATGGGAGATCAGGAAATTGAATTCAGCGACGGGTTCACCGACCTGCATACCGAGATGTACCGCGAAATCATTGCCGGTCGCGGATTTGGTCTGATGGATACCAAACAAAGCATCAATATTGTTTACCATATTCGCAATGATCAGCCGGTGGGAATAAAGGGCGATTATCACCCCATTTTGAAAACGATTGTTAAAACGTCTTAAGGACAATAATTCTCAAATTATGAAGATATTAGTTACCGGAGGAACAGGATACATAGGGTCACACACCGTCGTTGAACTCCAGGCAAAGGGGTATGAGGTGATCATTGTCGATAACCTCTCCAATTCAACGATTGAAGTGCTGGATAATATTGCAAAAATTTCCGGAAAAAAGCCTTTGTTTGAAAAGTTTGACCTGATTGATCCTGAGCGGACAGCTGTCTTCTTCAAATTGCATAACGATATCAGCGCCGTTATTCATTTCGCTGCCTTCAAAGCAGTGGGGGAGTCTGTTGAATTGCCGCTGATGTATTACAGGAACAACCTGCTCTCACTGATCAACATCCTGCAGGGCATGATCGATAATGGCATCCGTGATATTGTTTTCTCATCTTCATGTACTGTTTACGGACAGCCTGAAACGCTCCCGGCACGGGAAGATACACCCATCCAGAAAGCCGCTTCCCCTTATGGGAATACAAAACAGATATCTGAAGAGATCATCACCGATACCAGTATAAATGCGGATATTCATGCCATCCTTTTGCGCTATTTTAATCCGATCGGAGCGCATGAATCGGCAGTGATCGGAGAGCTGCCGCTGGGTGTGCCAAATTGCCTGATGCCTTACATTACGCAAACGGCCATCGGTAAACGACCCTTCCTTCGTGTCTGGGGCAATGATTATGATACCCCTGACGGAACGGCCATCCGCGACTATATCCATGTGGTTGACCTGGCTAAAGCCCATGTAATTGCAGTGGAACGGCTGACCGGGGATAAAGGGAAAAAGCAGGTTGAAATATTCAACCTTGGAACCGGCAATGGATTTTCTGTAATGGAGGTGATTAATTCGTTTGAAAAAACTTCAGGTGTGAAATTGAATTATGAAATAAAGGAGCGCCGACCGGGTGATATTGTAAAAGTATGGGCTGATACAGAATACGCCAACGCAGAATTGGGCTGGAAGTCAGAAAAAACACTTGATGAGATGACCAGCTCGGCATGGAAGTGGGAACAGTCATTGGCAAAAAAGAGATGAAAAACCGGAATGGAAACATTGCATGGAATAATGGATCAGAAACAATAAGGTAACATACGAAAATATTTTAATTATGAAGACAATCTTAATCACCGGGGGTGCTGGTTTCATTGGATCCCATGTCGTTCGCAGGTTTGTAAAGAAATATCCTGATTACAAAATCGTAAATCTCGATAACCTTACTTATGCCGGTAACCTGGCCAATCTTCGCGATGTTGAAAATGCGCCAAATTATGAATTTGTCAAGGCAGATATCACCGCTGGTGAACTGATGAAAGCCCTTTTTAAAAAATACCGTTTCGATGGCGTGATCCATCTGGCCGCTGAATCCCATGTTGACCGGTCCATCAGCAGTCCGATGGAGTTCATCTTTGCAAATATCGTTGGAACTGTCAACCTGCTCAATGCAGCCCGTTTGATATGGGATGATTTTACCGGAAAGCGATTTTATCATATTTCAACGGATGAAGTTTACGGGTCACTTGGCGCCACTGGCTTTTTCTATGAAAACACGGCCTATGATCCACGGAGTCCCTATTCGGCGTCAAAAGCAAGCTCCGATCACCTTGTCCGGGCCTACAATCATACCTATGGACTTCCAACGGTTATTTCAAACTGTTCCAACAATTATGGGCCATTTCAGTTTCCCGAGAAACTGATCCCGCTGGCTATTTATAACATTAAGCACAGCAAACTTATCCCGGTTTATGGCAAAGGTGAAAACATCCGCGACTGGTTATATGTGGAGGATCATGCCAACGCCATCGACCTGATTTATCATGAAGGAAAAATTGCTGAAACATACAATATTGGCGGGCACAATGAATGGAAAAACATTGACCTTATCCACCTGCTCTGCGAAATCATGAACCGCAAATTAAAACGTTCTGCCGGCACCTCCGAAAACCTGATCACCTACGTAAAGGACCGTGCGGGGCATGATTTGCGATATGCCATCGATTCCAGCAAAATCCAAAAGGAACTTGGATGGAAACCAAGTCTGCAGTTTGCCGAAGGCCTCGAAAAAACAGTGGAATGGTATCTTGCCAATGAGGAGTGGATGAAAAATGTCACCTCAGGTGATTACCAGAAATATTACGATATCCAGTACAACAAGCGCTAAAAACCTGAAACAGTAACCTCTTTCCCGATTTTGGCAATCAGTCCCTGCAGCACATTGCCAGGGCCAACCTCGGTAAAGTTATCAGCCCCATCGGCCATCATATGCTGAACGATCTGCGTCCAGAGAACGGGCGCTGTCAGCTGGTCAATAAGATTTCGTTTTATCTGGTCCGGATCGGTTACCCTGCGTGCGGTCGCATTCTGGTAAATCGGACAAACAGGAGCATTTATTGCAGTCGCATGGATGGCTTCAGCAAGTTCAATGCGGGCAGGTTCCATCAGCGGTGAATGAAATGCACCGCCAACCTTAAGGGGTAAAGCCCTGCGGGCGCCGGCAGCTTTAAGCTTTTCGCATGCAATTTCGATCCCCTTCATGCTGCCTGAGATCACAAGTTGTCCGGGACTATTGTAATTGGCGGGAACCACAATTTCCTCAATAGATTTGCAGATCTCTTCAACTTTAGCATCCTCCAGTCCAAGGATCGCGGCCATGGTGGAGGGTTCCTTTTCACAAGCTTTTTGCATGGCCTGGGCCCGCGCCGACACAAGCCGGAGGCCATCTTCAAAGGATAGTGCTTTGCTGGCCACCAGTGCTGAAAATTCACCGAGCGAATGACCCGCAACCATGTCCGGGTTAAACCCATCACCAAGTGTTGCAGCAAGAATGACTGAATGCAGAAAAATGGCAGGCTGAGTCACCTTGGTTTGCCGCAGGTCTTCATCTGTTCCTCCAAACATCAGGTCAGTTATTCGGAATCCAAGAATGTCATTTGCCTTTTCAAACATCTCTTTGGCCAGGGGTGATGCATCATACAGATCTTTACCCATGCCAACAAACTGGGCCCCCTGCCCGGGAAATACATATGCCTTCATTGATTTACGATTTACGATGTACGATTTTTTCGATTCCGTATTGCTTATTTCCTGTCGCCAAGGAATCTCAGGAGAAACATGAAGAGGTTGATAAAATCGAGATAAAGCGTGAGCGCCCCGAGAATGCTTAATTTCCTTGCATTCGCATCTCCATATTCACCCGCACCTGCTCCCATTCGTTTCAGACGTTGTACATCATAAGCAGTTAATCCGGTGAATATTAAAACACCCACAACGCTTATGATATAGTCCATGGTTCCGCTTTTCATGAAAAAATTTACAAGCATCGCGACCATCAGGCCAACCATACCCATCATCATAATGGATCCGAATTTTGTCAGATCAGTTTTGGTGGTGTAACCGGTCACTGCCATTATGCCAAACATGGCGGCCGCAATGGCAAAGGTCTTGTAAACGGAAGCTGCCGTATAAACAAGTAAAATAAAACTCAGACTCATCCCCATCAAAACAGAAAAAGAGATGAATAACAGTGTCAAAACGGCAGGTGACAGTCGCTGAAATCCGAAAGACATCAATAAAACAAAGCCGATGGGAGCCAGCGTGACGATCCACCCTAAGCCAGTCATGCCTCCTGTTTCAACATTGATCAGACTTCGCATCAAGGATTCGGATGTTGAAAACCAGTAGGCTGTAACGGCTGTTACAAACATGGCGAAGGTCATCCAGGTGAATACCTGAGTCATAAAAGATTTTGCTACCGTCGCGTCCTGTGTTCCCTGTTGCGCTGTATAAAAGCCTCTGTTATTTGTTTGTTCAAACATGTTTTATTCTCCTATTCTTTAATTGATTAATAAACAAATCCTCAAATCCTCAAATCCTCAGTGCAGTTTCGTACTGATCAGGTGCAGGAATTCCGCCCGGGTTTTATCCCTTTCGAACGCCCCGACGAAATCGGAGGTCGTTGTGACAGAATTTTGTTTCTGAACACCGCGCATCGCCATGCACAAATGTTGTGCCTCAATTACAACTGCCACGCCAAGGGGCTTCAAGGTATCGTTTATGGCCTCTTTGATCTGCATGGTAAGGCGCTCCTGAACCTGAAGTCTGCGTGCATAAATATCAACCACCCGGGCGATTTTGCTCAATCCGGTGATATATTTATCCGGAATATAGGCCACATGGGCCTTCCCGATAAAGGGAACCATGTGGTGCTCGCACAGGGAGTAGATCTCAATATCCTTTACAATGACCATTTCGCGGTAATCTTCCCTGAACTTTGCCGAGCTCAATATTTCTTTCGGATCAAGGGCATAACCCTGGGTAAGGAATTGAATGGCCTTTGCAACACGAAAAGGTGTTTTTTCCAGCCCCTCCCTCGCAGGATTCTCACCAATAAGGCGAAGAATCTCTTTGTAATGAAGCGCCAGTTCTTCTGTGGTCTTCTGATTGAATTCCTCAACTTTTTCGTAATTGAGTTTTTTTGAGGTTGCCATGCGAGCTAAATTAAAGAGTTATGCGCCGAAATATTCAACAACATTGTTTTCAGATTGTTCAAGGCGGACACAATGCAAAATACCGCCAAGCTCGCCGATATCACTGGCCAGTTCATTCCATATTCCGATGGCAACATTCTCACTGGTGGGAACTTTCCCCTTTAAAAAATCGACCTCCAAATTCAGGTTCCGGTGATCCACTTTTTGAAGAATCTTCTCGTCAATCAATTTACTTACATGACGAAGATGAATGACCAGCCCTGTTTCAGGATCCGGAGACCCCTTCACTGTAACAAACAGAATATAATTATGTCCGTGCCAGTTCGGATTGGAACATTTGCCAAAGATCTCAAAATTCTTTTCATCCGAATATTCAGGGAGAAACAGGCGGTGTGCGGCACTGAAATGCTCCCGGCGAATTATGTAGACCATTTAGAATGAATTGGGAAGCAAAGGTAATGATTTTATTTTTGAACCTGGCTTTCCCGGTTCGACGGTTGTGTATAGGTGATGATGCTGGTTGATTCGAAAATGGTATAACAAAGATAGAGTATGAAAAAGCCCAGCATGAAAGGGATTGCATCACTGCGGTAAATGAACACATAGGCGATCATGACCCCTGCATAGACAAAGAGTTTGATGAGGATGGTTAGAAGAAAGGTGTTTACGAATTTAATAAACCTTTTTTCAGTCGATTGAAGCAGGTAATAAAAAGAGAGGAGGGATGTTGCGATAAAAAAGACAATGAGAAAAGGAAGTGCAGGTGAAATATACGCGTTCGGCAGAAGGAAAGAACAAAGGAGGGTTACTGAACCGACCATGGCTGAAAAGATCAGCAGACGTCTGAGATAATTTATATAGGCTGACTTCATGGTACAAAGTTAAAATATTTTTGTCAGGAGGGTCACTTGCGCAAAAGGTCCTTTGTTACAAAATAGATGGAGAGTCCAACAGAAGCAAGGGAAAAAATTACGATCAGGATGGGTTTTGTGTGAAGCCACTGGTCTAATTTATAACCGGCAAATACCCCTAAAAGAATGATTGCCAGCATTTGAATGGCCATACCTGAATACCGGGCATAGTCGTTAAGATTTTTCCGGGGGTCGATTGTCATGTGTGATCGAAGGAAACTGAATATCTTTTGAACCGGACTGCTCCATGCTGCAGGTGCCTGAAAATTTGGCCCCAGGCTCAATGGCCAGTTTTCCTGTAGTGATATCCCCGCTGAAACGGGCAGTTTCCTTTAATGTCAGAAGTTCAGCTACCTTCACCGTGGCCCTGACATCGCCCGAAAAGTCTGCATTCTGGCATTGGATTTCACCATCGATTTTTCCTGTTGGGCCGACAACCATTTTTCCCTTGCACTGAATGGTGCCATTGAGCGTTCCATCGATCCGGAAATCACCATTTACCTGAATGTCTCCCTTTACAACCGCTCCCGCTCCAAGAATATTGATGGTCGGTATTTCAGGTTCTCTGTTTTTTGACATAACCAATTATTTTTGAATAGGGTAATTCTTTTCAAAAAAACGAAGGTACTGCGAAATATCCTTATTCTTGTAAAGAACGGGATAATTTTCAACAGATATGACGAAATCGTAATATTGACCGGCCGTCTCAAGTTTTGTGAAGATATATTTGCTGTCACGGATCCCAATCAGGTAATTCATGGCCCGTTCGCTGTTGTCAAAGTTGTTTACAGTAATCATCTGCCTTTCGTTGTCAAGCATCAGGCTGTTAACCATTAAATTTTCAAGATCGTGAAATTTAGAATTATAGTCAGCGATCTTTATCTTTAACGCATCAACATCGACGAAGTTTTCATTCACAATCAACAAAAAGAAGTGTACTGCATTCTGATCGAAGGTGTAAAGTTTCATGGTATTATCCACCACGGTTACCGAATCTGTTTTGATGGGCTGCCCTTTTGAATCCTTTTGGGTCCCGAGGAAGGCGAGTACCTCTTCCGCCAGTTTTCTTACTTTGCTGGTGGGATAATCCTTGATTACCTTATTCATGGCAACCACCAATGAATCCACCACTTCGATCTTGCCCAGTGCAAGTCCCCGCAAATAATCGAATTTCGGCATCAGGGCACTATCTCCTTTAAATTGTAGCCGCGCAATATCTGCATTGTTGATGACCATGTAATATTGCTGGTTCGTGAAGGCCTTGTATGTGTCGTTGTACAATTTTGAGGCCTCCGATTGCCTGGAGCTCAGTTCCTTGTAATAATTCGGGTTCACGAGCAGTTTGGCATAATCACTCTCAGCATATTGGGAGAGGATCATGTTTTTGTACTGATCACTCTTTGGCTGATTTTGAAGGTGCTTATAAAGCTGGCACAACTCATAGGTGGTCTGGACCTTGTATTTATTGACTGGAAACCGTTCCAATAAAGTTTCGAACGTCAGAACAGAATTCCCATAGTCACCCAACCCTTCAACATAGATGAATCCGGCCTGGTAGTATGCCTCGATGATCATGTCGTTGGATATCTTGATTTTTTCTTCACCAACAGGGATATCCTTGAGGTAAAAAGCCCTGTCCTTGGGATCTTTGGATTTAATCATTAGATTTTTCCCTGCATTGGCCGTATCGCCGGGCATGGGGGGCATCAATTCGGTTGTTTCCGGTTCATTGGCAAAGGAGACGACGGCTTTGTCTTTCAGAAACCAGTTATCCTCAACCTTACGCTGACCCCATTTCCGCATGAAGGCGGTAAAACCATTCGCCATAATGGTTGGATTGTAAAAATACCACCGGCCTTCCTTGGAGCCTGATCCTGGCCGATCCATGCCCATGTTTTGGCTTTCGAAATTCAGGTTTTCACGTCGCTGCTGCTCTTCGATGTTTTTCTTCATCTCATCAACGATCTTTTTTGCAATGATCTGATCGATGATCTTATTCCGCTGATCGTCCGTCATGGCCGACAGCCTTTGGAGACTGTCCTGCAGGCTGATGATCTGAAGGTTCTTTACCAAATCGGTGAGAGAGGTGGTCCTTTTTTCAAGTTCCTTATAGGTGGGATAATCCTTCGGCAGGAATTGCATGGTACTGTCATAATAAGATTGTGCCGGGGGGTAATCGCGTGTAATAAAGAAAATATCGGCAAGTTCAAGCGAGGAGATGGCCTTTTGATAATTGTTGGTTGTACTCGTGCTGACCGATTTTTTTAAATGACCAATGGCCGTGGCTGTGTCTGCATCTTTCAGGGCTATTTGAGCGAGCGAATAATAAATCTGATCCAGGAACTCCTTGTTTTTTTCATCTTTCAGCATTTTTGTCAGCTTCTTGATGATATACTCCCTGTTTCCTGTTTTGGCATCATAACATTGCGCCAGGTTGATCTTGGCGTTAAATTCCATTTCATAGGTTGAAGCAGTTTTCACCACAGCCAAATACATGGCCGAAGCTTCATTCAACTCTCCGTTGCGCTGGTATATCTGCCCAAGAATGAATTGGCAGCGTGTACGCATGGATCTTGACGGATCAAGCTCCAGGGCACGGTTCAGATAGGGAATGGCACCATCATAATTTTTCTGACGAATAAAAAACTGCCCATAGGTGAGATTTAATTCGGTCTCGTAATTATCGGATGCTTCGCCTTTACTGATCTTGCTTTGCAACATATCAAGCATCGGTTCGGCCCTGTTGAAATCGCCGATCTGAATGTTCGACTTGGCTTGCCAGAGCATCGCCTCATATTTGATCTCATTGTCGTTGTATGTCTTTATCACGAACTCGAACGTTCGCCGTGCCATCGGGTAATCCTGCTTATAAAAATAGCTCTTGCCAATCAGCATGTATGAATCATCAATCCATCGCACGTTCTCCTTCTTGTTAAAGTACATGGAGTGCTTGTTGATTGCTTTGGATGCTTTTTTTATAGCAATGTCAGCATATTGGGAGATCTTGGTGGCACTGGCTTTGTCCCCATAGTTGAACACAGGCAAGACGATCGCATAATTGTCTTTCAGACTGGCCTGGTAATCTTTGAGTCCCTGACGGACGTTATCCATACCATTCCAATACACATTATAATGCGCAGTGGTGTTGTGGTAAACCCTGCGCAGATAGGTGTTTTTTTTTGTGGAACAGCCACTAAAAAGTGTAAATCCTGACAATATCAGAACCCAGGCGGCGAGGTAGTATGTCTTCGTCGATCTCAAAACAGATATAATAGTAAAGGAGTATAAACTATAATTTTACAAAATTATTTTAAATTTTTGAATTTGGCCGCAATGGGGTGAAGATTTGTGAGATCATATAATTTTCCGATATTTGCAGCGTTTTGAGGATTGGTGAGCGCGACATGGTTACGGTAAAAAGAGATAAAAAAAAAATAGGGTGGGCTGAAAAATGGCGGAATAAATATCGCCTTGTTTTCATGACAGATGATACCCTCGAAGAGCGGTTTACCTTCCGCCTTTCCCGGATGAATGTATTTATTGCACTGGGCACATTGACCATTGTACTTATTTTTCTGACCAGTATCCTGATTGCTTTCACTCCTTTGCGGGAGTACATTCCTGGATATACCAATGTTGGATTGACCAAAAAACTTTATAAACTTCAGATAAAGACTGATTCAATTGAACGGGATTTGGTAAAAAAAGAGCGGTTTATCCAGAATCTGAAGGATATCATCAATGGGAAAGATTTATCGGAAGACAAACCCCTGGTAAGGGATACCCTGACGCGATATGGCAACATTAAAATAAAACGATCCTCCGAGGATTCATTGTTGCGGCTGGAGGTTGAGAACCAGACAAAATACAACCTTTACAAGATGGAAACGATGGAGCCCCCGATTCAGAAAAAGGCCTCCATCGGCGGTGTTCTCTTCTTTACCCCGCTAAAGGGTATCATTACCAACGAGTTCAACCCAGTCCAAAAGCATTTTGGCGTTGATATCGTCTCTAAACAAAATGAAGCCGTTAAGTCGGTACTTGACGGAACGGTGATATTCAACAATTGGACACTGGAGACAGGATATGTAATCGTAGTTCAGCATGCACAGAATATCGTCTCAATTTACAAACACAACTCTGTGATCCTGAAAAAGGTAGGCGAGTATGTGCGGGCAGGCGATCCCATTGCCATTGTAGGCGAAACCGGCGAACTAATCACTGGGCCGCATCTTCATTTCGAATTGTGGAATGATGGCATTCCGGTTAACCCAAAGGAATATATTACATTTTAAATTCATCGACCGAGCTTGAAAAAGAACATTGCCATTTTAGGATCAACCGGAAGTATCGGAACCCAGGCGCTGCAGGTAGTTCGCAGTCATCCTGACCTGTTTGGCGTGGAGGTTTTAACCGCCCGGAACAACTGCGACATGCTGATTCGGCAGGCCATTGAATTCAGGCCCAATGCAGTAGTGATCGGGGATGAGCACTGTTATCAGAACGTGGCCGAGGCGCTGAAACATCTTCCCATTAAGGTTTTTGCCGGGGAGGATTCCATTTCACAAATCGTGGAAATGGAGGAGATCGATTTGGTCCTGAGCGCATTGGTTGGTTATGCCGGGTTAAAACCGACCCTGAGTGCCATTCATGCCGGGAAGCAAATTGCACTTGCCAATAAGGAGAGCCTGGTGATTGCCGGAGATCTTGTCATGGAGGAAGCCCGGCGAAAGAATGTCCTCATTTTACCTGTCGATTCTGAACATTCAGCCATTTTTCAATGCCTTGTAGGGGAGCGTCCAGGTACCGTGGAAAAGATTTTTCTGACCGCCAGTGGGGGCCCCTTCCGGGGAAAGCAAAGGGCACATCTTGTCAATGTGGCGAAAGAAGCTGCACTGCAGCATCCCAATTGGAAGATGGGAAATAAAATAACCATCGACTCCGCTTCCATGATGAACAAGGGACTCGAAGTAATTGAAGCCCGGTGGCTTTTTAACCTTCAGCCTGAGCAGATTGAGGTTATCATCCATCCGCAGTCGGTCATCCATTCCATCGTTCAGTTTATTGATGGCTCCATGAAGGCGCAGATGGGACTTCCTGATATGAAACTTCCCATTTTATACGCCATGACCTTTCCGGAGCGTATGAAATCGGATTTGCCCCGGTTCCGTTTTACCGATTATGCAAAATTTACCTTTGAAGAACCGGATTTAGAGTTGTTCAGAAATTTGTCGCTGGCCTATGACGCACTCAGGCAGGGAGGGAATATGCCATGCATTCTGAATGCAGCAAATGAAGTTGCCGTAAGTGCTTTCCTGGAAGACCGCATTGGTTTTCTGAGAATGCCGGAGGTGATTGAGCATTGCATGCATACAGTTTCGTTTATTAAAAAACCGTGTTATGATGATTATGTTTCATCGCACATAGAGTCCATCGATAGGGCAAAAGAGTTTATCAGCCACATTTAACAGCAATCATTTATATATACCATCAACTCATGGAAATTGTTATAAAAGTCGTTCAGTTATTGCTTAGTTTATCCATTCTTGTGATTTTTCATGAATTCGGACATTATATTGCTGCCAGAATATTCAAAACGAGGGTTGAAAAATTTTACCTCTTTTTTGATCCGTGGTTTTCGCTCTTTAAGATAAAAAGGGGTGACACAGAATACGGAGTGGGTTGGGTTCCCCTTGGAGGTTATGTGAAGATTTCAGGTATGATTGATGAATCCATGGACAAGGAACAGATGAAACTCCCGCCACAGGCCTGGGAATTTCGCTCCAAACCTGCATGGCAGCGACTGATCATTATGTTGGGTGGGGTTACGGTAAATATCCTGCTCGCCATTGCAATCTATATTGCGATGCTCACTGTATGGGGCGAACAATATTTGCCAACATCGGAGGTGAAATATGGAATCACAGTCGACTCCCTTGGATATCAAATGGGTTTGCGCAACGGCGACCACATACTTTCAATTGATCACAAGCTGGTCGAAGATTTTGCGGCCATTCCCAAGACCATCATCCTGGAGGAGGCGAAAACGGTACAGGTAATGCGCGGTGACCAGAAATTGGATGTTCAAATCCCGAAGGATTTCATCAGCCGGCTGATCAAACAAAAATCCCCTGATTTCATCGCCATCAGGTTTCCTTTTGAAGCAGGGAAATTTACTGTCGGTTCCGCGGCCCAGGCTTCCGGGATGCAGATCAATGACAAGATCATCGGATTGAATGACTCCCTCTTTAACTTCTTTGATCAGTTCAGGGCATCCATACAAAAGTATAAAAATCAAAACGTGACGGTCGTGGTGATGCGCGGCAAGGATACGCTCCGTTTGCAGGTTCAGGTTCCTGAAGCTGGCCTGATCGGTGTTTATCCAAAGGCGCCGGGCAATTACTTCGCATTCAAGGAAAAGAGTTACAACATCCTGACAGCCATTCCGGCAGGCGTGGTTAAAACCTTTGACGGTGCCGGGAATTACATCAAATCCATAAAGCTGTTATTTTCACAGGATAAAGCATATGAATCGGTAGGTGGGTTCATCACCATCGGCAACATCTTCCCTTCAACCTGGGATTGGTCTGCCTTCTGGTCCCTGACTGCATTTCTTTCCATCATGCTGGCCATTCTGAATATCCTACCCATTCCTGCGCTTGACGGGGGTCACGTAATGTTTCTTTTTTACGAAATCATTGTCGGGAAAAAACCCAGCGACAAATTCATGGAATATGCTCAGATTGCCGGGATGGTTATCCTTTTCGGATTGCTGATCTTTGCAAACGGACAGGATATTATCAAATTGTTCAGGTAGTTACCTTTTCCCGGAGGGACTTGAACCCTTCTCCGAGTATTTCTGTAGCATCTGTTATGGTCAGGAATGCTTTCGGGTCGATTTCATGTATATATTCCTCCAGGATAGCCAGCTCCCGCCTGCTCACCACAGTAAATATGATTCTTTTATCGGCGTAGTTGTACATCCCTTTCCCGTCGATAAACGTTCCGCCCCGATCGAGGTTATTGATGATTTTATCACGGATCTCCTCATGCTTGTCAGAAATGATAAAAAGACTTTTATCATAGCTGACGCCCTCAAGCACAACATCGATAACCTTTCCGGTGATAAAAATCACAATCCAGGAATACAGGGGTATTTTCCAGTCCTGAAATACCAGCAATCCGACCAATACAATAACCGAATCGACATAAATCATAAGCATTCCCAGTGGCAGCCGAGTGTATTTTGCAATGATCATGGCCACAATATCGCTGCCTCCTGAAGTGGCTTTGGATTTAAAAATAAGGCCAAGTCCCAACCCTGCCAGAACTCCGCCAAAAATGGAAGATAAAAGGGCATCCCCCTTTACAAGAGGTTCATAACCCCATAACAGGGTCAATGTATCGTTAAATAGGGCCGTTAGGGAAAATCCCACCACTGTTTTCATCCCAAACCGCGGGCCCAAAAACCTGATCCCGATAATTGTCAGGGGAATATCAAAGCACAGGGCTACAAGTCCAACGGGCGTGTTGAACAGATAATGTAACACAATGGAGATTCCATACACGCCACCCGGAACAATCTTGTAGGGGGTTATAAAAAGAACGAATGATGAAGCGAGAATAAATGCTCCCACGATGATCAGGCTATAGGAAATAAACCATTTACGTGTGAATGGTTTTTCTTTAATCAATAGGAATGACATAGGCCATAATTTTAGTGATGATGAATCAAGCGGCAAAGATATTTGATTGCGGCACAATGCAGGCAGACAAAATTCGTTTATCTTCGTGTTAAAGTAGAGGCTGTAACAAAAAAAAATGTACTTTTACTCCGTTATTCATTGAACTTAACAACCGTTTGTTGACGCTGCCAATATCCAGATATCTGACCAAGTCGGGGATAAATTTCTTTTTTATCCTGGGTATTCTTGTTTTACAGGGAGGTGCTTCCATTTTTGCCCAGCAACCCACGCTCATCACACATTACATGTTCACCAACATGGCCATCAATCCCGCTTTTGCGGGCAATAGTGGCGGCATATGTGCAACCGGTCTCGCCCGACAGCAATGGATTGGGTTCCAGGACCCGGATGGATCACAAACGGCCCCTCAGGTATTTCTGCTTACGGTTGATTCGCCCATCAAAGTCTTGCATGGCGGCATCGGAGGCTCGTTGTATCAGGATAAACTTGGTTTTTTCAAGAATATCGGGTTAAAACTCGGATATGCCTATAAAATGGAAGCCGGAAACGGAGATCTTTCATTTGGCCTTCAGGTGGGATTTCAAAATGGCACCTTTGATTTTTCAAAGTTAGATCTGGGTCAGGGCGCAGGTAATTTATCTGAGGATCCTGTACTCCGGGAATTATCAGGAAAAACCAGTGACATGACCTTCGATATGGCTGCAGGGGTATTATACAAGGTTCCCGAAAAGTTTTATATCGGACTCTCTGCCGACAATCTGCTGCAGTCGTCTGCAAAAAAAATTGCGTATCAATTGCGTCGCACCTTTTACCTCAGCGGAGGATATGAGTGGATATTGCCGAACAATCCTGCTTTTGAATTGCAGCCATCGGTGTTGTTCATGTATGATGGGGCGGCATTTCAATTCAACCTGAGTGCACTGGTATTGTATAATAAGAAATTTTATGGTGGCCTTGGTTACAGGCTGCAGGATGCGGTTTCGATACTGGCAGGCGTGAATATTAAAAATCTTCGCATTGGACTCTCTTATGATATCAGTACCTCGGCGCTGAGTAAGTATAACAGCGGGGGAGTAGAAATCATGGTAAGTTACTGCTTTAAAATTGACGTTGATAAATTCAGGAAAAGTTACAGAAACACACGTTTCTTATAAAATAAAAAGTGTATTTTTGCCCCTTTGATTTGGAAAACAGTTGTTATATCATAATAAATCTCAATACATCGCGTTATTTTTCTTCCATTAATTGGACAAAAATGAAAAAACTGCTTATTTATTCCGCCTTGCTCATATTTCTGGGAAGCTGCGGTAACTCAGGAAGTGGTGAGCTTACGGGAGTAAAAAATCGAAAGCGATATTATTCTCCGGATCCATTTGGTATGGTTTACGTTCCCATGGGAGCGTATACAATGGGTGTAAGCGATGAAGATATGCCATATGCCCAGCTTAACAACCCGAAAACTGTGACAGTCCAGGCTTTTTATATGGACCAGACTGAAATTACAAACAATGAATACCGCCAGTTTGTTTATTGGGTGAGAGATTCGATTGCACGAAGGATTCTGGGAGAAACAAAACCGGAACTTTACTTTATTTCAGAAAACAAGAAGACCGGTGAACAATTTGATCCTCCCTTCCTGAACTGGGAAAGCAAATTGGAATGGAACTCCGATCAGCAGGATGTCCGCGATGCCCTCGCTCAATTATATCTTCCTGAAAATGAGCGTTATTTCAGAAGAAAAGAGATTGATACCCGCAAACTTTACTTCGAGTATTATTTTGTTGACCTGAAAGCCGCATCCCGGAAAGATTATGCAGCCCAGCCCGAACCGAAGGAGGCTGGTTTGGCCAATCGGCCGCAAGGATTGAAAGACCGCTCAGTTTATGTGCGTAAGGAGGTTATTAATGTTTATCCTGATACCTTGTGCTGGATCCATGATTATGCATACTCCTTTAATGATCCGAGTACTGAAAAATATTTCTGGCATCCTGCGTATGACAACTACCCTGTGGTTGGTGTAAACTGGCGCCAGGCTAACGCTTTTTGCATCTGGCGTACCCAATTTAAAAACAGTTTCCTTTTTGGTAAAAAAGGTGAAACGTTTATCAGCGATTTCCGCTTGCCTACTGAAGGTGAATGGGAATGGGCCGCACGTGGCGGATATGATGGCAACCCTTATCCCTGGGGCGGTCCATATACAAGAAATGATAAAGGATGTTTCCTGGCCAACTTTAAACCCATGCGCGGTGATTACATTGCAGATGGTGGTGCTACCACCGTCATTGTGGGTCATTACCCCGCCAATGACTACGGACTTTACGATATGGCTGGCAATGTGGCCGAATGGACTGTTACGGCCTTTCATCCATCTTCCTACAATTTTTCATGGGACCTGAATCCTGATTATAAATACAATGCCAAGGATGCTGATCCGCCAGCACTGAAACGTAAGGTTACCCGTGGAGGTTCGTGGAAGGATGTTGCCTATTTCCTTCGTGTTTCCACACGTTCCTATGAATACCAGGATACCGCCAAATGTTACGTTGGATTCCGCTGTGTCCAGAATTTCCTTGGCCGTCAACGTGATGACAACCCGGCAAGGGCTTCCAAAGTGTACAGATAAATTTTAAAACCACTCCTCTTCATTAACATCTAATTCTTTCTAACCATGGCTTTACTCGATTTTGTCAAAACAAAGCATTATAAGAACTTCATGGCCAAGCTCTATGGCTGGGGGGCTGCTGTTGTTATTATTGGTGCATTGTTTAAAATCAACCATTACACCGGTGCTGACATCATGCTCATCATTGGATTGGGGACTGAATCACTCATTTTTTTCTTTTCTGCTTTTGAGCCACCCCATGTTGAGCCTGACTGGAGCCTTGTTTATCCTCAGCTGGCAGGTATTTATCATGACGATGAAATTGATCCTACCAGAGCGTTTAATTCAAAGGATACTGTAACCCAGGAATTGGATAAGATGCTTGAAAAGGCAAAAATCGGCCCTGAATTGATTGCCAGCCTTGGCTCCGGATTAAGCAAACTGTCGGAAACCGCTTCGAAATTGTCGAATGTTGCAGATGCTTCCCTGACCAACGACAAATATATCAGCACCATGAAAAATGCGACAGAATCTGCTTCACACTTGAACGATTCCTACCGCAAAGTGTCCTATACATTGGAGCAAAACGTAAGCGCATCGGAGGAGCAGTTGGCTCACATCAAATCAACCTCCAAAAGCGCCTCCAACCTCACTTCGGTATTTAATGAAGTGGGAGAATCCCTTAAAGAAGATCTTACTGCCAATAAAGCGTATGCCGTAAGCATTGCAAAAGTCAACTCAGCAGCGAACCAGTTTGTTGAAAAATACAATGAATCGGCTGAATTATTATCAAAAACAGCTGAAACCCTGAATGCATCTGCAACCGGTGGCGCAAGCTATAACAAAGAACTCCAGCGTGTTTCCAGCAACCTTTCAGCGCTGAATGCCTTGTATGAACTGCATCTGCAGGGTTCCACCCAACAAATGGAAGACACCAAACATCTTAATTCGCTGATGAATAAATTCGCAGTTAACCTGAATGATTCCCTGTCCAATACGGAAAAATTCAAAGTTGAGGTTGACAACCTGACCAAAAACATCGTCGCCCTCAATAAAGTTTATGGGAATATGCTTTCGGCCATGAGTGTTGGAGGAAAATAATCAGGATTAACTTACTTGTTTAAAATATATAACTAGATGGCTGGATATAAGGAGACACCGAGGCAAAAGATGATCGGGATGATGTATCTCGTTCTTACGGCATTGCTCGCATTGAATGTCTCAAAAGAGATCCTGGATGCTTTTCTTGTGGTCAACGAAAGCATGGAGACCACGAACGAAAACTTCACAAAAAAACTGGATAATACCTATTCAAAATTCAAGATTCAATACCAGTTAAACCCGAATAAAGTTGGTCCCTATTGGGATAAAGCCCAACAGGCACATATACTTTCTGATAAACTCGCCAGGTATATCGACAGCATCAAATTTGTGGTAATCATGCGTACCGATAAACTTGCCACATACGAAGATGCCAAAAAGCTGAATTTGCGAAATGCCAAAAGAAAGGACAATTATGATACGCCTACCAGGTATTTTATAGGAAGTTCAACTGACGGTTCATCCGGTGAGTCAAGGATTCTGAAGACAAAGATTGAAGCGTACAAAAAACAGATGATAGAACTGGTTGATCCTAAATTCAGAAGTACCATCAAGTTGGGAATGGATACAGAGGGCCCGTTTTATGATAAGGATGGAAATAAGCAAAATTGGGAAATGCATAATTTCTATAGGACCATCCTGGCTGCCACCGTTACCATCCTGAATAAAACGAAGGCGGAAGTGTATAATGCCGAGTTTGATGTGGTCAACAATCTCTTCAGTTCCATCGATGCTTTGAACTTTAAATTCGATAAAATTCAGGCCAAGGTCATCCCGAGAAGCAGTTATATATTCCTGGGTGAAGAATATCAGGCTGAAATTCTGGTCGGAGCCTATGACACAAAACAAAACCCAAATGTCCGCTATATATTGGGATCAGACACCCTGACCCCTGGAAATTATCGGAATGCTACGCCGATCGAAGGTTCAAACGGACTGGTTGTATTGAAACTGAGCGGATCTTCGGAAGGATTAAAGAAATTCGCCGGCCTTATTAAGGTGGTCAGCCCGCTTGGAGATACGATGACATTCCATTTTAAAGATGAATATATCGTTGCCAGGCCTGCCATTACCATCTCACCGAGTAAAATGAATGTTTTCTATATTGGGGTTGATAATCCTGTAGATATCAGTGTCCCTGGAGGGCCAGAGCGCATCACTCCTACGATCTCTGTCGGATCAATCCGGGCTGAGGGCAAAGAGTGGATCGTCTCAAATTTGACCGCAACCGGCACCCGCGAAGCAATCATCAGTGTGAATGCCGTATTTTCAGGGAAGACCAAAAGCATGGGTTCCTACAAATTCAGGCTGAAAACAGTGCCAGACCCGATCATCAAAATTGCCGGCAAGAATGAAGGATTCATTTCAAAATCCTTGCTGCTTGCCAGTCCGATGCTGATTCCTGAAATGCCGGCCGGATTTGATTTTGACCTTCGCTACAATGTGACATCTTTTATCTTTTCCACCTCGACATCGGCCGGTGAAGGCAGTGATGTCAAGGTTCAGGGAAACCGGCTTACACCTGAAATCCTGAAAACAATTACCAATGCACGCAGGGGACAAAGAATCTGGTTTGACGATATTTATGTCAAGGGTCCCGACGGAGGCAGGAAAATAAATGCCAGTCTTAGTTTGAAATTGAACTGATAATATCCATAAGGAGGTAATATGAAAAAAGCATTTTTCCTGGTTTTATTCACCCTTGTTTTAGGGGGATTAAGCCTTACATCCTATGCACAGGTGCTGGAAGGCCCTCCCAGGGATGGGGTGTACGATAAAACGGCCATAACGCAGGTTCAGCCCATTCCTTACCCATATCTCAGGGAAGCAGATATCGTTTGGACCCGGAGAGAATGGAGGATCCTGGATCTACGCGAGAAGATGAATCAGCCATTTTACTTTCCTGAAAAGCCCCAGAATAACTGGCGCAGCTTTGTAACTATCATCATGGATGGATTGAGGGAGGGAACCATCACGGCCTATTCCAGTGAATCGGATCAGTTCCTTGTACCTCTGACTTTTAAGGAGTTGCTTGATAAATTGGAGCGAAGTGATTCTGTCCGTCTGCCACGTCCCGAAAATCCTGATATTTTATTTGATACGGTTATCAAAACGGAATTTGATCCGGCCAATGTAAAAAAACTGAAAATCAAAGAAGATTTCTATTTCGACCGGCAAAGATCGGTCATGGAGGTAAGGATTTTGGGTATCTGCCCGGTGGTTGATGAAATTGACAGAAATACGGGTGAAAAACGATTCGAAAAAAATCTCTTCTGGATCTATTTTCCGGAATGCCGTAACCTGTTTGCTAAAAATGAAATGTTTAACACGAAAAACGGATCTGCCGGCAGAATGACCTATGATGATGTGTTCATGAAACGCATGTTCTCAAGTTATATTTATAAAGAAGAGAATGTGTATGACCGTGCCATCAACGAATATGCTACAGGGATTGATGCGCTGCTTGAGGCTGAAAAAGCCAAGAAAAACCTGTTTGAATTTGAATCAAATCTCTGGGAATACTAGTCCGGAACAAACCCGGCGTTAAAATAAACGTAAAAGATAACGGGAGGCTGTCTCAAGTAACGGAGACGGCCTCTTTTCATTTCTTTCTTCAGGATCTTTGGGCCAAATTTCCTATTTTTGTCTTGAGCTGATGATTAGCCATATGACAAACGCATTTGCTGAAACACCGATTGAATATCTGAAGGGCGTTGGACCGGCCAGGGCAGCGCTGCTTAAAAGCGAGCTGAAGATATTCACCTTTGGTGAGCTTTTGACCTTCTTTCCATTTCGATATCTCGACCGTAGTAAATATTACCGCATTGCCGACATCACCGCCGATTCGTCCTATATCCAGTTAAAGGCGAAAATGGTCAGGATTCAAACCATCGGGGCACAAAGGCAACAGCGATTGGTTGCAACAGTAAGGGATGAAAGCGGTGAAATGGACCTTATCTGGTTTCAGGGAATAAAGTGGGTATCGGAAATGCTGACCGCGCAGCAAGAGTATGTCGTGTTTGGAAAACCTACGCTGTTTAACGGCCGATGGAATATTTCCCATCCCGAGTTGGAAATTCTTTCTGCAGAACCGGTGCCGTTAAATGAAATTATCAGACCGGTTTATAATTCTACCGAAAAATTGAAATCGAAGGGACTCGACTCCCGGGGAATGGCAAAGCTTATTAAGGGGTTGATTCTTAATGACAAATTTTTCCTGACCGAAAATCTCACGCATGGTATCCTTCAGACGCTGCGATTAATGAACCGGCAAGAGGCATTTTTAAACATCCATTTTCCCCGCTCTCCTGAATTGTTGAAGAAGGCGCAAACCAGACTTAAATTTGAGGAACTTTTTTTCATTCAGTTACGCCTGGCGAGGCAGCGCTCTTTGCGGCTTAAAAAGCATGAAGGTCACCGGTTTTTGAAGGTCGGAGATTACCTGAACCAGTTTTACCACCATCACCTTACATTTGAGTTGACCAATGCTCAAAAACGGGTCATCAAGGAGATAAGAGCCGATTTGGGATCCGGAAACCAGATGAACCGGTTGCTTCAGGGCGATGTTGGCAGCGGGAAGACCCTTGTTGCCTTGATGACGATGCTCATCGCGCTGGATAATAATTACCAGAGTTGCCTGATGGCACCAACTGAAATTCTCGCCAACCAGCATTTCAGCACCATCACAAAGATGCTTGCCGGGTTGAATGTAACAGTGCAATTGCTTACGGGATCCACGAAACCTGCTGTACGGAGGGAAATACTCGAACAGCTGTCGCAGGGTAATGTACAAATACTTATCGGAACACATGCATTGCTGGAGGAGAAGGTGCAGTTCAAACACCTTGGCTTTGTTGTCATCGATGAACAGCATCGCTTCGGCGTGGCACAGCGTGCCAAACTCTGGGATAAGAATATCATTACCCCGCATGTGCTGGTTATGACCGCCACACCCATTCCCCGTACGCTTGCCATGACGTTGTACGGAGACCTGGACACCTCTGTCATAGATGAAATGCCCCCTGGCCGGAAAGCAATTGTGACCAGGCATGTTTATGAGAAGGATCAGGCCGGGGTTTTTAATTTTATCCTGACCAAGATCCGGGAAGGCCGTCAGATATATATTGTTTTTCCGCTTATCCAGGAATCTGAAACGCTGGATCTGAAAAACCTCATTGACGGATATCAGCATATCGTTACGGCGTTTCCTCCTCCTGACTTTGCCGTGGGTATGGTTCATGGAAAGATGAAACAGCAGGAAAAGGATGCCGAGATGAAACGTTTTCTTAGCAATGAAACTCAAATCCTGGTAGCTACTACGGTCATCGAAGTGGGGGTCGATGTTCCCAACGCTTCAGTTATGCTGATTGAAAATGCAGAACGGTTCGGCCTTTCACAACTTCACCAATTACGCGGTCGTGTTGGAAGAGGAGGTGACCAGTCCTATTGCATCCTGATGAGCAGGTATGAGCTTTCGGCTGAAGCGCGCAAACGCATATCAACCATGGTGCGTACATCGGATGGCTTTGAGATTGCAGAAACTGATTTACAACTTCGCGGACCCGGCGATTTGCAGGGAACCCAGCAAAGCGGGATCCTCGACCTGCGTATTGCAGATATCGTTAAAGATGAAAAAATATTAAAATATGCCAGGAATGTAGCTTCAGAAATCATCCTGCACGATCCTTCCCTCAGTAAAAAGGAAAATGACATTCTGGCACAACATCTGATCCAGATGGACCGCAATCAGCAAAATTGGGGATTGATTTCATAAAATTCATTGTTTTTATTCTTAATTTTGCTCCCTTAATCCGTAAGACGCATGAAAATTTCCTATAACTGGCTGAAGCAATATCATAATGCCGATCTCTCACCTGACAAGGTGGCGGAACTATTAACCGGGTGTGGACTCGAGGTGGAGAGCCTCGATCTGTTTCAATCTGTGAAAGGGGGACTGAAAGGGGTGGTTATCGGCGAGGTGTTGACATGCGAAAAACATCCAAACTCCGACCATCTTAGTCTCACTGCGGTGAATGTAGGAACCGGTGACCCGCTGAAAATCGTTTGTGGCGCTTCAAATGTGGCAAAAGGACAAAAGGTGGCGGTGGCTACCATTGGAACTACTTTATACATCAATGACGCTGAACTAAAGCTTCAACGCACCAAAATCAGGGGAGAGGTTTCAGAAGGCATGATTTGCGCCGAAGATGAGCTTGGACTTGGTTCGTCTCATGCCGGAATCATGGTTCTCGATACGGAAGCAATGGTTGGCATGCCGGCCAGTGAATATTTTAAAATTGAGGAAGATGTTGTTTTTACGATTGGACTGACTCCGAACCGGGTCGATGCAGCTTCACATCTTGGTGTAGCGCGCGATCTGGTGGCAGTGATAAATAATTTCGGCCATAGCCAAAACGATCCTTCACAGCATAAAAACATCATGCTCCCCGATCTGTCTGGGTTCCGCGTCGATAATCACAAAAAGCCCGTTGAGGTGATTATTGAAGATGCAATAGCTTGTCCCCGCTATTCAGGAATTACAGTTTCAGGAATCACAGTCGGAGAATCCCCCGGCTGGCTTAAAAACAGGCTGATGGCCATTGGGTTGCGTCCCATCAACAACATTGTGGATATTACCAATTTCGTCCTGATGGAGCTGGGTCAGCCACTCCATGCTTTTGATTGCGACTTCATCACCGGGAACAAGGTCATCATAAAAAAATATCCGAAAGGAACGAAATTTATCACCCTTGATCATGCTGAACGTGAACTCGCAGAGAGCGATCTTATGATTTGCAATGCCGCTGAACCCATGTGTATTGCCGGCGTTTTCGGCGGAATAAAATCGGGTGTAACCACGACGACAACCAGCGTTTTTCTGGAGAGCGCCTATTTTGATCCGGTTCATGTTCGCAAAACATCGCGGCATCATGGATTGCAGACCGATGCCTCCTTCCGTTTTGAACGGGGCGCCAATGTCGACATCACGGTAACGGCCCTGAAACGGGCTGCGATGATGATCAGGGAAATAGCGGGTGGAGAAATTTCATCTGAGATTGTCGACGTTTATCCCAACCCGATTTTGCCTGGCCGGGTTGACCTTTCGTATTGCAATCTGGACCGCCTGATCGGCAAGGTCATCACCCGCGATGTTGTGAAAAATATTTTGACCGATCTTGGAATTGAGGTCCTGGAAGAGTTGAAACCGGAATCCGGGCTTCGCCTTCAGATACCTGCCTTTAAAGTGGATGTTACCCGCGAAGCGGATGTGATTGAGGAAATTTTGCGCATATACGGATACAATAACATTGAAATCCACGATGAGGTGAGAGCCTCGCTCTCTTACACCATCAGCCCTGATCCGGAGAAAACCCAGAACATGGTTGCTGAATGGCTTGCGGCCAATGGTTTTAATGAGATCATGAATAATTCCCTTACCAGATCGACCTATTATACTGACAATCCCGATTTCCCGGTTCAAAATTGTGTCAGGATGTTGAATCCGACCAGCCGCGATCTCGATGTTATGAGGCAGACCCTGCTTTATGGTGCATTGGAAAGTCTGGTTTTTAATCAGAACAGGAAGAATGCCGATCTCAAAATGTTTGAATTTGGAAGGGTTTATTCAACGGTAAATGATAATAGCGATCCTGTGACGGGATATCATGAGGAGAACCATCTTTCGATGCTGATAACCGGCCTTTCACATCCTGAAAACTGGAATATTGAGAGCAAACAGGTTGATTTTTATGAGTTGAAGGGATTCCTTGAAATCCTGTTTAAAAAACTTGCGCTCCAAAGGGATAAATGGGACATTGCCTCTTTTAATTCCCACCAAATTACCGATGGGTTAGCCTATTCACTCAATAAAAAGATCATCCTGACCCTCGGTCATATCAGCAAACAGGTATTGTCGGCGTTTGACTGCAAGCAGCCGGTTCTTTATGCCGAGCTGAACTGGGATTTGCTGTTTTCGCTTATACCTGCAAAAGAGACCCAATATAAAGGGATCCCGAAATTCCCGGAGGTCAGACGTGATCTGGCCTTGCTCGTTGATCAGGGAATTACATTCAATCAGATAGAGGAACTGGTGTACCAGACCGAAAAAAAATTATTGAAAAAGGTCGGCTTGTTTGATGTATATGAAGGAGATAACATTGCCCCCGGCAAAAAGTCATATGCTGTCAGTTTTATTTTACAGGATAATGACAAAACACTGACGGACAAGGAGATCGAAAAGACAATAGAACGGCTTATCAAAGCCCTGAATTTACAGCTCAACGCCCAGATCAGATAATTTTCAGTATGGAAATCCAGTCAATCAAACATCGCTTCGGAATTATTGGAAACTCTCCTTTACTTGACCGTGCCATCGACATTGCCCGTCAGGTGGCAGCAACTGACATCACGGTACTGATCAGCGGAGAGAGCGGAACCGGGAAAGAATTTTTTCCGAAAATCATCCACCAGCTAAGTGCCAGGAAGCATGGCCCATATATCGCGGTAAACTGCGGGGCCATTCCGGAGGGAACGATTGATTCCGAGCTTTTTGGACATGAGAAGGGATCTTTTACCGGTGCCCACGAGGCCCGTAAGGGCTATTTTGAAGTTGTAGATGGCGGTACTATTTTCCTCGATGAAGTAGCAGAGCTGCCGCTTGGCACACAGGTTCGTCTTTTGCGTGTGCTCGAATCCGGTGAATTCATGCGGGTTGGTTCATCCAAGGTGCTGAAAACAAATGTCAGGGTGGTAGGGGCAACCAATGTCAATATCCCTGATGCCATCAACAATGGGAAGTTCAGGCAGGATCTCTACTATCGTTTGAATACGGTTCCCATTCTGGTCCCTGCATTGCGTGAACGAAAAGAAGATATATACCTGCTTTTCAGGAAATTTGCTTCGGATGCTGCCGAAAAATACCGGATGCCGGCAATCCAGGTTGATGATGAAGGTCAACAGGTGCTTAAGAACTATAGATGGCCGGGGAATATTCGCCAGCTTAAAAACCTGACAGAGCAAATCTCCATCATTGAAAAAACCAGGATCATCGATGCCGCAAACCTGATTAAATACATGCCTAATGCACAATCCAGCGAACTTCCGGTTTTGTATAAGGGAGAAGACAGTTCAAAATTCAATGAGCGTGAGTTGCTTTACAAGGTGCTTTTTGATATGAAAAAAGATGTGAACGACCTGAAGGAGCTTGTAATGAACCTTATGCAAAACGAGGATGAAATCAGTAACAACCTGGGGGAGAATACCCATCTGATCAAACGTCTGTACAAGGACTTTGAAGACGGGAAGGAGCCTGTGCAGCCAATCATCGTACACCGTCCCGACAACCGGTTTTCTCATCATGATCCCATTCAGGAGCCGGTTGAGGTGGAAGAATCTCTCTCTCTTCAAAAAAAGGAGATCGATTTTATCAAACGGGCCCTGACCCGACATGAAGGAAAGCGTAAAGATGCGGCCAAGGAGCTTGGTATTTCAGAACGAACCCTTTACCGTAAGATCAAGGAATATAACATCGAGTAATATCTCGTAACGCGTCACGCGTCACGTGTCACGGTTTTCCCTATCTTTGTTGATCAATGGAAGAAATGCTGACCCCTCAAATTCTCCGGAAACCATTTTATATCCCCGTGCGATGGATATTGACCCTTGCACTTCCGGCTCTGTTTTTTCTGCCTTCATGCAGAGTAAGTTATTCATTTACAGGAGCTTCTATCTCGCCGATGGTGAAAACAGTTTCCATTACCTATCTCCAGAATAATGCCTCATTGGTAGTTCCAACATTGTCACGAACCATCACAGATGCGTTAAGGGATTACTTTACATCACAAACAAACCTTGTGCTTGTGGACCGGGGAGGAGATCTGATGCTCGATGGAAGCATTACCCAATATGTGGTTCAGCCAGTGGCTATCCAGGGAAATGAAACTGCAGCAATGAATCGGTTAACCATTGTTGTGAGCGTAAAGTTTGTGAATAAAACAGACACAAAGCAATTTTGGGAGACCACATTTTCCCGTTACCAGGACTATGCCAGTTCGTATAACCTATCATCAGTGCAGGATGGTCTGATAAAAGATATCACGGATCAATTGGTGCAGGATATTTTCAATAAAGCAGTTGTTAACTGGTAACCATTTCTAAGAGGTGTAAACCCGTATGAACCGCCAGCAATTTTCCGATTTTGTTAAAAACCCCGGGAAGACCAATGCCCAGAGTTTAAAGATGCTGGAAGATCTTGTCAGGCGGTATCCCTATTGCCAGTCGGGACAATTGTTATATACCTATAACCTTTTCAGGGAGGAAAACCTTCAGTATCCATTGCAACTCAAGAAGGCTGCGGCTTATGCCAGTGATCGCAAGATTCTTAAGGAACTGATCGATTCTGCCAAAAATATAGTAACACGGCCCGCTCTTCCCGATTCTATAACCACGGAACCTCTGGTAGCTGAAGCTCCCGAAGCCAGCGAGGACCATATTGCTCCCACGCCGGTGCCAATGACCATGCCCGCAATTGAAGTGTTTTCATTGCCTTCAACCCGCGATCGCCTTACCCCGGAAGAGCTGCTTCTTATCGTAAAGAGGAGGCTTGCCGAAATCAATGCCCAAAAAGAGCCGACAGCTTTATCCATCAAAACGAAAGAATCGATTATTGAGAAGTTCATTTTGGAAGAACCAAAAATTTCAAGGCCGAAAGCTGCTTTCTTCAATCCGACCGACAGTGCCATACAAAGCAACTTTGATGATGAGGAGATCGTAAGTGAAACCCTTGCTAAATTATATGCTTCACAAGGCAATATTCCAAAGGCCATTCATATTTATCAGAAATTATCCTTGCTTAATCAAGAAAAAAGTCGTTACTTTGCGGCCCGAATTGCAAATCTGAAATCGTAAATACTTATCCGTTATGTACATTTTAATTTCCGTGCTTATCCTGATCGTCTGTGTTTTGATGGTATTGGTCGTCCTGGTCCAGAATTCAAAAGGAGGAGGACTTGCTTCGAATTTTGCTTCGTCCAATCAGTTCATGGGCGTAAGAAAAACTGCTGATTTTCTTGAAAAAGCGACATGGACACTTGCTGTTACCTTGCTTTTGCTAAGCCTTTTTTCTGTTTTTGTAATTCCAAAAAACCAGGTTGCAACTGATTCCATGCAAAGCGAAATCCAGAAACAGATCGATGAAAGCAAAACTGCCCCGATCAAGGATTTTCAAGCACCACCCGCACAAAAGAAATAATACAACGAATTTTTCGATAAAAGGATGTCAGATTGTCAGCACAGTCTGACATTTTTATTTTTATTGGCCAGGTGACTGAAAAAATGTCCAGATTTTTTACACGGAATTCCTTTGGCATACAATGTGACTTATCTGGGTAGCCTGTTCAAAAGGTGAATTTCGTAATGTTTAACTTTAAAATATACGTAAAATGGCAAAAGTGAAGATTAAACCATTGGCCGACCGCGTTTTGGTTGAAGCAGCAGCTGCTGAAGACAAAACAGCCGGAGGAATTATCATTCCTGACACTGCAAAGGAAAAACCGCAGAAAGGGACTGTTGTTGCTGTAGGTCCTGGTAAAAAGGATGAACCCATGACTGTAAAAGTTGGTGACAGCGTGCTTTATGGCAAATATGCCGGAACTGAAATCACCATTGATGGCGAGAATTACCTCATCATGCGCGAATCTGATATCGTTGCTGTGATCTGATCATCTGAAAACATTTATAAATAAGTACAATCATTTTAAAAACGAAAAACCATGGCAAAAGATATTATCTTTAGCATAAAAGCAAGAGAAGCGTTGAAGAAAGGCGTTGATGAACTTTCAAACGCTGTGAAGGTGACCCTTGGCCCCAAAGGTCGCAATGTGATCATTGATAAATCGTATGGATCCCCCATCGTTACCAAGGACGGTGTTACCGTTGCAAAAGAGGTGGAACTGAGAGACCCGGTTGAAAACATGGGTGCCCAGATGGTGAAGGAAGTGGCTTCCAAAACAAGTGATTTGGCCGGTGACGGAACAACCACTGCCACTGTTCTGGCCCAGGCTATTTTTACGACCGGTTTGAAGAATGTTACGGCAGGCGCCAATCCGATGGATCTGAAACGCGGGATTGACAAAGCAGTTGCAGAAGTTATCAAATCGCTGAAAGCACAAACCAAACAGGTTGGTGACAGCATGGAGAAAATCGAGCAGGTTGCTTCGATCTCTGCCAACAATGACAGCTTCATTGGCAAGATGATTGCCGAAGCAATGGGAAAGGTGAAGAAAGAGGGTGTAATTACCATCGAAGAGGCCAAAGGAATTGAGACAACCGTAAAAGTTGTAGAAGGTATGCAATTCGATCGTGGCTATATCAGCCCCTATTTCGTAACAGATACAGACAAGATGGAGGTCGTTTATGAAACTCCATATATTCTGATTTATGATAAGAAAGTAAGTGTAATGAAGGACCTGCTTCCTGTTTTGGAAAAGGTTGTTCAGACCGGCCGTCCACTGATCATTGTAAGTGAGGATGTTGAAGGTGAGGCACTTGCAACACTTGTTGTGAACAAAATCCGTGGCACACTGAAAGTGGCTGCTGTGAAGGCTCCGGGATTCGGCGACCGCCGCAAGGAGATGCTTGAGGATATCGCAGTTTTAACCGGTGGTACCGTTATCAGCGAAGAAAAGGGTTTCAAATTAGAAGATGCTACATTACAGTATCTCGGACAGGCTGAAAAAATTACCATTGACAAGGAAAATACCACCATCATCAATGGCAGTGGCAAGAAGGCCGACATCACAGCCCGTATCAACCAGATCAAGACCCAGATCGGGACAACTACCTCCGATTATGATAAGGAAAAACTCCAGGAACGCCTTGCCAAACTGGCCGGTGGTGTTGCAGTGATTTATGTTGGAGCTGCTTCCGAAGTTGAAATGAAGGAGAAAAAGGACCGCTTTGATGATGCACTCCATGCAACCCGTGCCGCCATTGAAGAGGGGATCATCCCCGGTGGTGGCGTTGCATATCTGCGCGCTCAGAAAGCCATTGAAAATTTAAAAGGTGAGAACGAAGATGAAACTACAGGAATCGCGATCATTAAGCGCGCCCTCGAAGAACCTCTCCGCCAGATTGTGGAAAATGCAGGCCTTGAAGGTTCTGTTGTGATCCAGAGGGTAAAAGAGGGAAAAGATGACTTTGGTTTCAACGCCCGCACTGATCAATATGAAAACCTTTACAAGGCAGGTGTTATCGACCCGACCAAGGTAGCCCGCGTAGCTCTTGAAAACGCTGCATCAATTGCCAGCATGCTTTTGACAACTGAATGCGTACTTGCAACCCATAAAGAAGAAAAACCTTCCATGCCCCCGATGAATCCGGGAATGGGTGGTATGGGTGACATGTATTAATCGTTCACAAACCTGTTAATAAAAAAGCCCTGAATTTTCAGGGCTTTTTTATTAGAATTTCGCTAATATTGTATGTATCAAAATATTTTTATATGAGACAGTGCCCTATACTTCTAAGTTTAATATGTATCCTTTTGGCCTTGGATGTTCATGTAGTTGCTCAGCAACAGGTTGCTGCACCAAATTTTCCGATCGATCCCGATTCAAAGAAAATTATGTACCGGGCTGTGGTTGAGCAGGAGGGAACCCCCGCTTATCTGTATGATAAAGCCATAGAATGGTATGGGTATTACTATCTTAATCCCCAATCGGTTTATACGGTACAGGATAAAGTAAACGGGAAGGTTGACGGACTCGGACGATTGAAGATATCTTACATGGATGAGAAGGCCGGTGTTAGGAGGGATGCTGGTTTGGTAGTTTATCAAATCAAAATGGAGTTTAAAGACAATAAATACCGCTACACCCTGACTGACTTCAACCTGAAAGGCCCCTCTCGTTTCCCGATTGAAAAATGGATGAATAAAACCGATCCGGCCTATAATCCGAATTGGGATGTATATCTCTACCAGGTAGATACCACCATGCAGAGATTGATCTCCTCCCTGAAAGAAAAAATGAAACCCATAGTTGTAAAAAAAGATGAGTGGTGATGTCAGCCTGGATATCAGGACCTTAACGAAAGAGAATCTGGAGCATTTTTTTATTTCTCAGGGAGAAAAAAAATTCCGTGCCGGGCAGGTATACGATTGGTTGTGGCAGAAATCATGCCGGTCATTCGATGAAATGACCAACCTGAATAAAGATACCCGACAGTTTTTAAAGAACCACTTTTTATTTCATACAGCAGCACCCGACACACATCAGGTAAGCGCTGATGGCACCATCAAAATCGGTTTTCGTTTGCATGACGGACTTCTGGTTGAGGGCGTATTGATCCCCTCTGAAGGTCGTATAACAGCCTGCATCTCGTCACAGGTCGGCTGCGCACTTGGATGTAAATTTTGTGCAACAGGGTTATTGGGTTTCAGGCGGAATCTGACTGCCGGCGAAATAGTAGATCAGGTAACCAGTATTCGAAATCCGTTATTCAGCGGAGATAACCATCTTTCAAATATCGTTTTCATGGGGATGGGAGAACCTTTTCTGAATTATGAGAACGTAACTGCTGCGATTGGAAAGATTACATCAGCAGAAGGTTTGGGCATGTCACCCCAGCGAATTACGGTTTCGAGCGTGGGAATTCCAAAGATGATTAAAAAGATGGCCGATGATAATCCAAAATATCATTTCGCCCTTTCATTACATGCCGCTACAGATGTAAAGCGGAATGAGATCATTCCGTTTAACATGAAGCACCCGCTCAGGGAGGTGGCTGAATCCCTGAAATATTATCATCAGAAATCCGGCAAGCGGATTACCATTGAATATATCTTATTTGGTGACTTCAATGATTCAGTTGCCGATGCCAAAGATCTTGCGGCATTCTGCAGGAGTTTCCCTGTAAAGATTAACATTATTGAATACAACGCCGTGAAGGAGACCGCGTTTAATAAATCTAAACCTGAAAAGACAAAGGCCTTTGTCGGCTATCTTGAAAAGTGTAATCTGGTGGTCAATATAAGGAAAAGCAGGGGTAAAGACATTGAGGCTGCCTGTGGACAGCTCGCCGGGAATCAATTAAAGCTAAAAAGCCAATAACAAACATTTTAATATAATCCATTATGAATCGTTCTTCATTTGAAATTCAGGGAAATATTGTTGACGTAGTAGGTAAGAGAATTTTTCAGGGAACTGTGGTCGTCCGAGATGGTAGAATAGATGCCATCCGTGAGGAACCTGTCAGTTCGACCGAGTTTATCCTCCCGGGACTGGTAGATGCCCACATCCACATTGAGAGTTCCATGCTGATTCCCTCAGAATTTGCAAGGCTGGCCGTCATCCACGGGACAGTTGGAACGGTGTCGGATCCGCATGAAATTGCCAATGTACTGGGCGTGCCGGGCGTGAAATTCATGATCGACAATGGGAAGAAGGTTCCTTTCAAATTTAACTTTGGGGCACCCTCGTGTGTCCCCGCTACCCCATTTGAAACGGCAGGCGCTGCTCTTGGGGTTGTTGAGGTGGGGGAACTGCTCAACATGGCTGAAATAAAATACCTGTCTGAAATGATGAATTTCCCGGGAGTGCTGTTCAATGATCCGGAGGTTATGGCAAAGCTTGCATTGGCAAAGCAAGCCGGGAAACCGGTCGATGGTCATGCCCCCGGTGTTACCGGTGAAAACGCAGAGAAATATATCCAGGCTGGAATTACAACTGATCACGAGTGTTTTACCATTGAAGAGGCCTATGAAAAGATTAAATATGGAATGCACATATTGATCAGGGAGGGCAGCGCTGCCAAAAATTTTGAAACACTCTACCCATTGATTGATGAATTCCCTGATCAGGTTATGCTCTGTTCAGATGATAAGCACCCCAACGATCTCGTGGTTGGACACCTCAATCTGGAAGTGAAAAGAGCCATTGCAAAAGGGTTGAATATCCTGAATGTAATTCGGTGTTGCACCTATAACCCAGTGAAACACTACAACCTGGATATAGGATTATTGCAGGTGGGAGACGCTGCAGATCTTATACGGGTTGACAATCTCAATGATTTTAATCTCCTTGCTACCTATGTCAATGGCCAAAAAGTGGCTGAAAATGGTAAAACATTGATTGTCAGCGTTCATGAAACTCCCATAAATAAATTTGAAATAGGAAAAATCCAAACCTCGGAGATCAGGGTCAAACCTGAGGGCAACCACATTCGTGTTATAGGAGCTTTCGACGGACAGCTCATCACCGAACAGATGATTGTCGAACCGACCATTGACGGAAATAATGTGGTGAGTGATCCAACCCATGATATTCTGAAAATGGTCGTTAAAAATCGGTACAATGAATCTACTGCAGCCGTAGGGTTTATACATAATATCGGTTTGAAAAGAGGAGCGCTTGCCTCAAGTGTCGCTCATGACAGCCATAATATTGTCGCTGTGGGTGTGACCGATGAGGATATTGCAGCCGCCATTAACCTCATCATCGAGGCAAAGGGAGGGATATCGCTGGTAGACGCTGTTACAAAAATAACACTACCCCTTCCATTTGCAGGGATAATGACGGGAGTTGAAGGATTTGAGGTTGCCCGGCTGTATGATGAAATGGATAAAAAGGCAAAAGCGATGGGAAGTACCCTGACAGCTCCATTCATGACCTTATCATTTATGGCCTTGCTGGTCATTCCGGAGCTGAAACTGAGTGATAAGGGGTTATTTGATGGTTCACGTTTTGCCTTTACAGAGCTCTGCAGGAAATAAATTCACATATGTACATGTATTTGAATAGTTATTGTTATCTTTGTAACAGAAACTTACTTTACATGCTATGAATAATAAAACTACCCTCGACTTACAAAAACTTGAACTGGCTGCCAGTAAACTGCGTGCAATGGCTCATCCAATGCGTATTGCCATCATCGATCTTCTGACGGCGAATCCTGAACTCACAGTTACGGAAATTTATGAGCGGCTTAACATTGAACAAGCTTCCGCCTCCCATCATCTCAATATATTGAAAAACAAGGGGTTGCTGAATTCAAAACGGAATGGAAAGATGATTTTATATTCGTTAAAAACAAATGCCCTTGCGAATGTAATTGCATGCATCAATCAGTGTGCAAATCACTAATCCCAAGACTCTTCGACATCCCAGTTGGCCCGTATCTCGACCGTTTTCGGTAAATACAAAACCGTTTCCGGCTGAAGATTCTTTTTATAATTCCCGGTATCCCATCGCCTGTTGTTGTTCCGGTCATGGATTGCTTTGATCTTATATTTTCCCGGGGTCATGAAATTAAAGTGAATTTTTTCAGATTGCGAAATCACCCGCTCTTCAAACAACATGGCCTCTTTCTCGTCCAGCAATTGAATGATGTATTGCCCCGGACGCTTGTCAATATTCATCGACAGGATCAGGTTTCCAAAATCTCGTTCAGCCCTCGTTCTGAAGTCAATCGTAACGGAGTCGTGGCTGATGTCGTTAATCCCATAAAACACCGAATCGGGTATGATGATTTTATAAGCCGTTTCTTCCAGCCATTTATTTTGAATTTCAATCTTTCGTTTCAGACTGTCGCTGAATGCGATCTTCGGATGAAGGGTGTCTTTGTTTTCGATCAGTAAAATCCCGGAAAAATCCCAACGGATCAGTGGATATGAAAAAGACAACAAGAGTTTGTTTTTAAACTGATTCAGTCCGCTTCCTTTTGATAAATTGGTAATAACAAGTTGGGCGGGTTTCTCCTTTTTATCAGATTTCTTTTGACTCCTCTTTTTTGTTATGTCCATCATAATCGTATCAACTACGTCGTTGTCAGTCAATACTTTCATGATCAACGAGTCGGTTTTTGGACGTGTAATCCAGAGAATAACGGAGTCTTTTTTTCCTGAATACTCCACTTTGTGCCAGGGGGTGATGGAATCGAAATTCAATGGAACAAACCGGATATTCTTGGCAGGAAAGCGGAATGTGATTACAGCAATCCCCTCGTCGGGAGAGTTGGTTTTAACAACCCGCTGAATGGAATCGGTCTCTTCGAACAGAAAGAGGGGATAGGAGGGATAGATCGACTGGGCAAGTTTGACAGAGTCAGCCTTTCGTGTCGAATCAGCCTTTCTGACCAAAACGGGATTTTCTGCCTTTGACTTGGAATTTTTTTGAGGTGTGATCGTGGATGAATCCTTACGCGCAGTATCTGCTTTTTCCCTGACGATATAATAGGGCTTGACCATGCTGTCGGAGAATGCAATTTTTTCAGTGGATTGGTTGAAGATCAGGTCGCCATTCTGATCAAATAAAGCAACCAGTTTAAACCGTTTGTCCTGTAAGTTGTTAAAAATGAAATAACCCGTTGCATCGGTTTTTGTCAGGTAATAGGGCGGTACATGAAGGGGCAGTGAGTCGAGCGGGAGGGTGTCGTTGTTGTTGAGATACAACTCCACAAAGGCATCTTTCTGAGGTTTATGATCAAATGCATTGACAAGTGTTCCCTGAAGCGAAAGGGTATCGACATAGGAGCCTGTTGAAAATACATAATTAAATCCCTTGAGGAGATTGCTTTCAGTGAAATCGGCAATGGCATTTCCAAATGTGACGGAATAGGTAAGATTTTGAACCAGGCTGTCTTCAAATTTCAATAGCAACGATTTTCCACGTAATCTTGGGTCCAGGGGCTTTTTAAGCGGGGGTGAGATAAAAACTTCGGTTGCCGGGCTCTTCAGATTGATGAATTCGTCGAAATCAATCCGGAAGCTGTTTCCTTTGAAATTAACAGCAAAGTTAGGTGGATCGCAGGCAAGAACTTTTGGAGGTTCAGCATCTTTCGGTCCTCCTGTTGGGGTAACCGGGTTTGCACACCGGTAGAGGGTCAATGTTGTTGCGATAAGAAAAATGAAAAATAAACTTGTCTTTCTTTGCACTGGAGCAGAGGATTTTCGTAAGTTTGCGACCCCAAATTTACCAATCGTTTTGATAAGAGAACCTTTTTTTATTAATTTTACATTGTTAATCAGCAAACAATCCTCCTATGTCAGGTCACAATAAATGGTCAACCATCAAGCGTAAAAAAGGCGCACTGGATGCCAAGAGATCAAAAATTTTCTCCAAAATCATTAAAGATATTACCATTGCCGTTAAGGAAGGCGGAGCCGATCCCGATGGGAATCCGCGTTTGAGGCTGGCCATTGCCAATGCCAAGGGGGCCTCTATGCCCAAGGATAATATTCAGCGGGCGATCAGCAAGGGTGCCGATAAGGATGCTGCGGCCCTTCTTGAAACCACATACGAAGGAAAAGGACCTCATGGCGTTGCCATATTTGTGGAGTGTACCACCGATAACCTCCAGCGAACGGTATCAAATGTCCGTGCTTATTTCAACAAGCATGGTGGTGAACTTGGTCAGAACGGGATGTTGAATTATCTGTTCGACCGGAAAGGTGTCTTTGTTGTACCACAAGGCGATTTGAACCGGGATGATTTTGAAATGGAAATGATTGATGCTGGAGCAGAGGATATCACCCTTGAAGAAGATTTCTTCACCATTACCACTGCCATGGAAGATTTTGGCAGCATGATCAAGAAGCTGGAGCAATTGAAGATTGAACCTGAAAGTGCTTCTCTCCAGCGTATTCCGAAAACCACGGTATCACTTGATGAAGATGCCACGCGGAAGGTTCTCAAACTGGTCGATATCATCGAAGAGGATGACGACGTGCAAAATGTCTTTCATACCCTTGCGATCAGTGATGAGATGGCAGATAGATTATAAAAAAAAGCGGCTTCAGCCGCTTTTTTTTATCACACTTCGCAAATATATTGCGTCAGGTTTATTCCTTTGGGCAAGTCCAGTTTTTTCCTCAACCTGATCCTTGAAATTTCGGTGCTCGGTGCGGTGATTTTCAGGATGTGGGAAATTTCCTTGGTATTCAGGTTCATACGCAACAAGGCACACAATTTATGATCGTTGGGTGTAAGTTGCGGGAATTTTTTTCTCAGCCGGTCGAAGAAACCCAGATGTATTTTTTCAAAGTGCGCCTTGATACGGTACCAGTCATTATCAAATTTGATGTTTTCATCAATTGTTTTAAGCACCTTGGCAATTTCAACCTTTGTAACACTTTTTTCTGTTTTCAGGAGGCGGTTGATATCCTTCTTGATCAATCCGATGATCTTGTTCTTTTGAGAAATGAAAATGGATGATGTGGCCAGTTCACGGTTGATCAGATCAATTTCCATGTTATGTTTCTGTTTAAGCAGCTGATTTACTTTCTGCTCGGCCCGGATGCGTTCCTGCAGGCGCAGGTTACGTTCTTTCTCAACCCTTTTGCGCTGTTCAATTTCACTTTTCAGCTCTGAAATAATGCGTTCATTTGTTATTTCCAGGTTACGCTGGTAATTTGCTACCTCAATGGCCGCACGGATCTGATCAATGTCAACCGGTTTAAACAGATAGGCATACGGCTTCAGGGAGAAAGATTTGGTAAACACCTCACTTTTATTCATGGAGGTGAGAAAGATGATCCCGCAATTATAATTTTCAGTCAGAATGCGGGCTGCCTCAATGCCATCCATTTTCCCCGCAAGCCTTACATCCATGATGACAATGTCGGGTTCCATGTTGGTTTCCTGCAGATTTGCAATATTTTCGATTGCATTTTCTCCTTTGGTATCAATGCCCAGCACGTCATAACCAAGGGCAGTTAGTTTACTTTTAAGATCATGAGCAATGATAAGCTCATCTTCAACGATATACAAACTTATTGGGGCCATAGATTAATGAATTAAATTTTAAAATCAGCGTTGGTAACAATATTAAACGTATCGATGGCAATAACCAGTTCTTCATTGGTTGGCATGACCATGGATACAACAGGGGAGCCTGGGCGCGTCAGAATGGCCTCCCTTCCTCTTGTTGTGTTTCGTTCTGGATCAAATTGAACCCCGAGGAATTCCATCCCTTGCAAAATACGACGGCGTGTATCCAAATCATTTTCTCCGATTCCACCGGCAAAAACAATCAGGTCAACTCCACCCATGGCAACGGCATAAGCGCCTATATATTTTTTCACACGGTAGGCATACATTTCAAGGGCCAATAAGGCACGTTGATTGCCATTTTCAGCTGCTTGTTCCACATCGCGCATGTCGAACGAAATCCCCGAAATTCCACAAACACCGCTTTTCTTGTTAAACATGGCATTGGTATCGGCAATACTGAGATTTTCCTTTTCGGCCATAAACAATAAAACGCCCAGGTCAACATCACCGCTTCGGGTTCCCATCATTAATCCTTCAAGCGGTGTAAAACCCATCGAGGTGTCCATCGATTTTCCATTTTGAATGGCTGCTACAGAGGACCCGTTGCCAAGATGACACGTTATGATATTGATATTGTTAAAATCTTTACCAAGGTAACGGCATGCTTTCATCGCCACATATTTGTGGGATGTGCCATGAAATCCATATCTGCGGATTTTGTATTTTTCATAATATTCGTAGGGAATGGCATAGAGATACGAATATTTCGGCATGGTCTGGTGAAATGATGTATCAAATACAGCAACCTGCGGCACGTTGGGGAGGATAGCCTCAATGGAAAGGATTCCTTTCAGGTTGGCAGGATTATGCAGTGGGGCCAATTCAATGCACTTTTCAATATTTTTTTTAACATCATCGGTAATCAGTGCACTGGTTTTGAAATTTTCACCTCCGTGCGCTACACGATGACCAACGGCAACAATTTCATTGTCATCTTCAATTACTCCGTAAACAGGATCTTTTAGAATGTTAAGGATGAGGTTAATTCCAATCTGGTGATCCGGGACCTCCTGTAAGAGTTTATATTTTTCTTTTCCGGTTACCTGATGGGTGAGTTCACTGGTAGGCAACCCGATACGGTCGAGTAACCCTTTCGCTTTGAGATCAGCCTCAGCATTAATTTCTATCAGTTGATACTTGATTGACGAACTGCCACAATTTAATACAAGTATTTTCATCGCATTGGTAGGTTATTGAGTGCTTTTCAGTAGTGTTTAGCTCCTTTTGCAAACCAAGCATCGAGGAGTAAATGTTAGGTTGTGCAAACATACAACATAAATATCCTTTGGCAAAGGAAAAATCCAAAAATAAACGTAACAAATCCTTTTTAATCGTAATTTTGTTCACCCTTATCCAACGTTGAACAATGGCTTTTATCAATTCGGTTGTTTCCTGGCTGATGAAAAAACGCATTCATCAGATTGAACTTTTCATGAAGTACCCTCATGAGGTTCAAACGGAATGGCTGCGTAAGCTCCTGGCAACGGCACGAAATACGGAGTGGGGGAGGAATTATGACTTTAAATCGATCACCACACCCAGCCAGTTTAAAGAACGACTTCCGCTCTATGACTATGATTCAATGAAAGAAGCCATTGAACGATTGCGCAAGGGTGAACAAAATATTCTTTGGCCGTCGGAAATAAAATGGTTTGCGAAGTCGTCAGGCACTACAAGCGATAAAAGTAAATTCATCCCGGTAAGCCAGGAGGCACTTGAAGAATGTCATTTTAAGGGAGGGAAGGATCTTCTTTCAATTTATTGCAATAACCATACAGATACGAGGCTTTTCGACGGAAAGGCCATTGCGATGGGCGGTTCACATCAGATTATGGAAATAAATAATGAATCCTATTACCAGGGAGATCTTTCCGCAATTCTTATCCAGAACCTCCCTGGATGGGTGGAATTCATGCGCACGCCAAATTTGGCAATTGCCCTGATGGATGAATGGGAGAGTAAAATTGAAATGATGGCAGAAGCTACGATTCAGCATGATGTGACCAATATTTCAGGGGTTCCTTCCTGGACCCTGCTGCTGTTTAAACGGGTACTGGAGTTGACTGGAAAATCAAACATCCTTGAGGTTTGGCCAAATTTCGAACTCTTTATTCATGGCGGCGTAAATTTTTCTCCCTATCGCGAACAATTCCAGCAAATCATGCCTTCAGAAAAGGTGAATTATCTCGAAACCTACAATGCGTCGGAGGGCTTTTTCGGGATCCAGGATCGGGTTAAGGCAGATGACATGTTGCTGATGCTCGATTATGGCATTTATTATGAATTCATACCACTCGAACAGGTAGGGCTGCCACATCCTGATGTGTATAGCCTCGACCAGGTATCGCTCTTTACAAACTACGCAATGGTGATTACGACCAATGCAGGCTTGTGGCGCTATCAGATCGGAGATACCGTGCAATTTACCTCGGTGGAACCCTTTCGTATTAGAATTTCAGGCAGAACCCGTAATTTTATCAACGCCTTTGGGGAGGAGCTGATCATCGATAATGCAGAAAAGGCCATGTCCATTGCCTGCGCTCGCAGTCATGCCATCGTGGCTGAATATACGGCAGCTCCAATCTATCTTTCAAACAACAAGAAGGGTGCACATGAATGGCTTATAGAATTTGAAAAGAGACCGGATGACCTGGCTTTTTTTACAAGTTCTCTTGACACCGCGCTGAAATCGCTCAATTCTGATTATGAAGCCAAACGGTACAACGGATTATTGCTGGAAGAACCGCACATAAGAATCGTTCCACCACATACTTTTTATCGATGGCTTAAAATGAAAGGAAAGCTGGGAGGACAACATAAGGTTCCCCGCCTTTCAAATGACCGGAAATATGTGGATGAAATACTGCAATTATTAGCGCAGAATTGAATCCTTTTTATAATTTTGACCTCAAAATAAAACGTATGCACATTGCGATCGCAGGAAACATCGGATCCGGAAAAACTACACTGACTGGCTTGCTGGCCAAACATTTCGGATGGGATCCGCATTATGAAGATGTGGATACAAATCCATACCTCAACAGTTTTTATGAGGATATGCAGCGCTGGTCATTTAACCTGCAGATTTATTTCCTTAACAGCCGTTTCAGGCAGGTGGTTGATATCCGGAATTCGGGAAAAACTGTGATTCAGGATCGTACGATATACGAGGATGCCTACATTTTTGCCCCCAACCTGCATTCCATGAATTTAATGAGTACGCGTGACTTTGAAAATTACCGTTCACTCTTCGATCTCATGGGTACCTTCATACAACCTCCCGACCTCTTGATTTATCTGCGGGCAAGTGTTCCTACCCTGGTAAACCAGATTCAAAAGCGTGGAAGGGATTACGAATCCTCGATCCGCCTCGACTATCTGAAAAACCTCAATGAAATTTATGAGGATTGGATTGAAAATTACAAACTGGGCAAGCTGCTTATCATAGATGCAGATACACTGAAGGTTAGTGAAAACCCTGAAGACCTGGGTGCGGTGATCGACAAGATCAATGCGCAGTTACACGGACTTTTTTAATCAGGAATATACCGGAAGTTGTTGGCTTGACAAACGCGGATTCCAGGCGTAACAAGGGCTGCTAATAGAGATTGTCAGATGAAGATTTTAGGAATAATTCCTGCACGATATGCCTCCACAAGATTTCCCGGGAAACCACTGGTGGTGATCGATGGCAAGACCATGATCCAGCGTGTATATGAACAGGCGCTTAAATGTGACAAGCTTACCAGCGTTGTTGTGGCAACGGAGAATGAAGCCATTTTCAACCATGTCAGGTTATGCGGGGGCCATGTACTCATGACAAGTAACCGCCACCGCAGCGGTACAGAACGTTGCAATGAAGTGGTTCAGATGCTCCGTAAAGGGGGGAAGGAATATGATTATGTCATTAACATTCAGGGGGATGAACCATTTATTAATCCTGAGCAGATCACACAGGTGGCCGATTGTTTTGTTGACGCGCAAACCAGGTTGGCCACACTGATTAAAAAGATTACCTGTACAGAAGATCTATCCAATCCCAATGTCGTTAAAGTTGCCATCGACCATAACGGCATGGCATTGCTGTTCAGCCGTTCACCCATTCCCTATACGCGCGGGAAGGATCAGCCATCCTGGTTGTCGGTTACCACCTACTACAGGCACATAGGCATTTATGGCTATCAGTCTTCGGTGTTGGAAGATCTTGTATCGCTTCCGGAAACACCCCTCGAAACAGCTGAATCGCTGGAACAGCTTCGATGGCTCGAACATGGATTTAGAATCAGAACACACATTACAGAATATGAAAGTGTTGCGATTGATGCCCCGGCTGATTTATTACGAATTACTAACAGAGGCTGAAGGGTTCAGCAATAATCTCCTATCTTAGCACTTTAGTTTAAAGACAAGGTATATGGACATCCGTAATTGTATTGCAGAATTGTTGTCGTTGCACGACTGTGTGATCATTCCGGGGTTTGGAGGCTTCATCGGCAATTATTCACCGGCGCGCATCGACCCGGTGCATCACACTTTTCAGCCACCATCAAAAAAACTTTTGTTCAATATCAATCTGAAACAGAATGATGGTCTTTTAGCCAATACGGTTGCTGCCTCCTTTGGTACTTCTTACCTGGACGCCTGCAAAATGATCGATGACTTTGCCGAGGAGTGTCGCCAATCATTAAAAGAAGGGAAGTCTTTTGTCATCCCTGAAGTGGGGCGTCTCTTCTCAGGCAGGGAGGGAAACATTCAGTTTGAACAGGATAAAAAAGCCAATTTACTTTCGGAGGCGTTTGGTCTTACCCAGTTCATCTCACCGCCCATAGGCAGGAACGCTTCTGTAATAAGCCGTGACCGGAATCTGGCTTCTGCCGGAACCATTCAATCCCCGAAACGGGTTTCCCTGCCATCCTCACTTAAATGGGCTGCCATACTGGCGCTGCCCATTGGGATTGCTACCCTGGTGGGGGTCACCCAATACGATAAAAAACTCTCTGGTTCTTCCAATGATGCAGGCATCCTCAGTTCTGTCTTTTCCAGGTTTTCCTCCGCTTCACTGGTAGAAAAAAGGGAGGCTCCTCAGACACCTCCTGAGCCCCATTTTCAATATGATGCTGCTCCATCCGCTTTTGAACAACAGGAATCAGTCGAAGAGGTCAACTCCTTAAGTGAAGATCTGCCAGTAACCCAGCCCGTCGAACAAAAGGCCGCTGAACCAGCCCAGGTTGAAAACAATACCCCCAATAGTCCTTCAGGAGATGGGCGCTCTTTTGAAAATACGACCCCGGTTGGTTCCGACGACTCTTTTGTGATCATTGTCGGAGCTTTCAGGTCGAAAGAGAATGCAAGGAATTACATTGCTGAACTGAAGGAAAATGGCACACAGGCAACGCTTTATGACCGATCGAAGACCGGGCTGTACAGGGTCACCATCGGAACATTTTCACAGCGTGAAGAGGCCATGCAGTTGCTCAATTCTGCAAAATCAGGTGATTTCAGTGGTGCCTGGTTACTTAAAAAATAGTTGATTTGTGGCGAAAAAGAAATTGATTCACTTCCAGGAAAACCTTTCCTTTCCTTACCTTTTCCAACCAACATACAAAGATCTGTATCCGGCGTATTCCCTCCGGTCGAATTGGCATGAACGTTTTTTTGGAAATCCCGGACCCATCGTTCTTGAGCTGGGTTGTGGCAAAGGGGAATATACGGTCGGCCTTGCTGCAAAATATCCGGAAAAGAATTTTATCGGAATTGATTGGAAAGGGGCCAGGCTCTGGCGGGGGTGTAAAACAGTTTCAGAACAACGGTTAAATAATGTTGGTTTTATCCGGACCCAGGTGGATCACATTGAACAGGTTTTCGCACCGGGGGAGATTTCGGAAATCTGGATCACATTTCCCGATCCACAGGTTAGAAAAGAGCGCCGCCGGCTCACCTCTCCCTTCTTTCTTGAAAAATATAAAACCATTCTGGCACATCATGGGATCGTTCATCTTAAAACCGATGATCTCTTTTTTTATACCTACACGCTTGACGTCATCCGGGAGTTTAACCACTCCGTGCTTTGGGCCACCGATGATCTCTATCATTCGGGCAGCAACGATGTAGTCACCACCATTCAGACCTATTATGAACACCGATGGCTGGAAATGGGAAAAAAAATTTGTTATCTTAAATTCCAATTAAACCTGGCATGAAAAAGATCAGTCTGCTTACCTTTATTTTAATCTTATCCCGCATGATCGCTGTTGCTGAGGAGGGGATGTGGATTCCGATGTTGCTGGAGCAATTGAATATTAAGCGAATGCAGGATATTGGACTAAAGCTGTCCGCTGAGGATATCTACAGTGTGAACAAATCGAGCCTGAAGGATGCAATTGTTCAGTTTGGCGGCGGGTGTACAGCTGAAATAGTCTCTCCCCAGGGCCTTATTTTAACCAACCACCATTGCGGCCTTGGCGCAATTCAGCGCCTGAGCTCCCTGGAAAATGATTATTTAACCAACGGATTCTGGGCCGGTTCATATGCAGAAGAACTTCCCGCCAAAGGCATTTCAGTTACCCTGCTTGTCAGGATGGAAGATGTGACATCCAGCGTACTGGAGGGGGTGAAGCTGACCATGAATCAGCTGCAGCGGTCACAGATCATCAAACAGAACATTGACAAGCTGGAGAAGGCCGCGACCGAGGGAACGCGTTATGAAGCCCGGATCAGGCCTTTTTATTATGGCAATGAATATTATATGGCTGTGAATGAGGTGTTCAAAGATGTCCGGCTTGTGGGAGCTCCTCCATCAACCATTGGAAAATTCGGGGGAGATACCGACAACTGGATGTGGCCGCGACACACTGGTGATTTTTCAATTTTCAGGATATATGCCAATAAAGCCAATGAGCCGGCTGAGTACTCCGGGGAAAATATTCCCTATACCCCGAAAAACTATCTCCCGATCTCATTGAAGGGGTATCAGAAAAACGATTTTACCTTTGTTTTTGGTTATCCGGGAACAACCAGGGAATATCTTACATCTCAGGGGGTCGATCTGATCGTCCATCATGAAAATCCACTTCGGATCGGCTTGCGCAAACAGCGCCTCGATATCATGAATGCTGCCATGAACGAGAGCCGTCAGGTACGTCTTCAGTACACTTCAAAAGCCAACGGAATTGCAAATTTCTGGAAGAAAATGATCGGGGAATCACTCGGCATCGGACGTGTTGATGCAGTGCAGATCAAGGAGCAGAATGAAAGGAATTTCCAGGTCTGGGCCGATTCAGCCCCGGATCGTAAATCGCGATATGGAGGGTTGCTGGAAACATTCAGGTTGACCTATCAGGAATACCTGCCGGTGGACATGTCTTCAATATACATCAATGAGGCCGGGCAGGGCATCGAGTTGGTGCGTTTCGTTTCAGGTTTCAGACAACTCCTCAAACTGAGTAAAAACAAGGAGACCCCCATTGCGGATATCCAAAAAACAGTGGCAAATCTGAAGAGCTCCTCCCGTGACTTTTATAAAAATTACGAGGTTTCAATTGACAAAAAAGTCATGAAGGAGATGCTCCAGGCTATGGAGAGAGGCATGGATAAAAAATATCTGCCAGTGGTTTTTTCTGAAATTGCAGCGGATTATCACAACGATTATGCTGCTTATGCCGACGAACTTTTTAATCGATCCATCTTCGCCGATTCAGCGAGGATTCTTGCCTTCCTGAATTCTTATAAGGTATCGCAGTTTAAGAAACTCGAAAAAGATCCGGCCTTCCGTTTGATGAGCAGCATCTATGACCGGAACGAAAAGGAGATTCAGCCTGTTGCGGCATCCTATTCCTCGCGGCTCGACAGCTTATACCGGATTTATATGGCCGGGCTGATGGAAAGGCAGAAGGATAAGAAGTTTTACGCCGATGCAAACGCTACCCTGCGCGTGGCATATGGCAAAGTAGATGATTATCAGCCTGCTGATGCCGTCAATTACAGCTATTTCACGACCCTGGCTGGCGTGATGCAAAAAGAGGATTCGACAATTTTTGATTACCGGGTTGATCCACGGTTGAAAAAGCTTTTCCTTAGCAAGGATTATGGCCAATATGCGGATAAAGATGGAACCATGCATGTTGCCTTTACTGCCAGCAATCATACCACCGGTGGAAATTCAGGGAGCCCGGTATTGAATGCCAATGGAGAGCTTATCGGCATCAACTTTGACCGCAACTGGGAGGGAACACTCAGCGATTTGGTTTATGATCCGGCGCAATGCCGCAATATATCCATTGATATCCGGTATTGTCTTTTCATCATTGACAAGTTGGCGGGTGCAGACCGGCTGATCAGGGAGATGAAAATTGTTTACCCGTAAATCTGTACCAGGGCATTCTGAATGGAGGGGTATTTAAACAGGTAGCCTGCATTCAATAGTTTTTCAGGCAGTACGTTCTGTCCTTCAAGTAAAATCTGAGCGCCTTCACCATACATCATTTTCATTACGAAGGCAGGAATTGTAAACCACGCAGGCTGCCCGAGCACCTTCCCCAATTTATCGGAAAATTCAGCATTATAAGAAGGGTAGGGGGCAACGGCATTGACTATGCCTTCGACGGATGGGTTTTCCAATGTAAAAATGATGGCATCGATCAAATCATGCAGGTGAATGAAGGAGACCGGTTGATTCCCATGCCCGATTTTTCCTCCGAGTCCGATGCTGAAAGGCCCGTGCATCTTAGCCAGGGCTCCACCGCCGGCGCCAAGTACCACGCCATTCCTGAAAATTACCATGCGCGTGGAAGATGCAGCGTGCATCGCCTCCTTTTCCCATAAGGTGCATACCTTTGCCAGGAATGAATCTGCATAGGCAGTGCTGGTCTCAGCATGGGTATTTACAGAATCATAGATCCCGATGGCGGAAGCAGAAAGAAACACAGCGGGTTTTTGACTGGCCAGGTTGATGGCAGAAGCAATTTTCCGGGTAGTCTTCACACGGCTGTCAAGAATTTCCTGCTTATAGGCCGGAGTCCATCTTTTTGCTACAGCTGCCCCTGCGAAATTGATGACCGCATCGGTTCCTTCAATTTTTTCTTCGAGAAAATTCTCATCCGACATCGAAAAGGAATTCCGGTCGATTAACCGAACAGTCCAACCCTTTTCGCTTATCTTTTGAATAAGGGCACGCCCGATAAAACCGGAAGCGCCGCTGAGTGCAAGGATCATAGGTTTTTTTTCGTAAAGTTATGGAATTCCTAAAATTTGCGTTACTTTTATGCTCTAAAAATCTGTCAGATCCTGAAATACACTACATAACCGCTAATTTAGAAGACAAAGCATGGAGCATCACGAATCGACAAAATTATTTTCCGGGTTTCCTCCGATTTCGACGGATAAATGGGAGGAAAAGATCATTGAAGACCTCAAGGGCGCCGATTATGACAAAAAACTGCTCTGGAAAACCGATGAAGGATTCAATGTCAAACCCTACTATCGTGCTGAAGATCTCGACGGTCTGGAATACCTCGATGCCCTCCCTGGTGAATCTCCATACATACGCGGTTTGCGGAAAGAGAGCAATGAATGGGTCATCCGTCAGGATTTTTATACGTCAGAAATTGAACAGGCCAATTTACGCGCAAGGGAGGCCATTTCCAGGGGTGCAAAGGCAGTCGGCCTAAACGCAACTGAAATATCGACGCACAAACAAATGAGCCGGTTGCTTGCCGGGATCGATTTGAGTTCTGCAGGAATTAACTTTATCTCATCGTCCGTATATCCACAGACCCTTGAACTTTTCCTCAACGAAGTCAGTAACCAGGGTTGTGACGGAGAAAAGCTTCAGGGTTCCATTAATTTTGATCCGATCAGCTACCTTTTGCTTCATGGGAATTTTTATGCGAACTGGAGTCAGAATTTAGCTGAGGCAGAAAATCTTCTGTTTGCCGTTCAGGCAAAACTCCCGCATTTCAAGGTGATAACCATCAACGGCCATTATTTTCAAAATGCCGGCTCATCCCTGGTGCAGGAGTTGGCATTCAGCCTCGCATCGGCCAATGAATACCTGGCAGGGTTGACTTCAGCAAAACTAACAGTGGATGACGTTGCTCCCTTTATGCAGTTCTCTCTGGCCATCGGATCGAACTACTTCATGGAAATTGCCAAACTGAGGGCTGCCCGATTGTTGTGGACGAGGATGGTTGAGCAATATCATCCCAGCAATAGGGCCTCACTGCAGATATACATTCATTCCACCACTGCTTTGTGGAATAAATCGATCTATGACCCCTATATCAACATTTTAAGAACGACAACCGAAGGGATGTCGGCTGCGATTGGAAATGCCGATTCCATTTCGATATTGCCGTTTGATGTGGCTTTTAAAGATCCGGATGAAATTTCAACCAGGATAGCGCGGAACCAACAATTCGTATTAAAAGAGGAGTCATATCTTGACAAAATTATTGATCCTGCCGGAGGGTCCTATTACATTGAAAATTTAACACACGCCCTTGCCCAGCATGCCTGGAAACTTTTTAAGGAGGTTGAGTCGCGGGGAGGAATGATCGAAAGCATTAAAACCGGATTTATCCAGGATGAAGTTGAACGAAGCCGCCAGCAGAAAGAGCGGGATATTGAACAACGCCGGATCGTTATTCTGGGTACCAACCAATATCCCAACCTTCAGGAATCCATGGCAGAAAAGGTTCAAAAACCTGATGAATGGCCCATAGATGCCACGTCACCTTTTAAAAAATTAAACGCTTTCCGGGGTGCACGGGCTTTCGAGGAGGTCAGGCTGGCCACTGAGCGCTATGTCATCAAAGGCAACAAACGTCCCGGCGTTTTTCTCTTCAACATGGGCAACCTGGCCATGCTGAGGGCACGCGCAGGTTTTATCACGAATTTTTTCGGTTGTGCCGGATACGACATTTTCGATAACCAGGGATTTTCAACTATTGATGAAGGTGTTGATGCTGCATTGGCATCTGGAGCTGAAATCGTCGTAATCTGCAGCTCCGATGAGGAGTATGGCGCCATTGTTCCTGAAATTGCACAAAAAATGAACAATGCCAGCGATACAACCCGAATCCTGGTGGCAGGATATCCAAAAGATCTGATTGAAATTCTGAAAGCGGCGGGGGTGGATGATTTTATTCATCTCAGAAGCAACTTGCTGGAGACCCTGAGAAATTCACAGGGTAAACTGGGAATTAAATAATAGTACGCATTCATTGATCCGTAACGCATGGAGGATACAAATTTGAACACAAACGCAGCAAAAGCACCCAAAGGATCCTTGAAAATTCTGGTCGCGGAGGACAATACGATAAATCTCAGGTTGATCACTGCAGCCCTATTGCGCGCCGGCCATCAGGTCGATGCCGCAGAGGATGGCGAAAAAGCCGTTATGCTGTTCACAAAAAATTCCTATGATGCAATTTTAATGGATATCATGATGCCAGTCATGGATGGCATAGCAGCGACACGTGAAATCCGTAAAATCGAAGCGGAACGTAACACCGGAAACAATGGCCGGATTAAGATCATTGCAATTACCGCCAATGCTTTTGATGATGACCGAACCAAGTTTTTTGAAGCCGGGATGGATTTTTATATGAATAAACCCTTGGAAATTGATGAGTTGCACAGACTTCTGAATATTTAATTCATGGGAAATACCAAGAAACCATCATCGCTACGCCCATTCTTGACGCCCATAATTATCTATCTGGTCGGGGTGGTTATTTATTCATTGGTGGTAAGTTACATTGACCGGCAAGAGATCATCAATAACATTGATGCAAGACTTTTGTATGTTGCCAAAAACATCAAATATGTTTTACCGCACGATTTTCATGACCGTGCTGTCAATCAGGGTGCAATCAGCGATTCGGAGAATGCACAGAATACTGCAGTATTGACAAAGTTTGCAAAAATTTCTAATTTATCATACCTGTATACTGCGGTAGTCCATGATGGAAAGGTGTATTTCACCTCATCCAGCGCCAGCGAGCAGGAGATTCTGAAAAAGGAGCTCCCGGTATATTGGCAAGATTATCCTGAGGCTACAGCAGAATTTAAAGCAGCAATCCACTCGACCAAACCAACCTTTGAATCATCCGACGACCGTTGGGGTTCCTTCAGAAGCGTCATCATCTGTGAAATATCACCCGGAGGGGAGAAATATTTGATTGGAGCGGACATGAATACAACTTTTGTGCAACACGAAATATTCATTGGGATCATGTTTATTTTAATCGGGGCTTTTGTCTTCCTGATTCTCCTGATTCCGTTTTTTTTCGTGCTAAAGGGTTTTTTTAAAAGCCATACGTTTCACCTCGAAAAGGAAATTCTGGATCGCAAGCAGTTGGAAGCAAAACTGGAGCAATACAAGATCCACCTTGAAGAGATTGTTCGCAGACGAACAGAACAGCTCAACAAGGAAATCGCCGACCGCCATTTGATTGAAATTGAGTTGGAAAAGGCAAAGGAGGTAGCCATCCGTGAAAGCAGGGCCAAGTCCATTTTTCTGGCCAACATGAGCCATGAAATCAGAACCCCGATGAATGGGGTAATCGGAATGGCCAATATTCTCAAAGATACTGAACTGAACGATCAGCAGCGCGAGTACCTTGATATTATCGAAATCTCAGGGAATAATCTGTTGGCCATCATCAATGATATTCTTGATTTTTCAAAAATTGAAGCCGGGCAGATCGACCTTGAGAATATCCCGTTCAATCTGATGCAACAAGTTGAAGAGGTGATCAAGATCCAGCATGTGAGAGCACAGGGAAAAGGGCTTAAACTTTTTTCAATGATCTCTCCCGAGCTCCCCGAGCAGGTTAAGGGTGACCCGGTTCGGTTTAAGCAGATTATTTCAAACCTCACCTCCAATGCCATCAAATTCACACCGGAAGGCAGCATAACCATCTCGCTGGAGCCGGTTTCTCAGAAATCAGAAAAACTCATGATTCGTTGTAATGTCAAGGATACTGGAATCGGGATCTCAGAAGCTGGCCGGGAAAAATTGTTCAAGGAGTTTTCACAAACAGATGCGTATACAGCCCGCAAATATGGCGGAACAGGATTGGGACTAAAAATTTCAAAAGATCTTTCATCCCTTATGGGGGGAGAGATTGGCGTTGAAAGCGAAGAGGGGAAAGGATCCACTTTTTGGTTTACCGTTGAATTCGGCAAGGTTGATAAGTCGGATATTGAACTGATGAATGAAACGGCGAAGAATAATTCAGCAAAATCACTGTCCATCTTGATGGTTGAAGATAATTACATCAGCCAGAAAGTTGCGAAATCAGCCCTGTTACGTGAAGGTTATCGGGATATTGAAATAGCTGAAAACGGAAAGATTGCCGTGAAAATGTTCAGTGAAAAAAACTACCACATCGTGTTGATGGATATTCGGATGCCGGTGATGGATGGCCTTGAAGCCACAGAAAAATTCCGGGAAATTGAGCAGAATGATCTGACCCGGACCCCCACTACCATTGTTGCATTTACAGCGTATGCCATTGAGGGGGATCGTGAACGCTTCATTTCAGCAGGTATGGATGATTATATAGCCAAACCATTTCAACCGGAAGAGTTGATACGTGTCATTGAAAAGTATGCCCTTAGGCACCGTTTCCGTACCCAGCGCCGCCTGAAAATTCTACTGGCCGAAGATAACAAGATAAACCAGAAGGTCGCCTCGAAAACGCTTGAATCATTTGGACATCAGGTTGATGTGGTTGAAAACGGTCTTGAAGCGGTAGATAAAGTCAAACAGAATCAGTATGATTTGATCATGATGGATCTGGAAATGCCAGAAATGGATGGAATTGAGGCGACACGCGTGATCCGGAAACTGGAATCAGAAAATTTGCGTGAGGGCCCCAACCGGAAGCACATAAAAATTGTTGCACTTACCGCGCATTCCACGACAGAGGACAAAGTAAGGTGCCAGGAGGCGGGAATGGACGATTACATAAGCAAGCCATTCCGGCAAAGTGAAATAGCCAGGGCCTTGCAAATTTAATGTTACTCCATGACAAAGGGTTATTTAGCATTCATATATTTCTTGCTAGCCGGGCTTATCAGTCCACTTCTTGCACAGGATGTAAAGGTTCGTTCTGATATCGAGGTAGAAAAGGAATCTGACGATGTCGTATTGGAATTCGGAGCCGATATTTTCAGCCGCTATATATGGAGGGGAAATGATTTCGGAAATTCACCTGCCATTCAGCCAAACATTTGCTTTTCCTGGAAAGGATTAAAAATAGGTTCGTGGGGATCGTATGCCTTTTCAAAACACAGCATTGAATTCAATGATTCGACCATTGTTGATGCAGGAAATTATGCAGAAGTTGATTTTTATATTTCCTATACATACAAGTGGTTTACCCTGATGGTGTTTGACTATTTTACCATGAACGGGCTGAATGCCAATCAGGGGAACAGGTATTTTGATTACCGCAATGAAACCACCGGACATACCTTTGAGGGCTGTCTGTCATTTGATGGTCCAGAAAAGTTTCCATTGCAAGTCATGGTCAGTACCCTCTTTTACGGATATGATAAGGATCAGGATTCATCGGGGGTTTATGGACTTGGTGAAAAGAATAATTTTTCAACCTATATTGAACTGGGCTATAGGATTCAATTCAAGAAAATAGATCTCGAGCTTCGGCCATTTATCGGGGGAATTCCATTTGGGAGCGCCTGGTACGGGCCAAAGGCAGGGATTGTTAATCTTGGTCTGACAGCAAAGAAATCAATTCCGATAACGCCCAAATATGCACTGCCGGTTCAGGTATCGGTTATTGCTGACCCCATGGATCAAAACCTATATCTTGTATTTGGGATATCCATGTAAAACTTCCACCAAAACTATGTAACGAACGATGAGACCAGATTTTAAAAATGTTGAATTAACGCAATCCCCGGAAGGGCAAACCTTTTCCGAATGGGAGAGAGAGGCCGGGATTCAAAAGAATTGGAAAACGCCGGAACAGATCCCGGTGAAACCGGTTTACGGAGACAGTGATTTACGCGAGATGGAACATCTCAACTATGCTGCCGGACTGCCGCCATTTCTTCGCGGGCCATATTCCACCATGTATGTAATGAGCCCCTGGACCATACGCCAGTATGCCGGGTTTTCGACTGCTGAAGAATCCAATGCCTTCTATCGCCGAAACCTGAAAGCAGGGCAGAAAGGTTTGTCTGTTGCATTTGATCTCGCCACCCACCGAGGGTATGACTCTGACCATGAACGTGTGGTAGGTGATGTTGGCAAAGCGGGCGTGGCCATTGATTCCATACTTGACATGAAGATCCTGTTTGATCAGATTCCAATGGACATCATGTCGGTTTCCATGACCATGAATGGGGCTGTATTGCCCATACTCGCCTTTTATATTGTTGCGGCGGAGGAGCAGGGGGTGCCCATGGCCAAGCTCACAGGAACCATTCAAAATGACATCCTGAAGGAGTTTATGGTGCGTAATACCTATATATATCCTCCAAGTCCCTCCATGAAGATTATTGCGGATATCTTTGGGTTTACTTCGAAGAACATGCCGAAATTCAACTCAATTTCTATCAGTGGATATCATATGCAGGAGGCGGGTGCCACTGCAGATATCGAACTGGCCTATACCCTTGCTGACGGACTTGAATATCTGCGTGCCGGTATCAATGCCGGGATGGATATCGATACGTTTGCACCCCGGTTATCATTCTTTTGGGGCGCCGGGATGAATCATTTTATGGAGATCGCCAAGATGCGCGCCGCACGGTTGTTATGGGCAAAGATCGTGAAGCAATTCAACCCGAAGAACCCGAAATCAATGGCGCTGAGAACCCACACGCAGACTTCAGGCTGGAGCCTTACCGAACAGGATCCATTCAACAATGTTACCCGCACCTGTGTGGAAGCGCTGGCAGCAGCCCTGGGTCACACACAGTCGTTGCACACCAATGCGCTGGATGAGGCCATCGCGCTGCCCACTGATTTTTCTGCACGAATTGCCCGCAACACACAAATATACCTGCAGGAGGAGACACAAATTTGCAGGTCGGTCGACCCCTGGGCCGGATCATATTATGTTGAAATGCTGACCCATGAAATCGCGCATAAGGCCTGGGCACTGATCGAAGAGGTTGAGCTTCTGGGCGGCATGGCAAAGGCCATTGAAACAGGAATTCCCAAAATGCGCATTGAGGAGGCTTCGGCCCGGAAGCAGGCAAGGATCGACTCAGGCAAGGATAAAATTGTGGGTGTTAATCTGAATAGACTTGAAAAAGAGGATCCGATCGAAATTCTTAATGTGGATAATGCCGCCGTTCGCGAATCGCAGGTGCTGAGGTTACAGCATTTAAAAGCCAATCGCGACAATGCATCGGTTCAGGCCGCATTGGAGGCCCTGACATCATCGGCAGCGTCAGGTGAAGGCAATTTACTGGCCCTGGCCATTGATGCTGCCCGAAAAAGAGCCTCGCTCGGTGAAATTTCATTCGCACTTGAAAAAATTTACGGGAGGTACAAAGCTGTGATACGAAGCATCTCAGGAATTTATTCCTCGGAATCAAAGGACAATAAAGTTTTTGCCAGGGCACGTGAACTGGCCGACAATTTTGCTGACATGGAGGGCCGCCGGCCACGCATCATGATTGCCAAAATGGGGCAGGATGGCCATGACCGCGGCGCCAAAGTGGTTGCTACAGGGTATGCCGACATTGGATTTGATGTCGATATCGGGCCATTGTTTCAAACTCCTGCAGAATCTGCCAAGCAGGCTGTTGAAAATGATGTGCATATACTTGGCGTGTCGAGCCTGGCTGCAGGACATAAAACGCTGGTTCCCCAGGTGATCGAAGAGCTTAAAAAATTAGGACGCGAAGATATCATGGTCATTGTGGGGGGGGTGATCCCAACCCAGGATTATGAATTTCTTTACAAGGCAGGTGCTGCTGCCATTTTTGGGCCCGGCACTGTGATTCCCGAAGCGGGCATCAAACTGCTTGAAATCCTGATCGAAAGCCGGAAATAGTTCATGGAACTGCAAACTTTTACGCTGCCCAACGGTATCCGCCTGGTGCATTCCCCCATCCCTGCCCCGGTTGCGCATTGCGGGATGTTTATTCATGCCGGTTCGCGCGATGAAACCGATGCCGAACATGGAATGGCCCATTTTATTGAACATACCATTTTCAAAGGTACGGTCAAACGCAATGTTTTTCAGGTTCTGAACCGCCTCGAAAATGTCGGGGCAGATCTGAACGCATACACAGCCAAGGAGGAGACCTGTATTTATGCCTCCTTTCTCAGCGAATATTACGACCGTACCCTCGAATTGTTCCAGGATATTTTTTTCCATTCGATCTTTCCTGAAAAAGAATTGGAACGGGAAAAGCAGGTCGTGATGGACGAGATCACATCGTACCAGGATACCCCGGCTGAACAGATATTCGATGATTTTGAGGATCATGTTTTTGCTGGACACCCGCTTGGGAAAAACATTCTGGGTTCGGCCAAGAGTTTGAAAAAGTTTAAACGGCAGAACATTCTGGACTTTATTCACCATAATTACCGGCTCGATGAAGTGGTGATTGTTTCGGTAGGCAACATTGAGTTTAAAAAACTGTTAAAATTTGTCAATAAATATTTCAGTGATCATCCCGGTCGGGGAACAAGTCAGCCCAGAATTCCATTTCAGGATTACCACCCTTTTACGAAGATCCAAAAGAAAAAGACATTTCAGGTGCATTGCCTGGTGGGAGCCCCTGCCTATGCCTTCGGTCATGCACAGCGGATTTCACTGGCACTGCTAAACAACATGCTTGGAGGGCCCATTATGAACTCGCGATTGTCCTTGGCCTTGCGCGAACGTAACGGGTTAACCTACCAAAGCGAATCAAATTATTCAGCCTATTCCGATGCCGGTATTATACATATCTATTTCGGCACCGACCCGGCCAATTATGAAAAGGCTCTGGGAATTGTGCATAAGGAGCTGAGACGGCTTCGCGAGGAGAAGCTAACCAAAGTTCAGTTGCATACAATTAAAAAGCAGCTCATCGGGCAACTGGCCATTGCGCAGGAATCAAACCTGGCAGCCATGCTGGCGATCGGGAAGAGCTACCTGCTTCAAAACAAATTTGATCCGATAGAGACCATCATTGAACATATCCAGGGAACAAAAGTGGAGGAGCTGACCGACATTGCCAATGAAATTTTCGACGAACAAAAACTGAGCATGTTGACCTTTAAAACACATCCATCATGATCGAATCACCACTTCAGGAGTATGCTGAAGCCCATACCACGCCCGAAATTCCCATTCTGGCCAGGCTTAATCGTGAAACCAACCTTACCCAGATCCATCCGCAAATGTTATCGGGCCATTTGCAGGGAACCCTGCTGCGGATGTTTTGCCAGATGATACGACCTGAGCGGATCCTCGAAATCGGTACTTTTACTGGCTATTCAGCCATCAGTCTGGCATTGGGACTGGGCCATGCGCCATCCGGGATCGTTCACACCATTGAAATCAATCCTGAACAGGAACAAGGCATTCGGCAATTCATCCGGGAGGCCGGGCTTGAGGAACAAGTTATACTGCACATCGGGAAGGCGATTGAAATTATTCCTGCCCTAACGGAATCATGGGACCTGGTTTTTATCGATGCCGACAAGCCCAACTATCTGAATTATTACAAAATGGTTCTACCACATGTGCGCCAGGGTGGCTTCATCATGGCCGATAATGTACTTTGGGATGGGAAAGTGATTGGTGATCCTGCAAAAATGGATAAAGATACCCTCGGGATCATCGAATTCAATGATTTCGTGCACCAGGACGACCATGTCGAAAATGCAGTATTGCCTTTCAGGGATGGGTTGATGATTATCCGGAAGAAATAATCACGCACCTTGTAAGCCTATTCCACCCTGTACTTGAATTTCACCAGGGCCAGTTCTTCATTGGCTTTGATGATTTTCTTTTTCAGATCCTCTTTAAACGCAACCATCTTCAAATGCAACTTCTGGTCGCCTACCGCCAGAATTTCAGCAGCCAGAATCGCAGCGTTCTGAGCACCATTTATGCCCACCGTGGCGACAGGAATTCCCGGGGGCATCTGAACAATGGATAACAAAGCATCCAATCCATCAAGGGAGCTTTTGATCGGGACCCCAATCACGGGCAAGGTAGTCATGGCCGCAATAACGCCCGGAAGATGTGCCGCCATCCCTGCAGCGGCAATGATTACACGAACCCCCCGCCGGTAGGCATTTTTTGCAAACTCCTCAACTTTTTCAGGAGTCCGGTGAGCCGAGAGGGCATTCATTTCAAAAGGGATGTGCATTTCATCCAGAAATTTAGCTGCCGCTTCCATGACCGGCAGATCGGAAGTGCTGCCCATGATAATGCTTACTTTGGGATCCATAGGATGTTAGAATTCATGTTATGTGACAAAAGTAGCGATATTTTCACTATTTTTGCATACAACAAACAATTGATTGGTTATGACAAAGATAAAGGTAAGAGAGTTGGTTTTCGAGAAGTTTATAACCAGTGAAGAGATTGATGCTGCAGTTACGAAGGTGGCTGATAGAATTAACCGTGATTATGTGGGAAAGAATCCTTTGCTGTTGGCGATCCTAAACGGTGCATTTATCTTTGCTTCCGATCTCATGCGCAAAATCACCATCCCGTGCGAAATCTCTTTTGTCAAATATGCCTCCTATTCAGGCACCCTGACCACTTCGAAGGTAAAGGAACTGATCGGGGTGAATGAAGATATTGAGGGCCGGCATATTATTGTTGTTGAGGATATTGTGGATACTGGCATTACGATGGATAAGCTGCTGACTGATATCCATGGGAAAAATCCACTGGATGTAAAGGTCGCCTGCTTTTGTTTCAAAGCGGAAGCTTTTCAGAAGAAGTTCAAGATTGATTACCTTGGATTGGTCATTCCCAATGATTTTATTGTGGGTTATGGTCTTGATTATGATGGGTATGGACGAAATTTTCCGGAAATTTACAAATTGTTGAAATAATTATATATCGATAATCTTGCTGTATGTTTAATCTGATTCTCTTTGGACCTCCGGGTGCCGGTAAAGGAACGCAGGCCGTTAAAATTGCTGAAAAATTCGGTTGGAAACATGTGTCAACAGGTGATATTCTCCGGGCTGAGGTGAGCCAGGGAACCCCTTTGGGGTTGAAGGTAAAAGCTGTGATGGAAGCGGGACATCTTGTCTCTGATGCATTGCTGATTGAAATCATGGAGTCCGTTTTCGTGAATAACAGTGATGTCAAAGGATTTGTACTGGACGGTTTTCCCCGGACGCTAAAACAGGCACAGGAACTTGATCAGATGCTGTTGACGCATGGCCGGAACGTTTCGCTCGTGCTCGCACTTGAGGTGAATGAGGAGGAACTTGTTAAGCGGTTGCTCAAACGTGCCCAGGATCAGGGTCGTAAAGATGACACGGAAGAGGTGGTCAAGAACCGCCTGGTTCAGTATCATCATCATACAAAACCATTGATTGATTACTACAAAACCAAAAATCTGTATAAGGAGGTTTTTGGAGAGGGGTCGATTGAACAGATATTCGATCAGCTTTGTACAGTGATTAAACCCTGATCTGTTTTTTACACAGATCCATATATATATAATTTCAAATCCCTATTCAATTGTCTGACTCGAACTTCGTTGATTATGTAAAAATTCATTGTGCCTCCGGCAACGGAGGAGCAGGGTCACGGCATTTTATGCGTACACGCACCAATGCACATGGAGGCCCCGACGGAGGCGACGGGGGGCGTGGCGGCCATATCATTCTTAAAGGGAACAGTCAGTTCTGGACCTTGCTTCACCTGAAATTTACAAAACATCTCAAAGCAGAGCATGGAGGTGCAGGCTCTAAACAATTGATGCACGGCGCCAATGGCAAGGATGTTTTCATCGATGTTCCTCTGGGGACCTTGGCCCGAGATGCGGAAACCGGTGAATTTATATGTGAGATCACAGAGGATGGCCAAACATTTATCCTGGTGCCCGGTGGTCGCGGTGGTCTAGGCAATGATCACTTCAAGACTCCGACACGTCAGGCTCCCAAATTCGCGCAACCCGGAGAACCCGGACTGGAGTTCTGGAAGGTGCTGGAATTAAAGCTTTTGGCCGATGTCGGATTGGTTGGATTTCCCAATGCCGGCAAATCGACCCTGTTGTCGGTTATATCAGCAGCCAAACCGCAGATCGCAGACTATCCATTCACCACCCTGGTGCCCAATCTGGGTATCGTGCGCTATCATGACAATAAATCGTTTGTCATGGCTGATATTCCTGGAATCATTGAGGGCGCCCATGAAGGAAAGGGACTTGGGCTGCGTTTTTTACGTCATATTGAACGAAATTCCACCCTGCTTTTCATGGTGCCGGTTGATGCGAAGGATATCCGTAAAGAGTACCTTATTTTATTGAATGAACTTGAACAATACAATCCCGAATTGCTTGATAAAACCCGTGTCCTGGCAATTACCAAATCTGATCTCGCCGACGATGAGATTATCCGGGAGCTGAAAAAGGATTTACCAGAACTCCCGACAGTTTTTATCTCCTCACATAAACAAACCGGTCTTGAAAAACTGAAGCAAATGTTGTGGCAGGAGTTAACGCGTGACGAAACGCGTGACGCGTGACACGTGACATGTAACGAAATTTTTCAAGATGCTGGACACTTTAAATTCCATTGACCGGAGCCTGTTTTTTTTTCTGAACGGATTGCATTGTTCGTTTTTTGATCCGATCATGTTCTGGGGAACCAAAACGTTGACATGGTTGCCGCTTTATATTCTTTTGGTTTATCTTGTCTTTAGAAAGTATAAATGGCAGACCTTGTGGATACTGGTTTTCGCATCGGTCATGATTATTTTAAGCGACCAACTCTCCAATGTTTTCAAAGATTGGGTGGGACGTCCTCGTCCGACACATGAACCTGGTCTGACAGGAATACACACGGTGAACGGATACCTGGGTGGTCAGTATGGGTTCTATTCGGCCCATGCTTCTACCAATATGGCCGTTGCAATCTTCCTGATCCTCATCTTGAAAAACAGCTACAGCTATTTTTCCCCGCTCATTCTTTTATGGGCTGTATTTATGGCCTACACCCGCATATATCTGGGGTTGCATTATCCGGGTGATATTTTTGCAGGGTGGCTGGCTGGAGGTCTGATTGGCTTTTGTTCCGGTCTGTTTTGCATGCGTTTCGTTCGAACGCAACCGGATTAATTTCTATTCAACTTTATACCATTTTAGGGAAAACATGCGTTTATTGAGGGTTTAAAAATGCTAAAAATGAGAAAGATATTGAAAATCATAGTGTTAATAGTCATTGCCTTTTTTTGCAGTACAGCCAATACCTATTCAAAGGGGCCGTTGGATCCCGTGAAACTGGGAACCTGGACTGTGAATGCTGGAATTGGCCCGGGAACGCATGTGTTTGGCAATGGGGTTGGTTTTGGTCCGGCCTTTAAGGGATCCTTTGAAAAGGGGATGTTCGATCTTGGCCCGGGAGTGATTACACTGGGTGGAGAGGCGGCCGTCTCTTTTTTTAGTCAACATTACGGTGAAGACTGGAATGAAACCTGGGTTAACTTTATGTTTGGAGCACGAGCTGCCTACCATTACGGATGGGATGTTGAGGGGCTTGATACCTATGGCGGAGTTCCGCTGGGAATAGGGTTTTGTGCTCATTTCATGGATGAAAATCCTGGCAGTTGGGGATCTACTCCTGTATATCCTTACGTTGGGGTCTTCTTCGGCGCCTCTTACTTTTTTACAAAGTCTTTTGGTATCAATGGGGAGGTTGGATATAATTCAACCTATGCCAATATCGGGGTGATATTCAAGCTGAATTAATTGGAAATCAATAGCCGTAAGCCCGTCCTTCGAATTTCGTAACCTTCACTTTCCATACATTGACCTCCCTGATGGCAGGGGGATTGAATTTGAAGTCACCTTTTGTGTACTGGGCCATCACAATATGGAAAACCGCCATCTTTTCCTCGGGTTCTTTAATGAATTCAACCTCTCCGTAGCAAAGAACACTTCTGTATTTCATGCTCCACGAGCAGGCGACCTGCTCATTTTGGTATCGCAAAAGGTGATCCGCAGTGAAATTGATGCACACCTCCGGATGTTCCTTCAGGATATCTATTTTCTTGCCATGTTGTGCCCCATGCAGATAGATCACATCATCCTTAAAGCCAAAATTCATCGGGATCACATAGGGCTTGCCATGCAGATCTGTCATGGCGAGATGACACCACTGGCTGCGCTGAATGACATCAAGGATCTCCCGTTTCTCAGAAATTACGCGTGTTCTCATCGTGTTTGACTAAACGTTCCAACAAAGAAGATATAACCGAAAGGATAAAACTGAATATCAATGCCCACCAGAAACCATCTACTTTAAAACCATCTACCCATGCACCTGCGATCATGATGATGAATGCATTGATGACCAGCAGGAACAATCCGAAGGTGACAATGGTAAAAGGCAATGTCAAAAGAATCATCAATGGCTTCAGGAACACATTCAGCAGGCTGAGCACCAGCGCCACCAGCAGGGCGGTAAAGAATGAATTTACATGAATTCCAGGCAGCAGGTAGCTCCCCAACATGATGGCCACCGATGATATAATAAGTCTGAGAATAAAGGGCATATGATTTATGTTTTACGTTTTCACTGACAAAGGTACATAAATTGGTTTTATTATGAATTGAAGTGATGAACCAGCTACTTCATCAGAGAGTCTGTATGAAATGTGAAAAATGTCATGTACATTTGATTGTTACAAACTGACGCTTCACTCCCCAACGCAATCATGCCGGTAAAAGTAAATGAACGGACTATTTTTTCTCTTCTTGAGGTTACGCTCAGTATTCAAAAGACATTGTCGGAAAGATATACAAGCTCATTTTGGATAAAGGCGGAGATGAATAAACTGAACCTCTATCCTCAGTCCGGCCATTGTTATCCAGACCTGGTCGAAAAAACTGACGGCAAGATTGTGGCAGAAATACGATCAACCATCTGGAAAGATGATTTCCAGAGAATCAATGATAGTTTTCTCAATATTCTGCACGAACCGCTGAAAAACGGGATCAATATTCTTTTCTGCGCAAAAATCTCCTTCCACCCGGTGCATGGCCTGAGCCTGAGGATCATTGACATTGATCCGTCATGGTCGCTTGGTGAACTTGAAAAGGAAAAGCAACTGACCATTGAAAAAATAAAAAAGGATGGGTTGTTTGATGCCAATAGATCACTTCTGTTGCCTTTGCTGCCAAAACGGATCGCTGTTATTTCCGTAGAAACAAGTAAAGGGTACGCCGATTTTCGCAAGGTCATCGATGACAATGGGTGGGGATACCGGTTCTTTCATATGCTTTTTCCGGCTTTGCTTCAAGGTGAAAACGCAGTAGAGTCGATCATCAGCGCACTCGAAAAAATCAGGAAGGTGATGCAACACTTCGATGTTGTGGCCATTATCCGTGGAGGCGGGGGTGATGTCGGGTTGACATGTTACAATAATTACGCGCTTTCGAAGGCCATCGCCATGTTCCCGCTACCGGTCATCACGGGTATCGGGCATTCGACCAATGAGACGGTTACTGAAATGGTAGCCTTCAGAAATGCCATCACCCCGACCGACCTGGCAGATTATCTTCTCCAGAAATTTCATAATTTTTCAGTTCCTGTGCAAAAGGCCCACGAAACGATCATCCAAAATTTTACAAGGAGGATAATGGATGAAAAATCAAAGATGTTGAATTCGGTACGCTATTTTAAATCCATCGCCATATCAGGGATTGCGCGGCGAAAAAATGAGGTGAAACATGTCACCATGAAGCTTCAGCAGCAGTCAAAATATTATGTGAACCAAAAGCGGGAAAGAGATATTCATCAGCAGGTTATCCGCCTCATCTCTGAAGTAAGAAACTTTTTCCGGCGGAAATTACAAACCGTGACCGGAATTGAAAAGAACATTGATTTATTGAACCCGCTCAATATTTTAAAACGGGGTTACAGCATCACCCTGATCGATGGCAAGGTTTTGAAAACAGTGGAGGATGTTCATGAAGGAACAACCCTGAGGACCATGCTCGCAGATGGAGATATTTTAAGCACAACCAAATCGGTTAATAAAACAGAAAGCCATGAATAAGGAGCCAAATTACACTGAAGCATACGATGAATTGATGCGCATCATAACCGAAATTGAAGGGGGAGATGTCTCGGTGGATGAATTGTCTGAAAAGGTAAAAAGGGCGGCGCTGCTGATCAGGATCTGCAAAAATAAACTCACTTCAACAGAGGAAGAGGTCAACAGGATATTAAAAGAACTAGAATAACATCCTGTAAACCTCCTCTATCTTTGCCACTGTAATTATTTGAATGGAATACCGCTTGAAATCCAGCCCTTTGGTATTGTACCTGGAGATAAAAATGCGTTCGAATCCCAGCTTGTCTGCTTCAGAGATTCGTTGTTCTACCCGGTTGATGGGCCTGATCTCCCCGCTTAGTCCGACTTCGGCTGCAAAGCATGTTTTTGAATCAACAGGCATATCCTGGTTTGACGAAAGTACGGCTGCAACCACCGCCAGGTCAATGGCCGGGTCTTCCACCTTAATTCCCCCGGCAATGTTGAGAAATACATCTTTGTGACCCAATCTGAAGCCGGAGCGTTTTTCAAGTACGGCCAGCAGCATGTTAAGTCGTCTTGCATCAAAGCCGGTGGTTGATCGCTGCGGAGTTCCGTAAACGGCTGTGCTCACAAGGGCCTGGGTTTCAATAAGCATGGGGCGCTGGCCCTCCATCATGGCCGCAATCGCAATGCCGCTCACCGCCTCATCGCGCTGGCTGAGCAGTATTTCCGAAGGATTGGAAACTTCGCGCAATCCGGCATCATTCATCTCATAGATTCCAAGCTCGGAGGTAGATCCGAAACGGTTTTTCAGGGAGCGGAGGATCCGGTAGCCATAATTCCGGTCGCCTTCAAATTGCAGCACGGTGTCCACCATGTGTTCCAGGATTTTTGGTCCCGCAAGGCTGCCGTCCTTGGTGATGTGCCCGATCAGGAATACCGGGGTATTGGTGAGTTTTGAATATTTCTGCATCTCTGCAGCACACTCTTTAATCTGGGATACACTTCCTGCGGAAGATTCAATAAGGTCGGTCTGAAGGGTTTGAATTGAATCGGCAATGATGATGCCGGGTTTCAGTGATTCAAGATGCTGAAAAATTGACTGGGTGTTTGTCTCGGTAAGGATGAAGCAGTTTTCGTTCGCAATGCCCAGCCGCTCGGCCCGCATCCGTATCTGCTGGTCGCTTTCCTCTCCGGTTATGTAAAGGATTTTCTGATCGGAACATTTGAGGGCCACCTGCAACATCAGGGTTGATTTGCCAATGCCCGGTTCACCCCCGATCAATGTCAGGGAACCTGGCACAAGGCCCCCGCCCAGTACCCTGTTCAGCTCCTGATCATGCGTATTCATGCGTGCTTCGTGGCTGAAGGTAACGTCAGAAATTTTCACAGGAACTACCGACCTGCGATCGCCAAATGCCGACTTCACCGATCCCTTTTCCTCGCGTTGAATTACCTCTTCCACAAAGGTGTTCCATTCACCACATGCATTGCACTTGCCCATCCATTTTGAGGACTGGGCGCCACAGTTTTGACAGAAAAAGGCGGTTTTGAGTTTCATAGGTGCACCTTATGCGCCAACTCAATAATATGGGTGGTTGAATACCCCTTGGTCAGTTCGATGGTCACCACCTTGCCCCCGCGGGCTTTTACAACATCGCTGCCTACGATCTCCTTGCCATCATAATCTTTTCCCTTCACCAGAATATCCGGTTGGACGAGTTTGATCAGCTCTTGTGGCGTATCTTCACCAAACAGAATGATGCAATCAACAAAGGATAAGGCTGCCAGCGTGACGGCGCGTGCCTGTTCGTTGTTCACAGGCCTGTGGGCGCCCTTAATCCGGCGAACCGACTCATCGGAATTGAGGCCGACAATGAGAATATTTCCAAGATCGCGTGCTTTGGAAAGATATTCCACGTGGCCAAGGTGCAACACATCAAAACAACCATTGCTGAAGACGATTTTTTTATCCTTAAAACGCCAGATGGCGATCTGTTTCTGAAGATGATCCCAGGTGAATATTTTTGACTCTATTAAGCTAAGACTTTCCATTTGTTTGTTTATTAAATGAAAGTAAGATCAATGAAATTCCACCCACCAGCAGGATCATGCCGGTTTGTGCAGTCCAGGCAATCCAGCCCAGGGCCATTCCTGTCGGGCGTAAAATGCCATACAGGGAAAGTGTCTCCTGAATAATCGCAGGATAGAGTCCGATACCTCCCGGAGTAACCATGATCCCGACGCTCCCCAAAACAAGGGAAGAGAGCCCGGCACCGGGTGTAAGTAAACTGGTCTCTGCAAAACAGAAGAAGCAGACATAGAGCATAAGAAAGTAAAGGACCCAGATGGCCAGGGAATAAAAAATAAAAAGTCCCGGTTTTTTCATTTGGCTGAGCGATTTCAATCCTTCCCAGAAGCCGAGGATCAACCGTTTTATCTTGAGAAAAAAGCCTGAAGCTGCAATCTTTTTTCGCATCAGGAATAACAGGGAGAGGAGGATAAGGGCGAATGCCACTGCTGAAACAATGAAAAGCTTGTTGAAAATCGGATTCTGGAACTTTTCAGCGAGTTTCGGATAGATATAGGTATTCAGGTAATGGCCTATGGTCCCTGCCTGTGTTACGATCATCAGCACAAAGAGCAGGATGAAAACGATCATGTCGATCGCCCTTTCTGTGATGACCGTGCCAAACGATTTGTTGAACGGGATGTTTTCATAACGGGCAAGGATTCCGCACCTGGTAACTTCGCCCAACCTCGGAAAGGCGAGGTTCGCAAAGTATCCAACCATCACGGCAAAAAAGGTGTTTTTCAGCGAAGGCTTATAACCCATGGGTTCGAAAAAGAGCATCCAGCGAAGTGAACGGAGTATATGACTGAGTATCCCCAAAACAATGGTAAGAATCACCCAGGAATAATTTGCAATGCGGAACGAATAGAGAATCTGGCTTCGCTCCTGGGGAGTCAGGCCACGCAATGAGAGCCATATGATAAAGATTCCGAGTCCTAAAAACAGGATAAATTTTATGAATGTGACGGCCCGGTTATTTTTGGATATCTCTTCGGCTGGTATGATCGTCATTGCTATTTTGTTTTACCCTTGGCAACCTTATTGTTTGAATCGACAAATGCAATGGATGGTTTGAATTTCTTTGCTGCTTCAAAATCCATGGTAGCGTAAGATACAATGATCACCAGGTCGTTGGGTAAAAACTTACGTGCAGCGGCTCCATTAAGACAAATAATGCCGCTTCCTTTCTCTCCTT